>Ga0209217_1000108_pt1 | contig 18237 bp, 13 predicted proteins | sample JacPinW_OM3H0_M2_FD_187957 | JGI IMG/M metagenome (GOLD analysis project Ga0209217, IMG submission 187957) | Forest soil microbial communities from Algoma, Ontario, Canada - Jack Pine, Ontario site 1_JW_OM3H0_M2 (SPAdes) (version 2) | ecosystem: Environmental > Terrestrial > Soil > Boreal...
CAGGCATCGGTGCGCTTGTTCGTCCGCGGCGCAAGGAACTGGTTGAGCAGATACCCTTCGCTGCCCATGATCTCGACGCCGTCGTAGCCGGCATCCTGCGCTAGCCGCGCGCACCGGGCGAAGTCGTCGATGGTTGTGTCGACGCCTCTGCTGGACAACCGCCGAGGCCTGAACGGGTTGATCGGCGCCTTGATCGACGACGCGCTCACCGAAAGCGGGTGGTACGCATAACGTCCGGCGTGCAAGATCTGCAGCAAAATCTTGCCGCCCGCGTCGTGGACCGCGCTGGTGATGCGGCGATGCCGGCGCGCCTGCGCGGAGGAAATCAGCTCCGAGGCCAATGGCAGCAACCAGCCGGTCCGGTTGGGCGCGTAGCCACCGGTGATGATCAGTCCGACTCCGCCGCGGGCGCGCTCGGCAAAATACTCGGCGAGCCGGTCGATATGGTGCGCACGGTCCTCCAGACCGGTGTGCATCGAACCCATGATCACCCGGTTACGCAGCGTGGTGAACCCGAGATCCAACGGGGACAACAGGTTTGGATAGGTCATCGCTTCTCCTGTTTCGGGTCCTGCAATGCTGCGGTCACCTCGTCGAGCCAATCGATCGTGCTTTCCTCGGCGCGGATGCCGCCTCGCAGCACCAGATACTGGTGTAGCGCGCTCCCGCGAAGCGCCGACGGGTCGGAGAACTGTGTCTTCTCGAATCCGCGATAGGTGTCCAACAATTGGGCGCGTTCGGCGCGCAGCGCGGATACCTGTGCGCGCAGCGCTGCCGGGTCGCCGTACGCGGCACCGCGCAGCTTGACGGCCACATCACGGGTACGGGTGTCCTTGAGTGCGCCGCCGCGTCCGGTTAGCGGCTCGGCGATCCATCGGGCGAGTTCGGCGCGGCCGGTGTCGGAGACGGTGTAGACCTTCTTATCCGGCCGGCCGCGCTGGACCACCAGCGTTGCGGACACCCAGCCGTCGCCTTCCATCGTCCGCAGGGTGCGGTAGATCTGCTGATGGGTGGCACTCCAGAAGTACCCGATCGAGCGGTCGAACCGGTGCGCCAGCTCGTAGCCGGAGCCGGACTGTTCGCACAACGACACCAAGATCGCGTGGGGTAGCGCCACGCGGGCAGCATAAGGATCGCGGAGCTACATATGCAACGAGTTGCACTGCAGCAGCGCGCATAGCCGCCCGGTGCTTGATTTGTATATGCAACGTCTAGTATCAGTAATCAACGGATCTGCATCGCCGGGAAGCGAAACCCGGGGAGACAACAGCCACATTGAGCAGCACATGGAGGAGACCTTCGTGACGTACACGATCGCCGAACCCTGCGTCGACATCAAGGACAAGGCCTGTATCGAGGAATGTCCGGTCGACTGCATTTACGAGGGCACTCGGATGCTGTACATACACCCCGACGAATGCGTGGACTGTGGTGCCTGCGAGCCGGTCTGCCCGGTCGAGGCGATCTACTACGAAGACGATGTGCCCGATCAGTGGGATCAGTACACGCAGATCAACGCGGACTTCTTCGCTGAACTCGGATCGCCCGGTGGGGCGGCCAAGGTCGGCATGACCGAGAACGACCCGCAGGTCGTCAAGGATCTGGCGCCCCAGGGTGAGGGCGACTGAGCAGCCTGGTGAACCGCCGACGCCGGTCGGCCCTGTCAGCTCTGTTGCCGGTGTTCCCCTGGGACACCCTGGCTGACGCGACGGCGCTGGCCAAGTCGCACCCGGACGGCATCGTCGACCTATCCGTTGGCACGCCGGTCGACCCGGTGGCGCCGCTGATCCGTGAAGCGCTGGCCGCGGCCAGCGCCGCGCCGGGATACCCGGCCACTGCGGGCACCCCGAAACTTCGCAAGTCGGCCGTCGCCGCCCTGGAACGCCGGCACGGTGTTACCGGAGTGACCGAGGCGGCCGTGCTGCCGGTGATCGGTACCAAGGAACTGATCGCGTGGCTGCCAACGCTGCTCGGTCTTGGCACCGATGACCTGGTCGTGGTGCCCGAACTGGCCTATCCCACCTACGACGTCGGCGCCCGGCTCGCTGGAACTCGGGTGCGCTATGCCGATTCGCTGACCCAGCTCGGTCCGGAGTCGCTGGCATTGGTGTACGTGAATTCGCCGAGCAATCCGACCGGGCAGGTGCTCGGTCTGGATCACCTGCGCAAGGTGGTCGGCTGGGCCCGTGAGCGCGGCGCGCTGGTGGCATCTGACGAGTGCTACTTGAGCCTGGGCTGGGACGCCGAGCCGCTGTCGGTACTGCATCCCGCGGTGTGCGACGGAGACCACACCGGTCTGCTGGCGGTGCACTCGCTGTCCAAGAGCTCCTCATTGGCCGGCTACCGGGCCGGCTTCGTCGCCGGAGACCAAGCCGTGGTCGCCGATCTGCTGGCGGTGCGCAAACACGCCGGGATGATGGTGCCCACACCGGTGCAGGCGGCCATGGTCGCCGCCCTCGACGACGATGCGCACGAGCTCGAGCAGCGGGACCGCTACCGCCGCCGCCGGGACACGCTGCTACCGGCGTTCCGTTCGGCCGGCTTCGCCGTCGATCATTCCGAGGCCGGGCTATATCTATGGGTCACTCGCGGTGAGGCTTGCCGCGACACCGTCGGGTGGCTGGCGCAGCGCGGCATCCTGGCCGCGCCCGGCGAGTTCTACGGCCCACGCGGCGCCCGGCATGTCCGGGTGGCGTTGACCGCCACCGACGAGCGGATTGCTGCGGCGGCCAACCGTCTTGGCTAATGTCGAGTGGCCACTTACGGCATGCGAAATCGCGATCGGCGTGCAATAACTTCCCACTCGAAGGGAGATGACGGCATGACTGACTACGACCTCGAGGCGGTGGACCGGCTGCCCTTCGCCACTCCGGAGAAGTCGCAGCGATACCGCACCGAGAACTACCGCGGAGCCGTCGGCCTCAACTGGTATGAAACCGACCCGAGCCTGCAGCTCACGATGGCCTACTACCTGCAGCCCGACGAGCTGGCCGTCGCCGAACCCCACCTGAGACGTATCGGTGCGCTGATGGGCGGCCCGGTGGCGCGGTGGGCCGAGCAAACCGACCGGAATCCAGCACGGCTGGAGCGCTACGACCGCTGGGGCCACGACATCAGCCAGGTCGTCCAGCCGACGTCGTTCACCGAGTCCAAAAGGGCAGTGCTGGATGCGCAAAAGGCACTAAAAGACGATGCGCGACGCGCCCGCGTCAACCCGTCGCTGCCGCTCTACGCCGCCAACTATCTGCTCGACCAGGCCGACATCGGGCTGGGGTGCGCACTCGGAACCGGCAGCGGGATGGTCAAGTCACTGGTCGCGGCCTATGCGCCGGCCGACGTTCGCGAGCACGTCCTCGCCAAGTTCGAGACCGGCGAATGGGAGGGGGAGACCGCTCAGCTATTGACCGAGCGCGCCGGCGGCTCCGACCTCGGCGCCCTGGAGACGACGGCTCGACGCGACAGCGGCGAAGATGAGGACGGCTGCACGTGGCTACTTAATGGTTTCAAGTGGTTCGCGTCCAACTGCGACGGGCAGGTGTTCGTCGTGCTGGCCAAGCCCGAGGGCGCGCCGGATTCCGGGCTCGGCGTGGCAACCTTCCTGGTGCTGCGGACCCGCCGGGACGGCACGCGCAACGGCATCCGGATCCGCCGCCTCAAGGACAAGCTCGGCACCCGATCGGTGGCCTCCGGCGAGGTGGAGTTCGTCGACGCCGAAGCCTTCCTGCTGTCCGGCGAGCCGAGCGGCCAGGATGTTGAGACCGGCCTGCACGACGGCAAGGGGCTGGGCCGGATGATGGAACTGACCAACGCGGCCCGGCTCGGTATCGCACTCTTCGCCCTTGGCAACTCGCGCCGCGCCCTGGTCGAGTCGCTGTGCTACGCGCGGCAGCGGCAAGCGTTCGGCGGCACGTTGCTCGACAAGCCGTTGGTCCGCCGCAAGCTCGCCGAGATGATCGTCGACGTCGAAGCCGCCCAAGCGCTGGTTTTCGACGGCACCGGGTTCGCCAATCACCGTCAGCCCCGCGCGGTGCGTCAGCGTATCGCCGTGCCTGTGACGAAGCTCAAAGTCTGCCGGCTGGGCATCACCATGGCGTCGGACGCGATCGAGATGCACGGCGGCAACGGCTATATCGAAACCTGGCCGGTAGCCCGGCTGCTTCGCGACGCGCAGGTCAACACAATCTGGGAAGGTCCTGACAATATCCTGTGTCTGGACGTCCGGCGGGGTATCGAGCGCTCGCACGCTCATCAGCCTTTGCTGGAGCGTCTGCACGATGCGGTTTCGGTGTCCGACGACGACGAGACGACACGCTTGGTACGCTGCCGCGTCGACGATCTCGAAGCAGCGATCACGGCTTGGGGCAAGCTGGACGGTGCGGTTGCTGAGGCTCGGCTGTTCCCGCTCACCCGGTTTATCGGCGATGTGTATGCCGGGGCTTTGCTGACCGAACAGGCGGCCTGGGAGCGGGCCGCCCGCCAGGCCGACCGCAAGGCCCTGGTGGCGCGGTTGTATGCCTCGCGTCACCTCGCTGACCTGGGACCACTGCGCGGCATCGACGCGGAAAGCGACGAGGCGATTGAACGATTTGACGAATTGGTCGATGGTGCGTTGGTAATCGGCCGTTAACAAGCGTCCACAGTCAATTCGTCCCAGCGCGCGCGATTGGCAGATGGCAACGTACGCTTTCCCGGGAACGCCGTAAGGATCTCGTTAAGGACGTGGTGTGACGAATTTGATGGACGGGCCGCGGTTTGCGCCGTCCTTTTCCGACGGGTATAAGCGGTTCGTTCTCGGCAAACCGATGATCAACGATGAGCTGGAACACGAAAGATTGTCGAATCCTGTTGCGCTCGGCGTGCTTTCACCGGACGCGATCTCGTCGACCGCCTACGGGTCGGAACAGATCATGATCGAGCTGCTGCCGGCCGCCGGGCTGGCCGCGTTCGCCCTGCTACTTCCGATCACCGGAGTGATTTTGTTGATTCTGGTGCTGGTGGCGGCTTCCTATCGCCAAGTCGTGATGGTCTACACCCGCGCGGGTGGTTCCTATGTGGTGGCCCGGGAGAATTTCGGCCCCCGGGTTGCTCAGATCGCCGCGGCATCGCTGTTGATCGACTACGTGGTCACCGTCGCGGTGCAATGCGCGGCCGGAACAGTGGCGGTGGCCTCGGCATTTCCCGCACTGGGTCCTTACAGTCTGGAAATCACCGTGGCTGTCGTGCTGCTGATGTGTTTCGCCAACCTGCGTGGCCTGCGCGAAGCCGGAGTTCGTTTCGCACTGCCGACATACTTCTTTGTCGGCATGGTCTCGCTGACGATCATTGTCGGCATCATTCGTGAAATCACTGGCGGTTTACCGACTTACGATCCCGAGCACATCGCCGGAGCAATCCCGGTCGGCCACGGCAACGGCATCATCATGGGCGCCACGGTTCTGATCGTGTTACGCGCGTTCGCCAACGGCGGCTCGTCGCTGACCGGAGTCGAGGCGATTTCTAACACGGTCAACGCTTTCCGTAAGCCCGAAGGCATCAATGCCCGTCGCGTGTTGACCGTGATGGCCGGAGTCCTGGGATTCCTATTGGCCGGGGTGGCCTGGCTGGCGCACGTCACGCACGCCACCCCATACGCCGACGGATATCCGTCAATGCTGTCCGAGATCGCCAGGGCGGTGTTCGGCAACGGAGCGATCGGTCATGTCTCCTACTTCATGGTGCAGGCGGCCACCGCACTGATCCTGTACACCGGGGGCAATACCAGCTTCAACGGGTTCCCGGCGTTGGCGAGTTTTGTTGCCGAAGACAGCTTCTTGCCGCGCCCGCTGATGAAGCGCGGTCACCGGCTGGTGTTCTCCAACGGCATCATCACGTTGACCGTGCTGGCGGTGGCGTTGTTGATCGTCACCGGGGGATCGCTCAACACGTTGGTGCCGTTCTATGCGATCGGGGTTTTCACCGGTTTCTCGATGGCCGGCTACGGGATGACCAAACACTGGCTGACCCATCGTGGGCCCGGCTGGCGATCCAAGCTGGTGATCAACCTGTCCGCGGGGATCCTGTCCACGATCGTGGTGGCCATCTTCGCGATCGCGAAGTTCACCGAGGGCGCCTGGTTGGTGGTGGTGGTCTTCCCGATTCTGGTGTTGGCCTTGATGCGGCTGAACCGGCAGTACCGTGCCGAAGCCTCCGTGTTAGAGATGTCACGCACCGAGCCTCCCGAGTTGGCCGAGCATGACCGGCACCGGATTTTCGTTTTTGTGGACAGCGTCGACCTCGCCGAGGTCGAGGCGATGCGCTACGCCAAAGGGCTGCAGGCCGATGAGCTGACCGCGGTGCACTTCGTGTTGGACGGGGCTCATGCCGCGCGATTGCACCGGCGCTGGCAACACTTCGGCCACCGCACCGAGTTGCGGTTGGTCGAATGCCGGGATCGCAACTTGCTCCGGGCCGCACAAGATCTGGTTTGCCAGGTTATGCGGGACCATCCGGATACCAAGGTGACGGTGCTGTTGCCGCGTCGAACGTATTCGGCGTTACTGGGCCGGCTGCTGCATGACCGCACCGCCGACAAGATCGCCGCGGTGGTCAGCCGGATCCCGGACGCCAGTGCGCAGATCGTGGCCTACGACATCGCGTCTCGAATTAGAATCACCCAGGCCCAGGCGGGAGAAGCAGCTCCGGCTGAGCCGAGCGTTGCGGATGACCCGATAGACGTGCCCGGATCACGGCGGGCCTACGCGAAATAAGAAAGTGATACGTCGTGACAACATCGGAGCATAGTTCGAGCATCCCGCCGACTTTCGTCGACGCCTGGAAGCGCATCGTTCTCGGCAAGCCTCTTACCAGTGAGCAGCTGGAATCGGAGAGATTGTCGAATCCTGTTGCACTTGGCGCGCTTTCACCTGACGCGATCTCCTCGACGGCATATGGCCCAGAGCAGGTCATGATCGAGCTGCTGCCGCGCGCCGGGATGGCCGCGTTCGCGTTGTTGCTTCCGATCATCGGCGTCATCTTGTTCATCTTGTTGTTGGTGTCCGCGTCGTATCGCGGGGTTGTCATGACCTACGCCCGGGCCGGCGGCTCGTACATGGTGGCGCGGGATAACTTCGGGCCTCGTTGGGCGCAGATCGCTGCCGCGGCGTTATTGATCGACTATGTGGTCACCGCCGCCGTGCAACCCGCGGCCGGGACGGTGGCATTGTGCTCGGCGATACCCGCGTTGCACCCTTACCACTTGGAAATCACCATCGGGGTGTTGGTGCTCATCTGTGCTGCCAACCTGCGTGGACAACGGCAGTCGGGCCGAACGTTTGCGATCACGACGTACTCCTTCGTCGCCATGATCACGCTGACGATCGTGACCGGCCTTGTCCGTGAACTCTTCTGGGGTTTACCGAGATACGACCCGGAGCACATTGTTGGCGCGGTTCCGGTTCATCAGGGCGGCGGACTGGTGATGGGCGCCACGGTGCTGGTGGTGTTGCGCGCGTTCGCCAACGGCGGCACGTCGCTGACCGGGGTCGAGGCCATTTCCAACACCGTCAACGTCTTTCGCGCGCCGCAAGGCTACAACGCCCGTCGGGTGTTGACCGTGATGGCCGTTATCCTCGGGTTTTTGTTGGCCGGGGTGTCCTGGCTGGCCTTCGTCACCCACGCGACCCCGTACGTGGACGAATACCCGTCAATGCTGTCAGAGATTGCCCGGGCGGTTTTCGGCCAGGGGCTGATCGGGAACGTCCTGTACTTTTTGGTCCAGGCGTCGAGCGCGGCGATTTTGTTCACCGGTGCCAACACCGGCTTCAACGGGTTTCCCGCGTTGGCGAGTTTTGTTGCCGAGGACCGTTTTCTGCCGCGGCCGCTGACCAAACGCGGTCATCGTTTGGTGTTCTCCAACGGCATCATCACGCTGACCGTGCTGGCGGTGGCGCTGCTGCTGGTGACCGACGCCTCGGTCTACGCGTTGGTGCCGTTCTTCGCGATCGGGGTGTTCACGGCGTTCGCGATGGCCGGCTTCGGCATGAGTCGACACCACTACACCCACCGCGGGCACGGCTGGCCTCGCAAGGTGCTGGTCAATTTGTCCGCCGGGATCATGTCGGCGATCGTCGTGGGGATCTTTGTGGTGGCCAAATTCACCGAAGGGGCCTGGCTCGTCGTCATTGTCTTCCCGATCCTGGTGTACGGCTTGATACGGCTGAACCAGCAGTACAGCGCCGAGGCTTCGGTGCTGGAGATGTCGCGCACCGAGCGTCCCGAGTTGGCCAAGTACGCCCGACTACGGGTGTTTGTTTTCGTGGATTCGGTCGACCTCGCCGAGGTCGAGGCGCTGCGCTACGGCAAGGGCCTGCACGCCGACGAGCTGACCGCGGTGCACTTCGTGGTAGACGCCGATCACGCCGCTCAGTTGCAGGGCCGCTGGCAGCACTTCGAGCACGACACCCGGCTGCGGGTGATCGACTGCCCCGATCGCCATTTGAGCCGGGCCGCTCAAGAGCTGGTCTTGCAGGTGAAGAGGGAACATCCCGACTCCAAGGTGACGGTGCTGTTGCCGCGTCGAACATATTCGGCGCTGCTGGGTCGGATGCTGCATGACCGCACCGCCGACAAGATGGCCCGCGCTGTCAGCCGGATCCAGGGTGCGACCGCGATCATCGTGCCCTACGACGTCGAGTCCCGGATAGCGCGGGTGGACCCCGACGCGTTAGCCGCACGGGTCGCGCGAGAAATCGCCGAACGGGAGGCGGAGATGTTGCGGGCCGACGCCGACTAGCACGCAGGCCGGTTATCCACGACCCTAGATTCCCGGTCATCGACCGACAGCTGCCAAAATGCAGCTTAGACTTCGGGGAACGGCGAATCTCGGATAGGGAATGTGGTCGTGACAGCATCAGCTGAGCAAGACGTGCCGTTCTCTTTTTCAGACCTGTGTAAGCGAATCTTTCTCGGAAAGCCGTTGATCACCGAGGAGTTGTCTTCCGAGAGGTTATCGAATCCCATTGCGCTGGGCGCACTTTCGCCTGATGCGATCTCATCGACCGCTTATGGGCCCGAGCAGATCTTGACCGAGTTGCTACCGCAGGCCGGGTTGGCCGCGTTCGTCTTATTGCTTCCCATCATGGGTGTCATCCTGCTGATCCTGGCGCTGGTGGCCGCGTCGTACCGGCAGGTCGTGATGGCCTATACCAAAGCCGGCGGCTCCTACATCGTGGCGCGGGAGAACTTCGGGCCGCGGATAGCGCAAGTCGCCGCGGCGGCGCTGTTGATCGATTACGTCGTGACGGTGGCGGTGCAGTCGGCGGCGGGCACGGTGGCGGTGGCCTCGGCACTACCCGCCCTGGGGTCCTACAGCCTGGCGATCACGGTCGGCGTCGTGCTCCTCATCTGCTATTTGAACCTGCGCGGATTGCGCGAAGCCGGCCTGCCTTTCGCGATTGCCACCTATTCCTTTGTGGTGATGGTCGGCCTGATGATCGTCACCGGAGTCATCCGCCACATCTTCTGGGGCCTAACGCAATACGATCCCGGCCACGTTGCCGGAGCCGTGCCGGTCCATCAGGGCAATGGTCTGGTGATGGGCGCGACGATTCTGGTGATACTGCGGGCATTTGCCAACGGTGGCTCGTCGCTGACCGGGGTGGAGGCCATCTCCAACACCGTCAACGTCTTTCGCAAGCCGCAGGGCGTCAACGCGCGGCGGGTCCTCACCGCAATGGCCTGCATCCTGGGCTTCCTGTTGGCCGGGGTCGGCTACCTCACCTACGCCACACACGCCGCACCCTATCTCGACGAATACCCCTCGGTGCTCTCGCAGGTGGCCCGCGCCGTCTTCGGCAACGGGGTGATCGGCAACGGTATGTACATTCTTGTCCAAATATCGACCGCGGCGATCTTGTACACCGGCGCCAATACCAGTTTCAACGGATTTCCGGCGCTGGCCAGTTTCGTTGCAGAAGACCGCTTCCTGCCCCGTCAACTCATGACACGCGGTTACCGCCTGGTGTTCTCCAACGGCATCATCACGCTCACGGCGCTGTCGGTGGCCTTGCTGGTGGTCACCGGGGGATCGGTCAACGCGCTGGTGCCGTTCTACGCGATCGGGGTGTTCACCGGCTTCTCGATGGCCGGTTACGGAATGACCAAACACCATCTCACGCACCGCGAACTGGGCTGGCGGCACAGGTTGATGATCAACCTCTCGGCGGCGATCCTGTCGACGGTCGTGGTCGGCATTTTCGCGGTGGCCAAGTTCACCGAAGGGGCTTGGCTGGTCGTCGTCGTCTTCCCGCTGCTGGTAATCGCGCTGATACGGCTCAACCGGGAGTACCGGGCTGAGGCCGCGATCCTCGAGGCCTTCCGCACCGACCGCCCGGAGTTGGTGAAATATGCCCGCCATCGCGTGTTTGTCTTGGTCAACTCGCTTGACCTCGCGGTGCTGGAGGCGCTGCGCTATGGCAAAGGTCTGCGCGCCGACGATTTGATCGCCGTGCATTTCATGGTCGACGCGGCCCATGCCGCGCAACTTCGAAACCGCTGGGATAGCTTCGATCTCGACACGCGGCTGCGGGTGGTGGACTGCCCGGACCGACAGATCATCCGGGCCCTCCACGCGCTGGTCGTCAAGGCGCAAAACGAACATCCGCACACCAATGTGACGGTGTTACTGCCGCGAAGAATCTATGCGCCAGTGCTGGGACGGCTTCTTCATGATCGGACCGCGGACAAGATCTCCCGTGCTGTCAGCCGGATTCCGGACGCCGCCGCCACGATCGTGCCTTACGACGTGCAGTCCCGGATTCGTGAAGCGTTCCCGGACATTGTGGAAATGCGTATCGCGCGCCAGGTCGAGAAGGTCGAGACCCGGGTTTTGCGAAGCGAAAACCAGACTGTGGAAGATTACGAACACCCGGAACGGCCGGCGGCGGTGATCCCGGTGAACAGCGTGATCCCGGGGCGCCGTGCGACCGTCGAAGGCCGAGTCAGTCAAGTCGAGGACATCACCAAAAATCAAAAGACGTTTCGCTGGATCCTGGTCGGGGACGAGAGCGGGGAGATCCGCGTCACGTTCCGGCCCGGGCAGGGCGACGACATCCAGCCGGGCCAAGTGCTGCGGGTCACCGGGAAAGCAAACCAGAGCGGCAACCGCGAGATATCAATGCTCGACCCGACATACAAGGTCATCGAGGTCCCGCAGGAGTCGTAGCGCTACAACGTCGTGTCCGAGGGTGGCGCCCGGTGCGAGCGGTACCGCCGGTCTAGCAGCGCGGCGTCGTGCAAATCGGTCGGCTCGGCCGACTCGTCATGTGTCGTCTCGGCCGCACTCGCTGACCCGCCGCGGACCCAGGCCACCAGCTCCGGGACGAGGATAAGCGCGCCGACTGCGCCGACGGGTATCGTCCATGCGCGTCGGTGCAGTAGCGCGCTCTTGCATTGATCGACATAGTCGCTGGCCGGCGCGGACCTGCGCGCCTGGTCCTGGTCATCGGTTGTTGCCTGTAGCAACTGGCTGTAATAGCCGTTGCCGCACTTGATTTGGACACCCCACCGGTCGTATGTCGCGAGGTAGACGGGAAAGCCGAGCGCGACCAGGGCGCCGGCGAGGACAATCGTGCCGATCAGCATGTCCACCCAACCGCGGGTGACCACCTTCGCTGATTCGTCCATGTCCCAATAATCGCCCTCGTCGCAGGCTCGCGCGATAGTCCGACGGCTGATTTTCTGCTAGCCGGCGACGTAGGGTGCAACCCGTGCGTATCCATCCCGAGGTTTCGGCCGCGCTGGCCGCGGGACGCCCCGTCGTCGCGCTGGAGAGCACGATCATCAGCCACGGCCTGCCGCGTCCGGACAACCTGGGCATCGCGCGCGAGATCGAGGAGGCGGTCCGCTCCGGCGGGGCGGTGCCGGCCACGATTGCGATCGTCGGCGGCGAGCCGTACATCGGCCTGGATGATGCGGCGTTGCGTCGCATCGCGCAGGGCGACTCGGTGGTCAAGGTCAGCGTGCGCGACGTCGCGGTGCTGGCGGCCCGGGGTGGCGACGGCGCGACGACGGTCGCTTCGACCGCGCACCTGGCGGCCGCGGCGGGCATAACGGTGTTCGCCACCGGCGGGCTGGGCGGCGTACACCGGGGTGCCCGCGACAGCTGGGACGAGTCCGCGGATCTCACGACGCTCTCCCGCACCGGCGTGCTCGTCGTCTGCGCGGGCGTGAAGTCGATTCTGGACGTGGCGGCCACCCTAGAGCGGCTGGAGACCCTGAATGTCGGGGTGATCGGCTACCGCACCGACCGGTTCCCCGGCTTCTACCTCGCCGATTCCGGCCACCCGGTGGGTTGGCGGGTGGAGACGCCGGCCCAGGTCGCCGATGTGCTGCGGGCCAGACGCCGACTGGGCCTTGACGGGTACGGGCTGGTGCTGGCCAACCCCATCGCGCCGGGCGACGAGATGGACCGCGCGCTACACGACCGGGTGCTTGCCGTCGGCCTGGCCGCCGCCGAAGCAAAGGGCGTGCGTGGCAAGGACGTGACGCCGTTCCTGCTCGACTTCTTCCACCGCGAGACGCTCGGCGCGTCGGTTGCCGCCAACGTCGCCCTGGTGCTGTCCAACGCCCGGTTGGCAGCAGAGGTGGCTGCGGCCTACGGGGTGAGGATGTAGTCGTCGTTGTGCGGCTGAGCCAGCATGCGGGTTAGCCGCTTGCGGTCGAATGGCCACAGATCGATGTGGTTGTCGTCGGCGAAGTACCACGAGTTGCAACCGGTGTTCCAGACCGTCGGGCCCATCGCCTCGGCGACGTCGTCGGCGAACCGGCTGGTGGCCTCCTCGGTAACTTCGACGGTGGAGATCTCGCCGTCGCGGAATCGCCGCAGCCATGTGGTGATGTAGCGGGCGGTCAGCTCGGCGACGTGTTGCAGTGACATCGACCCGCTGGGCGAGTTGGGTCCGAGGACGGTGAAAAGGTTGGGGAATCCGGGGATAGCGGTCATTGCCCACGCGCGCGGACCTTTCGCCCAGGCGTCGTCAATGGACAGTCCGTCCCGGCCGCGCAGCGTCATCGGGCGCATGTAGTTGTGGGCCTGGAAGCCAGTGGCGAGCACGATCGTGTCTAGATCGTGGTGGACGCCGTCGGTTGTGCGCAGGCCGGTTTCGCTGATCTCGGCGATCGGCTCGCTGACGAAACTGGCGTTCTGCTTGGAAATTCGCCGGTAGTAGTCGCCGGAAAGCACCTGCCGCTTGCAGAAGGGTTGGTAGTCGGGCGTCAGGCGGGCACGAAGATCCTTGTCCCGCACCAGCGTACGTAAACATATCCACCCATAACGCTGGGCCAGGCGTCGTCGCCAGGTTGGCCGGATGACCAGGTCGACCAAGTAGTCGGAACCAACGAGCTGCGATAGCCGCACTGCCTTGTCCTGTTTCGGCAGCGACCGGAGTATCCGGCCGACGACGCGTGGCTGTCTCAGCCGCATCGGCATCCACATCACCCACTGCGGCGTGCGGGCGAAGTGGGTGATATGGGCAGCCTCGGGTTGCAGCGCGGAAAAGACTTGTACCCCAGTCGATCCAGTGCCAATCACCGCAATGCGTTTGCCATGGGTATCGATGTCAGTCCAGCGCGCGGTGTGCACCACGGGCCCGCCGAACGAGTCAAGGCCGGGAATGTCCGGGATGAACGGGTGGTGCAGCAGGCCGGTGGCGGCGACGACGAAGTCCGCGTCAATCTCGTCTCCGCCGGCGGTCGACACTCGCCATCGGTTCTCGGCGAACACCGCCGAGGTGACTTCGCAATCCAGCCTCAGATGCGATTCGAGGTGAAGAGCTTTGATGAGGTCGTGGTGATACTGCTGGATCTCTTTACCAGTGGCCCACACGTGCTTCCAGTCGGGCTTGGGCGCGAACGCGTATTGGTAGCCGTAAGAAGGCACGTCGCATCGCAGTCCGGGGTAACGGTTCCAATGCCAAACACCACCAACGTCGGATCCCTTTTCCAGAATGGTGAAGTTGGTGAAGCCGGCTTGCCGGAAGACATGAGCCGCGGCAATCCCCGCCATGCCGGCGCCGACGATCACGATCCGAGGATCTCGGCGGCCGGACTTGGCGGTGGCGGCTGGTTGATGGGAGTCCGTCATGGTCGTGCTCCTATCGCCGTCATCAGGGTGTGCACCCATTGCTGAACGAATCGGTCCTCATCAATTCCGAGCGGGCGGTCGTCGTGAATAGACGTTGCGATCCAGTAGTTCTCGATCGCACCGAGCCAGATGGCAGTAATCGCTTCGAAGTCGCGATCTACGGAATCTTCCTCTGGTGCTTTGTCTTCGAGCCACTTGGCCAGGAACTGACGTGACCTGCCGAATAGGCTGTCCCGGGCATCGGCCATCACCTTCGGGAACCGGTCGCCGTCCTTTGCCATCACTCGAATCAGGTCGCGCCAGCTGGCCATCAGCACTAATGACCCGCGGGCAACCAGGGTCAGCTCGGCTTCTAGGTTGCCTAGCGACAGCATCGGCGCGAGCGCGAAACCCGCCATGGCGGTCTGGATCGCCCGCTCAACTGCGGCGCCCATCAGCTGTTGCTTCGACCCGAAATGGGTGTACAGCGCGCCCGAGTGCGGGGACAGGCCGGCCGCCTCTTCGATCGATGCGACCGACGTGCCGGCATAACCGTGCTCGGCGAATAGCCGCAGCGCCACGTTGAGAATCCGATCGCGGGTGCTATCGGCCATGGGCGTCATCCAATCAAACACTTGGGTATTCCAACCGTATACTTGCCCACTCCGGCTGGGCAAGGCTTGCGCTGAGGGTCATCGCCTCGGCCAGCTAGGGACTTGGCGGTCGGCGATGGCGGCCCGGCTGACGGAACTGCTCGATATGGCAGACAGTGATGATCGGGCACCATGATCGTGGCCGCGCGCAACTCTCTCCCCAGGCTGTGCGCGCGTCGGCTGGCGGGACGCCGCCGGGTGCTGCCAGCGCGCACGGCTAGGCTGCCCTTTGGTCAGGCAACGGGAGGTCTGCGGTGCGCGTATTCGTTCGAACGGTGGCAGTGTCACTGGCAACCGGCTTGGTGCTCGCCGGGTGTCACCGCCCGGCCGAACAGCCGCCCAAGCCCAAAGTCGGTACCTGGGGCGTCGACATGGCCGGCATGGACAAGTCGGTGCGGCCCGGCAACGACTTCTTCGACTACGTCGACGGCGCGTGGGTCAAGCACGCGAAGATCCCTGCCGACAAGGTGTGCGCGGGCGTCAGTCTCGATATCCAGAACCAGCTCGACGCGGACCTCAAGGCGATCGTCGAAGGTGCCGCCGCCAAACACGCGCCCGCAGGCCAGATCTCGCAGCAGATCGGCGACCTCTACGCGTCGTACATGGACGAGGCCTTGCTGAACAAGAAGGGCGTCGAGCCCGTGCGGCCCCTCCTGGCGTCTGTCGACGGCATCAACGACAGGCCTGGCCTTAATGCGGTTCTCGTGTCGTTCAACGGCAAAACCCAGGTCGACGACCCCTTCCCGGTCTCGGTGGACATCGACCCGAATAAACCGACCCGCTACATACCCAACATCTGGCAGGGTGGCCTGTCGCTCGGTGAGCGCGACTACTACGTGAACACCGACCCCGAATCGGTCGAGCTGCGCAACAAATTCGTCGCGCACGCGGCCAAGCTGCTCGGCCTCGCCGGCTACGCCGATTCGCAGCAGCAGGCCGAACAAATGCTTGCCCTGGAAACCAAGCTGGCGCAGGTGCAGGTGCCGCAGGTGGAGGAGCGCGACGTCGAGAAGACGGACAACATCATGACGCGCGCTCAAGTCGAGCAGCTTGCGCAGGGCGCGCCGTTGCGGGAGATGTTCGACGCGCTGAAGCTGCCGGCGGCAACCGACTTCCAGGTCGGCATGCCCGACGTATTGCACCAGACCGCGGGGCTTTTCGGCACCGAGCCGTTGGACGCGTGGAAGGCGTACATGCGCTACCACGTTCTCAAGGCCTATGCCGGTGAGCTTTCGACGCCGTTCGCCGATGAGCTGTTCGACTTCTACGGCCGAACGATGGCGGGCGCCCAACAGCGCGCACCGCGAGAAAAGCGCGGTGTCACTCGAGTGAGCGGCGGACTGGGCGACCCGGTCGGAGAACTCTATGTCGACGCACACTTCAGTCAGCAGACGCGCGACAAGGCGCGCGCGCTGGTCGAAAATCTTCGCGCGGCGTACCGCAAACGCATCGACGCCGCCTCGTGGATGGCAGACGAAACCAAGAAAGAAGCTCAGGCCAAGCTCGCAGCACTGGTCGCCAAGATCGGCTACCCCGACAAGTGGAAGTCGTATGCGACGGTCAAGATCCACACGGACGACCTCGTCGGCAACGAGAACAATCTGTCGGTGTGGGGGTGGAACGACTCCGTCAGCAAGTTGGGTAAGCCCATTGACCGCGCCGAGTGGGATATGACGCCGCAAACCGACAACGCCTATTACTCCTCGCGGCTCAACGACATCGTGTTTCCCGCGGCGATCCTGCAGCCGCCGAACTTCGATCCTGCGGCCGATTCCGCGGCGAACTACGGCGCGATCGGGGCCACCATCGGTCACGAGATGAGCCACGCGTTCGACGACCAAGGCCGCAAGAGCGACGGCACCGGGCTGCAGCGCGATTGGTGGACACCGGCGGACGCCGAGCGTTATGTGCGCGAGTCGGACAAGCTCGTCGAGCAGTTCAACGGATATGAGCCGCTGCCGGGCAATCGCATCAACGGGAAACTGACACTAGGCGAGAACATCGCCGATCTCGCGGGACTGCGCATCGCTTATGACGCCTACAAGCTGTCCCTCGGCGGAAAAGACGCGCCTGTCATCGACGGTCTCACCGGCGACCAACGCTTCTTCATCGCCTTCGCGGCGAGCTGGAAGGAGATCTGCCGGCCCGAAACCGAGCGCAACCAATTGCTGTCAGATGTCCACAGCCCGGCCAAGTTCCGGGTTAACGGGATCGTCCGCAACATGGATGAGTGGTATGCCGCGTTCAACGTCCAGCCCGGCGACTCGCTGTTTCTCAAGCCCGAGGACCGCGTCCGAGTCTGGTGAACCAATCGCCCACCGCGTCGGCAAACCGGCGTGTCTCGGCCGCCTCACTATCGCGGATGGTCATCCCGTCTGCCTCGTAGCCGACACACCGTACGCCGCCGTGCCAGCCGCCCTGCTAGGCGATCTCGTGATGCTTGCGGCGCACCCGCTCGCTTTTGTGTTCGGACTCGTAGCGGGCAACCGCCCCGAGTTGGCCGGTCTGCACACTGTGATCGGCGACGCGGTGCTTGTCGCACACGTCGATGTAACGCTCCGGTTCGACGGGGCAGCGGTGCAGCCGGTCGGGATGCCAGGCGAGCTGAGGGTCATCGCCTCGGCCAGCTACGGCCCGTCGCCCTCTTCGTCGTCGCGGAGGAGTTTTTCGGGGTGGTGGTAGGTGTTGGTGCGGGGTTGGCCGTGGTCGAGGTGGGGTGGTGGGATCCATTCGGTGTCGCCGTGGTGGTTTTTGCGGGTGGTCCAGCCTTGTTCGGCGAGCGGGTGGTGGCCGCCGCAGGCCAGGGTTAAGTCGTTGATGTCGGTGGTGTGGCTTTTCGCCCAGGGTGTGACGTGGTGGACTTCGGTGAAGTAGCCGGGCATGTCGCAGTTGGGGAACGAACAGCCGCGGTCCTTGGCGTGCAGCACAATTCGCTGGGCCGGTGCGGCCAGCCGTTTGGTGTGATAGAGCCCGATCGCTTTGCCGTTGTCGAAGATCGCCAGGTAGTGATGCGCGTGGGAGGCCAGCCGGATCACGTCGCTCATCGGCAGCAGGGTGCCGCCGCCGGTGAGTCCCCGACCGGCGGCGGCTTCTAGTTCGCCCAAGGTGGTGGTGACGATGATGGACGCCGGTAGCCCGTTGTGCTGACCCAATTCACCGCAGGTCAGCAGGGCGCGGGCGGCGGCGCTCAGCGCGTCGTGGTTGCGTTGGGCGGGGCTGCGGGTGTCGCGCTCGACGGCTTGCTCAGAGGGGCCGCCCCGCACACACGGCGTGGCATCGGCGGGGTTGCACATCCCCGGGGCGGCCAGTTTCACCAAGACGGCATCGAGAGTGGCCCGAGCCTCCGGGGTCAGATACCCGGTGATCGGGCTCATCCCGTCGAGATCCTGCTCGCCGATGGCTATGCCGCGGCGGCGCGCCCGGTCCTCGTCGGTGAAGTCGCCGTCGGGGTTGAGGCAGTCAGTCAGCTTGTCGGCCAGCTTGGCC
>Ga0209217_1000110_pt1 | contig 18154 bp, 16 predicted proteins | sample JacPinW_OM3H0_M2_FD_187957 | JGI IMG/M metagenome (GOLD analysis project Ga0209217, IMG submission 187957) | Forest soil microbial communities from Algoma, Ontario, Canada - Jack Pine, Ontario site 1_JW_OM3H0_M2 (SPAdes) (version 2) | ecosystem: Environmental > Terrestrial > Soil > Boreal...
AAACCAGCATGATGTCGATCTTGTTGTAATCGGAAACGCGCGCGATGTCGGAAAAAAATCCGGTATCGCCGGTGTGATAAATCGTCGGTCCGTTGCGAATGCAAATGACAAGCCCTGTCGGCATGCCGGCGGGGACTGCCGGCGAATCTTCATCTTTCTGCACAGTCGACCCGTGCCACGCCGGAACAAGGCAAGCCGTCACCTCGGCATCCAGTAATGTCAGCTCTCCACCGATGTGTCGGGTCGTGTCGCTGTCCGCCTGTTTGCCCGGATAACCGAGTACGTTCACCACCGCTGCCGACAAATCGAAGTTCGCCACCAATTTCGCTCCGGTCTTTTTCCCGATCTCGACCGCGTTCCCGACATGATCGGAATGTCCGTGTGAAAGCAATATTAGATCGACATCTTTGAGAGCAGCCAATTCATCTTTGCCTTTTTCAAAAACGGGATTGGTCAGCCACGGATCGACCAAAAGCACTTTTCCGCCCGGGGTGACGATTTTGAAACCTGATTGCCCATACCAGGTGAGTTGCGTTTGCGCCATGATTTTACGGAAACGAAAACGCGCGGTTGAGCAAAACATTTTCCTGGGCGAAAAGAAGTTCGTCCATGATTACACCCGAAGAATATCTGGCGGGGACCGATCCGCGGATGGCCGCGCTGATCGCGCGTTCGTTGCGTTACAATGTTAAGCCGGAAAGCTCAAAGAGGCCGTTCGATGCGCTCGCCGAATCGATCGCTTATCAACAGTTAAGCGGAAAAGCTGCCGCAACCATTTGGAAACGCGTCCGCGCGCTCTATCCGCGCCGAAAGTATCTCGATCCGAAACGGATCCTGGAAACGCCGGATGAAAAGCTCCGCGGCGCCGGACTTTCACGCAACAAAATCGTAGCGATCAAGGATCTGGCGGCAAAAACGATCGACGGGACGGTGCCGAGCGCGCGCAGATTGGCGAAGATGAGCGATGAAGAAATCATCGCGCGTCTGATCACTGTTCGCGGGATTGGGCGTTGGACCGTCGAGATGCTGCTCCTTTTCGATCTCGGCCGGCCCGACGTCTGGCCGGTGGACGATTACGGCGTGCGCAAAGGATTCGCGAAAACGTTTGGTAAGAGAAAACTTCCCAAACCGAAACAGCTGATGAAGCTGGGTGAAAAATGGCGACCTCATCGCTCAGTCGCGGCCTGGTATTTCTGGCGCGCACTCGATAGCGAAGACCGGGCCTAAGTGAAGTTGACTTTGCCGGCAACGCTCACTAAAACGCCGGATTATGGCGATGATTCACGTTAATCGGGGCGCAACGAGTCTGGGCACATTTCCGGAGGAAAAAGTTCGCGAAGGAATTCGCGCCAGTCGCTTTCTCCCAAGCGATCTTGGTTGGCGCGAAGGGATGGCGAGTTGGCAGCCGCTTTCGCAATTTTCGCAGTTCGCCGACGACATCGCCGCCGCGCCGGCTGCGAGCGCTCCTCCTCCACAAACTCCCACCGCTCCAGCGATGATCGCGCCGGATGCAGGATCGACATCTGCGCCGCGAAGCGGATTGCCGTGGGACGAGCGACATAGCAAGGGATTGTTTTCCGCGTTCATTGAAACCCTGCAGATGGTCCTGAGTAAACCCGGCGCCGCTTTTACCGCGATGAGGCGTGAAGGTGGTTTGGGCGAGCCGCTTCTTTTCGGACTTATCGGCGGCAGCTTCGGGTTCATCGTCTATTTCATTTACAATCTTGCTTTTCAGTCTCTCGGTATGTTTGCGAACCGGAACAATCCGTTGACCCATCTCATCGGCGCCGGCATTGGAGGAATCGTCCTGATCGTTTGCGCGCCGTTATTTGTTTTGCTCGGGATTTTTATTGGCTCGGCCATTTTGCATCTCTGTCTCCTGCTCGTCGGCGGAGCCAAGCAATCATTCGAAACTACATTTCGGGTGGTCTGTTTTGCCGGAGGTTCGGTGAATCCGCTCCTGGTCATTCCTTTCTGTGGCGGATTAATCGTCAGTGTATGGAAGATCGTCCTCTATTGCATCGGTCTCGCCGGTGCTCACGAAACCGATACCGGTCGCGCGGTGTTGGCGGTATTTCTGCCGCTGATTCTGTGCTGTGGTGGTGTGATTCTGTGCGCGATGTTGTTCGGCGGCATTGGTGCAATGATGCACAATTGGAATCCTTGATTCGTCAACAGTGCGCCTCTCCTATCGGCCTCTTGCGCGGGGCGAACTTAATCATGAACTGATTTGGCTCGCCGTCTCGCTTGGTTCGCTGGCGCTTGCCGCTGCCTGGTTTGCGCTTCGATTGCCCTGGCCGCGTTGCATTTTTCTGGCGATCACCGGTCACCCGTGTGTCACTTGCGGCGCGACTCGCTCAGCCATCGCCTTTTTCCATGCGGATTTCTGGAGTGCGTGGAAATGGAACCCGCTCGTCTTTCTTTTCTTGAGCGGATTGTCGATCTTCGACGCCTACGCTTTCGCCGTTTTGGTAATTCGCGCCCCCCGATTGCGCATCGAGCAGTTCACTCGGGCGGAAAAAATCGCGCTGCGCCTGGTCGCAATCATCTTGTTGCTCTCGAACTGGATCTACCTGCTCTCGCGGCCGCACGGTTTGTTTTAGAGCTCTGGTTTAAAGCGTTGAGCTCGGATCTACTCAGCGCGCGCCAATGTCCGAGCGGGAAATTGCCCAGCCGGAGATTTCCAATCCGCACCCGCACCAGCCGTTTCACTTCGTAACCGACCGCATAAAACATGCGCCGAATCTGCTGATTAATTCCCTGGCGCAAAACAACGCGCACTTTGGTTGGACCGATCGAATGGAGGCGCGCAATTTGCGCGCGTTGACCATCGAGAAAAATTCCGTGCAAAAGTGTCTGCGCGACCGCGCTGTCCCATTGTCGATCTAACATGACCTCGTACTCTTTCTCGATTTTGAAGCGCGGGTGAGTGAGTCGCTGCGCGAGATCGCCGTCGTTCGTTAACAGGAGCAATCCTTCACTCTGGGCATCGAGCCGGCCAATATTGAAAAGACGGGGAAACTTTGGCGGCAGCAAATCGAAAATCGTGTCGCGCGCGCGCGGATCGCTCCGGGTCGAAACAAATCCCGCCGGTTTGTGAAACGCAATCGTCATCGCGCGCTCGAGATGAACGAGCTTGCGATCGACTTTCACATGATCGCGCTCGCTTGGTTGCGCGCTGAAATTTGTGCAAACACGGCCGTTGATGCTGACGCGTCCGGTCGCGATCAGTTCATCGCATCGCCGCCGCGAGCCGATGCCGGCTGCGGCAAGGAACCGATTCAAGCGCACGGTTCAACTTCGGCGAAAGATCGATCTCGATCTAGCGAAAGCGACAATCAGGCGTCCGGCTTCGTTTTGGGAAGACCGACAACCTTGCGACCTTCTTTCCATTGGCCGCGTTTCTTGAGCAGCTCGACCCGCTCGAAGCGCTTTAGAACATTGCGTTTTGCGACAATGGTGCTGGCTCCTCTGAGACTTCGATGCTGTGACATAGGACGAAAATGAGCGCCAAAGCTAGCGCGAAGACAGGATTTTTCAAATGCGCAGTCGCTCTCATTCAGAAGAGCGTCGGCTATAACTGATTACTTAGGACAACATATCGACCGCTGGCCATCATTTGGTGATAGATATGAAAGCGCGCCGTCAGGAGTTGCTGCCAATATGGAACGCGATCTTGTTCGATGATTAAGAAAATCCCCTGCGGATCTCCCCAATGGCGCAAGATCGCATCCTCGTTAATGGAAACGTTCGTGCCGCCGGCAACATGCATTTCGTCGTCCGGTGGCTCGTTCATCAGATAAAAGTGACGGTGCAAATAAAAAACGAGGCTGCTCGCATCATCGAGCTCGCCTTCGTAAACCACCGCATCTTTGTCAGCGCTCTTGCTCTCCAAAAAGCGAGCCGCGTCGGCCAGTGAAAACTGTGGCGCCATTCGCGCCACGCTGTCCGCAAGCGAAAGCGCAATTGGCACCATTGCCGCTGCCAAAACGCTCAGGCAAAGTCGCGGCCGACTTTTCGCTGCCAAATAAGCAGCGATGATCGAGGCAACAATTAGCGAAACAGCGACCAGCGCGAGCATCGGTCGCAAAATTTCCCACGCCGCGGGCGGCAGCGTTTGTAATGCGTCCCACGTTGTCCAACTTCCATCTCCGTTTTCGCCGCGACTTTCGCTCGCTCGCATGAAATGCGGCTGGAAGAGCGCCACCAAACCCGCAGCGATACCCGTTAGTCCGACTATGCTCCTGCCGACAAGCTGCCAACGTTGCGATATTCTCTCCCACGCGGTCGCGGCAAAAATTGCGAACGCGCTCCACATGCTCATGGAATAATAATCCTGACGTTGCCCGATAATCAGGAGCGGCAGAAAAACCGCGGCCATCCAACACAACGGCAGAGCTTCGGCGAATTCGAGTCCGCGAGGTCGAATCACTTTTCGCCAGACGAAAATTGTTCCGGGAACAATGGCAACCGACCACGGAAACCACCAAACCAGATGCATCCAAAAAAATTGGAATCGTGGGACTCCGTTATCGCTCCCCGGGACATTGGAAAAAGAACGCAAATGTCCAAGCCATTCGACCCGGAAAAGTTGCTGCAAAAATCCGGGGAAATGCAGTTCGGTTGCGATGTACCACGGCACGAACAGCACCACGTAGATCGAGATATACCCCCAATGAAAAAGGTGACGGAAGCGCAGACGCGCTTCGCGGTAAAAAAATCCGAGGAAAAGAAAAATCGCCAGGGGGTAAATTAATCCTAGCAGGCTTTTCGTCAGGCAAGCCAGTGCGCAACAAATCCAAACACCGAGAAACCAAAAATTACGCCCGCGCCGCCGCCGATAGCCGCACACTCCACAAAAAATTGCGCCGGCGATGAACGCGGTGAACACAGGTTCGGGCATGATGACGCGCCCGAGCAGCGCTGTGCCGCAGCTGCAAAGATAAATCAGGCCCGCAAAAAATCCGCGCCAGTAATCTCCCAATTTTTCGCCGATTAGAAAGGTCAGTGCCACGCTTGCCATCGTTGCCAATGCGATCGGCAGGCGGGCGGCGGCGGAATGGAGCCCGAAAATTTTGAAAGAGCCGATGATGAGCCAGTAAAGCAGCGGTGGTTTCGGCAGCCGCGGTAACCCATCGTTCGTCGGCCAAAGCCACTGATGGGTTTGAATCATTTCGCGCGCCGCGCCGGCATATTGGCCTTCGGTGTGATTGTAGAGATCGCCCCAGCCGAGCGTGGTCAGATGGAGCAGCGCCGCGAGCGCGATCAGCGAAGCAAACAGCGCGTGACGGAGCGGAGGCGGATTCAACGCCGGAGGATCAATCAGCGCATCCTCAATACTGAAAGTGCGGGTGCCGGCGGTCATCGCGCTAATCGTCACGCCGAACTCGGACGAGCGCGATATTTTTCCCAATCGGCCGGTAACGGCAGCAATTTCGCAGCCGGCATTTCAATTAAAGCCAGCGTTTGCCGGCATTCGGCAATCAATGCTTCATCCGCTGGCCGTGTAATTCGGAAAGCGCACCAGAATCGCGCGCGTTGCAATTGATCAAGCCAACCATCGATCACGAGTCGGTCGCCAAGTTTGGCCGCGCGGCGATAATCGATCTCAGTCCGGATAACGACCGGATATCTTTGGGTTTGCGCCATTTCGGCGAGAGGAAGTCCGAGCTCTTCCGCAAGTTGTGTCCGCGCAATTTCGATGAAACGGAGATAAGCGATGTTCGATACGACGCCGCCGCAATCGGTGTCGAAGAACATAACTTGAACTTCCGTGCGTATGCGTGGTTGCTCAGAATTCATTGTAAGATCGACATCACCGCATCCACGACTTCCGGCACCGTCACTGTTTTCATGCAGCGAAAATCAATCGGACATTCGCGCAAGAAACACGGGCTGCATTCAACATGATGCCGAATGATGATGTGTCCGTTACCGAGAGGGCCGGTAAGCGCCGGTTCGGTTGAGCCAAAAATGGCAACGATCGGAATGCCGAGCAATGCCGCGAGATGCATCGTGCCGGTGTCGTTAGTCAACAGTGCGCGACAACCGCGTAGTTCTTCGATCAACTGATCAAGAGTCGTTTGGCCGATTCGATTCGAGCATTTGTCACCAAGTGCGGTAGCGATTGTTTCGCCGATCGCTTCATCTCTTTTCGTTCCGAACAAAATCCATTTGGCGTCCGATTGCGCGGAAACGGCGGCCGCCGCTTCCGCAAAACATTCGGGCAGCCATCGTTTGGCCGGGCCATACTCCGCGCCGGGACACAGGCCGAGAAGTTTTTGGCCGTTGACGTTCGATGTTTGCGAGAATGCCTGATTCGCATCACGCACAAGATCGACATTTGCGCCGCAATCGTCTGCAATTCGCAGGAAACGAGTCGCGTGATGCTCGGGCGGGCCCGGCCGACGCGGCTCGCGAACGATTTGATTTAATAACCAGCCGCGAGCGTGTCCGCGATAGCCGACTTTTCTCGGAACTCGCCAGCCCTCGAGCACCACGCGCAATGAATTCGGAAACAAGATTGCCGCATCAAAGCGTTCTTGTCGCCCGATCAGGCGAACTGCGCTGAAAAGCGCTTTGTTCGGCAGAGACAAGATCTCATCGACTTCTGAGATCAATTTCCACATCGGTGCAATTTTTTTTGGCGCGAGAATGGTAACGTGCGCGTCCGTCCGGCCTTTTTTGATGGCGCGCACCGCTGGCACGCTCATGACTGCGTCGCCCAGCCAATTGCTGCTGCGAATGAGGATTCGGAACGGTTTCAATTTTTGCAGCGGCAGATTTTTCGGGAGATAAACGCCGCGTTTGTAACGTGCGAGAAGGAAATTCGGGCGCGGTGTTTTCCAACGATTGTGCAGCCAAAAGCCGTCTTCCGGGGCGCGTCGAATCTGCGTTGCGATCAGTTCATTCGCCTTCGCTGTCATTGCTTCGACCGAATCGCCGGCGGCATCGATTCGATCCGCGAACACCATTCTCCAACGGCCCGGAGCTTCGGTGTAAATTGCCGTGCCGAGCAATGCTGCACCTGTGCGTTTGGTCAAAAGCGCGGGGAGGGACGTGGTCGATGCGAGTTTGCCGAAGAACGGCACCCACAGACCTTGGTCGCCCGCATGTTGGTCGCTCAGTATACCGATGGCGCCGCCCTCGCGAAGCAGTTCGATTGCTTTTTGAAAACCTTCGCGCCGATCGAAAAGTTCGACTCCGGCGCGAGCACGCAATGCGCGGACATGGCGGTCGATGTATCGGTTCGCCAGAGGCTGGTAAATTGTACTATTCCGAACGAAGCCAATGACCGGGGGAAACATTTGCGCCTGCAGCTCCCAATTGCCGATGTGACTTAAGACGAAAACGACCGGCCGACCGCTGCGCAGTTCGCGTTCCGGCGCCTCCGCGTTGTCGACCTTGACCCGCTCGCGCACTTTTTCGAGCGGCATGGCCGCGAGTTTTAACCCGCAAAGAAGATTCGACCCAAGCCGTTGAAAATGCTGACGCACAATGCGGCGTATCTGTCGCGACGACTTCTCCTCTCCAAAAGCGATCTCGATATTCCGGAAAGCCAGTTGTCGATATCTCGGAAGCAGCAGCCATCCGCAGAAACCAAGCGCTCTTCCCAACGCGAACAAAAGGCGTAACGGGAAAAAACTGATCAGGGCGAAGCCTGCGCGGTAGATAAGATAAACCAAATACTCGAGCATCGCTTTCGGCCAGCGCGTTGCCGAAGGCGTCCAGCGTAAATTTGCCTGCACGCCGCTGCAATGAATATAATGTGACGGTCGGCGCAGAGCTTCGTTAGGCATATAAGCGGCGCTGCCAAACAACATGAAAAAGAATTTGTGGCTCGGTCTCAATGAGCGCGCACGAAAAGGGCTTTCTCCGCGCAATTACAAAAGCGACACTGTCGCCCAGCGAATCGCCGAATCGGGCGTCGATGCCGGCGAATTGGCCGCCGCTCGCGGCAAAGCAGAGATAAAGAAGGTTTGGATTCCGGGGGTGGAAATTTTTTCCAGAGAAATTCATCCCCAACGTCATCGTGGCAGTTTTGGCGAGTTGGCGCGTGATTCGCAGGGGGTTCTGGGCAAAATCAAGCTTTGGCCAAGGCAATGGTCGGCCGCGCGGATGTTCGCAAACAGCGCCAAAGGATTTCACATTCATCCCCCCAGCATTCCGGCGGATACGACGGCGGAAAAATGGCTGCGGCGTTTATTTGTGAACCAACCGCAGAATTATTCGCTGCGTCCGTACGATCGCGAACAGTGGGACATCATGTTTTTTCTCCAGGGCCGCGCGGAAATTTTTCTACGCGATGTGCGCGGCGGTCTACCCGTGCGCAACATGCGCCTTTTTGTCGATGGCGATAATCATCGCGGCCACAACAATGTCGGCGTCGTGATTCCTCCGGGCGTCGCGCACGCGATTCGGGCCGAAGGTTCGGAAGACCTAATCATGGTTTACGGAACGAGCACAACGTTTCAGCCCGAATTCGAAGGTCGCATTGCCAGCGAGATTGAAACATCGGAGCTGCCGGAATCCTGGCGAAAATTTCTTTCTTTGTAGCGGCGCTCTCTGAGCGTCGGACAAATAATGCGACGGTCAGAGACCGCCCCTACAGTTCGTCAATGAAGCGGCAATTCAATCCAGCTGAGCTTGAGCTGATGGACCAGCCGCAGCCGGTTTCAGCCGAACTGGAAAGTGATCTTGAAAATATCCGGGAGCTCAATCGCTGGTTTGGCAGTTACGCGCTGATCTCGATGTTTCTCGGTCCTTGGATCAAGCCCGGCGCGCGCCTGCGCATTGTCGATCTTGCAACCGGATCAGGCGATATTCCGCGATTGATCATGGAGTACGGACGCAAGGTCGGCGCTGAGTTGCGCATCGATGCGGTGGATCAACAATCCGCAACTCTCGAGATCGCGAAGAGACTCAGTGTCCGTTATCCGGAAATTACTTTTGTTGAAGGCGACGTCTTAGAGTGGCAACCGACGGAGCCGTGCGACATCGTCTTCTGCACGATGGCGCTCCATCATTTCAGCGAAGCCGATGCAGTGCGGCTGCTACAACATTGCTGCAAACTATCCCGAAAATCTGTATTGGTGTCGGATCTGCGCCGCAGTTGGATTGCCACAATCGGCGTCCACCTTCTCACTGCGACTGTGTTTCGCGAGCCAATGACTAAATACGATGCTCGGCTTTCCATCGCGCGAGCCTTTTCCTTTTCCGAAATGAACCAATTGGCGCAGCGCGCTGGCTGGACAAATTTCGGTCACAGAACTTTTCCCTTCGCTCGCCAGGCGATCTGGCTCCAAGCGCAATGAAGGTTCTGGAAACAGTCGCCGAAGCGCAGAACTACGCGAAGAAAGAACCGCGTCTCCTGGTGCCGACGATGGGGGCGTTGCATAGGGCGCATGGGGAGTTAGTTCGAGTTGCGCGCGACCAGGCGGGGAAAAATGGCGAAGTCGTCGTCAGCATTTTTGTAAATCCGCTCCAATTCGAGCCGGGAAGCGATTACGAACGTTATCCGCGACCGGAACAAGAAGATGAAGAATTCTGCCGGAAGTTGGATGTCGATCTTTTGTTCCGGCCAAGCGCGACCGAGATGTATCCGGATAATCGCTCCGTGTTTGTGGAGGAAAATTCGCTGTCGAGTGTGCTCGAAGGCAAATCGCGGCCGGGACATTTTCGCGGCGTTTGCACAGTGGTGGCGAAACTGTTCAACATTTTGCAACCGGACGGGGCGGTGTTTGGTGAGAAAGATTTTCAACAGCTGGCCATCATTCGCCGAATGGTGCGCGATTTGAATTACAAGATCGACATCGTCGCGGTTCCAACGGTGCGCGAAGCAGGTGGACTGGCCTGCAGCTCGCGCAACATGTATTTGAACGCCGAGGAGCGGAAGCAGGCTGCCGTTTTGCGTAAAGCACTGCTAGCCGCGAAAGGTTCCGGAAAGAAGTCCGCGAAGGAAATTGTCGATCTCGCGCAATGGATAATCAGCGAAGCGCCGCTGGCGCGAATCGATTATGTCGAGCTTGTCGACGCGGCGACTTTGCAGCCGATCGAATCCGTGAAGTCGAGTTCGCTGCTCGCCCTTGCGGTTTTCTTTGGGAAAACCCGTTTGATCGACAACATTGTCCTTGGATGAAGGAATACGATTTCGTTGTCATCGGCAGCGGTATCGCCGGACTGAGTTTCGCGCTGAAAGCGGCGAAGCACGGTTCGGTGGCGGTCATCACGAAGCGTAAAGGACCGGATACGAACACGGCGTGGGCGCAGGGGGGCATCGCTTGTGTGACAAGCGACGAGGATTCGTTCGAACTGCACGTCCGCGATACACTCGAAGCCGGCGCGGGATTATGTGACGAAAACGTGGTCCGCACAGTTGTTACGGAAGCGCCAGCACGAATTCAGGACCTTATCGATCTTGGCATGCAGTTCGATGAGCGCGAAGTCTCCGGCCACCGCGAATTTGATCTGGGTCGCGAAGGCGGGCACTCGAAGCGGCGCGTTCTGCACGTGCAAGATGTCACCGGAAAAGAAATCGAGAACGCATTGCTACGCGAATTGGAGCGGCAATCGCATGTCGATCTTTTGGAAAATCACATGGCGGTTGATCTGATCACGGCCGCCAAGATCGGCTTCGCGGCGGAAGATCGTTGTCTCGGTATTTACATCCTCGACGAAAACAGCGGCGAGGTAGAAACGATCCGGTCCGATCGGATCGTGCTCGCGACCGGAGGTTGCGGAAAAGTGTATCTCTACACAACCAATCCGGACATCGCGACCGGCGACGGCGTCGCGATGGCCTGGCGTGCCGGTGTGATAATTGCGAACATGGAGTTCGTGCAGTTTCATCCGACTTGTCTGTTTAATCCCAAGGCGAAATCATTTTTGATTTCGGAAGCGGTTCGAGGTGAGGGCGGGATTCTCCGCAGCAATCGCGGTGAAGATTTCATGAAACGCTATGATCCGCGCGGCTCGCTTGCGCCGCGGGACATTGTCGCGCGCGCGATTGACGCCGAGATCAAACGCTCCGGCGCTCAATGCGTTTTTCTCGATATCACTGACAAGCCGGTGGAATTTTTGCGCGAGCGCTTTCCGAATATTTACGAGACCTGTTTGCGCTTTGGGATCGACATGACAAAACAGCCGATTCCGGTGGTGCCGGCAGCGCATTATCAATGCGGCGGAATCAAAACCGACATAAACGGCGCGACGAGTCTGCCTGGTTTGTACGCGGTTGGCGAAGTTGGTTGCACCGGATTGCACGGAGCGAATCGTTTGGCCAGCAATTCGCTCCTCGAAGGTTTGGTCGTGGCGCATCGCGCGTGCGAAGCGATGATGCTGGAACGACGTCCATCGCGCGCAACGCCGCGAATTTCACTACCCGAATGGCAATCGGGCGACGTTCAGGATGTCGATGAACTGGTGGTGATTTATCATAACTGGGACGAAATCCGGCGGTTGATGTGGGATTACGTTGGGATTGTGCGGACAGACAAGCGGCTGCAGCGAGCGAGTGCGCGCTTGCGCAATCTCCAGCGCGAGATCCGGGAATTTTATTGGAACTTCAAAGTGTCGGTGGACCTTTTGGAGCTGCGCAATCTCGCCACGGTGGCGGCGTTGATTGTCGACTCGGCGTTGAGTCGCAAAGAAAGCCGCGGTTTGCATTACACGCTGGATTATCCAGAAAAAAACGACCGAGAATACTTCCGGAATACTGTCGTCAGCCGCATATAGCTGGAACAGATAGTGCTTTACGAATTATAACCGCCACCGGCGCTGGTTTTTCCACAATGAAAAGCCCTTGCGCCAGGCGGGAAAATCGGATACAAACAGGCCACCCTTTGGCCATGAGACGAATCTTTGCCCTCTTACTCTTGACCAGCGCCATTGGTGCGCTGCGAGCGGAGGAACAATCGAGTTCGCCTTACGCGACCGCAGCCGACTTTGCCAAGTACGCTAGAAAACTGCGCGACGAGGCGCTGCTCAAGGTCGAACCGCAAGTGCAGATACCCACGGCTTCTCGGCCGGCGGTTCAGCGTTTCGCGTGGAAAACGAACATCGTGACCACGGTGTTCTGGATCGGGGAACAGGCTGGTGGAAATAATCCGGTGCCGAACTTCCGCAGCTCCTGGGATTTAAACTGGCAATCGAACTACGGCGGATTCGATACTCCCGAGAAATCAGAGCGGCGTAACTACATCCCGGTCTCTTTTGTCCCTCATCAGAATCCATTTTATTGCGCCTTGCCTTACAACGACGTGACGCATGGCCAATTTAAGCCGGAAGCGCCGTTGGTAATTCCGTGGTTCAAACAATCCTACATGGGACAGGGACAATCGGTTTGTTGGCATCACTGGATCGCAATTCGCAAAGGCAATCGCACCTGTTACGCCCAATGGGAGGATTGCGGTCCGTTTCGCACCGATCACTTTCAATACGTGTTTGGAAACGAAAAACCGAAGCCGAACCTCAACCATGGCGCCGGTTTGGACGTTTCACCCGCGGTGCGCGATTACCTTGGGCTGCAACCCACCGACGTGACCGACTGGCAGTTCGTCAATACGCAGGATGTGCCGCCCGGACCGTGGCGCAGTTATGGGGAGAACAACAATTTTGTGCTTGCCCGTCGCCAGATGGAACAAAAGCTCGCGCAGCAAGGTTCCAGCGGCAACACCAAGAAATAACGGCGTAGGGGCGCGCGGGAATTCTCACCCCAGCCGCGGTTTCAATTCGGTAAGCTTTGTTTGCAGTTCTTCTGCGCGCTGTGACCACGGTTCGTAATGCCGTCGCTGCGTCTGGCAAATTTCTTTTAAATGCTGGAACTTCTTGGCCATTTCCACGCAAAAGGCATCGATTGCCTTTGCGAATTGTTTCTCGAGGCTTTGGGAAAACTCGGTGCGTTTTGGAGACAATTGCCGTTCATAATCGCCCAGGACTCTTCGACGATGATTGAAGGCCAGAAAAATCGCCAGAACAGCGCCAATTCCTGCGACAATGAGCGCTACAGTCGCCGCCGTTGCGCCGCGCGCTTTTGCGAAAACTCCGACGGCTGCTGCAATCGTGATTATTGCGACAATAACACGCAGTGAAAGCGCCGTTTGTGAATAAGACCGGGCCAGCCGTTCCTGCAGCGTTTTGCCGGCGAGAATGTCGATGAAGGCCGCTTGGATTGATTCCGAGAGTTCCCGCCGTTGACCGGCAAAATCCGGGACGCCTTGCCGGGCTTGCTTTTGCAGATCGGCGGACAATTGGTTTTCGAGAAGGTCTTGCATCTGCGGCCAGAGCCCGCGCAAATCTATTTCCAATTTACCGACTGCCTGTTGCATTTGCGGCTGGAGCAATTGTCGCAGTTTTGTCTCGATCTTTCTGTGCAACTCCTGGTGTCCAACGGTGCGCCCCAAAATCAGTTGAAAGCTGCGCCACCACGTCAGCTCCTGGCGAAGCAGCGTTGTTCTCTCTTTCGTCGTCTCGTCATAAGCGCTCTCCAATTCGCGCACGATGGCCGTCACTTGGCGGAGCATTTGCTCGCGGCGCGTCTGGAGTAATGCATCGAGGCGATCGAGCACCGCGCTATCGGCTGAAATTCTGCCCATGAGTCCGCGAATTTCACGGTTCAAATCTTCTTGGGCAACACGTCCAGCCTGAAAGGTTGAGCGAAGCTTCAGCATTCGCGTGCTCGATTCGGTGACGATGAAGTTGATCTGTTCCTCCAATGGCGCGAACGCGCTCTCTTCCCAGAGCCGCTCCTTGTCCAGGCCACTTGTTCGGGCGAGTAGAGCTTTGCGCGCGGACACGGCAAAGATCGGGGGGACGAATCCGAGCCGCCGCATCGCGGTATCCTGAAGATGCCGGTGGATCACGTCGATCTCGGTTGGCTCGCGCAAATCGATTTGCTGGAGCACGAAGATGACGTTCTTGAGCCAGGTTTTTTGGAGAAAATCCAGAAATTCCCAGTTCGATTGCGTCCACGGATTCGCGACCGAGAAAACGAAAAGAACGATATCGGCGCGGGGCATGAAATCTTCCGCCACCATTTGATGCTCTTTCACCATCGTGTTCGTGCCGGGCGTGTCGACGACGTTGAAATCGCGCAGGAACGGAATCGGCAGATAGCGCTCGGTCAGTTTCGATGAAACCTCGGTCGATTTTTCGTCCGATCCGTAGCGAAAAATGTAAACGCGGTCGGTCGCCGGCAGGACATCTACCTTGGCGAATTCATTGCCGAAGAGAGCATTGAGCAGCGAAGACTTTCCGGATTTCACTTCGCCCACCACCACAAAGAGCAATGGTTCGCTGATATCGCGCCGCAGCGCCTGCAACGTGTCCAGCTCTTCAGCCGGCCGCTGCATTTCCGAGCCGAGCTTGATTATGCAGGCGAGGCCGCTTTCGAGCTCGCCCTTGAGCTGCAAATATCGGTCGGCGATCATGCCGGCAAAATCACTCGCGTGGCGTGGGGGACGGAGATGTCGATCTTGCACCGGCGGATTTCGGCGATGGCGAAGGTTTTGGCGGGAGCGGTGTTTGCATCGCGATCAATTCCGACACGGTCACGAACTTAAATCCTTTGGCCTCGAGTTGATTCAACACGCACGGCATCGCCTCAATCGTGCCGGGATGAATGTCATGCGCCAAAACGATGGACCCGGCGCGCGTATTTTTGACGATGCGATTACAGACAACGTTCGGTCCTGGCCGTCTCCAATCCAACGGATCGACATCCCAAAGCACAATTTTGTAACCGAACTCCTGGTTGATCCATTTTTTTTGCCGCGCTGTGATCGAGCCATATGGCGGCCGGAGCAAAGAGGGGCGCTTACCAATTGCGCTCCGAATTGCGTCCTCAGTTTTGCGCAGTTGCCCACGAACTCCGTCGTCCGACATTTTAGCGAGGCTCGGATGTGACCAGCTGTGGTTCGCGATTTCATGTCCCTCTCGCGTCTCTCGCGCCACGATTTCGGGATTTTCGGCAACGTTTTGGCCGATCAGGAAAAATGTAGCTTTGATGTGATGAGCGGCGAGCAAATCGAGTAGCTTTGGCGTCAATTTCGCGCTCGGCCCGTCATCGAACGTCATTGCGATGTAAGGGCCATCGACGTGGACCCAATCGAAAGTGATCCCTGGTTCAGCCGCCGCCGCAGGCTTGGGCTTTTCGCCGGTTTGCGGCGCAACTGCGTCGTCGGCCTGAACAGTGGCAATTCGGATCGAAGCAAAGAGATAAAAGAGGAGAAAACGAAACATGAGCATGAATTTCTGCGGCTGCGCCAAACTTTCGCTGTATCTAGCAGAGGCCGCTCGTAACGCAAGGCGCGTGGCTCGCCTTCACATAAGATGTCGATCTTTGTGTAGGGGAAAATCTGATTCGCGTTTTTTCCCCGGATAACGGCATTCCTTGGCAGCCATCCTGCTCCGGAATTATTTGGAGGTCGGACATGCTCGCGCGTGATTCGGTCGAATGGGTTTTGGGAAGCTTTCATATCTCCAGAAATGAGAATACTGATTGTTGAAGATCATCCGGAAAGTCGCAGGGCTTTGCAGCGGCTGATCGAACGACGTGGACACGAAGTTGTTGCGGTCGGTAGCGCCGAGGAAGCGGAAGTTGAGCTGACAAAGCAACCTTTCCCATTTTTGATTTTGGATTGGATGTTGCCTGGCAAAAGCGGAGTGGATTTGTGCCGGGAATTGCGCTCTGCGCCGAACGGCGAGGAATTTTTCATTCTTCTCGTCACAGCACGCGATGACGCGCAGGACTTGGAACAGGCGCTCGAAGCCGGCGCGAACGATTATCTGACTAAACCGCTTGATCCGGCGCACTTAAATGTCCGGCTCTCGGTCGCGGAACGACGCATTCGGGCGCTGGTTGAGCGCAACCAGGCGCGCGCCGAATTGCATGAAACAGTCAGAAAAATGACGGACATCCTGGAAAAAACGAGTGACGGATTTTTCGCGGTGGATCGAGATTGGAGATTCACGTTCGTGAATCGGCAGGCGGAAAAGCTGCTCGACCGGCATCGCGAAGAGCTGATCGGCAAGGATTTCTGGATGGAGTTTCCAGAGTTCACGCGCAACGCGTTCGAAAAGAATTATCGGCGCGCCATGTCCGAACAGGTGGCCGTCGAATTCGAAGCAAGTGACGCGAGCGGCAAAGTGTGGTTTGAACTGCTCGCCTATCCCAGCGGAGGCGGTGTCTCAGTTTTCTTGAGAGACGTGACGGATCGCAAACGCGTTGAAGAAGAGCGGTTGACCACGAGCAAACTGGAATCGCTCGGGACGCTGGCGGGAGGAATCGCCCACGATCTCAATAACATCCTGACGGTTATTTCGGGAAACATCGGTTTGGCGCAAATCGAAGCTCCGGGCAGTTCTGGAAATCTGCACTCATTCTTATCGAAGGCCGGCGGGGCTGCGCAACACGCCGCTCAACTTTCCAACCAATTGCTCACGTTCTCAAAAGGCGGCACGCCGCTGAAGCGGGTCGCTTCGATATCCGGTCTCGTTACACAAGCGGCCGAGTTTTCGCTTCATGGATCCAACCTGCGGGCGGATCTGGACATCCCAGACGACCTTTGGAGATCCGCTGTCGATCCGGCGCAGATCGAGCAAGTGATCAATGCGCTCATCATCAACGCACGTGAGGCCATGCCGCACGGTGGGACTGTCCGGGTTTCGGCAAGCAATCTTGAAATCGAGGCCGGCTGTGGTCTTCCGATGCGACCCGGCCGTTATGTCAAAGTGCAGGTCGCAGATAACGGCGGCGGCATCGATCCAAAATCGGCGACCAAGATTTTCGATCCTTATTTTACAACCAAGCCGTTGGCGACCGGGCTTGGCTTATCGATCAGCTATTCGGTTGTGAAGAAGCACGGGGGCCTGCTGCATCTCGAAAGCACTTCGCCGGGCGGATCGACATTTGCGTTTTATTTGCCGGCCACTGACGCCGAACCAAAACTCCCCGAGCCGACGCTGGCCAATGAAATTTTCAGTTTCAACCATCAGCGCGTTTTGGTGATGGATGATGAAGTCGCCATTCGCGATCTGACTTCGGATCTACTTGGGACGCTTGGCTACGAAGTAACGGCAGTGCCCGATGGCGCGGAAGCGTTAAAAACCTACGAAGACGCGATGCGGGCCGGCGAAAATTTTCAGGCGGTCATTTTGGACGCAACGATTCGCGGCGGAATGGGAGGCGTGGCCACGATTCAGCGGCTGCGGGATCTCGACCCGAATGTCACAGCGATTATTTGCAGCGGTTATTCGGACGAAGCAGCCCTGGCCGAATTCTTGACTTACGGCTTTCGAGCAGCGCTGCCAAAACCGTTTACTCGTCATGAACTGGCGAGTGTCATCCAACGCGCGCTCGAAGCGACCAAAGTCTAGCAGCGAATCGGTTTTCCCAAGATCGACAAGCCGCTGGAAGACGCGCTCAGCCCTTGCGGACTTTGTCCAATTCGGCCAGGAATGCTGCGATGCCGCCCATGTACAAGCCGTCGTAGCGCCAGAGTGTTTTGCCTTCGCCGTTCAACACGACAAGAGTGGGGAAGCCTTCGACCTGATATCGCTCGGCCAATTCTTGATTTTGTTTTCTTGTTTCAACGCTTTGCGCTTTACGGCGCGGGAAATCAACCTCCATTAGAACGAGATTTTTGCTGGCGTAGTTCTTGAATTGCGGCTGCGAGAGAATGGCTTTGTCGAGCTGAAAACAAAAACCACACCAGTCGGAGCCGGTGAAATCGAGGAGCAAAAGCTTATGGCTCGCTTTCGCTTCCTGCTGGGCCTTTGTATAATCGGTTGTCCATGCCTGATCGGCGCGCGCGCAGGATGCACTGGAGAGGGCCAAAATGACCCCAATCGGTACAATTAAATTCTTCACGTCGAAATTTGATTCAATCAGCTCTTCGGCGCAAGTATGCCCCGGCTGCAAGGCAAACACCACTGACGCGGATTTGCCCGCTCAGTTTATTCCAGCCCCCGCGCCGTTACGCGGGAGTCAAATCGCAATTCGCGGCCTAACGAATGTGTCCCGAGACGAGTTTCGTCATCTCGAACATGCTGACCTGGTTCTTGCCGTTGAATACGGCCCGCATCGCGTCGTCGGCGTTGATTTGAGTTCTTTTTGTCTTGTCCTGTAGACCGTTCCTCTTGATGTAGTCCCAGAGCT
>Ga0209217_1000111_pt1 | contig 18128 bp, 16 predicted proteins | sample JacPinW_OM3H0_M2_FD_187957 | JGI IMG/M metagenome (GOLD analysis project Ga0209217, IMG submission 187957) | Forest soil microbial communities from Algoma, Ontario, Canada - Jack Pine, Ontario site 1_JW_OM3H0_M2 (SPAdes) (version 2) | ecosystem: Environmental > Terrestrial > Soil > Boreal...
CCTAGCTACTTTCCGGCGCAAAAATACCGGGCCTAAGCGCTTGATCTGAAAGTGCTTCGGAGCGTCGGAAGGTGAACGGGAGGACATTTTATGCGCGGGCGCGCGCGGCCTGACCGGGCCCGCTCGGGGCGGCTGGATCGCGGTTGAGTTTTTTCTGAAAAAAGCGTTTGACGCGATGCGATAAGTCTGTATCATTTTTTTAGATGAAACGAGATCAAATCCTCGAGACGCGCCAGGCGCTCGTCAGCCAATTGCCCGTGACCGGCGAGATCCTGCGCGGCTCGCTGGTCGAGCGGACCGTGCGCCATACCCGCGGCTGCGCGACCTGTGCTGGCGGCGACGGGCATCCGCTTTCGGTTTTGACCATCAGCTATCCGGGTGGACGCACCCGCCAATTCAGCTTGCGCCGCGCGCAAGTTTGCGAGGTGCGCCGCTGGCTGGGCAATTATCACCGGCTGAAGGAGGCGCTCGAGGCGATCTGCGAACTCAACCATGCTCTGCTGCGTCCGGATGGCGCCGCACCGAGGCGCGGGAGAAGCAAGGGTGATTGAGACGCGGCGGGCGCAGCGCACCTTCGGCGATGGGCTGATCGCTGAAGAAGTGAAGGATCTGCACGAAGACTGGATGAGACACGCCGATCAGGTGCTGGCGGACAAAGAAATCGTGGCGGCGGTATACGAGGCTCTGGCGAAGCGACATCCCCACAGCCGCAGCCGCGGCCGGCGAGGCGCGCCAGCCGAGGTGGTGTTGCGTTTGTTGGTGCTGAAGCACATGCGCAACTGGAGCTATGGCGTACTCGAGCGCGAAGTGCGCGCCAATCTGGTATACCGCGATTTCACCCGGGTGGGCGGTGCCAAGATGCCTGACGCCAAGACCATGGGTCGATGGGGAGTGGCTGTGGGGCCGGCGGTGGTCAAACAGATCCACGACAGGATGGTGCAAATCGCGCGCGAGCATCGGGTGGCGGAAGGGCGGCGGATGCGTGTCGACACCACTGTGGTCGAGACCAACATTCACTATCCGACCGACAGCAGCTTGTTGGGCGACGGGGTGCGGGTGCTGACCCGCACGATGAAAAAGATCGCCGGGATCGCCGGCGCGGCGGGTGCCAAACTGCGCGACCGGAGCCGGAGCGTGAAACTGCGGATGCTGGAGATCGCGCGGGCGGCGCGCAGTAAGCGCGCGCCCAGTCAAGCAAGGCTAAAAGAGGCCTACCGCAAATTGCTGAATGCAACCGGCCGGGTTGTGGGCCAGGCGAAGCGCTTCGCCAAAGAGATCGGCGACGGCGTCAAGCTTGCCCCTGGCCCCGAACAGGGGTCGTCCGCCAACATCCTGCGACAGGCGGTGCTGGAGGGTCTGCGCCAGAAGCTCGAAAAGATGGTGCCGCGCGTGCAGCGGGTGATGCTCCAAACCACAGCACGCGTCTTCGCCGGCGACACCCATGCCGAGGGTAAGATCGTCAGCCTCTTTGAACCGTCAACCGAGGTCATTCGCAAAGGCAAGGCCGGCAAGCCGACCGAATTCGGCAAGATGGTCAAACTGCAAGAAGCGGAGAACCAGATTGTCATCGCGTACGAAGTCTATGATCAGCGGCCCAGCGATTCGGACCTGCTGATTGCCGCGATCGAAACGCATCAAGCAACGCTGGGGTGCACACCGCGCCTGGTGGCGGCCGATGCCGGTTTCTACTCGGCCAAAAATGAGGCGGCAGCGAAAGCCAAGGGCGTCAAGCGCGTCTGCATTCCCAATCGCTCTACCAAGAGCCCCGAGCGCAAACGCGAGCAGAAGAAGCGCTGGTTCCGCAACGGCCAGAAATGGCGCACCGGATGTGAGGGTCGCATCAGCGTGGTCAAGCGGCGGCACGGTCTCGATCGCAGCCGATACAGAGGCGATGCCGGAATGCAGCGCTGGGTCGGCCTCGGCGTGATCGCCGATAATCTCGTCAACATCAGCCGCGTCATGGCCAAGCAGCCCGGGCAGTAATCCCTCGCTACCCAACCCCAACCACTTCCCCGCCGGCATCACCCGGCGAGTTTTTTTTGGTCTATGCCGCCCCGCCCAGACCCCTTGTCCGAAAACCTGCTTTTTGCGCCGGAAAGTAGCTAGTGCCCGTCCATAAACACTAAGATTTTGGAATCGCGTAGAGATTTGCGGTTGAGTGCGGGCAAGGCCCGGCGGTTTCGGGTATGCTGCGGATACAAGCCATTGAATCCGAAGCACAACCTTCGCCGCCGGAGCCGACAATGCGTCAGGAACGCGCCGTCCAGGCCACTATATTCGAGGTTTTTGCGCGGCACGAGATCGGCTGCGAGTTGAAGGCCATCTCGCAGTGGCTGGATCGCCAGCGCCCGCTGGTGAGCCTGGTGGCCGGTGATTTGCGCCGCAGCGGGCTGCGCGAGACGGGACGCCGGGGACTGCCGGCGGAGACGGTGCTGCGCTGTGCGCTGCTCAAGCAACAGCGGCAGTTGAGTTACGACGAGCTGGCCTTTCACCTCGAGGATTCGGCATCGTTTCGTGCCTTTGCCCGACTGCCGCTGGCCTGGTCCCCGAAGAGATCGGTGCTGCACCAGACGATCAGCGCGATCCGCCCGGAGACCTGGGAGGCGGTTAATCGGGCGTTGTTGGCCAGCGCCAAACAGAAAAAGCGGGAGAGCGGCGCCACGGTGCGGATCGACAGCACGGTCAGCGCGGCGCTGATGCACGAGCCGAGCGACAGCGCGCTGCTGTGGGATGCCGTGCGCGTCATGACGCGGCTGTTGCGGCAGGCCAGTGTGGTGCCGGGAGCGCCGTTGATCCTGTGGCGCGATCGCCGGCGCATGGCCAAGAAGCGCGCGCGAGCGATCGACTACAGCCGCGGGCAAGACAAGAAGCGCCAGCTCTATCGCGAGCTGATCGCGGCCACCCGCGCAACCCTGGCCGCACTGCAAGGAGCCGCCGAACAGCTGGCCAACGTCGGCGGGATGGCGGCCGAGCGGTGGCGCGCCCGGCTCAGCCATTATCTGCCGCTGATCGAGCCCATTCTCGCCCAGAGCGAGCGTCGGGTCCTGGAAGGCCTGACGGTGCCGGCCAGCGAGAAGCTGGTCAGCCTGTTCGAACCGCATGCCGACATCATCCGCAAGGGCGGCCGCGACGTGCAGTACGGTCACAAGCTCAACCTGGTCACCGGCAAGAGCGGTCTGATCCTCGATGTCGTCGTCGAGGCCGGCAATCCTGCGGACGCCGAGCGCTTCCTGCCCATGCTCGATCGCCAGATCGCCCGTTGCGGTGTGCCGCCGCGGCAGATGGCCGCCGATGGGGGCTATGCCAGTCTCGACAATCTCCAGCAGGCCAAGGCACGCGGCGTGCAGGATGTCGCCTTCCACAAGAAGCGCGGCATCGCTGTCGAAGACATGGTCAAGAGCCGCTGGGCCTATCGCAGGCTGCGCAACTTCCGCGCCGGGATCGAGGCCGGCATCTCCTGCCTCAAGCGCGCCTACGGTTTGGCACGTTGCACGTGGCGCGGGCTCGACCACTTCAAGACCTACATCTGGTCCGCGGTGGTGGCCCACAACCTGGTGCTGTTCGCCCGCCTCAAACCGGCGTAGCCCCCGGCCCCGACCGGCAGCTTCGATGACGGCCGGCCAAATCAAATCCGTCTGTCCAGCCGCGCTCGCCAAACGATTCCTTCAACCTCCGCCGCTACTTCAACGCGAAAGCGGCGCGCCCCCGCCGATAGCCGCCCAACCCTCCGCCCTTCTACACCCCTAAAAAACGTGCGTTTATGGACGGGCACGAGCTAGCGGTGGAATCCGCCGCCACCACCCGGTCCGCCGCCGCCCTGAAAGCCGCCGCCAGGACCACCGCTGTGGAAACCGGCGTCGCGGAAGCCAGGGCCGCCGCCATGAAAGCCGCGACCACCCCAGCCGGGACCACCCCAGCCGCCCCAGCCACGACCCCACCATCCAGGACCACCCCAGCCCCCACCCCACCAGCCGCCCCAGCCGGCGCCGATGGTAATTCCCACCGGAAATCCGTAATAGGGGTAACCATAATAGGGAGAGCAATAGGGATAATAAGGGTAATAGGCGCAGTAGGGATTGTAAGCATAGTACGGATAATAGCCCTGGCCGGCCGCGGGACGGGGTGCCGCCGCAACCATGAACGCCACCGTCGCAAGAGCGCCCGCCACAACGGCTACTCGCCGGAACCAGCTCTGCTTGGCGTGCACAAACATGGATCTCTCCGCTCGGGGCACCCCGGAAGCCACCAACAACGTGCTATATGTGTACGCCATTCCGATTACCGTCGTCTTGCCGTTTGCTGCTGCCCCAGACACTGTGCGATGTCCCCAAAAGCGAAGCGCCCGCGAAGCGAGGCCTCGCAGTTTCCCTCGACCCTGCCGCTCGTGCGCGTTATCGCGATGCCGGCGGACGCCAACCCTAACGGCGACATCTTCGGCGGGTGGCTGCTGTCACAGATGGATCTCGCCGGGGGGAGTCTGGCGACGCAGCGCGCCCGGGGACGATGTGCGACCGTGGCGGTCGACGCCATGGTCTTCCACGAGCCGGTGTTCGTTGGCGACGAGGTGAGCTGCTATGGCACGCTCGTGCGAACGGGGCGCACCTCGATGACGGTGCGCGTCGAGGCGTGGCGGCGTCACCTGCCCTCCGACGAAGTGCGCAAGGTGACCGAGGCGATCTTCACTTATGTCGCGATCGGCGAGGACCGCCGGCCCCGGCCACTGCCGCCGGTGGTCGCGCCATAGGCGCCGTCGGCTCGATCTGCCCGAATGTGCATTGGCCGGGTGCTTTGTCCGGTCGCCAGCGCAAGAAACGGGTGCCATGGCGGAACCGACCGCCGCTGACGTGATCGTAACGGACTTCGACGACCAATTCAGGACGCAGGGGCTGCCACTCGCCGGAGCGTTCGGTGCTCCACCGGCTAGGCCCTCCCGGCGCATTGCCGGTAAACCCCGGCGGCATGATCATGCCTTCGAGCTGCCGGGTCAGCGCCTCACGGTCGAGATCGTGTAGTGTCGCAGTAAACCCGACATGATCGAGCTTGCCTTCATTGTTGTAGAGGCCGAGCAGGAGAGACCCGACGAGGTGCGCGTTCGCCGCGTAGCGGAAGCCCCCGACCACGCAATCCGCCGTCCGCCGTTTCTTAACCTTGAGCATGGCTCGCTCGCCGGGCTTATAGACGTCCTCGAGCCGCTTGGCGATGACGCCGTCCAATGCGCCGCCACTCTCCTCGAGCCAGCGCTGCGCTTCCACGATATTGCGCGTAAAGGGCGAAAGCCTTACGGGGTCCTCGCCACGAGTAGATTGAAAAAAGCGGTCGAGAGCTGGCCGGCGCTGTATCAGTGGTGTCTGCAAAAGGCTTTTACCGTCTGGCGTCGCGAGCAGGTCGAACAGGATCAAGACAGCCGGCGTTTCGTTGGCGAGCTTCTTGATGCGGCTTTCCGCCGGGTGCAGCCGCATCTGCAACGCCTCGAACGAGAATGTCTCGCCGACCGGGATGGCGAGCTCACCGTCGAGGACGAAGCGGCTTACCTGAAATCCACGCAAGGCCGCTGCCATCTCCGGGAAGTAGCGGGCCAGCGGCTTCCCCGATTTGGCGCGCAGCTCCACCTCGTTTCCGGCACGGAAGGCGAGGCAACGGAACCCGTCCCACTTGGGCTCGAACTGCCAGCCCGGTTCCTCCGGCAACTCCTCAACGAGTTGCGCTTCCATCGGTGGCAAATCCACGGGCAATGGGAATTCCGTTACCTCGGCTCCGGTATTTGTCATTACGGCACCGAGTCAGGCTCGATCAACGAGGGGTCCTTGTTGTTGACGTTCCCGACTCGCCTGTCGACCGGCCATATGACCATGTCATCGGCGGGGTAGGGCCTGAGCAATGATTTCAGTTCCTCCAGGTCAGCCGCCCGCTCGCCGAGCCAAGCCCCCCAATTTTCGGCTGCAAGGATGACCGGCATTCGATCATGCAATTCGGCTACCAGCTCGTTCGGCGCGGTCGTGACGATCGCAAAGCTGCGCACCCTCTCGCCCGCCGGCGAGCGCCACGTTTCCCACAGGCCGGCGAGCGCCATCAGTCGCTGACCGGCAAGCCCTACGGCATAGGGTTGCCGTTCTTTGCCGAGCTTCTTCCATTCGTAGAAGCAGTCGAAGGGAACCAGGCAGCGCCGGCGGGCGAAGGCCTCGCGAAAGGCCGGCTTGGTATCGATCCCCTCCGCTTTGGCATTGATGTTGGCGAAGCCGACCTTGAGGTCCTTCGCCCAAAACGGCACGAGCCCCCAGCGCATGACATCGAGGCTGCGCTGTCCCGCCCTCGCGTTGTAACGAATGACGGGCATGTCCTCTGTCGGCGCGGCGTTCCAATTGGCGGGGATGTTGGGGGTCGGCCGCTCCGGCGGGATCGAAAAGACCCGCTTGATCTCGCTGACGTCGGAGGAGAGACGGGCGCGCCCACACATGAGCGTTAATTGGCCCGCCTCGCCGATGTCACAATGCTCTGGTGTAGGTTAACCCATGCTTCACGATACCGACGCGTTTCGCTATCGTTCCCAAAGCATCGTGGGGAAGAAAGAATGACGACTGCGGACGACACCTTTGACTTCATCGTGACCGGCGCGGGATCGGCGGGTTGTGCCGTGGCCGGGCGGCTCAGCGAATCCGGCCGCTGGCGTGTGCTATTGCTCGAAGCCGGCGGGCGTGACAGCAACCCGTGGATCCACATCCCGCTCGGCTACACCAAGACCTTCACCAACCCGCGGGTGAATTGGATGTTCGAGAGCGAGCCCGAAAAGGAGCTCAACAACCGCACCCTCTACCAGCCGCGCGGCAAGGTGCTGGGCGGCACCAGCTCGATCAACGGCATGGTCTACATGCGCGGCACCGCGACCGATTACGACGGCTGGCGTCAGCGGGGCTGCGAAGGCTGGGACTGGGATTCGGTGCTGCCCTTTTTTAAGAAGGCCGAGGACCAGGAGCGCGGCGCCGACGAATTTCACGGGGTCGGCGGGCCGCTGCATGTGTCGAACCCGGTGCGCTCGCCGCTCGGCGACGCGATGGTCGCCGCCTCGATCGAGGCCGGCATTCCGGCCAACCCCGACTTCAACGGCGCCCGGCAGGAGGGTGTCGGGTATTACCAGACGACGACCACCAACCGGCGACGCTGGAGCTCGGCGCGGGCCTATCTGGGGCCGGCCCGCGGACGTCAGAACCTGACCGTCGAGACCAACGCGCACGCCACCCGCATCCTGTTCGAGGCGGGCCGCGCGGTCGGGGTCGAATATCACACGCCGGGTGGGCCTAAGACCGCATGGACGCGAGGCGAGATCGTCGTCTCCGGCGGCGTCTACGGCTCGCCGCAATTGCTGCAGCTCTCCGGGCTCGGCCCGGCCGATATCTTGGGCGAGTTCGGTATTCCGGTGCTCCGCGACATGCCGGGAGTAGGCAAAAACCTACACGACCACTTCAACACCTACCTGGTATGGCGCTGCCCGCAGAAGATCACGGTCAACGACATGGCGATGAGCACCGCACTCAAGCTCAAGGCGGCGGTGCAATACGCGGTCAGCCGCTCCGGGCACCTGTCGAATGCGGGGATCTACGCCGGCGCGCTCGTCCGCACCGACCCGCGCCTCGAAGAGCCCGATCTGCAGATCAACATGTCGGGTTGGAGCGCCCTCGAGCGGCTGCGCACCGGGATCAAGCCGCACCCGTTCTCGGCCTTCACCTTCAGCCCGGTGCATCTGCGCCCCGATGGCCGCGGTTGGGTGCGCCTCAAGAGCCCCGATCCGCTGGCTCCGCCGGCGATTCAATTCAACTTTCTGGCCAGCGACTACGATTTCCAGGCGCTGATTTACGGCATGAAACTCAGCCGCAAGATCGCCGCACAGCCGGCATTGAAGCCGTTCGTCGGCGAGGAGGTGCTGCCCGGTCCCGAATGCCAGAGCGAAGGCGAGATGATCGAGGAGATCCGGGTGCGCGGCGTCTCCAACCTGCACCCGGTCGGCACCTGCCGGATGGGGCGCGAGGTCGACGCGGTCGTCGATCCGCGGCTGCGCGTCCACGGGGTCGATGGCCTGCGCGTCGCCGACGCCTCGATCATGCCGCAGGTTCCCGGCGGCAACACCAACGCCCCCTCGATCATGATCGGCGAAAAATGCGCCGCGATGGTACTCGAAGACGCGATGGCGGCTTAGCCGCCGTCTCGAGACTCGCTGTGCCGTAGGACGTAGGACCGCACACGACCCAAAGTGGCCCGCTGGTGTTTGACACCGCGCATATCGTGCGGTAGTTTGAATTCCGAATTCAAATTTGGGGGGTTAGCTGCAACCTCTCGACCCTCAAACGGCGCTTATCGACCGTGCCTACGACCGGCTGGTCGAGGCGATCGCGGACGGCACGCTCGCCCCCGGCCAGCGCATCCGCCAGGAAGAGCTGGGCCGTGCGCTCGGCGTGTCGCGGCAACCTATCAGTCACGCACTGCGATTGCTCAAGCAGCAGAAGCTGGTCGAGGAGAATGGCCGCCGCGGGTTGACCGTCTCCGGGATCGACGCGGTCAGGATTCTCGAACTCTACCAGGTCCGCACCGCGCTCGACGCACTGGCCGCGCGGCTCGCCGCCGAGCGCATTGCGGGGCGGGTGATTGACATGCAGCAGCGGCGCGCAGCGCAGCGGGCGCTTTCTTCAGGCCTCGCGCTGCGTCCCGATGCTCCGGTGCTGGAGTTCATCCAGGCCGATGTTGCCTTTCACACCGCGCTGTATCGTCTGTCCGGCAATCACGCGATCGAAGACACCGTCGCGGCGCAATGGCCGCATCTGAAACGCTCGATGGGCGCTGTGCTCGACGATCCTGAGCAGCGCCCGCTGGTCTGGGCCGAGCACCAGGAGATCCTTAGGCTCGTTCTCGCCGGCGATGCCGCGGGCGCCGAGCGCGCGGCCCGCCGCCACACCGACCGCGCCGGCGGCGAAACCGCGCGCCGGCTGAGCCAATCGTCCTTCTCAATCGGAGGAAACCGCGATGCCGCTAGAGGCGCAGCAGCTTCGGCAGTTCGCTGAAGAAGGCTATCTGTTCCTGCCCGGCTGCTTCTCGGAGGAGGAGGTCGCGATTCTGCGAGACGAGGCCGAGCAAATTTACGCCACCAACCGGCCGGAAGTGTGGCGCGAGAAGACCGGGGCGCCCCGTACCGCCTTTGCCGCGCACACCTACAACGAGGCGTTCCGCCTGCTCGGCAGTCATCCGCGGCTGATCCGGCCGGTCGAGCAGGTGTTCGGCGAACAACTCTACATGCACCAGTACAAGATCAACGCCAAGGCCGCCTTCGAGGGGGATGTGTGGCAGTGGCACCAGGATTACGGCACCTGGGCGCGCGACGACGGGATGCCGGAACCACGGGCGATGAACATAGCGGTGTTCACGGATGAGGTGATGCCGATCAACGGCCCCTTGATGCTGATCCCGCGGAGCCATAACCATGGCGTATTGGCGGCCGGCCATGACGAGGAAACAACGTCCTACCCGCTGTGGACCTTGGACAGGGAGACCGTGACGCGGCTCGTGCAGGAGGGGGGCATCGTCGCGCCGACCGGCAAGCCGGGCGGAGTGCTGATGTTCCACGGCAATCTGGTGCATGGCTCGGCCCCGAACATCACGCCCTATCCGCGGCGCATCGTGTATCTGACGTTGTGCGCGGTGTCGAACTACATCCGCAAGCCGACGCGCCCGGAGTGGATCGCGCATCGCGACTTCACGCCGATCGAGCCGGTCCCCGACGACGCGTTGCTGAATTACGCCCGCGCCGCAGCGAGCAAGGCGGCGGCGGAATAGGCCATGAACCTCCATCGCCTGCTGCAACAACGCGCGGCTGCCGGACGGCCGGTCCACGTCGGTCTGATCGGCGCCGGCAAGTTCGGCTCGATGTTCTTGAACCAGGTACCGACGATGACGGGGCTGGAGGTTTCTGTCATCGCCGATCTCGACCCCGCGCGGGCCCGCGCCGCCTGCCAGAAGGTCGGCTGGGATGCGCGCCGCGTCGCGCGTACGCTGTTCGTCGACTCGGGCGCCGAGCTGTGCGCCCACCCCGAGGTGGAGATCGTGGTTGAGGCGACCGGCTCGCCGGCGGCCGGCATTGCCCATGCCCGCAGGGCGATCGCCGCCGGCCGGCATATCGTCATGGTGAATGTCGAAGCCGACGTGCTCGCCGGACCGCTGCTGGCCGAGGAGGCACGCCGGAAGCGCGTCGTCTATTCGCTCGCCTATGGCGACCAGCCAGCCCTGACTTGCGAGCTTGTCGATTGGGCGCGCGCCTGCGGCTTCGAGGTCGCTGCCGCGGGCAAGGGCACCAAATACCTGCCCGCGTACCACCGGGTGACGCCCGACGACGTATGGGGCCATTATGGCCTGACGCCCGAGGAGGCACGGGCGGGCGGCATGAACCCGCAAATGTTCAACTCGTTCCTCGACGGCACCAAGTCGGCGATCGAGATGGCGGCGATCGCCAACGCGACCGGTCTTGGCGTGCCCGTCGACGGGCTCGGCTTTCCACCCTGCGGTGTCGACGACTTGCCGCATGTGCTGCGCGGTCGCGAAGCAGGGGGCACGCTGGAACATGACGGCATGGTCGAGGTGGTCTCGTGCCTGGAACGCGACGGCCGCCCAGTCTTCCGCGATTTGCGCTGGGGCGTTTACGTCACCTTGAAGGCGCCGAACGAGTACGCCCGGACCTGCTTTAGGGAATATGGACTCAAGACCGACGCGAGCGGCTGGTACGCTGCGACGTACAAGCCTTACCACTTGATCGGGCTGGAGCTCGGCGTCTCGATCCTGTCGGCAGCGTTGCGCTCCGAGCCGACCGGGCAGCCCCAAGGATGGTGCGGCGATGTAGTGGCCGTCGCCAAGCGGGCATTGCAAGCCGGCGAGACGCTCGATGGCGAGGGCGGCTACACGGTCTGGGGCAAGCTCGTCGCGGCCGAGCGCAGCCTGGCAGAGGGCGCGTTGCCGATCGGCCTTGCGCATCGTGTCCCGCTGATGCGCGACATCGCGGCCGGCGAGATCGTACGCTGGGCCGACGTCGCGATACCGGACAATGAGGCCGTCAAGGCACGGCGGGACATGGAGCGGCGTTTCGCGGGACGGCCTTCCGCGATCGCCGCGCAATAAGGAGGCGCCTATGGAGTTCCGCCAATTCGGACGAACCAGCCTGAAGGTTTCGGCGCTCGGCTTCGGGTGTTGGGAGATCGGCGGCACCTATGGCCGCATTGAGGAGGGCGAGTTCCAGCGTGCGGTCGCGCAGGCGATCGACAGCGGCATCACCTGCTTCGACACGGCCGAGGCCTACGGCATGGGCGTATCCGAAGAGGCGCTAGCGCGGGCGCTCGGCGGCCGCCGAAACGATGTCGTCATCGCGACCAAATTCGGGGTCGGCTACGAAGAAATGCCAAACCGCCGCGACAGCAGCCGGGAGCGTGTCCTCGCCTCGATCGACAAGAGCCTGCGCCGCCTCGCTACCGACCACGTCGATATATATCTCGTGCATTGGCCCGATCCCAATACGCCACTCGATGAGACGATGCGTGCGCTTGACGACATCGTGCGGCAAGGCAAAGCGCGTTATATCGGCGTGTCGAACTTCCGCCTGGCGCAGATTGAAGATTGCATGCGGCTGCACCCGATCGACGTCGTGCAATACGGCTGGAACATGTTCGACCGCCGCATGCAAACCGAGATCTTCCCCTATTGCGCTGCCCACCAGATCGCCGTCATGGCCTACGGCTCGCTTGCCTACGGCATGCTGAGCGGCACCTTTCACGCCGGCATGAAGTTCGAGGAGAGCGACTGGCGCTCGCGTGGCGGCATGCTCGGCAGCCTGAACCTGTTCCGGACGCTGTTCGGCCCTGAGCATTTCCCGCGCAACCTCGCTGCGGTCGAAGAGTTGAAGCGCCTGGCTGCAAAATACGGCAAGACCCTTCCGCAATTTGCGCTGCGCTGGACGCTGAGTAATCCAGTCGTCGGCACGGCGCTGGTCGGCTTGCGCACACCCGACGAGGTGACCGAAAACCTCGGCGCGCTCGGCTGGGAGATCAGCAACGCCAACATGGCAGAGATCGACGCCATTCTCGCCCGCCACGGTGCGGTTACGGTGCCGCCGGGCTGGCTCGAAGACGACTAGCGCACCGCATCGCCATTGGTGAGGAGAAACATCATGCAGATTCAACGTTTCGCGCCGATGACCAAAGATTTCGCCACCTTCGACTGCGACGCGCATGTCACCGAGCCGCCGCTGATCTGGGAGCGTGCCAAGGATTTCCTGACCCGCGACGAGCTCGATGCGCTGAAAGCGACGATTTGGTGGGATGCCGACAGCCGCCTCTTGATCGTCAACGGTCGCGCCGGGATCGGGCTTGGGTCGCCGCGCAAGGGCGGCATCCCCGGCACGATGCGGGTCATCACCAATGCAGGCCCCGGGGTCAAGCACGACATCCAGCGCGCGCTCAACGTGCGCAATCTCAACCCGAAAACCGCGCTGACCCAGGAGCAGGTGGCCTATCTCGACCACGCCGGCTCCTACGAGCCGAAGCCGCGCCTCAAGGACATGGACGTCCAGGGCATCGATCAGGTCATGATCATCCCGACCGAGATCGACATCTATCCCTGGCTGGAAAATGCGCTCGGCGCCAAGGCCTTCTGCCGCGCCTACAACGAGTGGGCCTACGAATACACCTTGGCCGACCCCGAGCGGCTGTTCTTCGCCGCGCTGATCCCGATGCAGCATCCAGACTACGCGGTCGAGGAGGTGCGCCGGGTCGCCGCGCAAGGTTGCCGGGTGGCGCTCGTCCGCCCGATGGACGCCTTCGGCAATTACCCGCTACAGCCGAAATACGAGCCGGTCTGGGACGCGCTCGAAGAGACTGGCATGGTCTACGGGATGCATCCGTTCCCGGCCTTCGGCAGCCTGAAGCCTTCGGGCTACAGCGAGCAGTATTCTGGCGCCGAGCTGATCCGGCGGACGATCGCCACCTCCGGGCTGCCCCACTCGTTCCTGTCGAACGTGCAGAATTTCCAGTCCGAGGCGGCGCTCTGGGTAACCATGGTGCTAATGTCGGGCTTCTTCGACCGGCACCCGAAGGTCAATGCCGCGGTCTTCGAGGCGTCCTCGACCTGGCTCAGCTTCCTGATCGACGAATGCGACAAGGCCTACCGGCTCTATCGCAACGAGCGCCAGCTGCCGCCGCTGAAGCGGCTCCCGAGCGAGACCTTCTTCGAGCATTGCATGACGGGGTTCGAGGGAGACGAAGCGCCGCCGGCGCGTCTGCCGGAGTTTTACGGCGACATCCTGGCCTGGTCCTCCGACGTCTATCACCACGACGGCGACGACGCCTGGCGGGCGATCGAGACGATGCAGAAATATGGGCTGCCGAAGGAGAATCAGGCCAAGTTCCTCGGCGCCAACGCCCGCCGGCTCTATAAGGTGCAAGCGCCGGCAAAACTCATCCGCGAGCGCATCACCGAGATCGAGCGGCCGGATTGGTGGCCGACCGAAGAGGAAATCCGCGCCTCATTGCGGCCAGAGGCGGCGGTCACCCGAGGCTAGGCCGTCATTGCGAGCGGAGCGAAGCAATCTCGTGCCGATCGAGGCTCAGCCCGCCGAGATTGCTTCGTCGTTCCACTCCTCGCAATGACATGATAGGGAGGAGCGGATGACGAAAGACTTCGCAGTGTTCGACGCCGACAGCCACGTGGTCGAGCCGCCGGCGCTGTGGGATAAATATCTAGAGCCAGAATACCGCACGCTGGGCAAGCATGCGCTGTGGCGCCAGGAGGGCCGTACCGGCTCCTACCTCAAGGTCAATGGCGAGATCTTCCGCGATACGACGAACCCCAATCTTCCTCGCCATGCGCTGTGGCGGCCCGGCATGGATTGGGATGCAATCGGCGCGCTGGATCCGCACACGCGGCATCCGATGACCGAGGGCGCTTCGGACCCGCAGGCTCGGTTGACCGATATGGACGCGATGGGGGTGGACCAGACGCTGCTCTACCCGACCTGGTTCGCCGAAGGGTTCTTCCTAGTCGATGACCCCGACGTGGCCTTCGCGCTGGCCCGCGCCTACAACGACTGGATCGCCGATTTCTGCAAGCCAGCGCCGACGCGGCTCTTCGCTACCGCGATCCTGCCGTTACAGAACATGGACTTTGCGCTGGAGGAATTGCAGCGGGTGGCGCGAAAGGCGTGTTTCCCGGCGGTCTTTATCCGGCCGATGTTTCTGGAAGAGCACTATCTGAACCATCCCTATTACGAGCCGTTATGGGCGGAGCTGGAGCGACTTGGGATCGCCGCGGCGGTGCATCCCACACCCGGCCTGTGGAACCCGGAATGGACCTCGCACGGGCCGTTCTTCGAGAAGATCAAGGACAGACTCGCCGAGCCTCCGGTCCCTGGAGGAGGAGGCGGACCGTTTGCCGGCGGCGGGGCGGCGAGCAACACAACCTTTCAGCAGTTGACGCCGCTCGGCCATCCGCTGGCGCCGATCCTGGCCCCCTGGCTCGACAACCACATGTTCGTCGCCTCGACCCTGATCGGCTTTACGGTCATGGAGCGCTATCCGGCGATGAAGGTCGTGGTGGCCCATGGCAAGGCTTCGTGGATGCAGGAAGTGCTCGAAAAGATGGAGGCCTCTACCCGGGTGATCCCGCTCCTCCATCATTATCCTGTCAGCACCGAGCCCGAAGAGATGTGGGAACAGGGCAACGTCATGCTCGGGTTCGATGCTGAGGAACGGCTGATTCAGAAACTGCCGCAGGACTTTGCCGCGAAAATCGTCTGGGGATCGCGGTACCCGCATCACGATGCGACAAGCGCCTGGGACGCTATCGCCAAGCTGCGCAACGCCAAGGTCCCAGATGCGCTGATCGCTCGAATGATGGGGCGGAACGCCGCCGATCAATTCCGCATCGAGCCGGTTCGTCAGACGGCTGCGTAGCCTAGCGCGTGACCCCGGCAAGACAGTAGCCGCGACCCGATCGAGCGTTGCGCCGTGCGGGCAGCCGTCGAGACCGCTTCGCGCCGCCTCCGGCGGTGGCCTGCGGCACGCCAATCCTCCCGTCAACCTGGTCGTCGCAGCCCCGTCGAGCGATCGGCGGGGCTAACCGCCATCAGCCATGCGTATCTGCGGATCGCGCGGGAGAATGGTGCTGAAGTAGTATCTGATGTGCCGCGCGCGTTTGCCGCGATCAATTGGCCGCAGGGAGGACAACGCGACGATGAATCGATCGCAGCAGCTTGCCTCGGCCGCGATCCTGTCATGGGTCATCGCGCTTGGCGGTCCGGGCTCCGCGGCGGCGCAAACCAAACCGGAAGGCGAGATGCGGTTTGCGCTTTACGTGACCCTGGCGCCGGCCTGGCTGGATCCGGGGGAGGCTGTCCCGGACAATCTTACGCCGTTCTGGATGATGTATGCGCTGCACGACGCGCTGGTAAAGCCGATGCCCGGAAACCTCATGGCGAACAGCCTCGCGGAATCCTGGTCGATCAGCGAGGATCGCCTCGTCTACGAATTCACCTTGCGCAAGGGCCTGAAATTCCACAACGGCGACCCTTTCACCGCCGAGGACGTGGCGTTCAGCTTCAAGCGGGCGAAGGGGGCGCAGCTCCAGGAAAAGGTGAAGGAGGTCGTGATCGTCGACCCGCACAAGGTGCAGTTCGTCCTGCGTGAGCCGTGGCCGGACTTCATGGCTTTCTACGGCACGCTGGCGAGTGCGGCCGGCTGGATCACCCCCAAGAACTACTTCGAGAAGGTCGGCCCCGACGGCTTCAAGCAGCACCCGATCGGCCTCGGCCCCTACAGATTCGTCAGCATGAAGTCGGGCATCGAGCTGGTGATGGAGGCGAACGAGGAGTACTGGCGCAAGGTGCCGTCGGTCAAACGCCTCGTTTTCCAGAGCGTCCCGGAGGGCAGCACCCGCCTCGCGATGCTGAAACGGGGCGAGGTGGATCTCGCCTATCTGCTGGAAGGAGAGCTTGGCGAGTCGATTAGGGACGACCCGAAGTTGAAGCTCGTCTTCTCCGGCGGCATCGGCACTTTTTTTCTCGACTTCTTCGACATGTGGGACCCGAAATCGCCGTGGGCCGACCAGCGCGTGCGCAAGGCGGCGAGCCTCGCGATCGACCGGCAAGCGCTGAGCGACGCCGATACGCTTGGCGCTTCCAAGCCCAACGGCAACATCGTGCTCAAGCGCTTCGAATACGCGCTGCCAATCGAAGCCGATCCGTACGATCCGGTGCAGGCGAAGAAGCTGCTTGCCGAAGCGGGCTATCCGAACGGGTTCGACGCGGGCGACCTGATCCCCGTGCCGCCGTACTTCGCGACCGGCGAGGCGATCACCGGCTATCTCGGCGCCGTCGGCATCAAGACTAGGCTGCGTACGATGGAGCGGGCCGCGTTCTTCTCCGCGCTTTCGACGAAGAAGTTCAAGGGCCTGTGCTTTTGCGCCACCGCCAACTATGGCAATGCCTCGACCCGCATGTCGGCGATCGTGCCCACCAGCGGCACCTTGGCCTATGGCGGGTTCCCCGACATCGATGAACTGTACCAGCGCCAGCTCACCGAAACGGACTCCGAGAAGCGCGAGGCGATGCTGCACCAGATCCAGAAGACCCTCTTCGAGCGGACGCGGTTTGCGCCGATCTTCGACTATTTCTGGCCGAGCGGGATCGGGCCGCGCGTCGAGGAGGCCTCGCTGATGAGGATCGATCCCTTTCCGTGGTCGGCTCCACTGGAGGATGTGCGGTTGAAGCGGCCGTGAGCGCACGCATCGTCCACCGCGGCCCAAGATCGATCTGACACAGAGAAAAAAGGCGGCGGCAGGGTCTCGAAGGCCGCTGCCCACACCAGCTCACGCCAGCTCGTCGAGAAGTGCTTTTGCTTCCATAAGATCAGTGGTGTCGAATCCTTCAGTAAACCAGCTATAGACCGGTGTAAGGAGTTCTCTTGCTTCCGCCCGCCGGCCCTGCTCGGCCCACAGGCGAGCCAGATCCACCGCCTTGGTCATCTCCTCGACGAACAGCGGAACGCCGTCGGTCTTTTGCACGATATGCTCGACGACCTCCGCCGGCAGTGCTTTGCCGCCGGCGAGGCGGGTCGCCATAACCTCGATCTGCGGCCGTTCGAGCCGGTTGAGGGTCAACGGCCTGACATGCGAGCGCGCCGGCCAGGGCGGCACGAATTCCGGGCGGTAGGTCAGCACGATCAACAGCGGCACCGTCGGCGCCTGGTCGATCAGCTGGCCGAGCAGGTCCAAAGTCGACGGGTCGGCCCAGTGGACATCTTCCCAGACCTCGAGCAATGGTCGTCGCTCGGCTTCCGCCAGGGTCAACGCGACGATCGTGTCCGCGGTATGTTCCTTGAGCTGCTCCTGCGTCAGATCCAGCCGCGGATAGGCATCGTCGAGCGGTAATGACAGCAGCGAGGCGAACAACGGCACGGCCTCCTCGCGAGGCAGCCGATAGGGCGCCAGCGCGCTTTCGAGCTTGGCGAGCCGGGCCGCGCTGTCGTCTTCCGGCTGCCACCCGGCAAGGCGTTTAAAATGCTCGACCGCCGGATAGAGCGCGCTGTTTCGTATGGTAGGGCGAGCAACGCAAGGTGACGCGCGTCAGCCCCTCGGCGTGCACCTCGCGGCGCAAGGTGTCGACGAGCGCCGATTTGCCGATGCCCGGCTCGCCGCTGACGAAGACGACCTGGCCGTGGCTCTCCTCCTTGGTCTGCTGCCAGGCCCGGCGCAAGAGACCGATCTCCTCGTCACGGCCGACGAGGGGGAAATCCGCGGTCGTGGTTTCAAACTCAGCCTCTTCCTCCTCGCGCAAGCCCGCGACGCGCCAGACCTGGACCGGCTCGGCGATGCCTTTGAGCGCATGTGCGCCGAGACCCTCGCAGGCGAAGATGTCGCCGAGGAGATCGCGCGTGGCGGCGCTGATCAGGATGGCGTCGGGGGCCGGCGAGGGCCTGCAGGCGGGCGGCGAGGTTGGGCGTGTCGCCGACGACGGTCTGCTCGTGCGCGGCACCTTCGCCGATCGTCTCGCCGACGACGACGAGTCCGCTCGCGATACCAATGCGCGCGGCGAAGCGGGTCCCGTTGCTGTGCGC
>Ga0209217_1000113_pt1 | contig 17919 bp, 14 predicted proteins | sample JacPinW_OM3H0_M2_FD_187957 | JGI IMG/M metagenome (GOLD analysis project Ga0209217, IMG submission 187957) | Forest soil microbial communities from Algoma, Ontario, Canada - Jack Pine, Ontario site 1_JW_OM3H0_M2 (SPAdes) (version 2) | ecosystem: Environmental > Terrestrial > Soil > Boreal...
CCGTAGTAGGCGCCCAGGAACCCGACGTACGCGCCGAGCAGCATCATCCCTTCGAGGCCGATGTTGAGCACCCCCGCCCGCTCCGAGATCGTCTCGCCGAGCGCGGTGAACATCAGCGGCAGGCCCGCGAGCAGGCCGCCCGCGATCACGCTCGTCCAGAACACGTTCGTCAGGACCTGGCCCGCGATGATCACGTCGAGCGCCTGCGCAGCGGGCTCCGGAGCGCCTCGGCGAGGCCCGCGGTCTGCTGGCCACCCTGACCTGGAAGCGGCTCGACGACGCCTGCAACGCGTTCGCGGCCGCGCTGCAGGCGCTGCCCGGCGGGACACCGAAGACACTAGGCATCATGTGCCGCAACCACCGGGGCTTCGTGGAGGCGCTGGCCGCCGCCAACAAAATCGGTGCCGACGTGCTGCTGCTCAACACATCGTTCGCCGGGCCGGCGCTGGCCGAGGTGGTCAACCGTGAGGGTGTCGACGCCGTCGTCTATGACGAGGAGTTCAGCGGCCGCACAAAAACTTTCTATCTAGACAGTAAGTCTATACCGTAAGGCATACAGTAAGAAACTCTCGGTGCGGGTAGGGCCTGGCACTGCCCAAGCTGTTCAAGGAGATACGTCATGGCGACATACCTGGTCACGGGCGGCACCGGTCTGATGGGCCGGCATGTCGTCGAGCGGCTGGCACGACAGGACGACGCGACGGTGTTCGTGCTCGTGCGCGCCGAGTCTGCCGCGCGATTGGGCGAGCAGGCCAAGCGCACCGGTAACGCTGCCCGCATCGTCGCGCTCGTGGGTGATCTAACAGATGAGGGACTCGGGTTGTCTGACGAGGACCTTGCATCGGTCCACGGCGTCGATCACATAGTCCATGTGGCAGCGGTATACGACCTCACCGCCGATGAGGAGATCCAGCAGCGGGCCAATGTGGACGGCACGCGGCGCGTGGTCGAGCTGGCTGGGCGGATCGAGGCGGGCTGCTTGCATCACATTTCGTCAGTTGTCGTTGCTGGTGACCACGAAGGTCCGTTCGGCGAGGACATGTTCGACCTCGGCCAGAAGCTGCCCACCCCGTACCAACGCACCAAGTTCGACGCAGAACGCTTGGTGAGGGAGACGTGCACGGTGCCATGGCGGATCTACCGTCCGTCAGTCATCGTCGGCGACTCCGCGACCGGTGAGATGAACAAGGTCGACGGCATTTACTACATGCTGCCCATGCTTGCGACGCTCGGCGGGCTGCCGGGCGGGCGGTTCCTGCGCCTGCCACGCCTCGACCTCGGCATGGTCAACATCGTGCCGGTCGATTGGGTCGCGGACGCGACGGTGGCACTGCTGCATCGGCCCGGCTTGAACGGGCGCACCTTCCACCTCACCCACCCCACGATGCAACCGATGATCGACATTCTCGATGCGTGGGCGAAGGCAGCGGGCGCTCCGCGATTCAGCGTGCCCCTGCCGCGGCTGCCGCTTGCCGGCAAGATCGCCAGCGCGATCGCATCTGTGGCCACCAACAACGACACCATCGGCGAGCTGTCCGAAAACATCATCGAGAAGATGGGGATTCCCGCCGAAGGCCTGGAGTTGGGCACTTTCGCGTCGACCCTCACCAACGAAGCGACGATGCATGAGCTCGGGGCGGCAGGCGTCGGCGGGCCGCCGGACTTCCCGGACTACGCGGCCACGCTGTACGGCTACTGGTCGCGGCACATGGACGAGTTGGGTGCACGGCGGCGCCGCCCCAGAGGACCACTCGCGGACCGCATCGTCGTGATCACCGGCGCTTCGTCGGGGATCGGGCGCGCCGCAGCGCTGAAAGTCGCCGAGCGGGGCGGAATTCCGGTACTGCTCGCGCGCCGCGCCGACGAGCTGGCAGAAGTCGTCGCGGAGATCGAGGCAGCCGGCGGTCGCGCGTACGCCTATCCCGTCGACCTCACCAGCGCCGAGGACGTTGACTCCGTGGTGAACGACATCCTTGCCGAACACGACCACGTGGACATGCTCGTCAACAACGCGGGCCGGTCGATCCGGCGCTCGGTGGAGTCGTCACTGGAGAGGTTTCACGACTACGAGCGGTGTATGAACATCAACTATTTCGCTGCGCTGCGGTTGACGCAGGCGCTTGTTCCCTCGATGCAGGCCCGGCAGTTTGGCCATATCGTCAACGTGAGTTCCGCGGGCGCGCAGGCTCATCCGCCGCGGTTCTCGGCCTACGTCGCGTCGAAGGCGGCGCTGGAAGGGTTCACTCGGGTGGCCGCCAGTGAACTGCTTGGTGACGGCATCACCTTCACGACCATTCACATGCCGCTGGTGAAGACGGCGATGAGTGCACCGACGAAGCACTACCAGTCGATGAAGGGGCTCAGCCCGGCGCAGGCGGCGGACATGGTGATCGAGGCGCTGGAAAAGAAGCCCGTGACGATCGGCACGAGGACCGGCACGACCATGGAGGTGGCCGAGGCGATCGCCCCGCGCCTGATGAACACCGTGCTGCATGCGTACTTCCTCGCCTTCCCGGATTCCGGGTCCGAGGATCAAGCCGCGAGCCGGCGCGAGCTCCTGTCGCGTAGCGCACTCTTGTTGTCCCGTCTCGCCCCCGGCGTCCACTGGTGAAAGAGCACGCAATGACCCACGAACACTTCAATCTCGCGCTTACCAAGAGGCCGTGAGTGCCGCGGTGCCCGATCGCGAATACTTGATCTGGCGCGACCGACGCTTCACTTACCTCGGGGCGGCCAATATGTTGTCGGTGACGCTGTGTAGCTTCGCGTCATGGCGACGGCTGGTGATCTGTTGGGCCGCCTCGACCACTGAGCACACGCGTTGCGTTGTTATGCAGTCCTTCGTAACTCCTCGCGGGCGGCGCGCTTCTCCTCGTAGTGCTTCGCCTTGGCGTCGAGCATCGCGAGGGAGAACGAGAGCTCGTCGCGGGCGTGCTCGCCGGCCGGGCCAAAGTCGGTGCGCTCGAAGATCCGCCAGAACCGCAGCACGGGCTGGATCACCGCGTCGTGGTGCAGGCGCAGGTCGTAGATGCCGGCCTTGGCGATGGTGATGGCGTTCTTGGCGTAGTCCGTCATACCCTGGCCAGGCATCTGGAAGCCGACCACCTCGTCGCGGATCGTCTGCATCGCCTCGTCGGGCGCGAGGTCGAGCGCAGCGTCCATCAGGTTGCGGTAGAAGACCATATGCAGGTTCTCGTCCGTGGATATGCGAGCGAGCAACTGCTCGGCAAGGGGGCAGCCAGTCGCACGCCCAGTGTTGCGGTGCGCGATCCGGGTGGCCAGCTCCTGGAACGAGACGTAGGCCAGCGCCTGCAGCATGGTCTTGTCGCCGCTGTCGTAGCCCGCCGTCATGTGCTCCATGCGCAGCGCCTCCAACCGGACCGGATCCACGCCACGCGTGACGACGAGGTAGTCGCGTATCGCGATCGCGTGCCGGCCCTCCTCGGCCGTCCAGCGACCGACCCACTGGCCCCAGGCGCCGTCGCGGCCGAAGCGGGTGGCGATCTCGCGGTGATATGAGGGCAGGTTGTCCTCGGTGAGCAGGTTGACGATCATCGCCGTCTGCGCGACCGGGTCGAGCGGCGAGTCCTCAGGCTGCCAGTCGCTGCCGCCGAGGAAGGCGAAGTCACGCCCGCGTGACCAGGGCACGTAGTCTTGCGGCTGCCAGTCCTTCGCCAGGCTGAGGTGGCGGTCGAGGTTGGCTGCCACGACGGGCTCGAGTTCGGCCAGCAGGCTGGTCTGCAAAGTTGTCACGTTACCTACGCTACCGTAAGTTACGGTAGCGTAGGTAGAGGTGTGACCAAACGCAGGCGAATTGGGTCGATACAGGTGTGGGCAGAGACCCGGAGGCTTAAAAGCTTTCGCCGCTGCCAAGACCGGCCGGCTGTTCAAGGCTGCCTGGTGCACGTGTCATCCCACTCGGACAGGACGCAGCGGACCGAACGCGTCGCAGAGCCGCACCCAGGAGTTTCTCGCGTCGCTCGCGAGGGCTCTCTGAAATGCTTTCGTCGGTTCTTGGCGTCCGCATGGACGTCAAGGCGCCCATTGGTGGGTAAGGGATCAGCTGCCCTTTTGGTCCGGGCAGTACACCGTGATGGCGTCCCTGATGAACTGCGCCGCCTGCGCACTCGTCATGCCCTGCGATTCCAGTTCGTTGTAGATGTTCCCGATGGCGCCTATGTACGGGCTTGGCTGCGCGCCGAAGCGGAAATTGTATACACCGGAGCGAGGGAGATTAGCGTCGTCGCACCGTTCATGCGCGATGGCGATCATCTGATCCGGAGGGCCAACCACCCCGTCTCTGGAGAGCATCGCCAAAAACTGGTCGTCCGGGCCGTCGGCGTGAGCGATCGCTGCCGCCAGCATTACGGCTGCCGCGGCGGCGAGAACGGCACGGAATGGATTCACAGTCATGGTTGAGTGTGACACCAGCGCGGACAATGCGCGGGTCATTGAAGAAGCGTCCCCAAACCGGGCTGGGCAGTGGTACCCGCCGTCGGTTTCGTTCGAACCCAAGTCGATAAGGGACGCTTCGTCATCGTCTTGCTCGCCTACATCGAACCGAGGCGCCGACGCTACCGAATCCTGCACAACCAACGCGGCCCGCTGCTCGCCACAACAGTTCGCGCACGCACCGCCGCCATTGTCGCCACGCTTCCGATTCGCTTGGACTAAGCATCTCCCCACCCACTCCGAAGAATGGGGCCTTCCCGCCGGGGATTCGGGACCGTCCAACAAACCCAGTTCGACGACGTCACGCAGATGGTGAAGATCTCCGATCGACGGTTCGTTGTGGCCGCACCCCAAGATGCGATCCACGGGTCTTGACAATTGCTCCGGCAGGGTGGAACGTCGGCCACGTTGGGACTCTCAACCAGTTCGGGATGGGGTCAGCCGTCCGCCGCTGTCCTCGCTGAGCAGTAGCTCGCGCCGAACACACCGGTGACAACCGCATCTCGGGGATCACCAGGAGGCAATAGCATGAGCACGCACGACAACGAACCCGCCAGCGAGGACGAAGGTCAACAACAGACTCCTTCTGAAAAACCAGAGCCGAGCGTGGAAGCGAAAGCAAAAGCCCACGAAATGATGAGTTCCTACGAAGATCGGCCGACGCTGGTGCTGCCGGGTACTGGCGGAGCGATTACGGGGACGGCTATCAACGATTGGCTGGACGACGAGGGCAACTCCAAATACGGCAACGACGAGGACGCCCAACCGGCCAAGGCCAAGGCAGCCAACGACGAGACAACAGCTGACGACGAGACAGTCGAGGACATGATAGCCAAGGACAAGGCTTTCAACAAAGAGGTTATTAAGGCAGCTAAGGAAGAGACAGCCGCAAGCAAATAGCTACTAACCGAGCCGACGGCAAGTCTGTCCGCCTAGTGGCCGTGCGCTGCCGGGTGCGGGATGACTTGGCCCTGTTGTCGGCAATTTCGGCTGAACCTCCGTTGGACTGTGGGGGGTGCGTAGCTCATAACCAAGCGGTCGCGATTAGACAAAGCGGGCACCGTTACGTCGCGTAACACACCGACGCATATCCGCAGGAAGCTCACCTACGGCGTAACAACGCCTGAAGCCAATAGCCCCTCTTCAGGCGCGGTTTTTGCAGGAAAGCGCTGAGGTTCGAATCCCCTTAGCTCCACCACATTTAATGCAGCTAGACGCGGGTCTATGCGTTTGCTGACGGGCGCGCTTCCGCACGAAGGCGAGCCGCTGGGCGAGCACGAGCGCATTCTCGATCTGGCGGCGAAGCTGCCATGCGCGGGTGTTGCGGGCATCGGCCAGGTTGGGTAGCGCCGCCGCCACGTCGCGGTGTGCGCCGGCCAGGTCGCGGGCGCAGCTGCTCAACTGCTCGATGGCTTGTGTCAACTGTTGGGTGGGTGTCGTGACTGTGTTCATGCTGCGCAAGCTAGGCGCGACGGAGCTGGCCCGAAGCGGAAACGCCCAGGTCAGCGGCGGTTGCGTCCCTGCCGCTGCCAGCTGCGCAGGGCTGCGCAGCTAGACGATGACACGCGACCCGTGTCGCCGACCCGGTAGGGCGCTGCTGGGAGCTGGAAACAGCAGCCCGGCGGTGAAAAGCGCAGCTCAGCCAGCACGGGGAAGCCAGCGAGCGTTACTTACAGATAACAGTGCGCACAGCGTATGACCGCCAGCAGTGTTTCCGCAGCTCACGCACAGCGTTGAGGGTGAAACAACACGGCCATGTCTCGACCGTATACCGTCACCGCGATGCCGAACCAGATCGTGGTCGCCGGGGCCGTCATCGCCGAATCCCGGGTGCTGGTCGCACAACGCCGTCGGCCGCCCGACCTGGCGGGCCGCTGGGAATTGCCGGGCGGCAAGGTTGCGCCCGGTGAGACCGAGCCCGAGGCGCTGGCCCGAGAACTGGCCGAGGAGCTGGGCGTCGAAGTCGCAGTCGGCGAACGTCTGGGCGACGACGTTGCGCTCAACGCGACGACAACGCTGCGTGCCTACCAAGTCAGCCTGATCAGCGGCCAACCTCATCCGCACGACCACCGTGCGTTGCGCTGGGTGACGGCGGCGCAGCTGCACGACATCGACTGGGTGCCCGCCGATCGGGGCTGGCTGACCGCGCTGACTCGGATTCTGTGACGCGGAGCACGTCATAGCCGCTCAGTTTCACGATCAACTGCTCCCACTGCGAGAATCACCGACGTGGATTTTCGCAACATCGCCATCGTCGCGCACGTCGACCACGGCAAGACGACGCTGGTCGACGCCATGCTGCGGCAATCCGGCGCGCTGCACGAGCGCGGCGAGGTGACCGACCGCGTGATGGATACCGGAGATCTGGAGCGGGAAAAGGGCATCACGATCCTGGCCAAAAACACCGCCGTGCACCGCCATCACCCGGACGGCAGCGTGACCGTCATCAACGTGATCGACACGCCCGGGCACGCCGACTTCGGCGGTGAAGTCGAGCGCGGGCTGTCCATGGTCGACGGCGTGCTGCTGCTGGTCGACGCCTCCGAAGGGCCGCTGCCGCAGACCCGGTTCGTGCTACGCAAGGCGCTGGCTGCCCACCTACCGGTGATCCTCGTCGTCAACAAAACCGACCGGCCCGATGCGCGCATTGCCGCGGTCGTCGACGCCAGTCATGACCTGGTGCTTGACGTGGCGGAAGACCTGGATGACGAGGCGGCTAAGGCCGCCGAGGAAGCGCTCGGCCTGCCGACGTTGTATGCCTCCGGGCGCGCCGGGGTGGCCAGCACCGTTCCTCCCGCCGACGGCCAGGTGCCCGACGGCGACAATCTGGACCCGCTGTTCGATGTTCTGCTGCAACACATTCCACCGCCCAGCGGTGACCCGGACGCCCCGCTGCAGGCGCTGGTGGCCAACTTGGATGCCTCGCCGTTCCTGGGCCGGCTGGCGCTCGTCCGCATCCATAACGGCCGGCTGCGCAAAGGTCACCAGGTGGCGTGGCTACGCGAGATCGACGGCGAACCCGTCGTCGCCACCGTGAAAATCACCGAACTGCTGGCCACCGAGGGCGTCGAGCGCTCACCCACCGAGGAGGCCATCGCCGGTGACATCGTCGCGGTAGCAGGCATCCCGGAGATCATGATCGGCGACACGCTTGCCGACATCGCAAATCCTGTTGCACTGCAACGGATTACCGTCGATGAACCGGCGATCTCGGTGACCATTGGCACGAATACCTCACCGTTGGCGGGCAAGGTGTCCGGACATAAGCTGACCGCGCGGATGGTCAAGTCGCGGCTGGACACCGAGCTGGTCGGCAACGTGTCGATCCGGGTGGTCGACATCGGCCGGCCCGACGCCTGGGAGGTGCAGGGTCGCGGCGAGCTGGCGCTGGCCGTGCTCGTCGAGCAGATGCGCCGAGAGGGATTCGAGCTCAGCGTCGGCAAGCCGCAGGTGGTGACCAAGACCATCGACGGCAAGCTGCACGAGCCGTTCGAGGCGATGACCATCGACATCCCCGAGGAATACGTCGGCGCGATCACCCAGCTGATGGCCGCGCGCAAGGGGCGGATGGCGGAGATGGCCAATCACGCCACCGGTTGGGTGCGAATGGATTTCGTGGTACCGAGCCGGGGGCTGATCGGGTGGCGGACCGATTTCCTCACCGAGACCCGCGGCACCGGTATCGGCAACGCGGTGTTCGACGGCTACCAGCCGTGGGCGGGGGAGATCCGGGCCCGGCATACCGGCTCGCTGGTGTCCGACCGGACCGGCACCATCACACCGTTCGCGCTGATTCAGCTGGCCGATCGGGGCCAGTTCTTCGTCGAGCCCGGGCAGGACACCTATGAGGGCATGGTCGTCGGCATAAATCCGCGCCCGGAAGATCTCGACATCAACGTCACCCGGGAGAAAAAGCTGACCAATATGCGGTCATCGACCGCGGACGTGATCGAGACGCTGGCTAAACCGATCGACCTCGACCTGGAGCAGGCCATGGAGTTCTGCGCGCCCGACGAGTGCGTCGAGGTGACTCCCGAGGTGGTGCGGGTGCGCAAGGTGCAGCTGGACGCCACCGGCCGGGCCCGCAGCCGCGCGCGGGCCAAGGCCCGCGGCTAGCCTGTCACCCCTGCCATCAAACTGAACAAGGCACTAATCCTTCAGCTGGCGACTTATGAGGCCGGTGTGGCCGTGAGGTTCGCCCGCAATGACGAGCCTGCGGTCGGGCCCCGATACCCTGTTGGGCGTGCCGAAACGAGCCCGCCGCGCCTGGCTAACCATCGGGGTGCTGGTTTCGACGCTGACGCTGGCCGGCTGCACAGTCAGTCCGCCGCCGGCCCCGCAGAGCACCGAAACCACCCGGAGTACCGCGCCGCCGCCGCTGCGCAAGACGCAGATCATCATGGGCATCGACTCGATCGGCGCGGGCTTCAATCCGCATCTGCTGTCCGATCTTTCTGCGGTCAACGCCGCGATCGGTGCGCTGGTGCTGCCCAGCGCGTTCCGGCCGGTGCCCGACCCGGCCACGCCGACCGGATCCCGGTGGGAGATGGACCCGACCCTGCTGGTGTCCGCCGATGTGACCAACGAGAACCCGTTCACGGTGACCTACAAAATCCGGCCGGAGGCTCAGTGGACCGACAACGCTCCCATCGCCGCCGACGACTTCTGGTATCTGTGGCGGCAGATGGTCGGCCAGCCCGGTGTTGTCGATCCGGCAGGCTACGACCTGATCACCGGCGTGCAGTCGATCGACGGCGGTAAGCTGGCGGTCGTCACGTTCTCGCGGCCATACCCGGCCTGGCGCGAGTTGTTCAGCAACATCTTGCCCGCGCACATCGTCAAGGATGTGCCGGGCGGTTTCCCGGCCGGATTGGCGAGGACCCTGCCAGTCACCGGCGGACAGTTCCGGGTGGAAAACATCGACCCGCAACGCGACGAAATCCTGCTCGCCCGCAACGATCGTTATTGGGGGCCGCCGGCCAAGCCGGATCTGATCCTGTTCCGGCGGGCGGGGGCGCCGGCCGCGCTGGCCGATTCGGTCCGTAACGGCGACACTCAGGTGGCCCAAGTGCACGGTGGTTCAGCGGCTTTCGCGCAGTTGTCGGCCATCCCGGACGTGCGGACCGCCCGGATCATGACGCCGCGAGTCATGCAGCTCACGTTGCGCGCCAACGAGCCCAAGCTGGCCGACTCCGCGGTGCGTAAGGCGATTCTGGGAATGGTCGACGTGGACTTGCTCGCCGCCGTCGGCGCAGGCAGCGATAACACCGTCACCCTGGACCAGGCGCAGATTCGCTCGCCCAGCGATCCCGGCTATGTGCCGACCGCGCCGCCGGCGCTGACCAGGACCGAGGCGTTGGGGTTGCTGGAAGCGTCGGGTTACCAGATCGAGAACGACACGTCGGCGTCGGTCACTCCGCCGCCTCCAGCGCCCTCGGCGCCGCCCAAAACCGGGCCGCCAGAGATCACCCGGGGGCGCATCAGCAAGGAGGGCAAGCAGCTGTCCCTGGTCATCGGCGTCGCGGCGAATGACCCGACATCGGTAGCAGTGGCCAACACCGCCGCCGACCAGCTGCGCAATGTCGGTATCGCCGCGACCGTGCTGGCGCTCGATCCGGTGGCGCTGTACCGCGATGCGTTGGTCAACAATCGGGTGGACGCCCTGGTCGGTTGGCGCGAAGCCGGCAGAAACTTGGCGACGCTGCTGGCCTCCCGCTACAGCTGCCCGGCGCTGGAGGCGACGGCGGTGTCGACGACGGCGGCCCCGACGGCCTCATCCGACCCATCCGTTACCGCCAGAGCGACTCCGGCGACCACCGGGACGGCCCCCACCTCGACCGCGCCCAGCCGGGCGCAGGAACCCGGAGCACTGGTGCAGGCCCCGTCCAACCTCACCGGCATCTGCGATCACAGCATCCAGTCGAATATCGATGCCGCGCTGGCCGGCACCGCGAATATCAACGACGTGGTCAACGCGGTGGAGCCGCGGCTGTGGAACATGTCGACCGTGCTGCCGATTCTGCAGGACACCACGATCGTGGCCGCCGGCCCCAGTGTTCTCAATGTGAGTCTTTCGGGTTCGGTGCCCGTCGGAATCGTTGGCGACGCCGGGGAGTGGGTCAAAACCGCGCAGTAGGCGGGCAGCCTAGTAGCCGCTAGCGTTCCTTGCGGGTACGTTGGGCTCATGGCAGATGACATCGACCCCATGTTCGAGGAGTTGTACGGCCGCGAGGGCTCGAGCGAGGGCCTAATCCCGTGGGACATCGGCGGTCCGCAGCCGGTGGTGCAGCAGTTGGTCGCCTACGGAGCCGTGCGCGGCGAGGTGCTCGATCCGGGCACCGGTCCGGGCTATCACGCCATCCACTATGCGTCCCAAGGCTATTCGACAACCGGCGTGGACGGCTCGCCCTCGGCGATCGAGCGCGCCAAAGCCAACGCCCAGCGAGCCGGGGTGCAGGTGGACTTCCAAGTGGCCGACGCCACCGTGTTGGACGGGTTCGAGAACCGGTTCGACACCGTCGTCGACAGCGCGTTCTATCACGTGTTCCTCGACGATCAGCAAGCCCAAACCCGTTATGCCCAAGCGCTACACCGCGCCACCAAGCCCGGCGCGCGGCTGTTCATGTTCGAGTTCGGCCGCCACAACGTCAATGGCCTGCAGTTCGACGGCCTGCCCGCCGACAACTTCGAGCGGGTATTCGGCTCAAACGGGTGGCATGTCGACTATGTCGGCACGTCTACCTACGTAGGCATTTTCCGACCCGAGACGCTCGAATTTTTGACCAGCATGATGAGCGCCAATCCGGATATGGCAGTGCGATTCGGGCCACTTCAGGATCGGCTGAAAACCATTGGACCACTGCTGGATAACCATCGGGTGCACTTCCCGATCTGGGCGGTTGCGGCTACCCGCCTGGACTAGCATCGGCGGCCACCGGCGCCGAAAGGGCGACCACGGTGTCGACGATGTGCGCCAGTTGGCGCTTGTTCGGCGGGGCTCCGGTGAGCAGCATTTGTTGGTTGATCAACGCCGGGCCGACGCGCGCGGTATAGGGCGTGAGCGCGGCGGCATTAATCTCGCCGTTGGCCACGCCGGCCTGCAGAATCGATTCGGTGATCCGCAGGCGGGGTGCCACGACGGCGTCGGCGAAGATGGCACGCAATTCCGGCTCGTGCAGGAGCTGGTTCATGATGGCCAGGCTGGGGAACGCCGTCTTGCCGGAAAGTACATCGCAGTGCGCGGTGAAGACGGCCAGCAGATTCTCCCGCGCTGATCGGTCGGTGCGGGGCTCTGGCAGTGGCGGCAGCGCGTAATGCAGCGCCGCCTGGACCAGGTCGTGCTTGCAGGTCCAGCGACGATACAACGCGGCCTTGCCGGTCCGGGCTCGCGCAGCGATCCCTTCCATGGTCAGCCCGCCGTAGCCGACGGCAGCAAGTTCGGCCAGCGTCGCGTCGTAGAGCGCGTCCTCGAGTTGCTTGCCCCGGCGGCGAGTGCGAGCGGTCTGCTGTGGCATGCGTTGATAGTAGCCATTGGCGTTTCTTTTGGCGAAACATGGGCTTTGCTGATCCATCGATTAGCACTGCGGCCCACCGGGTTACGTGTTCGCTGTCTGCGCCACACCGGTATGGTGCCTGCATGCAGGAGATCCCACGGCTGTTGTTCGTGCACGCCCATCCGGACGACGAGACCATCGCCAACGGCGCTACCATCGCCCATTACGTCGCCCGCGGGGCTCAGGTGCACGTCGTCACCTGCACTCTCGGCGAAGAGGGCGAGGTCATCGGTGACCGTTGGGCCCAGCTGGCCGCCGATCACGCCGACCAACTCGGCGGCTACCGCATCGGCGAACTCACCGCGGCGCTGCAAGCACTGGGTGTGCCCGCGCCGATCTTCCTCGGCGGCCCGGGCCGCTGGCGTGATTCGGGCATGGCCGGTACCGAACCGCGGCGCGGGCACCAACGGTTTAGCGACGCCCACGAACGCGAAGCCGTCGGCGCGCTGGTCGCGCACATTCGCACCTTGCGGCCGCACGTCGTGGTGACCTACGACCCCAACGGCGGGTACGGACATCCCGACCACGTGCAGGCCCATGTCGTCACCACAGCGGCGGTGGCGGCGGCCGGCACCGATGACTACCCGGGCACGCCGTGGTCGGTGCCGAAGCTCTACTGGACGGTCATCGCCCGAAGCGCATTCACGGCGGGTTGGGAGGTGCTCGGCCCCGGCGACTTGCGGTCGGAATGGGTGATCCCGCCGGCCGATGGCGACTTCGGTGAACTCGGCTACTCCGACGAAGAGATCGACGCCGTCATCGAGGACCTCGACGCTTTGCCGGCCAAGCAGGCGGCGCTGGCTGCGCACGCCACCCAGCTGACCGTCGGCCCGACCGGCCGGGCGTTCGCGTTGTCGAATAACTTGGCCCTGCCCGTCGTCGGGCCGGAGCACTACATTTTGGCTGGCGGCGTCGCGGGAGATCGCGATGGGCGCGGCTGGGAGACCGATCTACTCGCCGGACTCGACCTCACCGACTCCGTCGCGCGGTAGGCTTCCGACCAGGCGGCCACGGAAGGAGTCCGATGGATCCGGATCTGGACCAGAACGAGCAACACTGGCAGGACCGACTGGACAGCTTCCAGTGGGTGCTCATGTCCATCGTTTCGCAGTAGGACAGCGTCCCGACCTGACCGCCACCAGGCTGCGCGCCGGGCAAGTTGACGACACCGGCGCGACGGACCCAGCAATTCGATTCGTCATCCTGGCGTTACTCGCCGTCGACGGGATTCTCTCCGCAGTGGCCGGTGCCCTGCTGCTGCCGGCCTATATCGGTTCAATCCCATTTCCCATCAGCGCGTTGATCAGCGGTCTGGTCAACGCGGCCCTGGTCTGGGCCGCCGGACGATGGACCACATCAGCGAGGCTGGCCGCATTGCCGCTGTGGACCTGGCTGTTGACGGTCCTCGTGATGTGCGGGGGCGGTCCGGGCGGCGACGTCATCTTCGGTGGGCCCGGAGTGCTGGCCTACGGCCCGTTACTGCTGCTCGTGGCCGGTGTGGTGCCGCCGGCGTGGGTGCTGTGGCCGCGCCGAGCCGAACACTGACGACTCCGACGACCAGGCTTTCTGGTGAAAGAGGGCAGGGGCCCGCTACAGGGCAGCTGGACGCTACTGTTGCGCACATGGCACGCGTCGGGGTTGCACACGGTTGGGGTGCGCGGATGAAATCCGGCCGGGCGGGAGTTACACCAACGTGCCACTGACTCCGGGCGAAGAACCGACGCCGCTGCCCACCCCGTCGGTGCCGCCGCCGGCCAGCGCGTCCGCGATGCGGCGGGTGTTGCGGCGGGCCCGCGACGGCGTCGCGTTGAACGTCGACGAGGCGGCGGTCGCGATGACCGCCCGAGGCGATGATCTCGAAGATCTGTGTCGCAGCGCAGCGCGGGTACGCGATGCCGGTTTGGAATCGGCGGGACGGCGTGGCGCCGGTGGCCGGCTGCCGGTCAGCTACTCGCGCAAGGTGTTCATCCCGGTCACGCATCTGTGCCGCGACACCTGCCACTACTGCACATTTGTCACCGTGCCGGCCAAATTGCGTGCCCAGGGCGCGGGGATGTTTCTGGAACCCGACGAGATCCTCGATATCGCCCGTCGCGGTGGCGAACTCGGTTGCAAGGAAGCGTTATTCACCCTCGGTGATCGGCCCGAGGATCGGTGGCCGGAGGCGCGGGAGTGGCTGGACGAACGCGGCTACGACTCCACGTTGTCCTATGTACGGGCGATGGCGATCCGGGTGCTGGAGGAAACCGGGCTGTTGCCGCACCTGAACCCGGGCGTGATGAGCTGGCCGGAGTTGTCGCGGCTGAAGCCGGTGGCGCCGTCGATGGGGATGATGCTGGAGACGACGTCGCGGCGGCTGTTCGAGACGAAGGGCCTGGCGCACTACGGCAGCCCCGACAAAGACCCGGCGGTTCGGCTGCGCACTTTGACCGACGCGGGCCGGTTATCTATACCGTTCACCACCGGTCTGCTAGTTGGCATCGGCGAGACACTCATCGAGCGTGCAGAGACACTGCATGCTATTCGCAAGTCGCACAAGGAGTTCGGTCACGTCCAGGAAGTCATCGTGCAGAACTTCCGCGCCAAAGAACACACCGCGATGGCCTCGACGCCGGACGTCGGTATCGACGACTTCCTGGCCACGGTGGCGGTGGCGCGACTGGTGCTCGGTCCGGGAATGCGCATCCAGGCGCCCCCGAACCTGGTATCGGCCGACGAGTGCCTGGCGCTGGTCGCCGCGGGTGTCGACGACTGGGGCGGCGTCTCACCGTTGACGCCCGATCACGTCAACCCTGAGCGGCCGTGGCCCGCACTCGACGAGCTCGCCGCCGTCACCGAAGCGGCGGGCTACGACCTGGTGGAGCGGCTGACCGCCCAGCCCAAATATGTGCAGGCCGGGGCGGCCTGGATCGACCCGCGGGTTCGCGGCCACGTCGCGGCGCTGGCCGATCCGGCCACCGGGCTGGCCCGCGACGTGCATCCGGTGGGCATGCCGTGGCAGGAGCCCGACGACGTGGCGTCGTCCGGCCGGGTGGACTTGAACGCGGCGATCGACACCGAAGGTCGCAACACCGAGGCCCGTAGCGACCTGGACAGCGCATTCGGGGACTGGGATTCGATCCGCTCGCGGGTGCACGAGTTGGCCGCCCGGGCCCCCGAGCGCATTGACACCGATGTGCTCGCCGCCTTGAGCGCGGCCGAACGTGACCCGGCCGGCTGCACCGACGCCGAATACCTGGCGTTGGCCACCGCCGACGGTCCTGCGCTGGATGCTGTTGCCGCGCTGGCAGATTCGTTGCGCCGCGAGGTGGTCGGTGATGAAGTAACGTTCGTGGTCAACCGCAACATCAACTTCACCAACATCTGTTACACGGGCTGCCGGTTCTGCGCCTTTGCGCAGCGCAAGGGCGATGCCGATGCTTACTCGCTGTCGGCGGCCGAGGTCGCCGAACGTGCCTGGGAGGCCCATGTCGTCGGCGCCACCGAGGTGTGCATGCAGGGCGGCATCGATCCCGAGCTGCCGGTCACCGGATACGCCGACCTGGTGCGCGCGGTCAAGGCGCGGGTGCCGTCGATGCACGTGCATGCGTTTTCGCCGATGGAGATTGCCAACGGTGTGACCAAAAGCGGCCTGAGTATTCGTGAGTGGCTGACCAGCCTGCGTGAGGCCGGCCTGGACACCATCCCCGGCACCGCCGCGGAGATTCTCGACGATGAAATCCGGTGGGTGCTCACCAAAGGCAAACTGCCGACCTCGATGTGGATCGAGATCGTGACGACTGCCCACGAGGTGGGCCTTCGGTCATCCTCGACGATGATGTACGGGCACGTCGACGACCCCCGGCACTGGGTCGGTCACCTCAACGTGTTGCGCGACATCCAGGATCGCACCGGAGGTTTCACCGAGTTCGTGCCGCTGCCGTTCGTGCATCAGAACTCGCCGTTGTACCTAGCCGGTGCGGCACGGCCAGGGCCCAGCCACCGTGACAACCGCGCCGTGCACGCGCTGGCACGAATCATGTTGCACAGCAGGATCTCTCATATCCAGACCAGCTGGGTCAAGCTCGGCGTAGAGCGCACACAGGTGATGCTCAACGGCGGTGCCAACGATTTGGGCGGCACCCTGATGGAAGAGACCATCTCGCGGATGGCCGGCTCCGAACACGGATCGGCCAAGACGGTATCCGAGTTGACGGCGATCGCCGAGGGCATCGGTCGCCCGGCACGCCAGCGCACCACGACGTACAGTCCGCTTGCCGCGTAACCCTCGGCCGAGCCCTGCGCCGAGCGTGAAGCCACTGCGAAAACCCAAGGCGCCAAAATTGACAGCAGTTTCACGTTCGGCGCAAATCACAGCCGGGCCGCCAGCTCGGTGCCTTGCTTGATGGCGCGCTTAGCGTCCAGTTCGACGGCGAATGCCGCGCCGCCGATGATGTGCGGGTCAATACCGCCCAGCCGCAGATCGTCTTCCAGGTCACGCACCGGCTCCTGGCCCGCGCAAACCACCACGTTGTCCACGGCCAGCAGCTGCGGCCGCTGCCGGTTCGGGCCGAAGCTGATGTGCAGCCCGTCGTCGCTCACTCGCTCGTAGTTGACTCCGGAAAGCTGGTGCACGCCTTTGGCTTTCAATGAAGCCCGGTGCACCCATCCGCTGGTTTTGCCCAGCCGCTTGCCTTGTGCACCGTTGCTGCGCTGCAGTAGATACACCTCACGCACCGGCGGCGCAGGAATCGGGCTGGTCAGCGCACCTCGTTGTTCCCAGGGATCGGCCGCGCCCCACTCCGCCTTCCATTCTTTTAGGCCTTGCGGTTCATGCGTGGGCGACTCGTCGGTCACCAGGAACTCGCTGACGTCGAAACCGATGCCGCCGGCCCCGATCACAGCGACGGTCTTCCCGACCGGTTTGACGCGGGTGATGGCCTCCGCATAGGTCAGTACCATCGGGTGATCGATCCCGGGAATGGCCGGAATCCGCGGCGCCACACCGGTCGCCAACACGACATCGTCGTAGCCGACCAGCTCGGCCGCCGAGACCCGAGTGCCCAGCCGAACCGCCACGCCGTGCTTGTGCAGCATCGTCGTGAAATACCGGATGGTTTCGTTGAATTCCTCTTTGCCCGGGATCCGGCGCGCCATGTCGAACTGGCCGCCGATGAAGTCGTTGGCCTCGAACAGCGTGACGTCATGACCACGCGCAGCAGCGTTGACTGCGGTCGCCAGCCCCGCCGGACCGGCTCCGACCACCGCGATCGAGCGAGTGCGCCGCGTCGGCGACAGCACCAGCCGTGTCTCATGGCCGGCCCGTGGATTGAGCAGACAGGACACTGTCTTCTTCACGAACGCGTGATCCAGGCAGGCCTGATTACAGGCGATGCAGGTGTTGATCTCGTCATCGCGCGCGGCTTGCGCCTTGAGCACCCACTCCGGGTCCGCCAACAGCGGCCGCGCCATCGAAATCAGCTGCACATGGGTGTCGGCCAGGATTTGTTCGGCCGCTTGGGGCATGTTGATGCGGTTAGACGCCACTACCGGAATATTGACGTGTCCGGCGACCGCATGGCTGATGTCGACGAACGCGCTGTTGGGTACCGACGTGACGATCGTCGGCACCCTTGCCTCGTGCCAGCCGAAGCCGGAGTTGATGATGGTTGCGCCCGCGGCCTCGATTTCGGTTGCCAGCGAGAGGATTTCGTCCCAACTCTGGCCGCCCTCGACGTAATCAGCCATCGACATCCGGTAACAGATGATGAAATCGGATCCGACGGCCGCCCGGGTTCGGCGCACGATCTCGACCGGGAATCGGCGGCGCTTCTCCGGTGTGCCGCCCCATGCGTCGTTGCGCTTGTTGGTAAGCGGGGCCAGAAACTGGTTGATCAAATACCCTTCGCTGCCCATGATTTCGACGCCGTCGTAG
>Ga0209217_1000114_pt1 | contig 17847 bp, 17 predicted proteins | sample JacPinW_OM3H0_M2_FD_187957 | JGI IMG/M metagenome (GOLD analysis project Ga0209217, IMG submission 187957) | Forest soil microbial communities from Algoma, Ontario, Canada - Jack Pine, Ontario site 1_JW_OM3H0_M2 (SPAdes) (version 2) | ecosystem: Environmental > Terrestrial > Soil > Boreal...
GTCGACGTAGCCCATATCTCCCAACGAGCGCCAGCCGCGGTCGTTGTACACCGACGCGGTCTTGCCGGGGTCCTTGAAGTACTCGAAGTCGGGTCCACCTTCAAAGTAAAGCTCGCCGGACTGCCCGACGGGAAGCTCCTCTCCATCCTCGCCGACCACGTGCACCGGCGCCATTGGTATGCCCACCGAGCCCGGATGAGCGAGCCACTCCTCGGGCTCGATCGTGGTACCAGCGAATCCCTCTGTCCCGCCATAGTATTCGTGAATGATCGGCCCGAACCACTCCATCATCGCGTGCTTGACATCCACCGGGCACGGCGCTGCCGCATGGATCACACACGTCAGGCTCGAGACATCGTATTTCTCACGAACAGCCTTCGGCAGCTTGAGCATCCGCACGAACATCGTCGGCACGAACTGCGCGTGGGTGACCCGGTGCGTCTCGATCAAACGCAGCACAGCCTCCGCGTCGAACTTACGCATGATGATCGCGGCGGCGCCAACACGGTTGACCGCCATCGTGTAGTTCACCCCTGCGGCGTGATACAGCGGTGCCGGCGACAGGTACACGCTGGCGGGACTCATGCCGTACTTGTGGATCAGCGCCATCTCCAGGACCGACTGGGCCCACGACCCGTTGCCATCGGTCGGAAGCGGTCGACGCACGGCCTTGGGCCGCCCGGTAGTGCCCGACGAGTACAGCATCTCCGACCCGTCCGACACTGGCGGCGCATCACCCGCCGCCGCCACGGCGTCGTCGTAGGATTGCCAGCCGGCCAGATTGCCGCCGACTGCGATGTGGACGTCGACGGCAGAATTGGCACTGCGCACATAGGCCGCGAGGTCACCCATCGAAGCGTCGACGAACACCGCCTTTGCGTCTGAGTCGTCAATGACGTAGGCGACTTCGTCGGGCGTGAAGTGGGTGTTGACGGCGGTGTAGTACAGCCCGGAACGCTGGCATCCCCAAGTGATTTCGAAGAACTCAGGCCGGTTCGGCAGAACCAGGGCCACGCCGTCGCCGCGGTGCAACCCGGCGCTGTGCAGCACCGCGGCGACCCGTTGGCTGCGGGCATGCAGCTCGCAGAACGAGACCGTGTCGCCGTCCGCAATGATGAGGGCGGGCGACTCTGCGGCGCTGATCGCGTGATCGGCGATGTTCACCAGCAGACCTCGAGAGATTAAGTGGCCTTTAAGTGGCCGCAGCGCCGTCGGTCGATGCGGCTGCGGCTGCCTGGCGTCGGGCCTGCTCGGATGGCAACACCTTGTCCTTGAACACCTGCTGAATCAACTGCTGCACGTCCTTACTGATTGACGCGAGCGCGACCAGGTCGTTGGAGCTCTGCCAGTGCACCCGCATGCCCATCAGCTCCCAGGCTCGCTTCAGGTTGGCCTTGGTGAGCATCAGCGTCGTCAACGGTGCCTGTGCAATGTGGCGGGCGATGGCCTCGACACGCGCGTCGAGTTGATCGCGCGGAACCACCTCGTTGACCAGCCCGACCTCCAGCGCTTTCTTGGCGTCGATGACCTCGGCCAGGTACAGGTAGTAGGCAGCACGGCGCCAGTTCATGAAAACCCAAGGCTCGATGGAGCATTCACCGGACGGCATGCCGAAGCCCTGCAGCGGCGGGTAGGAGAAGTAGGCATCCTCGGAAGCGATGACGATGTCGGTGGTCAGCCCGTAGTGGGTGCCCCCACCAACGCAGTAACCGTGCACCTGCGCGATGGTCGGCTTGCAGAACTCCCACAGGTTCAGGATCGGCTTCACGAATAGGTCGGTCTGCGGTTTCCAGGGCGTGCCCATGACCTGTGCGGCCTTGACGAAATCCGGGTAGTCGACGGCGTTGTTGCCGATCGCGTGTCCGGAGCAGAAGCCCTTGCCGTTGGCTTTCAGGATCAGAACCTTGATGTCGTAGTCACGGTCGGCGTCCAGCAGCGCGGCGTCGACTTCTTCGGCCAGCTTCTGGTCCTGGGCGTTGGCCTTCTCGGGCCAATTCAGCGTGATCTTGGCGATGGCCCCTTCTTTTTGGTAGATGATTCGCTCGCGGGTCTCGTTGAGATCCATATCTGCATACCCTTTCGTTATGACGTAATGACACCGATTGCGGCGCCGATGTCGTAGGTGGTGCCGATCTGGCCCGTCCATTGCACGGTGCCCGAGGCTCCGGCTTCGATTTCCTGTTCCACCTTCTCGGTGGCGATCACGTAGATCGGTGTGCCCTCGTCGACATGCTCCCCGGCGTCGACCAGAAGCTCAGTGAGCTCGGCCTCCGAGACGGCCACCGATACCCGCGGGATGCGAATGACGAAGTCACCCATGGGCTTTAGCCTTCTTCAGGGTGCGTTGTACGGCGTCGACAATGCGCGCCGCCGACGGGTAGACCTGCGCCTCCAGCGCGGCGGCAGCGGGGTTGGGGACAAACCTGGCGCCCACCCGCTCGATGGGTGCGGCCAATTCGCCGAACAATTCGGACTGCAGGATCGCGGCGATCTCTGCTCCTGGCCCTGCGAATTGGACTGCGTCGTGGATGACCACGGCTCTTCGGGTGCGGCGTGCGGATTCGACGATCGTCTCGACATCGAGGGGAACGAGAGTTCGTAGATCGACAACTTCCGCGCTCACACCACGTTCGGCCAATGTGGCCGCGGCCGCGAGGGCCTCGTGCACGCTGCGGCCGTAGCTAATCAAGCTGACGTCGGTGCCAGATCGTTTGATGTCGGCCTGGCCGAGCGGAATCGAGAACCCGGGTTCGACCGGAACCGGTCCCTTTTTGCCTTGCAGACGAATGGTTTCGACGAACAGGCAGGGGTCCTCGTCGAAGATGGCCGCGGTCAGTAGGCCCTTGCCGTCCCGTGGGGTGGACGGCACGATCACCTTCATCCCGGGGATGTGCATGAACCAGGCCTCTAGACTCTGGGAATGCGTGGCGCCAGTGGCCAGGCCCGCATACACCTGAGTGCGGATGGTGATCGGCGCGGTGGTGCGTCCGCCGGTCATGAACCGCAGCTTGGCGGCGTTGTTGATCAACTGGTCGGCGGCGATGCCGATGAAATCCATGATCATGATCTCGGCCACGGGTAGCAGCCCGTCGATCGCGGCGCCGATTGCCGCACCGACGATCGCGGCTTCCGAGATCGGGGTGTCCAACACCCGCTCATGGCCGTACTTCGTCGACAGCCCCGCGGTCGGGCCGGACGCGCCGGGATCGGCGATGTCCTCGCCGAGCAAGAACACTCGGTCGTCTGCCTGCAGCGCCTGATCTAGCGCGAGATTCAGCGCCTCGCGCATCGTCATTTCTTTGTCTTGCATGGCCTCACACCGGGAACTTGATCGGAGCTGCGTACACGTCTTGGTCGAGTTCGTCGATCGACGGGAAGTCCGCGCTCATCACGGTTTTCAGCGCAGTTTCCACCGTCGCTGCAGCCTCGTTCTCGATGGTGTCGAGCTCATCCCCACCGCAGATGCCCGCGTCAGCGAGGTGGTCGCGGAATCTCGGCACCGGATCGGCGGCCATCGCCGCGGCCAACTGCTCTTTGGGGATATACGGCATCCGGTCGCCGAAGTAATGGCCGCGGAAACGGAAGGTCACACACTCGATGAACGTGGGGCCGCCGCCGTTACGCGCCCGCAGCACGGCTTCGTCGAGCACGGCCTTGACGGCCAGCGGGTCGTTACCGTCGACGCGTACACCCGGCATACCGTAACCCGCCGCGCGGTCAGCGACGTGTTCGAGCTTCATGGTGTCAGCGGTCGGCGTCATTTCGGCGTAGAGATTGTTCTGGCACATGAAGACAACCGGCAGATCCCACAGCGCGGCCATGTTGGCCGCTTCGTGGAATGAGCCGGTGTTGGTGGCGCCGTCACCGAAGCTGACCACCGTGACGCGGTCGAGGCGCTTACGTTTGGCGGCCATCGCCAGACCTACCGCCACCGGTGGTCCCGCTCCGACGATCCCGGTCGAAAGCATCACGCCCTTATCGGGTTTGGCGATATGCATGGTGCCGCCCTTACCCCGGCTGGCGCCGACGGTGCGGCCCATCATCTCGCCGTAGATCTCCTCGAGCGGAACGCCCTTGCCGATCAGATCGTGCAGCCCGCGGTAGGTCGTGACCAGCTGGTCGTCGGGTCGCAGCGACACGCCCATCGCCGCGGCGATCGCCTCCTGGCCGCGCGACGGCCAGTACACGCACATGAACTCGCCGGTGCCGATGCCTTTCGAGAGCCGGTCGTCGGCCGCCTTCATCAGCACCATCAGCGCATAGATGCGCTTCTGGACCTCTGGAGCTACCTCTAGGATCGAAGTCACTTTGTGTAGGAGCCGATCTGCCGATATACCTTGGGAATTGGCGGTGTCTCCATATTAAGCAGCTCCAGCGACGACATCTTGCCGCTGGCACCGAGCTCCCCCAGCCGTTGCACCACCGAGTCGAGGTCGTCGCAGTCGAGCTCGTAGATAGCGATGAACGGGCCCTTTCCGTCGGTGGGCGCGAACCGGCGCGCGGAGACGATGCCGTCCACGGAGCAGATCTCGGCCAGATGTGTGTCGTTGTACCACTTGTGGTATTCCGCCTCGCGGTCGGGCGACACCGGCATCGTCTCCAGGTAGATGATACCCTTGGGCATGCTCACCTCTCCAATTCGGTTGGGGTGCGGTTTGATTGACGCAACCTCATGCGCCTGCCCACGGCTTCACCTTGAGAAAACCTCCGGCGTCGACGCGCAACTGCTGACCGGTGATGTAGCGGGCGGCGTCGGAGGCCAGAAACAGCACGGCCTCGCTGATGTCCTCGGGTTCGACGTAGGGAATTGGCATCGCCTGGACTACTGGGAAAACCGGTTCGGCGTCTTCTCGAGTCGGGTTCTTCAGGTCGGGCCGGAAGGCCCGGTACATCGGCGCGCTGTGCAACATGTCGGTGTTGACGTTCGTCGGGTGCACCGCGTTCATGCGGATGGAGAACTTGGCCAGCGCCAGCGCAAAGTCGTTGACATAGTGCGCCGCAGCTATTTTCGCGAAGGCATATCCTGCTCCGCCGGGACCGCCGTCGATGCCGGTGGTGTTCATCGACGACATGAATGCCGCGTTGGATCCGATCACAATGATCGAGGCGCCGGCCTGCAAATGTTTGAGGCTGGAATGCACCAGGTTGAGCACGCCGACCAGATCAACGTCGACGGCATCGGCGAAGGCCTGCGGCGGCAAGCCCGCGGTCAGCGGACAGATGCCTGCGTTGGCGACCACGATGTCGAGATGACCCAACTCGGCGACGCCCCGGTCGATCGCCGCGGACAGCGCAGCACGGTCACGAACGTCGGCGATCTCGGCGAAAACGCGCTGGCCCTCCTTCTCGACCAGTCGCGCGGTTTCGTCGAGGTCCTCCGGGCGGGCCAGCGGGTACTCATTGGTTTCGATGTCTGCGCACAGGTCCACCGCGATGATGTCGGCGCCCTCGGCGGCGAGCATTCGGGCATGAGAGCGGCCTTGACCGCGCGCGGCCCCGCTGACCACCGCTACCTTGCCCGTCACTCTGCCCATCGCCGGTCCTTTCTCAGCGCATCTGGTAAAGGCGAACCACACTGGGGCTCATAATTTTTCGCGCGAGTGCCGGGAAAAATCAACGGGGCGCTGACCCGGCCATCAGTTGGGACCGGACGAGCGTTCGACTCCATCGCATCTCTTCCACGACGCTGCGTCGTTGCAGTACAGGCTGACAAATATCTATAGTATCTATACTACCTAAAATAGAAAAGACACCGAAAAGAGTGGGCAAATGTCAGGCGTGCTCAGTGGGGTCCGGGTCGTCGAGCTGGCTTCCTGGACGTATGTCCCTGCTGCCGGTGTCGCCCTGGCGGACTGGGGCGCCGAGGTCACCAAGGTGGAGAGCGTTGTCGGTGATCCCGGCCGGGCGCTCGTCGTCGGAGGGTTCACCCGGCAAGCGGCACGTGCCGATACCGACTTCATTCTCGAGCTGAGCAACCGCGGAAAGCGAAGCATCGCATTAGATCTCAAGAGTGACACCGGTCGGGAATTCTTCGGCCGACTGCTGGCCGAGGCCGACGTGCTGCTCACCAACTGGCTACCGGCGGCGCTGGAGCGCGCACGTCTGACGGTCGAAGACATCCGCGCGTTCAACCCGAACATCATCATCGCCCGCGGAACCGGGCTGGGTGTGCGCGGCCCCGACCGCAACCGCGGCGGCTTTGACGCCGCCACGTATTTGGCTCGCGGCGGAGTCGCTTACACGCTGACGCCGTTCGGCACCGAAAATCCGGCCGTGCAAGGCCCGGCCTTCGGCGATCTGCAGGCCGGAATCACCCTGGCCGGCGGCGTCTGCGCAGCACTGTTCCATCGCGAGCGCACCGGCGAGCCGACGATCGTGGATTCGTCGCTATTGGCCCAGGCGATGTGGAGCATCGCGCCGTCGATCTCGGTCGCCGACCTGTTCGGTATCGACGGCATCCCGGGAGCCCCGCCGGGGTTGGCGATGAACCCGCTGGTCAACCGCTACAAGACCAAGGACGACCGCTGGATCCAAATGGTGTTTCTGCAGCCGGACAAGTTCTGGGCGGGATTCTGTGAGCGGATAGGGCTGCCGGAGCTGGCCACCGATGAGCGCTTCGTACCGTCGTCGAATCTGGTCGCCAACGCCGCCGAGGCGACCGCCCTGATCGGTGCCAAGTTCGCCGAGCACGACCTGGAGCACTGGCGGCAAGCACTGGCCGATGAACCCGGCGTGTGGGCGCCGCTGGCCACACCGCGTGAGGCGCTCAACGATCCGCAAAGCAAACCCAACGGCTACCTGATCACCAATGTCGACGACCAGGGCATCGAGTACGTAATGGTGGCTGCGCCAGTGCAGTTCGACGAAACGCCACCTGGCCCGGGACGCGCACCCGAACACGGGCAGCACACCGAGGAGATTCTGCTAGAGCTCGGCTTCGACTGGGACGACATCGCCAAGGCCAAAGACAGCGGAGCGATCCTGTAGCCTGCCCCTCGAATGCGAATCTTGTGGAGGGCGTAAAGGGGAAGTCATGACCGCGGGCGTCGAGCAGCTGGAGTTTCAAGCCGAGGCGCGACAATTGCTGGACTTGCTGGTCCATTCGGTCTACTCCGACAAGGATTCATTTCTGCGGGAGTTGATCTCGAACGCCTCGGATGCTCTGGACAAGCTGCGGATCGAAGCGTTCCGTAATAAAGACCTGGACCCAAGTATCACTGACACGTCCGATCTGCACATCGAGATCGAGGCAGACAAGGACGCCCGCACCCTGACCGTTCGCGACAACGGCATTGGCATGACACGCGCCGAGGTCGTCGATTTGATCGGCACCCTGGCCAAGTCGGGCACCGCCGAGCTGCGCCAGCAGTTGCGTGAGGCCCAGACCGCTAAAAACACGGCGGTGTCCGAGGAACTCATCGGCCAGTTCGGTATCGGCTTCTACTCCACCTTCATGGTGGCCGACAAGGTCGAGCTGCTCACGCATAAGGCCGGCGAGAGCGAGGCCACCAAGTGGGAGTCCAGCGGCGACGACACCTACACCATCGCCACGGTCGAGGGTGCTCCGCAGGGAACGTCGGTCACGCTGCACCTCAAGCCCGACGACGCCGAGGACGCACTGCACGACTACACCTCGGAGTGGAAGATCAGGACGCTGGTCAAGAAGTACTCCGACTTTATCGCTTGGCCCATCCGGATGGAGGTCGAGACCAGGACCCCGGCCCCCGAGGAAGGCGGCGAAGAGACCGTCACGCTAGAGACCCAGACCCTCAACTCGATGAAGGCGCTGTGGGCCAGGGCCAAAGACGAGGTCTCCGACGAGGAATACAAAGAGTTCTACAAACACATCGCGCACGCCTGGGACGAGCCGCTCGAGGTCATCTCGATGAAGGCCGAGGGCACCTTCGAGTATCAGGCCCTGCTCTTCATCCCGTCGCGCGCTCCATTCGACTTATACGAACCGGGCGCGGACATCGGTGTCCAGTTGTACGTCAAGCGCGTTTTCATCATGGGCGACTGCGACCAGCTCATGCCGAGATATCTGCGCTTCATCAAGGGTGTCGTCGACGCACAGGATCTGTCGCTCAACGTCTCCCGCGAGATCCTGCAACAGGATCGACAGATCAACGCGATCCGGCGTCGTTTGACCAAGAAGGTCCTCTCGACGATCAAGGATCTGCAGTCCGAGCGGCCGGATGATTACCGCACGTTCTGGGGCGAGTTCGGCAAGGTTCTCAAAGAAGGCCTGATGCGGGACTTCGACAACCAGGAGACGCTGCTGCAAATCTCCTCGTTCGCTTCGACGCACAGCGACGACGAACTCACCACCCTTGCCGAGTACGTGGAGCGGATGAAGGATGGCCAGCAGCAGATCTTCTACGCCACCGGCGAGTCACGTCAGCAAATCCTCAACTCACCGCACCTGGAAGCATTCAAGGCCAAGGGCTACGAGGTGCTGCTGCTCACCGACACAGTCGACGAGATCTGGCTGGGGTCGGTGACCGAGTTCGACGGCAAACCGCTGCAGTCGGTGGCCAAGGGCGAGGTGGACCTCGATACCGAGGAAGAGAAGACGGCCCACGAGGCCGAGCGCAAGGAGCGGGAGAAGGATTTCGCCGAGTTGCTCACCTGGCTGAAGGAGACCCTGAGCGAGCACGTCAAGGAAGTGCGGCTCTCCACCCGGCTGACCGAGTCGCCGGCCTGCCTGATCACCGACGCCTTCGGCATCACCCCGACGCTCGCCCGCATGTACCGGGCTTCCGGGCAGGACGTTCCGGTCGAGAAGCGGACGCTGGAGCTCAATCCGGATCATCCGCTCGTCACCGGCCTGCAGCAGGCGCACAAAGACCGCGCCGACGATGCCGCGAAGCTCGCCGAGGTCGCTGAAACCGCCGAATTGCTCTACGGCACAGCGCTTCTCGCTGAAGGCGGCACGCCCGAAGATCCGGCACGGTTCGCCGAGTTGCTCGCGGATAGATTGGCCCGCACGGTTTAGACGTGCTTGGTCTCTAGGCGGCGCGGTTAGTTGCCGTGGCGCACCTGGCTGAACGGCACACCACGGTCGGCGGCGTACTCGCGAGGGAAGTTCAGCACTCGTTCGCCGATGACGTTGCGGGCCAACTCGCTAGTGCCACCGCCAATGCAGACGGTTTGCCGGGACAGGTAGCGCAGACCGGTCTCCAGGCCCTCCCCCTCTGCGCCGACGACCCCGGCCGTTCCGGTGATTGCCAGCCCGGCGTCCATCTCCAAGGTGACCGTCTCGGCGTGGAAAAGCCGGAGGAGGGTTCCGGCGGCAGGCGGCAGGGTGCCGTCGCGGACGCTGCGGTAAATGTGGTCGCCCAGTTGGTCGCTGACCGCCCGGTGCACTAATGCCCGTCCGGCTATCTGTTGCACCCGCTCGTTGTCGGCCTGCCCGATCTTCTCGGCCAGCCGCACATAGTTCACCGGTGTCGTTCGGCCGCCCTCACTGCCACTGCCGCTGGCGAATTCCGAACTCCCGCCCACCGCGCGGCGCTCGTGATAGAGCTGGCGTGAGGCGACCGTCCACCCGTCGTTGACCTCCCCGACGACCGCGTCGGCGCCGACGTCGACATCATCGAGGAACTCCTCACAGAACTCAGTCGACCCGTTCAGCTGAGTGATGCGCCGCAACGTGATTCCCGGATGCTTGATCGGCACCAAGAACATCGTCAGGCCATCGTGCTTGGGCACATCCCAATTGGTGCGGGCCAGGCACAGGCCGTAGTCGGCGGCGAATGCGCTGGTGCTCCACGTCTTTGCGCCGTTGATCACCCAGTGCTCGCCATCCCGCTGGGCCCGGGTGATCACGCCGGCGAGATCCGATCCGCCGCTGGGCTCCGACAACAGCTGAACCAGCACCTCGTCACCCCGCAACGCCGCGGCGATGTGCTGACGCTTTTGTTCTTCGCTACCCGTGTCGAGCAGCGTCGCGCAGCAGATGGTGAACGTCGGCGTGTTGAGGATCAGCGGCATCTCATAGCTGAAGCTCTCCTCGTCGAATACCCGCTGGTATTCGTAGTCCAGACCCAGCCCGCCGTACTCGCGGGGAAAGCAGATGCCGGTGAATCCGCCTTCATACAACCGCTTTTGCAGCTCGCGAGCCCGCTGCCAACACCGTTCCTCGTCACGATGGGCGGCCGGCGGATGCGCGGGGTCAATCGGCGGCATGTTGTCAGCCAGCCAGGCTCTCGCCCGGGCGCGGAACTCATCGATGGATCCCACGTCGGTGGATGCCAGTTCAGCCTCGGTCATCAAGCAGACCTCGGGGCTGGGTTTCCTGCCTCCTGCGACTGGTACACCCGCAGGTTGTGCTCTTCGGGTGTGCCGAACATGGACCGGTACAGCGCAACCCGCCGCAAGTACACGTGCAGATCGTGTTCCCAGGTGACGCCGATTCCACCGTGCATCTGCACACAGCCCTGGACGATTTCAGGCGACATTTCCCCGACATACGACTTGGCGATGCTGGCCGACAAACCGGCGTCGGACGAACGGGCGGAGACGGCGGCCACCGCTGCGGCCGTCGTGGCCCGGCATGCCTCCAACCACATCTTCATATCTGCGAAGCGGTGTTTGAGTGCTTGGTAGGACGCCAGCGGGCGGCCAAAGGTGTGCCGGTCCAACGCCCAAGCGATGGTGAAGTCGAAAACTGTTTGCAGAATGCCGATCACTTCGGCGCACTGGAGCACCTGCGCTACTTGGCTTTGACGGTCGATGAGTTCGGTGGTCTCGGCGGCGCTGCCGACGGCCGCGCTGTGCTCGACGTCCACGCCGTCGAAATGCACACGGGCGTATTGCTTGACCAGGTCGACCGAGTGCTGCGGCTCGATCTGCACCCCGGAGGCATTGGTGGGCACCAGGAACTGGCGCACGCCGTCGTCACCTCGTGCCACCACAAGCAGCAGACCGCTCTGGGCACCCGCCTCCACACGATCTTTGACACCGTCGATGCGGTAGCCGGAATCAGTCTCCGTGAAGGTCACCGACGGCTCGTGGGGCGCCCAGCCCTGCCCCGGCTCGTAGACGGCCCAGGAGGCCACCGTTTCGCCGGAGATCAGCGACTCGATCGTGGCCGCATGGGACTGCCGCTCAGCGCAGTCCACCAGCCCGGCCAGCACCGTGCTGACCGGATACAGCGGCCCCGGCGCCACCGTCTTTCCGAGTTGTTCGGCGACCATCGCCAGATCGGCGACACCGTCGCCCGACACGCTGCCGCCACCCAATTCCTCGGGCACCAACAAGGCCGTCCAACCCAGCTCAGCAGCCCGCTGCCACCAGGTCTGATCGAACGAGACGCCCGCCGCGTGCAGCTCCCGCACCCGGCTCAGCGGAACCTCTTTCTGGAGAAAAGCTTGGGTGGTGGAGACGAAGAGTATCTTTTCGGGGGAATCGACGGCAGTCATGATGTTGGCTGGACCTTCCATGGCCTTCCTTCATCCGTTGCGGATGAAGGCTGGGCGTGTCCTGGTCATCCGTGCGATTCGAACCCAGTCGGGGTTCACTGGTGCCTTCGATGGTAGCAATGAGCAATACAGTAAGAGATACCGGAGTTCAGTCGATAATGACGTCGAGAAGCTGTAGTCGCCATGGCTGACGCGAGCAAGCGGCCGCAGGATTCCGCCAAGGCGAAGGCTGACGCGATGGCGTTGGCCGAGCAAGCCGAGGCCGAAGCCGCTGAGGCAGAAGCGCTGGCTGCGGCGGCGCGCGCACGCGCACGCGCCATCAAATTGCGGCGTGAGGCGCAGGCGCAGGCCGAGCAGAACGCCGACGAGACCACCGCGGTCGTCGAAGCCGCAGACGCCACCACGGAGACGCCCGAGACGCCCGAACCGGCCAAACCGGCCAAGCCGGCAGAGTCACCCGCGGCGCCAACCGAGGCAACCCGCCGGCGATCGCGGGTGCCGAGGGTATCCGGGTTATCCAAGCTGCTCACCGCGGCCGCCATCGTCGCTATCTGCGGTCTGCTTGGAACGAGCGGGTGGATGCTATGGCATCACCACACCGTCCTAGCCGAACGGCAGCGATCCGCAGCGTTCATCGCGGCCGCCAAGCAAGGCGTAATCAACCTGACGTCGCTGGACTTCAACAAGGCCAAGGAAGACGTCCAGCGAGTACTCGACAGTGCCACCGGCGAATTCCGGGACGACTTCCAGCGTCGCGCCGACGATTTCACATCGGTGGTAAAGGATTCCAAGGCGGTCACCGAAGGGTCGGTCGTGGCCACCGCGGTTGAGAAGATGGGTAAGGACTCCGCGGATGTCCTGGTCTTGGCCAACGAGCGCGTCACCAATTCGGCTGGCGCCAAAGATGATCCACGGGCTTTTCGGTTCCGGGTTTCAGTGGTCCGAGACGGTGATCAACTGAAGATTTCGAAAGTTGAGTTCGTGCTATGAGTCCCGACGACAAGACCGAGCAGCAAACGGTTGAGGGCGTGTCCGATATGGAGCCCAGCGACGGGGCGGAGATCGACAAGACCGCAGACGCCGCCGACGAAGCGCAGCAGGACGACGACACGACCGCGCCTGACACGACCTCGCCCCTTGGCGACGAGGTGTCACGCCGCCGCCGCGTCAAGATTGTCCCGGTCGTCCTCGTCCTGCTGCTCGTGGCGTCCGGCGCGCTGGCGGCGTGGTTGTACGTCGTTCAGTTCCGGCCTGACGAGCAGACCGACGCGGCATCGCGAAGCGCGGTTGACGCCGCGCGCGACGGGACCGTCGCGCTGCTGTCCTACAAACCAGACACCCTCAACCAGGACTTGGCCGCTGCGAAATCCCATCTCACCGGGGATTTCTTGAACAAATACGAGCAGTTCACTCGGCAGATCGTGACGCCGGCCGCTAAGGAAAAGGCGCTGACAACCACCGCTCAGGTGGTCGGTGCAGCGGCGTCCGAAGTGCAGCCGAATTCAGCGGTCGTGTTGCTCTTCATCAACCAGGCCACCACCAGCAAGGACCGGCCCGATCCGGCGATGGCGTCGAGCAGCGTGCTGGTGTCGTTGACCAAGGTGCACGGCACCTGGCTGATCGCGAATTTCCAGCCGATCTGAGCCCGGCAGCCGCTGATTGACCGACTTCTCAGCGGGCCGCCATCCGGCCCGCATCGTCGTCGATCGTCAGATGGCGAACGAGCGGCGAAGCACCTGGGCGTGCAGCGCGGCGCTTTCCCGGGAGACGACCCATTCGGGCACCACTGAATCGAACCCGTGAAATGTCGCGGCGACGACGTGCAATTCGGTGTGCACATAGGCGTGCAACAGCCGGTTGGCGTAGTCGATGGCTTCGTCGCGACACGGGTCGATCTCCGCGCAACTGATGAACGCCGGCGGCAACCCCTCCAAGTTCGCCCGGTGAGCCGGCACGAATTGCGCCGTCGCGGCGATGTGACCGAGGTAGTGGCCCCATGCGCGGCTCACGGCCGGTCCGTTGAGTCCCGGCGTGCGCTGGAATTCCCGTCGCGACGGCGTCGCGTCGGAGTCAAGCATCGGCTGGTGCAGCACCTGGGCCAGGATCGGCGGACCCTCTTGGTCGAACATGCGCTGGGCCAACGCAGCGCCCAGAGCCGCGCCCGCATCCCGGCCCATCACCACCGCGCGGGTGCCGTCCGCGCCAAGGCGGGCGCTGTTCTCGACGGCGTAGCGAAACGCTGCTTCGACGTCATCGAGTGCAGCCGGGCACGGGTGCTCTGGTGCCAGCCGGTAGTCGACCGACACAACGAGGCAGCCGGCCGCGCGGGCCAGGTCCACGCAGTGCAGATGGTCGGTATCGAGATTGCCGGTCACGAAGCCGCCGCCGTGGGCATACAGCGCCAGCGGTGCTGCCGACTTGGTCAGGCCGCGGTAGAGGCGCAGTCCAAGCCGCCGATCCCCCGCACCGGTGATGGCGCGGTCTTCGATCGCGACGCTGCCGGTGTCGACGGCCGCCGCGCGCTCGGCAGCCAGCCGATCGGCACGCTCCCGTTCGGCAGGAAGCGACTCCGCACGGAATTCCACGATGTCCAGGCTGGCTGCGGCGTCGCGCAGCGCCGGGTCGATACGGTTGATCCCCCTAGGGGCTTTCGGCTGCGCACGATCGGTCTGGGTCGTCATGCCGTCTCATCTTTCCGGCGTCTTGAACGATCGTCAGCCAAACCGTCGTCAAGGTAGACCTGTGACTCCATGTGGTGAAAGATGCGGTACTTCCCGCCGCGCTCCACCACCAGCCAGGTGATCCAACTGCTGCCGGTGTGCTCGATGTCGGATTCGCGTCCGGTGACGCTCCATCGGCAAAACACGACGCAGCGTGCGACGCCGTCGGCGAGCAGATCGGCCGACCGCAGCTCTGACGACACCGACGCGCGCTTGAGCCGCCCAGCGACTCGTGCCCAGTGCCGGTCGAGTTCATCGGCGCCGATCAGCGGCACCGCGTACTCGTCGCCGATATACACCGGCTGCGGTGTGTCGTCTTCCCAGAGGTCGGCGACCCCCGCGAAATCGAGGGCCGACCATTTTGCGTCGTATTCAGCGACTAGCGCACTCAGCCTGGCGGCCGGCTCGGTCACTGCCTCACTCGAAACTGACACTGACCGGTGGCTGTTCCCCGGGCAGTGCCTTCACGGTTGCCGGCAACCCATACAGCGCGGTCGCGTTGCCGCGCATGATCCGCTCCCGGTGTGCCGCGGGGAAACGGTTGATCGCGTAGGCCGGCGAGTCGTAGCTCCAGTGCGGATAGTCCGTCGAGAACATCAGGATGTCGCCGAGGTCCATCATTTCCAGATATTCGCGGAACTGCCTGACGTCGGTGTCTTCCAACGGCTGAGTGGTGAACCGGACGTGTTCGCGGACATAGTCCGACGGCCGGCGACGAACGTGCGGCAGGTCGGCGCGGCGGGCTTCCCAGATCCGGTCCATCCGCGACATCACCGGCATCGCCCAGGTGAAGCCGCCCTCGATGAACACCACCCGCAGATCGGGGTGGCGGTCGAAGGCGCCGTCAAACACCAGGCTCATCAAATGCGACACGTACAGCAGCGGCCAGGAGGCGAAGAAGTCGTGCCAGTGCGCGGGATTGCCGACCGGGTAGACCGGAATCAACTCGAACGGTGTCTGCCCCATCAAGTGGGTGGCCACTGGTAGACCGTTGCGAGACGCGGCCGCGTAGAGCGGATCGAAATGCGAGTTGCCGAAAGGGATTCCACGTGTCTGCGGCGTCATCAACACTTGGGCCATGTAGGGGTGTCCTGCCCACCGCTCGACTTCGCGCGCCGCCTGCTCAGGTACCTGCGCGCTGACGCTGATCGAACCGCGCCAGCGACCGTGCGCGTTGTTCTGGTCCAGCCAGACGTCGGCGAGCCAGTCGTTGTGGGTGGACTTCAGAACATGCTCGGCCTGCGGCAGCTGCGCGTCGCACATCGGCTCCAGTGACGCGATGCTGACGCCGGCGTCGACCAGCAACTGTTTGGCCGCGTAGTCGGGATCGCTACCGGCGACACCGCCACCGGGCGGGGCGGCATCGACACGTAGCGACATGGTCTTGTATGAGTCCGGGGTGTCGTAGAAGTGCGGCACCGGGTTGACCGCATTTCCGGTCGGCCAGATTTTGTCGACCCATTCGGCGGGCGCATACGACTTGAGCACCTCTGGCGAGACAGGTAGCGGGTGGACGTCGGTGTCGACGATGGCGACCGCTATTTCTTCTTGACCGGTCTGCGGCTCGATTCGTTCGATTGTGGTCATGACGCCCTTCTTTCAACCGGTGCCGTGAGCCCGTACAGCTCACTAGCGTTCTGCCACAACACCTTGTCGCGTTGCGAACTGTCCAGCCCGGCGGCCACCGCGTCCGGCGCGGACGTAGACCAATGAGGGTAGCTCGATCCATACATCAGCAGGTCGGCCTTACCGGAGAAGTCCATCCAGCGCTGCATCTGGTCCGAGTCGGTTGGCCCATCGAAAGCGGACGAACAAAACCGCACATGGGCGGGTAGGTACTCGCTGGGATAGCGGTCCACCCAGGGCGTTTGGTAACGCATCGACAACCAGAACGTGTCCAACCGCCATATCAGCGGGGTGAGGATGTCGTAGCCGCCGTCGGCGAAGACGAACCTCAGGTCGGGGTGTCGGCCGAAGACGCCCTCGACGATGAGCGTTGCGAGGTGGACGAAGTAGTTCAGCGGCATGAAGGCCGCGTAGCCGGGGTAGGTGTGCGTATGGCCGGCGAACGTCGGCGGATAGTCGACGCCGTTGCCACCGTTGATGTGCACCGTAACCGGCAACCCGTGGGCGGCGGCGGTCTCCCAGATCGGCTCGAACTGCGGTTTGCCGTATGGTTCGCGGGACTGCATCGGAACCCCGACCTGTACCAGCTTGGGATGTGCGGCAAGGCGCTCGATCTCGGCGACCGCGCCCTTGGGGTCCTCGGGGTTGACCCGGATGGTGCCGCGGAAACGGTTGGTGTGGTCGGGCTCCAGCCATTGGTCAAGCAGCCAGTCGTTGACCGCGGCGCAGATTCGGCTGTTGAGCAGATAGTCGGCAATGTTGCCGCGGGTCAACGGGTTCAAGATGGCGTACGCGACCCCGGCGTTGTCAAAAAGGTGACGGGCAACGGTTTCCCGATCAGACCCTGGGTAATGCTCTCCGTAGAGGTCTTGGCGATAGTCCCCGCCCGGGGCCTGATACCACTGCTGCTCGACGTCGGGGATCGCCCGTAGTTGGTGGGCGGCGGGGAGGTAACGCCGGATTTCGGCGTTAGAGCCGAAATGCGGCTGAACATTGGTGTCGATAACCGGGCCGAATGTGGTGCTCATGCAGTCAGAAACACCTCGCCGTCACTGACGTCGACCTGGTAGGTGCGGATTCGTCGCCGCGGATCGGCCACGCTGCAGCCGGTAGTGATGTCGAATTCCCAATTGTGCCAAGGGCACCGAACGATCTGCCCGTCGCGGGTGCGCTGCAGCCCGTCCGGCGCTTCAGGGTCGGCTTCGTTGGTTCCGCCGGTGTAGCCCAGACACAGTGGCGCACCTTCGTGAGAGCAGTAGTTGACGATCGCGTGCAAAGACCCCCGCACGTTGTACACACCCACTCCGAACTTCCCGACATCGACCAGCTTCATCGCACCCGGCGGCAACTCATCGAGGGAGCACACCAAGCGGCGTTTCAACACGGCCCGATCACCGCCTCCCTGACGATCATGCAGGTCAATACTGTCCCCGTTACGGTAACCACCACAAGCCGTTGGGCTTCGTTGCTATTTATATTATGATAGCGAAATTCCGTGGTCGCTCAGAAGGGAGCGCTGAATGACGCTCAGCACCGACCCCGACGGCCAACCCGTCACCCTCGACTTCACCGGTGAAACCAGCCCCTATCCGTTCTTCGAATACATGAGGCGCACCGATCCGGTCTGGCACGGCGCCTTGGCGGACCACACGCAGATGCCCGAGGAAATGCGGCCGGACGACGAGTGGGTCTTGTTCGGCTACGACGGCGTGTTCCAGGCTTTCCGCGACGACCGGATCTTCACCTCCGCCGCCTACGACAAGACCATCGGCTTGGTGATGGGGCACACGATATTGGCGATGGGCGGCAAAGAGCACCACGACCACCGCAGCCTGGTGGCCAAGGCCTTTCGCGCCACCGCGCTGGAACGCTGGGAACCGTCGGTCATCGGGCCGGTGTGCGATCAGCTGATCGATGAGATCAAGAGCGACGGACACGCCGACCTGGTGAAGGCGCTGACGTTCGAGTTTCCGACCCGGATCATCTCCGTGTTGCTCGGACTGCCCCCTGAGGATCTCGACTTGTTCCGGCGGCTGTCGCTTGACCTCATTTCGATCCCGACCGACATCATGGCGGGG
>Ga0209217_1000115_pt1 | contig 17747 bp, 15 predicted proteins | sample JacPinW_OM3H0_M2_FD_187957 | JGI IMG/M metagenome (GOLD analysis project Ga0209217, IMG submission 187957) | Forest soil microbial communities from Algoma, Ontario, Canada - Jack Pine, Ontario site 1_JW_OM3H0_M2 (SPAdes) (version 2) | ecosystem: Environmental > Terrestrial > Soil > Boreal...
ATGCCGGGCTCGCTCCAGGGCAGTTCACCTCACCGCACGGTATGGCCGTCGATGGGCACGGCAACATTTATGTCGGCGAGCTCTCCGGCCGCAGCTGGGGGCGCTTCTCCAAGGAACCGGCGCCAAAGCGGCTCCGGGTCATCCACAAGCTCGTCAAAGTCTAAGCCGGGATGACGGCCGGCAGGCCCGACTGGCGCGCTTGCCGCACGGCGAGAAACCCGATCAGGGCCAGGTTTGCGACATTGAACAGCGCCCCGGCGGCGAAGGCCGGCGCGTAGAAACCGAAATGGTCATAGAGCGCGCCGGCGAACCAGCCGCCGAACGCCATGCCGGACATGCCGGTGAACAATAAAGTCGGCACCCGCCAGGACGCCTCAGCTGACGGGAAGAGATCCCGGATCGCCACGACATAAGCCGGGATGATGCCGCTGAACCCGAGCCCGTACGCGGCCGAGACGGCAAACAGGCCAGCCTCGCTCTGGGTCACCGTAAACGCCGCGATCGCCAGCGCCTGGCAAGCGGAGCCGGCGAACACCGCGGCCAGCCCGCCGATCCGGTCCGTCAACCACCCCCAGAACATCCGGCTGACAAAGGCGCAACCGAGCAGCACCGACAGCATCGCCGCCCCGCGCCCCGCCGGGATCCCGAGATCGCTGCACAGCGCCACCAGGTGTCCCGCCGGCATTGCCATCGGCACGCAGCACAAAAACGCTGCAGCGCAAATCAGGCTCTGCACGAGGTTCGCCGGCAGCCCCAGCGCCCGCGGGCGGCGGAGGGTGCCGCCGGTGGCAGGCTCGACAAAGCTCGGCGGTGGCGGCGGCGAAAGAAACAACGCCAGCGGGACGATCGCACCGGCGACGACGAAGGCGAATCCGAGCATCGTCACCTGCCAGCCGAACCGTGTCATTCCCTGCTCGAACACAGTCGGCCACAGCACGCCGGCGATGTATTGTCCCGACGAGATTAGCGCCACCGCCGTACCGCGGCGGCGGTCGAACCACCGGCTGATATAGGTCACCAACGGCGGATAATGTGCGCTGTTGCCGAGGAGGCCGATCAGCACTGCGCTGCCGAGAAAGAGCGCCCAGGTCTGGCCGATCGCCGAGACCGCCAGGCCCAACGCTATCATCGCGGCGCCAAAGACCGCGACCGGCCGCATCCCTACACGATCCGCCACCCGGCCCATCATGATGCCGCCGAGGCCGGTGCCCAGCCAGACCAGCGAAGCGGCCAACGCCACCACCGATCGGTCTGTGTCGAGCGACGCCGCGATCGGCTTCAGCCCGACGACGACGATGAGCGGCGCGCCGTAGGAGACCGACAGGAGCAGCAACGTGATCGACGCCGCCAGCCACGACGCACGGCTCTCGATGCTGGCGGGAAACCGGCTCGCGGTCATCGAGGCACCCTAGCAATTCCGTTTCCCGGCGACACCCGCCGGATTGTGGATGCAATCATGCACAACGCGAGGGCAAGATCAGCGCGGGTTGGCGGTTTCGTTCAAAGGAGTTTCCGATGCCGGTCCATTACGAAAAGCGTAACCATGTCGGTTGGCTCACCTTGAGCCGTCCCGAGGCGCGCAACGCCTGGGGCGAGGATTTCAACGAGGAGATCACCAGGCGCTGCGACGAGATGGCGTCCGATCCCGAAATCAGGCTCGCCGTGCTGACCGGCGACGAGGCGGGCGGTGCGTTCTCGGCCGGTGCCAATCTCAAGAACCCGCAGACCCACACGCAGGCCTCGATGGCCGAATTCATCGAGGGCCTGGCGCAGCGCCATCGTTCGGCGGGCCAAGTGCTGACCGAGTTTCCCAAGCCCGTCATCGCTGCGGTCAACGGCTATGCCGTCGGCATCGGCTGCATCGTCACCTACTGCTGCGATTTGATTATCGCTTCCGATCGTGCCGAATGGCGGCTGCCGCAGGTCGCGTTGGGCATACTGCCGAACCACGGCGGAATCGTTCGATTGGCACGCTGGGTCGGCAAAGGCCAGGCGATGAAGGTCGCGATGGGGTACCCGATGAAAGCGGAAGAAGCGTTCCGTTTCGGCCTCGCCCAGTGGCTGGTACCGCACGCCGAGCTGATCGCGCAGACGACAGCGATCGCCGAGCGCTTGGCCGAGCTGCCGCCGCTCGCGTCTCGGCTGGCCAAGGAATCGTTGAACCGCGGGCTCGATATGCCGAATGCGGCCGATGCCGCCTTCATCGATCTCTATCGCTTCATGGCTTTGTCGCTGACCGAAGACGCCAAGGAGAGTCACGCCGCCTGGCGCGAGAGGCGTCGTCCGCAAATCCGTGGCGCCTGAGCCGCTGGCAGCAGGACTGGGCTTAGGCCTAGAGTGTCGTCAATAGAGAAGAGGAGCAAGACATGGCAACCTTCACCTACGACCACATCCATCTACGCAGCCCCGATGCGGAGGCGACCGCCCGCTGGTACGCGGAAATGTTCGGCGCCGAGATCATCCGCTCGGTACAGTCGGACGGCCGGCCGCGTCTCGACCTCAATCTTGGCGGGGTCTCCGTCTTCATCGCGCAGGTCCCTGCGGAGCAAGACGTCGCGGCACCGCCTCAGCCGCCTTATCTCGGGCTCGAGCATATCGGGCTGCGCGTCACCGGCATCGACGACGCGGTCGCCGAGCTCAAGAAGAAGGGCGCCGAATTCACGAGGGAGCCGACGACGATCAGGCCCGGCGTGCGGATCGCCTTCCTGCGCGGGCCGCAAAATGTCCATATCGAGCTGTTGGACAGAAACGCCGCCTGACCCAAATACCCCGACCCACCCAGCCCTAGCGGGGCGGGTCCGCCTCACGAGCCCGGAGGCAAGAACTTTTGGCTCGGGCTCTCAGTGTGTCTGGTCCGCGCCGAAGATCTCTGAATACGCCGCGAACATTCTCTCTTGAGGGAACGCGCTGACAACGCGCTCGTGGTTTTTGCGGCCGAGGGTGCGACGCTGCTCGTGATCATGAAGCAGCTTGGCGATCGCCCCGGCAAAGGCCGGGCCATCATCGCGCTCGACGATGAAATCGCGGTTCTCTTTGCAAACGATGCTCTTGACATCTCCAACGTCCACTGCGGCGACCGGTCGGCTCGCCGCCATCGCCTCGAGAAGCGCGTTCGGCATCTGCTCGGTGTCCGAGGAGAGAGCAAATATGTCAAATGTGCCGAGCACTTGTTCCGGCGCCACCTGACCGGTGAAGATCACGCGGTCGGCAATGCCGAGCTCATCCGCCAGCTGTCGCAGTACCGGACGCTCAATCCCGTCGCCGGCGATCAGCAGGCGCGCCGGAGGCGACGGGTCCAGTGCCGCGAATATCCGGAGAAGGCGCCCGACATTTTTCTCGGGCCGCAATGGGGCGACCGTCCCGACGACCAGTTCGCCGGGCCGGCGAGTGAAGCCTGGTGCGATGTCGCGAGCTGGGGAGGAAAAGCGGGCAACATCGACGCCATTCGGAACGTATGCTACTCGCTCCGCGGGCAACCGCCATACCTCGCGTGCTAGGTGCTCGAGCTGGAGGGATGGCACCACGACCAAAGCGCAGCGGGCGAGAGCCCAGCGGCGGAAGAGCACGCGACGAAAGATCTGCGAGCCCGCCTCGCGCTGACTGAAGCCGGCCTCGATATGGATATGGCGCGAAATCGGAACTAGGCGATGGGCCATCGCCCATTCGATCGCGCCCCAGTTATAAGTAATCAGAAGATCGGGCCGCAGGCTTCGCAAGGCGAGAGCGCCGCTGACCACCGAACGAATTGTTCCGCGCTTCTGCTGTTGCGTCGACGACAGCATCACGTCGACATCGTCAGAGAGACTGTCGGCGGCCGCGTAATCGTTGTCGAGCGCGATAACCGTGTGATGGAAATGCCTGCCAAAATGGTTGATTAAGCGCACCATGCGAAGCGGCACGCCGCCGATCCCGAAACTCGGGAAAATGTGGAGAACACGCTCGCGGAAAGAGTTCAGAGCCAACGTTCTACCATTGTAACGGGAACCGCCCTCGGATCTTATTATGTAGGTGTCTCTCCCGGCGTGTTAGTTCCGCGGATTACGCCAGAGACGCCACTCCTGTTGGCACAGGCGGAATTCGAGCAGGGACCCAATCTATATAGTCTTCTCCCCGCCCAAGCCAGCAGGCGCCAGCCATATCGGGAATCCAGTGTGCATTATGTCACGCTGCCGATTGGTTCCCACCTATCCTTAGCCCTCGCCTCCCAAAGAGGATGGCTGCTCAATCGTTAGGGGCGTCATCCGCCTGCCCAGTTCAGAACAGGCGTCCGGGAAAATTTTCACGAGACGATTTCTTTAGTCGAGGATTGAGTTATCGACGGGTTCAATGTTCGGTTAACCGATCGTCCGGTAAGTAAGCGAGGCGATGCCATGACTAACAGGCTTTTTTCCAGCATCGGGCGCGGTGACTCGGGAGCATGGAAATTAATGTTAGCAGACGCGGCCCGATCCTGCGGCACCGAACATAATTCCGGATCTTATGACAAATTCGTGACAAATTTTTCGGGGTCTTATATGGCATAATCGAGGCGTCTGTGTTATGATCTGTTACAGGATGGGGCCTTCAGATTAACCGCTGATTTCGCGCGCTATGGTTGTTCTACCGGCATCGACACGTTCTTGCCGGCGGTAGGATGCAAAAAACTGGATACTATGCCGGGGCATGCTCGACCCTAACACCTGGAAGATGATCGACTGGCCGGCCGGACACCCGCCGCTAATCGTCGTCGTGGTCGATACCGAAGCCGAGTTCGACTGGGTGCGCCAGCGGTCGCGTCAGGCCAGGGGGGTCTCCTCGGTCAAATCCCAGTTGCAAATGCAACGAATCTTCGAACGATACGAGGTCCGACCTACCTACGTCCTCGACTACCCGGTGAGTAGCACGCCGGCGGCCTATGAGATCATCCGGGATTTTCATCGCTCAGGGGCCTGCGAAATTGGAGCCCATCTGCAGCCGTGGGATAATCCTCCCTTTGTCGAACCGAAAACCGACGAAAACTCCTACCCAGGCAACCTACCGTTTGACCTCGAGCGCGAAAAGCTGGTTCAGCTCAGCCGTATCATCCAAGAGAACATCGGCACTCGACCCCGGATCTACAAAGCCGGCCGATACGGGGTCGGCCACTCAACGGCGCGCATCCTTGCCGAACTCGGCTACGAGATCGATTTGAGCGTCGTTCCCGGCACTGATCTTTCACCTCAGTTCGGTCCGGATTTCTCCCACTGTGGAGTGCGGCCGTACTGGTTCGGTGAGGAGGCGCTGCTCGAGATCCCTCTCTCAATCGGCTATGCCGGGTTGCTCCCGCATAGTGGAGGCCTCGCTTACGCGTTGACCATGAACGCGCGTCTGAAGGCGCTGCACGTCCCCGGCATCCTCGCTCGGCTCCACTTGATCGAGCGCATCTCGCTGACACCCGAGGGGATCTCCTTCGAAGAACAACGGCGTCTCACGCGCGCGTTGTTGCGCGATGGACAGCGCGTCTTCAACTTTGCTTATCACAGCCCTTCGCTCGCTCCTGGCAACACCCCCTACGTGCGCAGTGACGCCGATTTGCGTGCCTTCTTGTACCGGATCGAGGAATATCTCGAGTTTTTCCTCGGAGAGGTCGGCGGCCGGCCAGCGACCCCATTCGAAGTCAAAGCGCTCGCAGAACGGTGGAGCCCGCCTTCACAAAGCGCTTCCTGGTCTGACCGGAAGCGGGAGTATGTGCCCTCGGCCAAGTAACCGGCGATCATCCAGTCTCAGGAGCCTCGCGCCGCGGTTTTGGTTTCCCGCTCGAGCATCGTGAGATATTGCGGGAAAGGCTGGCTTGCCGTCAGAAAACGTGTGAGTTGAGCTGCAGCTGGATCCCCCGGGTCGTCCATACTCGCCGAAACTGCAACCAGCGCAGCCAAGGACGCCCGCCGCAGCAGTACGGCGCGTGCCTGCAATAGCTTGGTTTCGATCAGCCCGGCGGCGATCTTGCCGTCAACGACATAAAAGGACCAGACGAGCCGGCGATGCCGTCCGTTGACGATCTCGGCGCGCGTCACCCTTGCCTTTTCGCCCCCCCAGGAGACTTCGGCTTGATCGCGTTCGGCGATCCGCCACTCGACATCGTCTGCGAGGCGGTTTTCAGTCGTGGTCAAAGGATTCCCTATAGCGCGCAAGCGATAGAGCCCGACAAACCGCAAGATAATCCCGGATCCCGGTTCCTCGAAGCCCTCTAGGAATTCACGATCGGCACCGCGCACCAGCGGATGCCATTCCGCAGAGGCGCCGGAGAGCATATGCCAGGGCGGTGCGACAGACGGGCCATCCGCCTGAGGAAGCAAAGCAGCCGGGAAAACATTGTCGAGACGCGCCGCGTAGGCCGGGCCGGCAACGGCGAGAAGAATGGCACCCGCAACCACAACCGCGAACCGCCACGGAGCGGGCTCCGAAGACGATCCGCCTGTCGCCGCTGGCGGGTCCGGAAATGTTCTGTCGGACTTCCGCACGAGCGCCATTCCGATCCCGATCAGGATCATGATCACCAGCGTAAAGAACAGCCACCCGTAGAGAACGTGGTCGGCTGCTACCGCCGACGCACTGCCCTCGAGATGAGCCAAGACAATGATACCGAGAGCACGCAACCCGTTTGCGAAGATCGGAACGAAGATCGACATCAAGATAAAGAGAGTGCGCCGCAAGCGACTCCTGTACATGACGACGGCAAAAAAACAGCCGAAAACGATCGAGGCGATCAGAAAACGCAGGCCCGCGCACGCCTCCGCGATTTCGAAGGGACCTTCCGGGATTTCGATCATGTAGCCGTCTGAGAAGACGGGGATATGTAGGGCGTGCAGACCGCCAACGACAATGTCGGCGGTGATCGTCTGCAGCGACGGGACAAGAAAAGCCCCGCTCGGTACCAGAAAGAACAGAAACAGCAACGGCGCCAGCAGCAACCAGAAGAGGCGGAGGCCGAGGACAATGAGGACCACGACCTCCAGCATCGCCACCATCGCCAGCTGCCGGCCCTCTTGAATATCGAGCACCGCCGCGATCAACCAGACCGCCGAGAGCGGCGGCATCAGCAGCAACGGCCACAGCGCCGGGCGCGGTAAGACCGAAGCGATCACCGCTCGCCTCTCCCAGAGCAGAAAGCCGATGAGGGGAAGGATGAGAAAGCAGTGATTATAAGCGGTCGAGTCGATCCATACTTGCAATGCTCCAGTTATCTCGTGCTGAAACACGACGGCGAAGACGAGGCTGGCGATGGCGATGACCGCCAACGCCGGCCGCCAGCCGGGCGCCAACGAAGAACCGGCGATCGGTAGTCTTCTTCGAGTGGAGGGAAAAGCTGTCACCCATTTATCCAGTCATCGAACGATGTTGGCGCCTTTGCTGGGCCAGGGGCAAATCGGGTGGAGGCGCTGTCGGCAGCTTCGTCACCGGCACACCTCGGTGCGGCGGCCCACGAGGACCGCCTGCTGTGTCGTGTCAGCCAATCCCCCTGACGATCATCGGGCCGAGGCGGGTTGCTACGGCTAGCGGCAGCCGCTTCCAGAGCGAGATAAGCGCCCCGAATTTGGGGTTAAGAGGGCTCAGATCTGGCAGCGGGTGGCCCGGCGGCAGGCGGTATTGATAGACGAGCGGCGTCGGCTGGAAGCCCCAGTTGCGCTTGAACGCAAATGAGCCGGTGCCGATCTTGCTGCGTCCAAAGTCAAAGACACGGTAGCCGCGCTCGCACGCCATGCGCATCACCTCCCAATACATGAAATCGTTGGCCGCGAGCGCGCGCGCCGCCCGTCGTCCCCCGCCATAGAAGGGTAAAACCTCGTCGCGGAAGTAAAAGTTCAACACGGAGGCGATAGCCCGACCATTGAACGTTACGGTGACAATGTCTGACAATTTGTGAAATTCTTCCCGCAGGATTCTGAAGTAAGACTTGGAAAATACTGGTGTTCCAAGATTATGGACGCTTTCGCTATATATGCGATAGAGCCGGTCGATGTCGTCGTCAATCTCTGACTGCAGATTGTTGGCGATCCCCTTGCGGATCATCGCACGCTGCTTGCGCGGCACCGATTTGAGGTTACGTTCTACGGATGGTTCGATAGGCCGCCGAAACGAAGCGTACAGATTTTTCTTGCTGGGCCAATCCGCGCGTGTCTGGGAAAAGCTGCGCAGCTCCAGCACCGGAACCGAGATCGCGTCCATCAGCCTCACGGCTTCGGCTTCGAGACTCCGCAGGCTATCGCAATCTTCGGCGATCGGCCCGCCTTGGACGCCGAAGGCGTTCGAAATAAGCGATGATCCAAATAGCAGCGATTTGACATGGGTTAAGGGTAGCACCCCGGTAACGGCGTTGCCGCGCTCGGCGATCAGATAATAGGTGCGGTGGCCAAACGCCCGCTCGATCACCCGCTTCCATCCGGAGAGGTGGAAGAACGAGCCGTCCGCACGGGCGTGGACGAACTCGTCCCAACGGCACTCGTCACCGGCCTGGAACGGCCTTACTGCGACGGAAACCTGTGATCCGTCCATGAGGTGATTAACGGAAATGGCCCGGATCGGTCGCCGAGGAAGAGTCGGTCCATGCGTGTCCAGGGGAAATTGCACAACAGACGCCGCAGCCGGGCTTCGGTCCGACCGAGGTTGAGGTAATGGCGAAATCGAGCCAAAAACGGCGCCTGGTATTGGCGAGGCTGCTCCGGATCGATCTCCCAGGGATGAAGGTAGAAGATGGCCGGCGCACGGTTGGTGCGATTGGCTCGGGTCAGCAGCCACCGGCTCAGCGGGTAGGGATAGAGCCGGAAGAAGCCACCCCCTGAAGCGGGAACATCGACACCGAGCAGGCGAACCGTGGTGAGCGGCACTTCGATCAGTCCGGACAGGGGTGCGAAGGCAGTCTGCGGCGCGCCCGGGCTGCCGTAGAGATCGTGCCTTAGCGGATAAACGCTGGAACTGTATCGATAGCCTTCTTCCGCCAGGATGGCGTGAGCCCAGGTGCTGTTGCGGCCGATCGAGAAGGTCGGCGCTCGATATCCGCAAACATGCACACCGCCGGCATCTTCAAGCGTCTGTTTGGCGTCCCGCACATCGGCGCGAAAGGCGTCGGGCGACTGACTATCGACCCGCCGATGACCAAACCCGTGGCTCGCCAGTTCGTGGCCGTCGGTCACGATGCGCCGCATCAGAGCCGGGTGTCGTTGGGCAACCCAACCCAGCATGAAAAATGTTGCCTGAACCTTAGCCTCAGCGAAAATATCGAGCAGACGTAGGGTATTGCGCTCAACCCGCCGCGGCAGGTGGTCCCAATCCTTGCGTTCGATCGTCGAGGCGAAGGCTTCCACCTGAAAGTAATCCTCGACATCGACGGTCATCGCGTTTGGGATGCCCGTGCCGATCCGCCTCGAGCTCGACGTATCGATCGAGGAGGGAGACAGAGATCGGGTGGCCGCGCTCACGCCCGTTCCTCCTGAAAATAGTGAGCCGCGATCTCGAGGGCGCGTTTGATCACCAGCCCCTGCTTGTGGACACTCTCTTCCAACAGCTCGAGGCGTTGGCTGATTTGCGCAATACTCTCGCTCCCTCCAGCCGGATCGGCCGAGGCGCCGACGGCGGCCGATGGCGCGGTGACGACAGCGATCTCCTCTCGCAGATCGCCGGCGACCTTTTCGACAGAACTTGCCGTCAGCGCATGCAGTTTCTCGAGGAAACCGAACAGCAGCAGCCGCGAGCAGAGCGTATTGATCTGGCGCGGTACTCCGCCGGTGTGCTGGTAGATCAGCGGAAAGCAATCGTCGTCGAAATGGGGGTCGCCCGTCCAATCGGCGCGGCGCAGCCGATGCTCGACATAGGCTCTGCACTCGGCTTCGCTCAGCGGGCCCAAATGGTAAGCTGCAGTTACCCGCTGGCGCAGCTGTTCGAGCCGTGCGCTGCCCAGGATCGCCCGAAATTGCGGCTGACCGAGCAGAAAACTCTGCAGCGCCATGGTCCGGTCGAAGACGATGTTGGACAGCATCCGCAGCTCTTCGAGCGCCTCGAAGGACAGGTTCTGGGCCTCGTCGACGATCAGCAGGACACGTTTGTTGTTACGGTGTTGCGCCAGTGCGAAATCGCTGATCCGCTGCAGCAGCGAACCCTTGGCGAGCCCTTCTTGGGCAATTCCGAACCCGCCTGCGACGAGATGCAGAAGATCGTCTCCGGCGAGCTGCGTCGTCACGATCTTTGCCGTGACGAACGAGCTCTGGTCGATCGTCGACAGCAGATTGTCGACCAGGATGGTCTTGCCGGCGCCGACTTCCCCGGTGATGATGATGAAGCCTTCGGCATGATGGAGGCCATAGACCAGATAGGCCATCGCCTGCCGGTGCACCGTGCTCTCGAAAAAGAACCGAGCATCCGGGGTGAGCTGGAACGGTCGGGCAGAAAGCCGGTAAAATTCGGTATACATCGCCGGTTCAGAACGTCTTGCTGAGCTGGAGGGTCAACGAATTGACCACGACGTCCCCGGTCCCGGCCCGCCCTATTGCGGTGCCCGCGCCGTTGGTAAAGTAGCTCAGGCTATAGTAGACGGAGCCCGTAAGGGTTGGGCCGAGGAGGTAGTTTAAGCCAACGTAGCCGGTTACCTGATTGGTGTTGTTGATCGGCGTCGCCGTGGTTGACGTGATCACGTTCGACGAATTGGCGTAGCCGAGTGAAGCGGAGCCGTTGAGGTCGGGCCTGATATCGCGGTTATAGGTGAAATTCAGCCCGTACGTCTTGGTAGGAGCGCTGGTCGTCGGCGAGGCTAGCGCCTGTTGGCTGGCGTAGCTGGCGTACAACGAATAGTGGTTCGGTCCGATCGTCTCGGTGATCCCCATATTCAGCAGGTGCTGTCTGTACACGTTATTCGTTAGTCCTATACCTGGGCTGTAGAAGGCAGTCGGCAGACCCGAAAACTCGTCGACGATTCCCCCGTACCCGTCCAGGGTCGAGGTTCCGAGGGCGCCCTGGATATATTGCGCAGGCGAGCTGACCCCTTGGACGAGGCTGGCGGTAAAAAGCATCGTGGGGGTAATATTGTACTGGGCCGATCCGGTAAAGCCATAGACACCCTGCTGTCGACCGTACTCTAAGGCAAAGTAGGCTGGGTCCGGCCCATAGGTGCCGACGCGCCCGCCGATCAGCCAAGTCGCCCCGACGAACGTCGCCGCCGGGACAAATGGGTATTGGATATTTTGATAGCCGACCCGCGCCAATGCCGCCACTTGCGGTGTAATTCGGTACTCGAGATCGTCATAGGCGCTGAACTGTTTATTCCGACTGGTCGAGGACGCATTGTAGTCGAAGGCATCGATCGTCAGCCGCGTCAGCGACCGCCGGAAGTCGCTGCCGGTAGCAGCGATGAAGGTGCCCTCGTTGAAAATGCTGGAGGACAGGGTGGTCGGGGCTACCAGTGTTGTCGGCCTTACCGGCGTCGGCGTGCCCAATACCGTCGTATTCCCTCCGAAATTCGTCGAGCTGAAGGTGTACCGCAGCTCACTGTCGAGGAGGCCGTCGAACGATTTCCGCAGATAGGGGGAAAGCGTGGTGGAGTAGACTTGCGTCTGCTGGTTCGCGGGCAGCTGTGACAGGTTCTGAAAACCGAACCCAGGCAGAGCGGACGACTGTGTGACCACGCTCCGGGCATCGACGAACAGCGCGTCCGGGACCACCGTGCCGAACCCACTCGCGTACAACGAGCCGGTGAGCTGATTGAAGTTTGACGTAGGGATGTAAAAATAACCGTTCAGACTACCGGTAAATACCGCCTGGAGCCGCGGTGTGTCGGCGGAGATCGAGACTCCCGGTGAGAACGCCGTATAGGCAGCCGGGCGTCGATGGGAGGCCGTAAAATTGACGTTATCTGTAAAGGTTTCGATGACCGACGCCCGGGGCTGGATCAGAATCGCCGGGGCGTTGGGATCATTTGCTTGAATGGGGACAACGCCGATGCCGGGTGCTGCGAGCCCGAGCGCTCCGGCCGGTGCCCCCGCCGCCAACGGCGGGGCCGCGGGGTTGATCGCGTTTGGCGGGTTCAGAGGGTTGGGAAATCCAAACCCGCCGCCCGGCGGCAGTGGCAGGACATCGGCTCCCGACGGGGCCGGCACGGCTTGGTCCCCCGCGGCTGCGGCCGGGGCTGCACCCTCTTGCGCCGTCGCCGGCATCCTCGTCGTACCGCCGGCGAGATACAGGAGCAAAAGCGTCAAACCGGAATGCCATCGCCGAAATGCGCGCCTCGCGCCGGATCTACGCGGGATTAGTCGAGAGCGGCGCATCAGTCTCGCGACCCGGTGAATGGTAGTAATACTCGTAAGAGCCGAAATGCTCGCCCGCCAGCGTGTCGCTCTTATTAAGGAGAAGGCTGATGCGCGGACAGGCGCTGAGCATGCCTAGGCTGGCTTCGATCTCCATCTGCTGAGTGTGATGGGCCTCGACAATGAACACGATCTGCCCGACCAGGGGGGCGAGCGCTGCGGCATCGCTGCTCGCCATACAGGGCGGCGTGTCGATGATGACATAACGGTCGGCAAACCGCCGCGTCATTTCGGCCATCAAGGCGGCCATCTGATTGCTCGAAAACAACTCCGGCACGTGCGGTCCACCGCGACCGGAAGGGAGTATCATCAGATTTGCAATGTTCGTCCGAACCAGCACGTCGGACAGTTCGCAGGTCCCCGCGAGCACATCGACAATTCCCTGCTCACCCGAGATCCCGAGAATGGTCTGCATGGTCGAATGCTGTGTATCAACATCGACGAGCAGTGCTTTAACGTCCCTCTCTGAGGCGAAGGCGAGCGCGAGATTGAGCGAGATGAATGTTTTTCCCTCGCCCGGTCGCGCGCTTGTCACCATGATCAGCCGGCTCGATCGCTGATCCGCCAGCGAACTTCCCTGCGACAGCTGCGTCATCAGGTTGCGCTTGACCAAGCGAAATTCCTCGACGGTTCGCGACCTTCCCGAGGAGGGTAGGTTGATCCCGTAACGTGCAAGCCGGCCGCGGTCGAGGACCAACTCTGGGGTTGCGGGGCCGGCATCGGCCTCCGCGACGTGGTGCGGCAAAGCGTCGGGCTCGAGTGAGTCCTGCTGCCGCAAAAGCGCGGCGGCCCGCTCGATCAGTCCAATCGATTGGGCCATTTACGACATGCCCAACGAGCGCGGGCCGATGCTCAACACGAGGAGCGTACCATAGACCGCAACCAGAACCAGCGCGCTGGCGGTAACTCCGGCCATTTGGAATGCCGCTTGGCGCTGCGCCGCGCCGAGTGACAGCCGAGACACGTGTCCCAAGATCGGAATCCCAAGGTTGCGCAATTGGCTAAGCGTCCCGAAAGAGCGGTCCAGTTGCATCACCAGCACGGGGACCGCTAAGCCGGCACCGATACCGAGAAGGAGCACGACCGACACGAGAAATGGCCGGTTCGGCGCGGCGGGGACGACCGGCACCTGAGGTGGGTCGACAATCCGAAATTGGATCTTCTCGGTTTTGGTGTCGGCGGAGTTGGCGATCTGAGTGGCCTCGCGCCGTGCTACAAGCTCCTCGTAGTTCCTCCTGAGAATACCATAGTCGCGGTTAAGGTCCTGGGCCTGCACCAGTATCCCCGGCGCCGCCTTCGCGATCTTCTCGACCCTTGCTTGATCAGTCTCTGCCTCGGTCAAGCGGCGCTGCACAGCGGCGACCGCAGACTCGGCGTCGACCAGCCTGACCTTGACCTGATCGTAAACGGCGTTAGCGATCTGTCCGTTGCCGCCGAAACCGTTTCCTGTGCCCCCACCCGACTTTCCCGCCTCGGTTTGGAGCTGCGCTATCGCCTGCCGGGTGGCTCTGACATCGGGATGGTTCTCGGTAAATTTCAGCAGGAGCCCGTCGAGATTGCGGCGCTGTTCCTGAAGCCGTTCCTCCACAGGCCCCAACCGTCCGGTAACCACCACCTGCGGGCCATGATCCACGGTCAGCATCGCCGGCACCGCGGCAAGCTCTTTCTTTAGCTGGTCACGCTTGATGGTAGCGTCGGCAAGCTCGAGCTTGAGGCGGCCCACATAACCGCGCGCTTGATCGAGCCGATTGCCGTTGTCATCGCCCTGCGCGACATCCGGGCCCCGGTTCTGAAAGATATCCGGGAATTTCTCCGCCAGTTCGGCGCGGCGTCTCTCGGCTGCGCGCAATTGATCTCGATACGAGGCAATCTCGCCTTCGAGAAATCGCTGCGCGCTATCCATCTCAGCCCGGCTGCTGCCGGCCATCTTTTCGGCGAAGATCGTCAATAACGACTGAACGATATTCTTTGCCAGCTGCGGATCGCTGTCGCGATAGGAGAGGCTCAACAAATTGAGGGTAACGGGTTGGACCGTGATGTCGGTGGCCAATCGCTTGAACAGCGCCTCTTTTTCGCCAGGGGTGCGGATCGCGGTGTCGAGATCGGTCAGGCGGATCAGCTGCTCCAGGTTGGGTCGGCTCAGCAGCGTGCGCTGCATGAAATCGAGCTGCCGGGTGGGATCGGTATCCGCCGCCAGCCCCTTAAGCAGCGGGGTCAAAAGCGGGTCCACATTGAGGTAGACCCGCGCCGACGACTCGTATTTTGTCGGTACAAACGCGGCGCCGATCCATCCGGCGGTACAGACGAGCCAAGCGGTGCCGACGGCAAGCCAGCGGTGACGCCAAAGCGCGTGCACAAACGGCATGGCTTGCGACTGTATCGACCTCATGAAGCGCCCCGATCGGACTGTTCCGACATAATAATCTCCGATGAATGCTGCTCTTGCTCAATCAGCCTTGTAGCGATGACACGGCCCGGCCAGACGCGGCACGTCTAGAACAGCCGTTGTGGAATGATCAAAATGTCGCCCGGACGGAGAGCGACGTTGCTTTCGATGTCACCATCTCTGATCAGGCTGTTGAGATGGACCGAGTAGGTATTCTGCTCGCCTTGCGCAGTACGGACGATTACGCTGTCGTTCCCCGCCGCATATTTGGTCAGACCGCCGACTGCTATCATCAAATCGAGGAGGGTCATATCAGCGCGATAAGGGAGCGCGCGGGGTTGCGCAGCTTCACCGATGACCCGGATTTGTTCGGGTATCGGGCCGACAAAGCTTTCCACAATAACCGTTACGAGTGGTTCCTTGACATATTTTGAAAGTCGCTCCTCGAATTCGCGGGCAAGCGTGGTTGGCGACTTGCCGATCGCGACGACGTCCTCGACCAGCGGTATCGACAGCCGGCCATCGGGACGCACCGGGACCGTGAGCGTCAGCTCAGGGTTGCGCCAGACAAAGATGTTCAGGGCGTCGCCCGGACCGATGCGGTACTCGGCCGAAGGGAGCGACGAAGCAGGCGGCGCCGGCGGTAACGGCGGTGCACCCCCGCACCCCGTGACGATGAGCACGAAGACCGCCGCGATAGCGCGAAAGAACGTGCGATGCACTCTGCGCTCCTGTTCAGCGTTCCAAACCCTGACCAATATTAACCGTCAGCAAATGGTCGGCGCGAACTTGCGGACCTCGATCATCCAGTTTCGCGGTTGCTACTGACATGCGGTCCGGCGCTATACCACCAAAGGCCCTCGTTGCGCAATGTAGTTGTCGTTTTATCGCCGCACATTGTTAACGATATGCTACGCTTCATGCTCTTATTAGCGGTCGACCGCGAAAACACCCGATCCCGACCTGAGTGCAGGCGATGCGTGGGATCAGAAGCGTAGAGCAGGGCTTTGATCGGGGATGGCTTGCTTGAGCGGGACGCACTGAAGGTATATCGAAGTTCGCCCGGTTTTCATTCGACATCCGTCGGGCGGGCGAGGCTCGCTTCTGAAGCGTATTGCTTAACAAACAATTAACTTCTGGGGAAAGGGGAAGGGAATGGATCGGGTGCTGATCACCGGCGCGGCCGGGGGCATCGGGCGGTCGCTGCGCGAGAGTCTGCTGGGCGTTTATCGGGTTTTGCGGCTCTCCGATCGCGTGCCGCTGGCCTCGGCGCGAACCGGGGAAGAGGTCGACCTCACCGAGCTCTCCGACGCGGCGGCGGTCGAGCGAATGGTTGACGGCGTCGATGGCATCATCCATCTCGGCGGCATTTCCGGCGAAAGCGAATGGGAACCGATCCTTCAATCGAACATCATCGGCACTTACAATCTGTTCGAGGCAGCGCGGCGGGCCGGCGTCAAGCGCATCATTGTCGCGACGAGCAATCACGCCGTCGGTTTTTATCCGCGCGACCAGAAGATCGACCACCGGGTGGTGCCGCGGCCGGACAGCCGCTACGGCGTCAGCAAGGCGTTCGCCGAGGCGCTCGCCAGCCTCTATGCCGACAAGCACGGGATCGGGTTTCTCTGCACGCGCATAGGCAATTTCGGACCGAGGCCTATCGACAAACGCCGGTTGTCGATTTGGATCAGCCCGCGCGACTATACCCAGCTCGTGCGCATCGGCCTCGAGCATCCCGACATCCGCTACGAGATCGTCTACGGCGTCTCGGCCAACCGGCGCTCCTGGTATGACAATTCCAACGCCGAGCGGCTCGGCTACCGGCCGCAGGACGACTCGGAACCCTTTGCCGAGGCCGTGCTCTCGGCCGAAGCCGGGCAGCCGGCCGACCCAATCGCCGAGCGCTACCAAGGCGGTACCTTCTGCGCCGCCGAATACACCGCATCGACCCCTCGCCCGTAAGTCGGCTAGAGCACCGAGAGCACCGCTTCCGGCGGTCGGCCGAGCGCCGCCTTATGCCCGGAGACGACAATCGGGCGCTCGACGATGATCGGGTTCCTGACCATCGCCTCGATCAGCTGATCTTCCGACAGCTTTGACGGGTCGATGGCGGCGGCGGCTGCTTCCTTTTTCCGCAACAGCTTGCTCGCCGGCATGCCCAACTGACCGAGAAGCTGCTTCAGCTGCGCCGCCGTGTAGGGCGTCTTCAAGTATTCGACGATCTGCGGCTCCACGCCTTTTTCGCGCAGCAACGCCAATGTCTTGCGCGAAGTGTTGCAGCGCGGGTTGTGGTAGATCGTGACCGGCATCCGTTCCTCCTTTGGGTGTTTTGACGATCGGGGTAAGCTGCGCATTCTGGAAAAGCAAGCCGCCGGGGACGAGGTGGACATTTCCGCGTGGCTGCGCAGTCTCGACCTGGCGCAGTATGAGCCGATCTTTCGCGAAAACGCGATCGACGCGGAGATTTTGCCCGAGCTGACCGAGGCGGACCTCGAAAAGCTCGGGGTGGTGCTCGGCCACCGCAAACGGATGCTGCGGGCAATCGCCGCGCTCGACACCCACCCTCCAGCGCCGCCGGCCGCCGCTGCTCCGCGTGCTGAGGGGGCCGAGCGCCGCCAGCTGACGGTCATGTTCTGCGATCTGGTCGGCTCGACCCCGCTCTCGGCGCGCTTCGATCCGGAGGATCTGCGCGAGGTCATCGGCGCCTACCACCGCTGCGTCGCCGACACGGTCTCCCCTTTCGCCGGCTTTGTAGCCAAATATATGGGCGACGGGGTGCTGATTTATTTCGGCTATCCCGAGGCGCATGAGGACGATGCCGAGCGCGCGGTGCGGGCCGGGCTCGCCGTCATCGACTCGGTCGGCCGGCTCGCGGTATCGGAGCCACTGAATGTGCGGCTCGGCGTTGCGAGCGGGCTTGTCGTGGTCGGCGACCTGATCGGCGCGGGTGCCGCGCAGGAGCGCGGCGTCATCGGCGAGACACCGAACCTCGCCGCCCGGCTGCAGGCGCTGGCCCAGCCGGGCGTGCTCGTCGTCGCCGAAAGCACGCGGCG
>Ga0209217_1000116_pt1 | contig 17697 bp, 13 predicted proteins | sample JacPinW_OM3H0_M2_FD_187957 | JGI IMG/M metagenome (GOLD analysis project Ga0209217, IMG submission 187957) | Forest soil microbial communities from Algoma, Ontario, Canada - Jack Pine, Ontario site 1_JW_OM3H0_M2 (SPAdes) (version 2) | ecosystem: Environmental > Terrestrial > Soil > Boreal...
TCGTGCCGTTCCCCGCGGGAGGCGCGAGCGATGTGGTAGCGCGCATCGTCACCAACCAGATGGCCAAGGTTCTCAGGCAATCCATCATCGTCGAGAATATCGGCGGCGCCGGCGGCACGCTCGGCAGCGCGCGCGTGGCCGCCGCCACACCCGACGGCTATACCTTGCTGGCGGCGGCCATGGGCTCGCATGTGGCGGCGCCGGTGCTCACGCCAAACGTCAAATACGATCCCGTTGTCGATTTCGTGCCGATCGGCATCAGCGCCCATTCGCCGGCCGTCGTGATCGCGCGAAAGGATTTTCCGGCAAAGGACTTGAAGGAATTCGTCGCCGTCCTCCGGCAACAGGGTGGCCAGTTGAAAGAAGCGCATGGCGGCATCGGCGCGTCCTCGCACATGGCGTGCCTGTTGTTCACCGAACAAGTCGGCGCCAAGCCCACACTCGTCGCCTATCGCGGCTCCGGTCCCGCGTTGAACGATCTGATGGGAGGCCATGTCGACTTTCTGTGCGAGCAGTCGGTCAGCGTGGCCGAGCAGGTCCTGGCGGGCTCGGTCAAGGCCTACGCCGTTTCCGCCTCTGAGCGCCTGGCGATGCTGCCGGATGTGCCGACCGCCAAGGAGGCAGGCGTCAATTACGAAATGAGCATCTGGGCTGGGCTGTTTGCACCCAGGGGCGTCCCGCCCGAGGTGATCGCCAGGCTTGCCGACGCCCTCGACAAGGCACTCGATGAGCCCGTTGTGCGCGAACGGCTGATCCAGCTCGGCGGCTCGGTACCGGCCAAGGCCGAGCGTGGCCCGGCCGCCTTCGACCGTTTTGTCCGGTCCGAAATTGCGCGCTGGGCGCCGATTCTTGCGGCAAGCCGGGCGGAGCAGTAGCGTCGTTGCCGAAGGAAATTTTGGAGGGGTTTCGAAACAAGCCACAAATAATTTGGGGCCGGCAGCAAACCTGCCGGCCCCAATCTCATCGGCTTATTCGCCTCGAGCGACTACTTGGAATTCCCTTCGCCGCCCCGGTCGTGACCGTGATCCCTGTCGAAATCGAACATGTCGAAGAGGTCGCCGATCGCCGGCATGTTGACGGGAACATAGGGATTGTCGTCGTCGACGCGCGGATTGGGCAGGTTGTCACGGCTGCGCGCGGTGAGCTTGCCGAGATACCAATTCCGCTCGACGAATTTCACAAAGGACGAATGTTCACCATAGGCGTGGGTGATGTGTCCGCCCTGCGAGAACGGTGAAACCGCAATCATCGGAATGCGCGGCCCGGTGACGAAGAAGTCGACCGGCTGGATGAAGCCGGAGTCATAATATCCGCCACCCTCGTCCACGGTGACGAAGATCGCCGTGCTTTCCCATTGCTCCTTGTTGCCCTGGGCAAGCTCGATGATGTTCTTGGCGAAGGCCTCGAACAGATCGAATTTTGACGATGCCGGATGGCCGTCCATAGCGCCGTCCGGCTTGACATAAGACACCGCCGGCAACGTGCCGTTCTTCAGATCGGTGAACAGGTCGGTGACGTCACGCATATGGTCGGCGCGCATCGCCGGATAGTTCAGCTGATATTCAAACGGGTTGCAGATGTTGCAATAGATGCCGTCGAGCGGAGTGCCGGTCCCGGAAACATTGTAGCTGCCGCCATAATATTTCCACGGAATGTTCTTCGCGCTCAGGAGATCGCCGATGCTGGTCTGGGTGACGGTCGGAACGGAACCGGCTCCGGCTGATGTGCCTTGCGGCGTCCAGGCCGGCCCGACGTTCACCGCGGGGTAATAGTGGCCCGCGTCGCATTTCGTCTGCACGGCGTAGGGCAACTTGCCGAGATAATCCAGGATCGGCTTGACCCCCGGCGCCGCCGGATCGGAGCAATTGAACCATATCTTGCGCGCGGTGTATTGGTTGAGTGTGTTGGGCAGCGGATCGGGATTGTAGATGGTAGAGGCCGGCGGCGTCGCCGCATTGCCGTGGCCGTCGCCGTAAAATACCTGATCGGCATAGCCGAGCGGCATGCTGTCGGCCCAGGTCCCGCCCATGACAGGCTGATGATAATTGTCGCTCATGGTGTAATTGTCGGCGAGGAATTTCAGAAACGGCACGTCGCCGTTCTGCATATTGAAAAACGCCATGGTCTGGCCGGTATCGTGTGGCGTGCCGCCGGGCGGCGTCGCAAAGGTCGTGGTGATCGCCGATTGCAGATCATGGAGGCAACCGGTCGGATTGCGCCGCGTGACGTGTCCGGCATCGATGGCGCAGTCCACCTGCTGGTACATCTGGAAGAACTGGTGGATGGTATCGCCGGTATAGGCGTCATAGGGCATGGTCGCGCCGGTCATCTGGAATGGCCCGGGCGGCAGGGTGTTGACGTTGGTGATGCGGGTATCCGGACCCACACTGTTTGGCAGACCCGTGCCACCTGTTCCGAACAGGAACTGGTCGGCGGCGGGCAGTCCGGGATCGCCGCCCGGCAGGAGAAGGATGCCGGCACCCGGCGGGTTTTGCACGCCGGCGAGGTCAGGCGCGGGCAGCACCGTATATAAAGACTTATTGGCCGATCCGGCGCTGATGAAAAACTTTCCGCCGTTCGGCGCGGATGTGATCTGGAACTGATGCGCGCGATCGAAATTTTCGTTGGGCGAGCCGTCGACCTTGACGATGCGTTCGGACAACAGGTTCAACACCCGCTCGTCGTCCGACTTCGGCCGGTAGGTGGCAAACAGGTGATCAAAGCTGCGATTTTCGCCGACGATGATGATGACATGCTTGATCGGCGATGCGGTCTTGATGGCATCGGCCGGGTTTTGTGCTTCCTCTGCGCGAACACCTTGCGAAAGCGCAAGGGCCGCAAGCGAAACTCCGAGCAAGCCAAACCTGCGCGTGAGCGCTATTTTTTTCATAGCTTTCTCCTGTTGGGTTTTTGGAAATGAGGGGGCAGCAACAGGCGCGTTGTTATTCCGCATCGATGACACGCATGTTCCGATTGCGTGACATGATGAGAAACATTCTTCGGCTCTTGATGGAACAAGCAGCCGCGGATGGGGTTGTGGACTTTCTTGCGGGCACGCCAAGTTCAAGCGAACGGGGATCGTCCAGCCTTGCGTCTTTGACGGCTGTGCAGCCGTGATGACCGTGCTGCCGCCATTCGTTGAATTCCGAGCTTTCAATATCGCGCGGGCCTCGCAAGACCAATGCGCGTACTGGCCCGCTTGCCGTCGTCAATGTCATGAATTACCAAGGACGGGAATGTGGCAAGATCGCCGCGCGGGCTCAGGGTTGTCGATGGCGTTGCAATGATCAGGAATCAACTTCCACTGCAGAAATTTCCGTTGCAGATCGCCTTCTGGCGGGACGAAACATGACCGGCGAACGCCACACGCTTCGCAGCGACAAAATCACCGCGACCATCGCGGCGAATGGCGCGGAGTTATGTTCGCTGCAAAACGCGGACGGACTTGAGCTGTTGTGGCAGGCCGGACCGGCATGGCCGCGTCATGCGCCCCTACTGTTTCCCATCGTGGGCCGGCTCAAGAACGACCAACTGCGGCATCGGGGAAAAGTCTATCCGATGACCCAGCACGGCTTTGCACGCGATCTTCGTTTTGACTGGACAGAACGAGGGCCAAACTCCTGCACGCTCACTCTGACGGATGATGCGGCGACCCGCTCCCGTTATCCCTTCGCATTTCGGTTGGCGGTCACTTACACGGTGAAAAACGCCGACCTGGAGGTGATGCTCGAAATCACCAATACCGGCGAGGAGATGCTACCGGCCTCGATTGGCGCACATCCGGCGTTCAATTGGCCACTCGTTCCCGGATTGGAGAAAGCGGCATACGAGCTTGCGTTTTCCAACGAGGAGCATGCGCCTGTTCGGCGGTTGAAGGACGGTCTCCTGAAGGCGGACGCGGAGCCGACCCCGATTCGAGGCAAAATCCTCTCCCTTTCGGAAAAGCTGTTCGCTGAGGACGCGATCATCTTGGATCGACTGGCCAGCCATTCGGTTCGCTACGCGGCCGCGCGCGGCCCATCGATCGAGATTTATTGGGAAGGATTTCGTGAGCTCGGCGTGTGGTCGAAGCCCGCGGGTGCGCCATTTCTCTGTATCGAGCCCTGGTATGGGTTCGCGAGCCCTGCGACGTTTGACGGCGAGTTCGTCGATAAACCCGGCGTGATGCATATCGCTCCCGCCGCGAAGCGATCTCTAAATTATCGTATCCGTATCGGCTAACGGGCCAACACTGGTCACAGCTTTGCCTTCGCAGAGGCTAAGTCCCTATCACTTAAAGGTCACCAACGCATTTTCCGCCGGATAGTCGTTGGTGAAGGGTCGTTGCGGTCCGATCGGGCCAAAGTTAATTACCGTCGGTGAACTGACGTTGGCCTCGACAGGGCCGCTTTCGCTTCCTTCGGTAAACTCATACGGCACGCCATTGCCCCCGAGAAATGAGGGCCGATCGTCAATATGCATGTGCAAGTGTGGCTCGGTTGAGCTGCCAGTATTGCCGACATTGCCCAAGATATCGCCGACTTTGACCGTGTCGCCAGTTTTAACGTGCACGGTGCCGGGTCGCATATGGGCATAGAGGACGTAACGATCGGGCGCGATTTCGACGACGACGTGATTGCCTGCGGCGTTATTGGCGTCGATCGAGATGACGTATTTGCCGGAGTGAGGCACATTGTCCGGCATGCCGTCGGACATACCGACCACCTTGCCGGCGGCTACACTGTAGATTGGCTGGTTGTAGCAGAAATAACTGTCGTTCTTGTCTTCCGGGCCTTTCCAGGTCGTGCGCACGCCGTCTACCGTTTGATACTGCACCCAGTCAATCGCATAGCGCTGCGCCAGCCACGCACGCCCGCCGTCGACAAGCACGGCTCGACGATGGGCCGCGTTCGGCCCGTTATTGACGGAATCCCCAGCGATCCAGTCGCCACGGAGCGGCGGCGCGACAATGATAGGGCTTTCGTTCGAAACGACCACCGGCGCAAGCACGGCAGCGTGAGCCCCGCCTTTGTCGTCAATGACGTGGAGCGAATGCTCGATCGTGCCTGGAGCTTTGCTGCTGCCGAGATCGAGAAGCAGAAGAACGATCAAACTGCCGCCGCCATCGAGCGTTCGATCAGCGGCGTCAGCCGGTTTTCCGCGTGCGCCGAGCGGAATGATGATGCCGGCGAGCGCCGAGCCGGAAAATGTGAATTTTGCCGTACCTGCCTTGGCCTCGACGGCGTCAAGGACGTACTTGTTATTGGAAAAGTTGGTAATCAGCATCTCGTAGACGAGGCGAGTGGAACCGTCCTGCACGATCGGTGCGGGCTGGGCCAGAAAAGAGACGTTGAGTTGCGATGGGTGCGGGTCGCCGGCAAACAGCGGGGTTGTGAACGGCACGAGAAAGCAGGCAGCAAGTAAGCGCGCAAAGGCCATCAGCACGTCCTCCAAGCCGTCTTAGACGTCAAGTATAAGCGAAATCTGCCGCTGCCGCGACCCTGAACAGGGCGCTGCCTGCGCGATAACGCCGTCTTTCCGACTCCAACTTGAACCGCAGATCGACGCCCGCTACGCTCAGCCGGCAATTCCGGGGGAAACAAAATGAAACAGCTCCGAATCGGCGACATCACCATCGACGCGGTGATCGAACGCGATGGGCCGTGGCGGCGGCCGCAGGATTTTTTCCCGGCCTATGACGAGGCCACCTTCAAGCGGCACTTGCCCTCGATGGAGCCCGAGGTTTTCGACACGGCGCTGGGCAAGATGGTGATCACCTACCAGACCTTCGTGGTCCGCACGCCGCGATATACCATCCTGGTCGACACCTGCACCGGCGAGGACAAGGGTCATCCGCCGCCGTTCGATTTTCCCGGCAAGGAGCGCTGGCGCAACGAATTGTTTGCGCTCGGCATTACGTACGACAAGATCGATTACGTATTCTGCACCCATCTCCATATCGATCACACCGGCTGGAACACGACATTGCGCGACGGCCGCTGGGTGCCGACCTTCCCCAATGCAAAGTACATCTTCCACAAAAAGGAATATGCGGTTTGGGAAGCCGAGCACGCCAAACGGGCCGATCCGCCCGGCACGGTGTTTCGCGACAACTGCCTGCCTATCGTGGAAGCCGGCCAGGCGCTGCTGGTCGATGACGATTACGCGCTGGACGATACCATCACGCTGACGCCGACGCCGGGGCACTCGCCCTGCCATTGCTGCGTCAACATTTTCTCCCGCGGGCAACGCGCGGTGGTCACCGGCGACATGATGCACCACATCATCCAGTGCCGCGAGCCCGACTGGTCGCCGCGGGTCGACTGGGACGGCAAGCAGGCAGCCGTCTCGCGCCGGAAGTTTCTGTCCGCCGTCGCCGATACCGATACGCTGATCCTGCCGATCCATTTCCCGACGCCGACCGCGGGCCTGGTCATCGCGGACGGCGACCGGTTCAACTACCGCTTCAAGCGCGAGTGAGCTTGCGATTGCTGCAGCGCGAGTTCTCATAGAATGCCGACTGACGGCCGCAGGCGGAGCTGCTAGGATCGCTCAAAATATATTGCAAGGGAGCATCGCCATGGACGCCGTTGCATCGAAGGGCGCGCCGACCGCCGACGCGCATTCCCACCTCGTTCGCCCCCAAAACATGGAGTGGCAGAAGACCCGCTTTCCCGGCTGCGAGGCCAAGACGCTGCTATTCGATCGCACGACCGGCCTTATGACCGCGTTGATGCGGTTTGAGCCGGGCGCGGTGCTGCCCGACCACGAGCACGTCCACATCGAGCAAACCTATGTTCTCGAGGGCAGCCTCGTCGACAAGGACGGCCCGGCGAAGGACATCGAGGTCAAGGCCGGCGAGTTCGTCTGGCGCGAGGCGGGCAGCCGCCACGTCGCATGGTGTCCCGAGGGCGGGCTAATGCTCGCGATCTTCCAGGTTCCCAACAAATTCTTCGAGGCCGACGGCCGCGTCGTCGATGCTGCGGGCCAAGACTGGGACGAGACCTGGGGTCACACCGCCAAGCGCTAACTTTCGACTTTCGCGCGCTGGGGCGCTCGCAGAGGAGCGCCCCTTCCCGAAAAGCGCCGGCTTACGCGCCCTTCGCGCACTTCTTCATGAAGCTGGTCTTGGCTGCGCCGGCCAACGGCTTGCCGTCCGACCCGACGGCTTTGGTCGCGCAGGAGTCGGCCATGCACTTCTTCATGAACGAGGTTTTGGCCGCTCCAGCGAGCGGCTTGCCGTCCTTGCCGACGGCGTTGCTGTCACAGCTTTCCTGCGCGACGGCGGAGCCGATCGCAAACGCGCTGACGATGGCGGCCAACAAGATTCGTTTCATCATAGGTTTCTCCCCTAAGCCAAGATAGCGTCTCGATTGGACCTTGAAATCTCGGCGCGATCAAGCTCGGAAAACCGGACTTGATCGATAAACACCTCGTTCGAGCATCGCTCTAAAATCGGCGCGGGCGCGCTGCGCCTCGGCTTTCGCGGTCGCTGACGCATCGCCGAGCCCGAAATAGCCGTGGATCAGCCCGGCGCCGGGATGATATTTGGTCTCGACGCCGGCCGCGGCAAGCGCGTCGGCATAGGCCTTGCCCTCGTCGCGCAGGGGGTCGAACCACGCCGTGCAGACGACCGCGGGCGCTAGCCCGCCGAGGTTTTTCGCCCGCAACGGCGAAACGCGCCAGTCTGTCCCTTGCTTTGCGTCCTCAAGATAATGGCCGCAAAACCATTCCATCACCGCGCGTGAAAGGAAAAAGCCTTCGGCGTTTTCCGTGCGCGAAGGAAACCGCGCGTTCACTTTCCCATCGGCGTAGTTTCCGGCGACGTCGGTTACGGGATAGGCCAGCAGCTGCGCGGCGAGATCGACGCCAGCATCGCGGCAGGCGATCGCGACGGCGGCCGCGAGATTGCCGCCGGCACTGTCACCGGCCACACCGATGCGCGATGTGTCGCCGCCGAATTCGGCGACGTGCGCGATCACGTCGCGCATAGCGGCAAAGGCATCCTCGAACGCGCCGGGAAACCGCGTCTCCGGCGGACGCCGATAGTCGACGGAGATGACGACGGAACCTGTTTCGATCGCGAGCAGGCGCGCCTGCCGGTCATGGGTTTCGAGATCGCCGGCGACCCAGCCGCCGCCATGGAAAAATACCACGGTCGGCGATTTTTCGGAGCTGAGGCGGTAAACCCGCGCGGCCAGCGGACCCGCCGCGCCCTTCAATTGTCTATCCGCAACGCTCGCGACCACCGGCGGTGGAACAGCCGCGCGCGCCGCAGCGAGCGCGCGGAGCTGCTCCCGTGCGCTTTGCGGCGTCATCGAGTTGGGATCGCGCAGCGGCAGCAGCGGAATGATCTGCGCAATAACGGGATCGAGTTGGACGGTCATGCGGGCTCGCGGGCGTTTGCAATACCGCGGCAGCATAAGGTCGGCCCGCGGCTCGGGCAATTATGCAGTGTCCCAAAATGGAACTCTCTCCGGGTTCCAGTGTGTTGCAGTTTTCCGTCAGATGTTGCGGATGCGTGACAGTTGTAGTGGGGCGGTGGTGCTAGCGTTGGTTCAGTTCTAGCCGAACGGATCGTGCGATCTCATGGCTCATGCCGGTGGGTTTCGCGGGGGGATCACGGGAATGAACCGACGCTTCGGTCCGCTGACTTGTTTTCTCAGCCTGGCCATGTTCGCCGCGCTTTCGAGTGATGCGATGGCGCTCGCCGCTCGCCACAAGCAGAATGAGCATGCCAAGAAAGCGGACGCAGCGGGCAAAGCGGCGCATCACTCCACGTCGAAGAAAGGTAAGCACGCGCATGCCGAGGCGGCGCGACACAAATCGGAACCGGCGGCCAAAGCATCTCCTGAGACAGCAGCAGCGCCTCCGCTCTCAGGCGACCTCGCGGCGATAAAGGACGCCATCGATCTCGTGCGCAAGGGCAAGACTGCCGATGCGACTGCGGTGGAGAAAACCATCGGCGATCCGGCCGCCCAAAAGCTCGTCGAATGGTTCATCCTGCGACACCCGGTTGGTGCCGCGAATTTCAGCCGCTACGCGACTTTCATCGCCGATAATCCGGGCTGGCCGAGCATGGGCCAACTGCGCCGGCGGGCGGAAGCTTGCCTGTGGCAGGAGCGCAGCGACGCCGCAACAGTTCATCGCTTCATCGGCGATCAGCCGGCGAGCGCCAAGGGCAGCTTTGCGCTGGCGCGGGCGCTGCTCGCGGAAGGTGATCGAGAAGCGGCCGAACGCTTGGTTCGCGAGGCCTGGCGGTCGCAGGAATTGGCTGAACACATCGAGGGGGAAGCGTTCGACACGTTCCGCGCGCTGCTCACGCGCGAGGATCATCGCGCACGCATGGACAAGCGCATTGGCGCCAAGGATTTTTCAGGCGCCATGCGCTCTGCGCGCCGGCTTGGGGATGACGACGCCTCTATCGTGAAGGCTTGTGCTGCGGTCATGGCGAATGCGGACACGGCTAAAGACCTGCTCGGCGCCGTCGAGCCCGCGGCCCGCCAGGACTTGGGCTACACGCTCTGCCGCATTCACTGGATGGTCCGTCAGGGCCAGCTCGCCGACGCCACCGGTCTGATGCTCGCGGTCCCGGCGCAGGCCATGGCGCTGCAGGACACCGATGAATGGTGGCGCGAGCGACGGACTCTCGCCCGCAAGCTGCTCGATGTGGGTAATTTCCCTAACGCATATCAGGTCGTGCGCAATGCCGCGCTGCCGGCCGATCCGTATTACCGGGCGGATTACTATTTCATGCCCGGCTGGATCGCGCTGCGCTACCTCAACGACCCCGCGACGGCGCGGGCGCTTTTCGCGCACATCGATGATGGCGCTGCCAATCCGATCGTGATCGCCAGAGCGCATTATTGGCGGGCCCGCGCCGCCGAGGCAGCAGGCAACGATGAGGAGATGCGCGCCGAATATGAAGCGGCCGCCCGTCATGGCACCGCCTATTATGGACAGCTGGCGCGCGCCAGGCTCGGCCTTGAGCAGGTCGAGCTGCGAGCCGCGACGCCGCCCGATCAGGATAACACTGCTTTACTCGCCGACGAACGCGTGCAGGCGGTCGACATGCTCTACAAGCTTGGCGAGCGCGACGTCATCAGGAGTTTCGCTTATGATCTCGCGGATCAGAGTGATGACGCAGCTCTGCTGGCCGCGATCGGCGAGCTTACCGCGCAGAGGGGCGACGCGCGTGCCATGCTGGAGCTCGGGAAGACGGCGCTGGCGCGCAACCTGGCGCTGGAACGCTATGCCTTCCCGACCATCGGGATCCCGCAGCATAGCCAGATCGCTCCCGCGATCGACCGCAGCGTCATCTATTCGGTGGCGCGTACCGAAAGTGCGTTCGACCAGCACGACAAGTCGGCGGCAAACGCGGTCGGCCTGATGCAGGTCACGCCGGAAGCCGGGCGCGATACCGCGAAAAGGTTCGGCGTCACCTACGATTGGGACCGGATGGTGTCCGATCCCGTCTACAACACGCAGATGGGCGCCGCCGAACTCAGCGCGTTGTTGAAGGAATATGGTGGCTCTCACATCATGACTTTCGCCGGCTACAATGCCGGCCGGGGCCGTGTCCGCGACTGGGTCAAGCAGTTCGGCGATCCACGCGATCCCAACGTCGATGCGGTCGATTGGGTCGAGCGCATTCCGTTCTCCGAGACGCGCAACTACGTCCAGCGTGTGATGGAGAATTTGCTTGTCTATCGCGTCCGTTTCGACACGGCCGTGCCGGTGATGGCGAAGATCGATCAGCATCAGGGGGCGAGGCAGGAGGCCAACTCGGTGTCGCCTTCGCCAATTCAAGCTTCTGATTCCGAGTAATGAATATCGTCAAGTGCTGGTTTATCCGACTACTTGCACCTCGACAGAGCCGACTTCCCCGAGGTCAAAACGATAGCTTGCGTCTTCCATCGGAAATACGGTCTTCATGACGCTGCCGGTCATGACGACCTGGCCCGCTTTCAGCCTCTCGCCCCGCGAAGCCAGTTGGGTGGCAAGCCACGCGACTGAATTGAAGGGATGCCCGAGGATATCGCGTCCGTGCCCTTCGCCGATCGCGACTTGATCTTTCGTTGCGCGCCCGAGGACGCTCTCCAGATCAGGCCATTTGCTCGCAAATTGCGACAGCACAATGCCGCCGTTCCAGGAATTGTCCGCGACAAGCGAACGAACATCGAGATTGGCATAGTCCGCACTCCGATCGTCCACGAGCTCAATGGCTGCGCAAACGCCGTCGATGTGGGGCTGGATCATTTCGGCGGAATACGATGTGCCCGTTGCCGGGACGTCTGATTTGATGCGGACGGCGATTTCGAATTCCAAGCCCAGCCGGCCGAAATCGGAGCGCCGGACGCTCGCTCCCGATTGATGCACCCTTCTTGCGAGCACGACACCTGCGATCGGATGGTCAATCCGGCAAAACGCCTGCATCGGAGCCGAGGTAAGCCCGACCTTATAGCCCACGGTGTTGCCGTGCTTGTCGTGGAGAAGCGCCACGTAGCGCTCCTGGATATCGTAGGCGTCCGAGATCGTAGCGGGCCCGTCCGGCGGACCCAACGACTGGAATCGTAGGTTGGCCTTGTGTTCGGCGAGCAGCGATTGGGCTGCGCGCCCGGCGGCGATATCCTCCATGGGCTCTCTCCCTTTTTTCAAATCTTAACGCGCCATGAGCCGCCGTCAAACGACGGCGTCGCCTTCCGGACCCGCGAGAGAAAATTGAATCCTATCGGCGGCGCGTCGTGGCCGAATGTTTTGGGCGGCTGCTCTCCGGGTCTGCCATCATGGCTGACGCCCGGATCACAGCATTGCGGCCGCTCGCTTTCGCGCCATAGAGCGCTCGATCGGCGTCTTGCATCAGGGTCTCGGGCCTGCTGTTGAGCCCGGCCGAAACGGTGCAGGCGACGCCGGCGCTGATCGTCACAACGCCGTTGGCGTCGGCCTCGTGGTGGATTTTGAGGCCATAGACAGCCTGGCGAATACGTTCGGCGATCACTTCCGCGCCGGCCTCATCGGTATCCGGCAACACGACCGCGAATTCCTCGCCGCCATAGCGCGCGACGACATCGCCGGGGCGGCGAGCCGTTTCCGCGATCGCCGCCGCAACCCGCCTCAAGCAATCGTCGCCGGCCGGATGGCCGTAACGATCGTTGAAGATCTTGAAGCGATCGACGTCGAGCATGACAAGGCTTAAGGGTTTTGTCTCCCGCTTGGCGCGCCGGTGCTCCTTTGCAAACGCCTCGTCAAAAGTCCGACGATTGGCAAGCCCCGTGAGACCGTCCTGCCCGGCAAGGGCTTGCAGGCGGCGGTTCGCTTCCTCAAGTTTGTCCTCGACGGCCTTGCGAACGGAAATATCACGCAGGGCTCCGATAATGCCGGTGGTGGCGCCGGTTTCCTGATCCTTCAGGGCTCGGAGCTGAGCCTCGACCCAAATCCATTTTCCGCTGCGATGACGGATGCGATTGATAATCGATTGACGATCCGCGCGGCCGCTCATCAGAGTCTCAAACACAAGGCTAAGGCGCGCCGCGTCCTCCGGATGTGCCATGCTAACCGGCTTGATGCCAATCATCTCCTCCGGTTGGTAGCCCAAGAGTTCGCGGCAGGCGGGGGACACATATCGGCGCACCAGATCGTGGTCCAGCTGGAACACCATATCGGTACTATTGTCGGCGAGCAGACGGTAGCGGGCCTCGCTGTCCTTCAGGCGCTGCTCCGCCCCGACCCTCGCATCGATGTCGCGGACGATGGCCAAACGCATGTCATTCCTGCCGTCGATTTCAACGGGTTTGAAGACGGTCTCGACCCAGACATAGCTGCCGTCCTTGCGACGCAACCGGTAGGTCATGGTAACCTGGCAGGCGTCGCCTGCCAGGGCGCCGAGGACCTTATCGGTATCATCGGGATGGGTCATGTCAGCGGTCCGCGACGCCAACATTTCCTCGGGAAAATATCCGGTCAGCGCGTGACAAGCCGGCGAGACATATAACCGCGTGCCGTCGCGTGCGAGAAGCACGATTAAATCGCTCGAATTGTCGGCCAGAAAGCGGTAACGGGTTTCGCTCACCTGAAGGCGCTGTTCCGCCCGAATCCTTTCGTCGATGTCGCGGGCAACCGAATGGATGGCGGTGATACGGCCATCACCATCGGTGATCGCCCGATTTGTCCACGCCAGCCATCGCCTCTTCCCATTCGGCATGACGGCCTGGTTCTCGATTTCGATGCTGTGCCTGGCAGCACAAACAAGCAGAAGGTGCTCGGCAACCGCGGCGTGATTGTCGGGCGCAAGGAAATCAAAAAGATTGCATCCAATCATCTCCTCGGGCTGCTTGCCGTAGAATGACGCATAGGCGTGATTGACGTAGCGCAGTTCCCCTTCCGGGGTTGTGAGCGAGACCAATTCGGACTGGTCCTCCACCAGCCCCCGGTAGCGTGCTTCGCTCTCGGCGAGTCGATGCTCGGCCTGCCTCAACGCCGTGACGTCGGTCATGACGGCGAGAGACATCCGGCCCCGGCCCAACGGATCATTGTCGAGGACCGCCGACAGCAGGACGTCGATCACGCCGCCGTCCTTGCGCACCATCTGGTACTGGACGTTTTCGCAACGGCCGAGCCGAAAGAACTCCGGTAACACGTCCCGGATCGCGTGCTCCCGGGATTCCGCGGTCAGAAAGTCGGAGGATGGACGTCCCAGCACCTCGTCGCGGGAATAGCCGAGCTTGGCAAGCCAGACGTCGCTGACCGAGATCAGTCGACCCTTCTCGTCGATGGAGTGAAACATGGCCGGGGTGACGGCGGTCCGGCGCTGAAGCTCGGCACGCAGACGCGTCTCGAATTCAGCTTCCAGGCCTGCTGGTGTTGCAAGGGGCATCGACATCCTGACCGCGGCTTGCGCGTATCCGGTCGAATGCCCTGATCGCGCATCATCAGAGATGGCTAGGCGTCTTAAATATTAATGTAGCCCGTCGATTTCCCCGCGGTTTGGGTTACCATGTTCTGAATTTCGGCGGGAAAACTGGAACAGGTGGGTTGAAGGCTGGGCCAGCTGCTCGTCGGGCGACAGCGATCGGACACGAGCGTCGATCCGCAGCCCCGTATTTATTCCGCTCCGGCAAACGAAACATTCTGATTGAGCGCCACAGGCTTTTCACCGACCCTGCGGCCCGCGAAAGCACCGGTTTGTTCGTGGAGCCATCGATGAAAACTTTAACCGCCATCGTAACCCTTGCAATTTTGATGATTGGCGCCAGCGCCGCAACGGCGCAAAACGCGCCGCCGGTTTCGACGAAAAAGTCGACGGCACCGACAACGTCTATCTCTTACGCTATGGCGGCCATCAGTCGATGTTCATCGTGACATCGCAGGGCGTCATTGCCACCGACCCCATTTCCTATTTGCGTCCGGCGACGACCTTCAAGGCCGACGGCATGGAATATTCGCGGCCAGGATATCTCTCAAGACCTGTTTGTGGATCGAGGGGAAGTAGTCACTGATATATGCCCGAGTTCGGCGTTGTTCTTGAGATCGATGTTTTTCAACGATCCGCGAAAATGCTCGCCTTGCTGCACGGGTTGCCCGACCCCGTTCGAGAGATGGAAGTTTTCCAACCGATGAACATTGGCGGGAACAGAGTTTCTGGTCACCGGATCGAACGTGACGATCAAAGCGACCTGCAGGCCTGCCTCTCTGAGGGTCTCGGCCATGCTGAGCGCGGCGCCTGCGCCAAAGGAATGCCCGACCAATACGATCGAGCTTATTCGCCCGCTTTGGCGATCTTGCAGTGCTTCGCTTGCAAGGGTGGCGGCGAAGGCGTGATTGGCGACAGTCATGCTGACATTTCTACTGCGAAGCTCTTCCGCAAGCTCATCGATCCCGGGCGACAGGACGTTTGTAAACCCGCGCAGCAGATAGACCTTTTCGCCGGAATGCAGCGGCCTGAGCGGCTCGGTTTGGCCTGACAAAGACGTGGACAAGCCGATAACCGCGGCAAGCAAACCGACGGTTGCGACACGAAGCGTCGTCGAGGCGCGGAAGTGATGTTTTGTCATAACCTTAGCAAGCAGCGTGGATCGGCTAAGAAGTTGTGTCACACTCGGAGTATCAATTCCGCATTAACGCGTCCACGCAGCCTCGACGCTGCTAAAGCAAGCTTGAATTCGTCAGTTGGGAGTTCCGTAAACGCGCCCGGGGTACTCTCTCGCGCCGCGTCATGGCTGCGTTTGGCCGCGGCTAACTGGTTGGCTCCGAAAACCAAAGTCTGAGCTTGAGACCCGGCGAGTTATCGAGCAGTTCGATCCGCGCGCCATGAAGACGGGCGACGGCCGAGACCAGGCTCAGTCCTAACCCGTTTCCCGGGGTGTAGCGGCTGTGTTCGAGCCGGTAAAAGCGCTTGAAAACGTGCTCATATTGGTGGGCGGGAATTCCGGGCCCGTCATCGGCGATCGAGATCACCGGCTTGCCGTCGATGTTTTCGTTGGCGACGACGACTTGCCCTCCAGCGCGGCCATGCTTGATCGCGTTGTCCACGAGGTTGGCGATCGCATCAAAGATCAGATCGCGATCGCCGGTCACCAGTACCTCAGAATCGCCGACAATGGTGAGACGAGTGCCGTCCTGTTCCGCCGCGGCATCGTATAATTCGACAACCTCGCCGGCGATTTCGGTCAGATTCACGCTGCGAAACCCACCCTTGCGCGCCGCGGTCTCGATTTGCGCAATCCGCGAGAGCGACGAGAATATCCGCAACACCGCATCGAGGTCGGCGATGGTGTCGCCGATCAGCGCTTGATCCTGCTCGCCGACGCGCGGGCCGTGATAAGCCTTCTCCAACCGCCCGCGCATTCGCGTCAGTGGCGTCCGCAGGTCATGCGCGACGTTGTCGCTGACTTGCTTGACCTCTCCCATCAGCGTTTCGATGCGGTCCAGCATCAGATTGAGGTTCTCCGCAACGCGATCCCATTCGTCGTTGGTGCCGCGGAGCGGGATACGCTTATCGAGACCGCTGAGCATGATGGCTCGGCTGGTCGCGTTGATCGCCTCAATTCGCCCTACCGTCCGGCGCGTCACCAGGATGCTCGCCATGCCCGCCAGCACGAATATCAATGCAGCTAACGAGATCACGGCTGTTTTGATGTGATCGGCAAAGCTGTCGAGGTCGGTGATATCCCTTCCGACCAGCAGGCGGTCGCCGTTTGGAAATGTTTCCAGCATGGCCCGCAGCAGCGGCAGGGTGGTTGCGCCGGGCAGCGGCTCTGGCGCGCGAAACTCCGTCCATCCCCTGGCCGCCGTCACCGTCGATGGCCATTCACTGAGGTTGCCGGCGAGAGCGACCAGCGAAGGATCGACGAGGAGATAGATGTTGTCGGCGAAACTGGTGTCGGCGATGCGCTGCCGAAGCAAGGCGATCAGCCCTTCGCGCCCCGATTGCTGATAGGCGCCCTGCAGGCTCAAATACTCGGTCATGATGGCACGATCCGACCGGCTGCGTACGTAAGAGGAGGTGGACAGGTAGACATAGCTCAAAATAGCCGACACGATCAGGCCAAAGGTCCCGATCGCGATCAGCGCCAGTTTGAACGTCGTTGACCTTAGGGTCTTAGCCAGGAGCACGGAGACAGTACCCGATGCCGCGAACCGTATGGATCAGCGGATAGGCCTGCTGGCCGTCGACCTTGCGACGTACGCGCCCGACATAGACGTCAATAATATTGGTCGAGGGATCGAAATGAAGATCCCAGACGTGCCGCAACAACATGGCCCGGGACACGACGCGGCCTTCGTTACGCACCAGATACTCCAGAAGCTGGAATTCCCTTGGAAAAAGCACAATGTCCTTGCCGCGCCGGCTGGCGGTCCGCGACACCAGGTCGACCGCGAGATCGCCGACACGCAAGATGGTTTCCTTGACAATGGTGTCGCTGCGTCGGCCGAGCGCCTCGACGCGTGCCAACAGCTCGACGAAAGAGAAAGGTTTCACCAGATAGTCGTCGCCGCCGGCACGCAAGCCGCGAACCCTGTCGTCGACTTCTCCGAGCGCGCTGATGATCAGTACGGGTGCCGCGACGCCGTCGTCACGCAATTGACGCATGACCGTAATGCCGTCGATGTCCGGAAGCATGCGGTCGATCGTGATCACGGCATAATCGCTGGCGGCGCCCTGGCTCAACGCCTCATTGCCGTTGGCGGCTAAATCCACCTGATAACCGCTGGTCGTGAGCTGTTCCACCAGCTGACCGGCGGTTTCCGGATCATCCTCAACGACCAGAATACGGCGGTGACCTCCCGTCATGGTCTCTTGTCTCCGAACGATCGGCAAAAGCCGAAATCCATCTTAGCAGAATCGGAGCCCGCAAACCTGACATTTATGTCAGAAATTGACTCGCAGGTAATCTAAAGGGTTGCCGGAGGCGGCTTGCAAACGAGTGTGAAATGGTCGCCACCAGCCGGAGCAGATTCCGCTTCACCGCGACGACCGTCACGATGCTGGTTCCTCGCTCACGAAATGCACCGACGCGATGGGACCGGTACAGCTGCGAACGCGACTGGTGTCGCTCCAGCAACTCGCCAGATCAATATGTTAGCTGCGTCACATCAATCGCGATACGCTTCGATAGCGCTAGTAGCCGTAGTCGCCGCAGACGTTGACCCATTGCAGTCCATGCCGCGTCCACACCCGGCGCCAGCAGTCATCGTAGGAGGCGTAGCTGTAGTAGTAGG
>Ga0209217_1000117_pt1 | contig 17616 bp, 15 predicted proteins | sample JacPinW_OM3H0_M2_FD_187957 | JGI IMG/M metagenome (GOLD analysis project Ga0209217, IMG submission 187957) | Forest soil microbial communities from Algoma, Ontario, Canada - Jack Pine, Ontario site 1_JW_OM3H0_M2 (SPAdes) (version 2) | ecosystem: Environmental > Terrestrial > Soil > Boreal...
GGCCGCCGGTCGGAGGCCAGGCATCGCGGCGCGCGATCAAGGGCGAGGACCGCGGATAGGGCGTGGTGCCGATATAGGGCGTGCGCAGATGATCGCCGTAGGTCTTTAAATGCTCCTGCCAGCGTTTTGGCAGGAACGCGCTGAGATCGGAGCGCGAATTCAGGCTCGGATGAATATCGCAGTCGATGATCTGAAAACGACTTTTCGCAGCCGCTTCCTGTTCGAGGATGGGGCGGTCGATGACATCACTCATGCGATCCTCCTTCGAGGGCTCAAGCGGCGAGAGAAAGCCGCGGAAAGGTTTCAAGCGGATTATCGGTACACATGCGCGAGACGATGTTTTTCGGCAGATGCGGCGGGATGGCGTCATCGCCGTCGAATTGCCAATGCGGATAATCCGACGCGAACAGGAACATCTTGTCGCAATCGATCATGTCGATGATATCGGCAACGCCCTTGGCGTCCGGCGGGCTGTCGAACGGTTGCGTGGTCAGGCGGATGTGGTCGCGCATGATCGAAGCCGGCTCGCGATCGATCCAGGGCACCTCAACGCGCACACCGCGCCAGGTCTTGTTGGCGCGCCACATGAAGGCCGGCAACCAGCTGATGCCGGATTCCATCAGCACTACTTTCAGGGCGGGGAATTTTAGGAACACGCCCTCATAGATCAGGCTCAGCACCTGGGCCTGGAACGCCTGCGCTTCCGCGAGATAATATTCGTAGCGATAGGACGGCCAGCCGATCGAGCTTGGTGCCGCGCGATACTGGCTGCCGGCATGGATCGCGATCGGCAATTTGTGCTTCTCCGCCGCCTGATAGACCGGCCAAAAATGCCGCCGCCCGAGCAAGGTCTCGCCTTGCGCCAGAACCAGCACCGAAACGAATCTGTTATCGGCAGCGCGACGTTCGATCTCGTCGACGGCGAGGTCAGGCGCCTGCATCGGCACCACGATCGAGGCGCGCAGCCGGGAATCCCGCGCCAGCCATTCGGCTGCGATCCAGTCGTTGATCGCCTTGCAGAAGGCGGACGCCATGTAGGGATCGTACACGGCCTGTGCGCCGTAGAGCACATTGCAGATCGCGTGGCTTGAACCGAGCTGGTCGAACGCCCCGCGCTGCACCATCGCCAAATCGCTGCCGGGTTTTCCCTTGGCCGGCCGCCAGTCGGACCGGCCGGACAGCGGCATGTCGGGCGGATAAGAAGTGAGATCGAGGCCGTCGATGGCCCGGCTCACCACCTGCTCTTTCCAGTGATCGTCGAGATAGGGCAGCAGCGTGGTGCGCGTTCCGCCCACGGCTGGATGAATATCGCAGTCGATCCGCGTGGCCGCCATGCGCATTCCCTAGGAAATATCGTTATTGGCGGCGGTTACGCGCCGCGGTGACAGTGTGCCGCCGGCGGGGCCCGGACGCAAGGGTTGCGCAGGGAACAACCAGTTCCAGAGCCCCATCACATCCTCACGGCAGGCATGCCGTTCCGCTAAGGTTTTGCGGGCGGACTTGAAGCAGGGTCTTGCGTCTCACCGAAGACTTCGGAAGCGATGCGGTTGGTTTCGATCGCGGCCGGGATGCCGCAATACATCGCGACCAATAGCAGCACATCCTGCACCTGCTCTTTGGTGCATCCGTTCGCCAGCGCGCCCTTGGCATGGACGCGGAATTCGGCCGGCTTGTTGCTGGCGGCCGTAATGCCGAGCATGACCAGACTGCGGATATTGTCCGACAGACCTGAGCGCTCCCAGACATCGCCGTAGACATAGGCGTTGATGATGTTTTGCAGCGGCGCGCCAAACTCGCCTGCCGCGCCCATCCGCTTCTCGACCTCGGCCTCACCGAACAGCTTTTTGCGCCGGCGTAGGCCGCGCGCGTATAATTCGCTGGTGTCCATGGTTTCGCTCCCTGCGCAATATTTTTGCGGCTGATTTATACGGTCAAATTGAGAGCCACTCAACCATCTGCATATTGCATCGGCTTCATTTGTCCGTATAAATCGCCTAAGGAAATCCGCCAGAGATTTCCAACTCTTGGAGGAATTGGCGATGAAGCTGCGATCGATCGTTCTCGCCGGCTTTGTCCTGTCCGGGGTTGCGGCGCTGCATGCTGCCTTTGCCGCCGGCGATTACCCGCAACGTCAGATAAAAATCATCGTGCCGTTTCCTGCCGGTGCAGGACCCGACCAGGTCGCGCGCATGCTCGGCCAGCATCTGCAGGAGGCTTTTGGGCAGACGGTCGTGATCGAGAACCGCGCCGGCGCGCTTGGCTCTATCGGCGCCCAGGAGGTCGCGCGCGCTAGCCCGGATGGTTACACGTTGTTGATGGGAACCAACACCACCCAGGCCGCCAGTGTCGCGATGCTGAAGAATCTTGCTTACGATCCCGCAAAAGATTTCGCGCCGATCATCCGGACCACGACGACCGCGATGGTGCTGGTGGTGAAGCCGGATTTTCCCGCGAAAAACCTGGGAGAATTCATGGATTATGCCCGCGCCCATCCGAACATGACCGCCGGCTATGGCTCCGGCGCATCACAGATCTCGATCGGGCAGTTGCAATCTCGCGGCGGGTTGTCAGTAATCGCCGCTTCCTATCGCGGCGTGCCGCAGGCGGTCACCGACGTGATGGGCGGCGCGATCAACCTGGCGTTTGCGGATTTTTCCCTCGCGATCCCGCAAATGAAGGGCGGCACGCTGCGCGGCATCGGCGTGACATCGCCCACCCGCAACGAGCTGACGCCGGACCTTCCGCCGCTTGCCGAAGCAATGCCCGGTTTCGAAGCCACCATTTGGTACGGACTATTGGCGCCGGCGGGCACGCCCGCGCCTATCATCGACAAGCTCTATACCGAGAGCGAAAAATTCCTGACGCTACCGTCAACACGCGAAAAACTCGCCAGCGTCGGCGTGATCGTCTCTCCGATGCGTCCCGACGAATTCGGCGCCTTCATCCGCAGCGAGATCATGCGGTGGACCGCGGAAGCCAAGGCCGCCGGCATCGAACCCCAATGAGAAGCGCGATGGCGAAAAGATCATGCACGTGAACGCGCCGGTCGGTATCATCGGCCTCGGACTGATGGGCACCGCGCTGTCCGAGCGCCTGATCGACGCCAAAATGCCGGTGATCGGCTTCGATATCGAAACTTCCCGATGCGAGAAGCTAAAGGCCAGCGGCGGCATCGTCGCAGGCTCGGTGCGCGACCTCGCCGCCGAAGCGCGAACGATCATTGTTGCCGTCTATGATGGCGGACAGGCCGCAGCGGTGTTTGGCGAAATCGAGAGCGGCGCAGGGGCGGCGCGGCCGATCGTGATCTGCACCACGACCTGCGCGCCTGACGAAATTTTTCATCTCTCCCTGCGCGCGGCGAGCGCCGGTTTTCCGCTGGTGGAGGCGCCGATCTCCGGTACCAGCGCGGAGGTCCGCGACGGCACCGCCACGATGCTGCTCGCAGGCGACACCGGCACACTCGACGCCGTCGACGCGCTGATAAAACGTCTCTGTCCGCGTGCCTTGCGCGTCGGCGCCATCGGCGATGCCAGCCGGACAAAACTCGCGATCAACCTGATCCTGCAGAACAATCGTGCGGCGCTGGCCGAAGGAATTGCCTTCGCCGAGCGTCTTGGGTTGGATGGACGCGCTTTCCTGGCGGCGGTGCGAGAATCCGCCGCCTACTCGCGCGTGATGGAGACCAAAGGCGAAAAGATGCTGACGCGCGATTTTCGGCCGCAGTCGCATATCGTGCAAACCTTGAAGGACGCCGAGTTGATCCTCGAAGAGGCGGGGCGGCTAGGCATGCCGCTCCCGATGAGCACGACGCAGGCCGATCTGTTGCGCGCGGCGATTTCGCTGGAAGGTCCGGACAGCGACAGCGCCGCGGTGATCGAAGCGATCCGGCAACCCCGTGCGGGAGTTTTGCGATGATCCACGCCGCGATCGCAGGCCTCGGCCGCTGGGGCCGCAATCTCGTCGAGGCCTCGCGCGGCCATCAGCGGCTAACGATCGTCCGTGCCGTCGAACCCGACTTCGAGGGCGCGCAAGACTTCTGTACAAAACATCAGCTCGCGTTGACCGACAGTCTGGACGAAGTGCTCGCCGATGACAGCATCGGCGCGATCCTGCTGGCGACGCCGCATTCGCTGCATCCGGCGCAGGTGATGGCCTGCGCCGCCGCGCGCAAACAGGTGTTTTGCGAAAAGCCGCTGGCGCTGACGCGCGCCGATGCGGCGCAGATGTTCGACGCCTGTCGAAAGGCCGGCGTGGTGCTCGCGGTCGGGCACAACCGGCGTTTTTGGCCGTCGATGCGGGCGTTGCGCGAGGTCGTAGCTAGCGGCGAGCTCGGGACGATCCTTCACATCGAAGGCCATAACAGCAACGAGAACTCGCTGGCCGTCACATCAGGGTGGCGATTGTCGGCGGAAGAATCGCCGGGCGGAGGATTGACCGGCGCCGGACTTCATGTGCTGGACGCGTTCGTCAGCATGCTCGGTCCTGTCAGCCGCGTTTATGCGCAACTGACCTCGCGCGAAGCGGGTCCGCCGCCGCTCGATACAGCGCTGATGACGCTCGACTTTGCCAGCGGCGTCACCGGCACATTGGCCACCGTGCGCGCGACGCCGCTTTATTGGCGCGTCCACGTGTTCGGAACAAAAGGCTCCGCCGAAGTGCTGGATGAAGTCACCATGGTCCGGCACAAATCGGGTGGTGCCCGAGAACGTGTGCGCCTTCCAGTGATCGACGTCCTGCGCGCGGAGCTCGACGCCTTTGTCGATGCGATCGAGGGCAAACGTCCGTTTCCGGCACCGGAAGCCGAGGTGCTGGCGACGCTGTCCGCGTTCGAGGCCGCGCTAACATCGATGAATTCGAGAATGCCGGTCGAGTGCGATGACCGATAAATCAAAACATCGCAAATCATCGCGCTATCGCGACATCGCCGCAGAATTGCAGAAAGAGATCCGGCTCGGCACGCATGCCGTCGGCAAATTGTTGCCGACCGAGACCGAATTGATGGCGCGCTATTCGGCGAGCCGCCAGACGGTGCGCGAGGGCCTGCGCATCCTGCTCGAGCAAGGGCTGATCATCCGCCGCGCTGGTCTAGGCTCCGTGGTAATCGCGACCGAACCGCCGGTGTTGTTCAGCCACAGCGTCAAGTCGCTGGGCGAATGGCTGCGCTATTCGAACGAGACCTATCGGCAGGTGGTTCGGTCAGGCGACATCGTTGCCGACCGCAAACTGGCAGCATTGTTGAAATGCGAACCCGGCAAGCACTGGTTCCTGATCGAGGCCATCCGCCGCTCGGATGAATTCGCAGCCCCGCTCGGCTGGACCGAGATCTATGTGCTGCGGAAATTTGGCGGCGTCGTAAAGCGGCGCGATCACGGCCGTACGCCGGTGCATGAGCAGATCGCAAAGATGTTCGGCGAGACCATCGAATACGCGAAACTCGAGGTTTTTGCGCGCAGCCTGCCCGCAAAACTGGCAAAACCGCTGCAGGCCAAACCAGGCTCGCCTGCGCTGACCATGGTGCGCCGCTATTACGGCTTGCGGGAAGAGCTGTTCGAAGTGACGGTCACCACGCATCCGGAGGGGCGCTACATCTATACGATGGACATGCAGCGCTCGCTTCGGCCGGCGCCATGAACGCGTCATGGCGGACGGCCGAAGCGTGGCATTTGAGATGCGCGTTCAGACCTGCGTGATACCGCCATCGGCGACGAGATCGATGCCGGTCGAGTAGCTGCTGTCGTCGGATGCCAGGAACAGGATCGCCGACGCCATCTCTTCCGGGCGGCCGATACGGCCGAGCGGCGTGATGCCGGCGAAAAAGGCGCGTGCACCGTCGGCCTCTTCCCTGGTCTTGAACTGGCCGTCGATGATCGGCGTGTCGACGGCACCCGGCGAGAGCGTGTTGACGCGGATGCCGCGCTCCTTCAATTCCATCGCCCAGGTTCGCGCAAAAGAGCGCACCGCGGCTTTGGTCGCCGCATAAGTCCCGTGCTCGGGCAGGCCCTTCAGATGCAGCAACGACGACACCAGCACGACCGACCCGCCCTTGCGCAGCAGCGGTAGTGCCTTTTGCACGGTGAAATAGACGCCGCGGGCGTTGATCGCAAACGTCTTGTCGAAATGCTCTGGCGTTGCCTCCTTGGTGAGGACGCGTTCGACAAACCCGGCACTGGCGACGACGATATCGAGCGTGCCCTTTTCGTCCTTGACCGTACGATAGAGCCTGTCGAGGTCACCGAGATCGGCGACATCGCCTTGCACGGCCGTGACGTTCTTGCCGATCAGGGCTTTCGCCTTGTCGAGCTCGCTCTGGCGGCGTCCCATGATGAAGACGTAGGCGCCTTCGTCGACGAATTTTTTCGCCGCCGCCAGACCAATTCCGCTTGAACCGCCGGTGATGACGGCGATTTTTCCATTGAGTTTGGACATGACACAGACCTCTCTTTTTGGAGATGCGACGCCGTTCGGCGAATGCGCGCCGCGTTGAAGTTTCGATTGGTGGAGGAGCCGGCGCGTGTGACGCGCGCCGCCATGCGAAGTCTCCGTTGTTGGTTGGCCTGCAACATCTGGCTCATTTGCTTGGGAAGGGGTATACCGCCAATCTGAAGATCATTTATTTGGATTTCAAATGAGCGACCGGATCCAGGAATTGGCGGTTTTTGTGCGGGCGGCCGAAAGTGGAAGTTTTTCGCGCGCCGCCCGCGAACTTGGGCTGTCGCAGCCATCTGTCTCGCGCATCATTGGCGAACTGGAAACGCGGCTCGGCGTAAAACTATTGCTGCGCACGACGCGCCGCATCACGGTGACGGATGCCGGCGCGCTGTTTCTCGATCGCGCCCGCGAAATCCTCGCCGAGATCGAGGATGCGGAAGATGCCGCGCGCGGCCTCGATTCGCTCCGCGGCACCATACGCCTCGCGTTGCCGGTGCTTTACGGCACACGCGCGATTATTCCACGGCTGCCGAAGTTTCTTAGCCTGCATCCGTTGTTGCAGGTCGAAATGGCTGTTGTCGACGAGCGGCAGGATCTGGTCGCGGAAGGCGCCGATATCGCGATACGCCTCGGCGAACTGGGCGATTCCGTATTCGGCGCCCGCAAGCTCGAAACGCTTGAAATCATGCTGGTGGCATCACCGGCTTATCTGAAAGCGCGCGGCACGCCGAAGGTGCCGGCGGACCTTGCCTCGCACGATTGCATTTTCGGACCGCGAAGTTTCGGCCGCGACAGCTGGTCGTTTCGCCGTAACGGCACCGAAACCTCGGTCGACGTGCGCGGCCGGATTCACACCAATTCTGGCCCCGGCGTTTTTGCAAGCGTGATGGCCGGTTTAGGCATCGCGATGGGGTCGACCGTGATGTGCGGTGCCGAAATAGAGACGGGCGCGCTAGTTCCCCTGCTGCGTGGCTACAAGCTCGAACCCGTGGAGGTTCACGCGGTTTTTCCCGGCGGCCCACGGCCATCGACAAAAGTCCGAGCGCTGGTTGACTATCTCGCGCAAGAACTCAAATAGGCCGTGATGTGGCGGTGCCGTCAAATCGCCAAAAATGCGGATCGATGTTTTATTTGCTTCTCAAGTTCCTGTGTGGCCTGTCATGACAAAATATCTCGTCCTTTGTTTCTTGCTGACGGCAATCACAGGTACCTCTGTTCCTGCGCCGGAATGGCCGGGCATCGCGGCGAATTTGATAAAAGCTGGACTTGTAACTGATGGCTCGGACCCAGCTCCGGCAGACGCGGCTCCGGCTGCAGCGGCTCCGAATGCCACCGCGCCGGATGTGGCGACACCGGCTGAGGCGACACCGGCTGTGGCGACACCGGATCAATCGCAATCCTGCGCAGGCGTGTCATTTACCCGGAACCTGAAATATGGCGACAGCGACCAGAACGTTCTGGACGTCGCGACCAGCGATTCCAACAAGACATCGGCGCGTCCGGTGCTGGTGTTTGTGGCGGGCGAGAGTTTTGCCGCCGGGGCAACCGATGCCGCGGGCCCGCTCCGCGATGAAGTGGTGTGCTTTGCGGCACGCCACGGCATGGTCGGCGTGAAAGTGAACTACCGGCTGGCGCCGGCAAACCCCTGGCCGGCCGGTGCCAAGGATGTCGCAGCTGCCATCTCATGGGTGCACGAGAACATCGACCTGTTCGGCGGCAGCGGCGAGGAGATCGTGGCCGTCGGCTACTCGGTGGGTGCATTTCACGTCGCAAGCCTTCTGGCCCATCCCGAATTTCAGGAGCGCGATTCCGGCCTCGCCGCCGCCATCCTGGTGTCGGGCATTTATCGTCCGAGCGCAGATGCCAGCGCCAACGAAAAGTCTTACTTCGGCGCGGACGCGAGCAAATATAATGAGCGGTCGGCATTTCCCGGCATCCTCAACATCGAGACGCCGATCCTGCTCGCCTGGTCGGAGCTCGACCCGCCGCGCCTCGTCGAGCAAGGCAAAAAGCTCAAGGAATTGCTTTGCAATTCCCCCACCCATTGCCCGCACACGGCCGTCCTGAAGAACAAGGACGGCCTGGCTTCCGCCTTCGGGCTCGACGCCTCCGGCGGCAGCCTTGCCGAGCCGACGCTGGAGCTGGTGCGCGAAGTCGAAACCAGAGGACTTCCTTGAGATGCGACCTCGTTGAGATGCGACTTCCTTGAGATCGGACTTTCTTGACACGCGGTTCCTCAATCGCGATGGCTGAAGGCGACGACAAAATCCTCCGACACGACCTGAGCTTGCCGCGATGGTGGCCGCCTCGCAGTTTGGCTACGCCTTAATCAACGCCACCGCATTGGCGTCGGGAGCAGTCCGGCGCGAGTAGCGTTCCGCGCGCCACGGCCGTTCTTCCCTTCTCCCCTTGCGGGAGAAGGTGGCGTGGACGAGGTCCGCGGCGGATGAGGGGTTCTCTCCGCGGGGGCAGACCCCTCACCCGCCTTCGCTTCGCGAAGCCACCCTCTCCCACAAGGGGAGAGGGTGCACCGCCATTGCCGCGAGATCAAAGCGATGCTTCAATGCGAACGGATCAGACACTGTTCGGAGATGCCATGACTGCTCTCATCATCCGCGGCGGCACGGTCGTGAATCATGACCATTCGCACCCTGCCGACGTGCTTGTCGACGGCGAGACCATTGCCGCGATCGGCCCCAAGCTCAATGCGCCCACGGGCGCGGAAGTGATCGACGCCGGCGGCTGCTATGTGATGCCGGGCGGCATCGATCCGCATACCCACCTCGAAATGCCGTTCATGGGTACCGTCACCGCCGACGATTTCGAATCGGGCACCAAGGCGGCGCTGACCGGCGGCACCACCATGGTGGTCGATTTCTGCCTTCCCGATCCCGGGCAGTCGATGCTGGCGGCGTATCAGGAGTGGCGGCACAAATCCGAGAAAGCGGCGAGCGACTACGGCTTCCACATGGCGGTGACCTCGTGGTCGAAACAGGTGTTCGACGAGATGGAGATCGTCGTCAAGACCTACGGCATCAACACCTTCAAGCATTTCATGGCCTACAAGGGCGCGCTGATGGTCAACGACGACGAGCTCTATAACTCGTTCGCGCGCTGCGCCCATCTCGGCGCCATGCCGTTGGTGCACGCCGAGAACGGCGACGTCATCGCGCGGATGCAGGAAGCGCTGCTCGAACGCGGCGTTACCGGCCCGGAGGGCCATGCCTATTCGCGCCCGCCGGAAGTCGAGGGCGAAGCTGCCAACCGCGCCATCATGATCGCCGACATGACCGGCGCGCCGCTTTATGTCGTGCATACCAGCTGCCGGGAAGCGCATGAGGCGATCGCGCGGGCACGAGCCAGCGGCAAGCGCGTCTTTGGCGAACCCTTGATCCAGCACCTCCTGCTTGATGACGGCGAATATCAAAACAAGAGCTGGAACCATGCCGCGCAGCGGGTGATGTCGCCGCCGTTCCGCGACAAATCGCATCAGGACTCGCTCTGGGCCGGGCTGCAGTCCGGTTCGCTGCAGGTGGTCGCGACCGACCACTGCGCCTTCACCACCGACCAGAAGCGGCTCGGCATCGATGATTTCCGAAAAATCCCGAACGGCACCGGCGGCCTCGAAGACCGCTTGTCGCTGCTCTGGACCGCGGGCGTCACGACCGGGCGGCTGACAAAAGAAGAGTTCGTCGCGGTGACGTCTTCCAACATCGCCCGCATCCTCAATGTCTATCCGAGAAAAGGCCGGATCGCCGTGGGCTCGGATGCGGACCTCGTGGTGTGGGATCCGTCGGCCAGCAAAACCATCACCGCCAAAAGACAAATGAGCCGCATCGATTACAATGTGTTCGAGGGTTTCTCCTGCACCGGCGGGCCTGCGGTCACGGTGTCGCGCGGAAAAATCGCCTGGAAGGACGGCGAGCTTCGCGCCGAGAAGGGCGATGGAAAATATATCGAGCGGCCGCCGTTCTCGCCGGTCCATATCGCGAATTCGACGTGGAAGCAGCAGACCGCGCCGCAAGCGGTAAGGCGGGCGGACGTGACGCCGTGAGTAAGCGTAAATTCCGGACGCGAAAAGCTTCTGAAATTGAGGCCTCAGATGGAACTTCACCTGCATGCAAACTGCGCAGCAAATTTGAGGAAAGGACAAACAAGCGTTCGACAAGGTCCTCTACGGAACTTTGATTTGCCTTCTCCGTTCGTCCTGATACGCGATATGTGGGAGGGCATTCTCTCCGTCCGGATCAATCATCATTGTCAGGAGTGAACGATGTCCAAGCTAGCGCTGTACGTTCCACTTGAGGCCAAGCCGGGTAAAGAAAAGGAGGTCGCGGACTTCCTCAAATCGGCGCTGCCGCTGGTCGACGCCGAACCCGGCACGGTCACTTGGTTTGCCATCCAGGAAGGTCCGTCGTCGTTCGCGATTTTCGACACGTTCAACGACGAGGCCGGGCGCGAAGCGCATCTCAACGGCAAGGTCGCCGCCGCGCTGATGGCGAAGGCTGGCGAATTACTGGCCAAGCCGCCGACGATCCACAAGATCGATATCCTGGCCGACAAGCTGGCAAAATAAGTTCAGCCGGCGCCAGCGCCTGCGCTGCGACTTTCGCTAGATCGCCCCGGCCTTGCCCGTCGCCTTGTCGGTCAGCGCCACCGTCTCAAAATACTGGATTTTTGGATCGTTGCCGTAGCGCGCGCGAATGCCGTCGCGCCAGGGGCCTGAGTAAAAGGCTTCGGCATCGGCCTCACTTTCCCACATATAGACGCCGCCGGCGACGCCACCTTCTTTCCGGCAGATGAACTGCTTGCGGAGGAAACCTTTTGCCTTGAGGAAATCGGGCGCGATCTTGGTGAAATGCTCGCGGCATTCCTCCAGGCCGATCGAGGGCGGCAGGTCATAGAGAACGATGGCGGTAATCATTGGCGCGGCTTCCTCATGCTCTTCCCTTTGATTTGGCGGGCGTTGATCGTCTCTTGGCCTTGCCCGCCGGCCACGCGCGCATGGCCAGACGGCCGATTTCCGCCAGTTTTTCTCGCGATGCGCCGTCGCGCGCCTGCCCCGCAAGTCCGCGCGCCACCGCGCTGAAATAGGCAGCGAGCATGTCGACATCGATGTCCCCAGGCACGTCCCCGTCGGCAATCCCCTTGCGAAGGCGCTCCGCCATCGTGCCTTCCGAAAAGGCGCGATGCTCTATCATCACTTCACGAATGCTCTCCAGCGCCGGCGGGGTCTGCGTGCACGCCAGCGCGACCATGCAGCCCGGCGGATGATCGCCGCGGGTGTACTCCTCTGCGGTCGCGGCAAACAGACGCGAAAACGCCGTGCGCGCGTCGGTGGATTCGTCGTTGAGGATGCCGTAGAACCAGCGACCGGACGAAGCGAGGTAAGATTGCGTCGCCTCGCAATAGAGCTCTTCCTTGCTGCCGAACGAATTGTAAAAGCTCGACGCGCTGATCCCCATGGCATGGATCAGCTCGTCGAACGAGGTGCCTTGATAGCCGCGCTCCCAGAACAGCGTCATCGCCTTCTCGAGCGCGGCCTCACGGTCGAACACCGACGGCCTTCCACGGCCGCGCTTGAAGCCTTCGACTATTTTTGGTGCCATCGCTCCAATAATCCTTGACCGGCGTCTCCCCGCGTTTATATGCGCTGATATTGGAGTAAGGCCTCCAGATATCAACCCCCTTTCGGCGGAGCGAGGGCTCATGGACGGTATCACCGATCAAATCAGCGATCATTCCAGCTTTGAAAGAGACGCGGTCGGGTTACCTGACCGACGGCGGACTGGGGCCTGGAGGGTAGGCGCAGCAGGGGTGGCCTTAGCGGTTCTTGCCGCGTTCACGTATCTGGGCATTTTCCATCACAGGGAAGCTCGAGCGGTCGCGCCGCCAGCGGCACCTCCACTCGTAACGGTAAGCAAGCCCCTGCAACGCGCGGTCGACACGCGGCTTGGATTTCTCGGCCAGTTTTCTGCGATCGATAGAGTAGAACTGCGCGCTCAGGTCGGCGGTACTCTGACGGAAATCCACTTCAAGGACGGGCAAATCGTCCACAAGGGCGATCTTCTTTTCGTCATCGACCCGCGCCCCTACGAAATCAAGCTCGCCCAGGCCAACGCCCAATTGCAGACGGCGAAGGCACGCGTTGCGTTCGCGAACAACCAGCTTACGCGCGCACAATCGCTTCGGCGCAACGAGTTCGCGACCCAGGAGACGGTCGACCAACGCACCTCCGACCAGGACGCGTCAGAGGCCGCGGTCGAGGACGCCAAGGCCCGCATACGCGATGCCCAGCTTGACCTTGAATACTGCCGCGTCACCGCTCCCTTTACCGGACGTATCGGCGCCCGCCAGGTCTCGATCGGAAGCCTGGTCGCGGGCAGCCGCGCGGCCGTCAGCCCGACGACCTTGCTGGCGACGCTGGTTTCGCTCGATCCCCTCTATCTCGACTTCGACATGAGCGAATCCGACTATCTGACGTTCGCCCGCGAACGCGCGCGCGTCGGAGGTCCGCTCGCCGACAGGGTCTTGATCGGCCTGAGCGACGAGAACAGCCTCACGCGCGAAGGAACACTGGATTTTGTCGACAATTCCCTCGATCGTTCGAGCGGGACGATCCACGCCCGCGCGACAGTGCCCAATCACGATCTCTTCCTCGCGCCGGGGCAATTTGCGCGGCTTAGCGTGACGGTCGCGCCGCCCGAGCAGGCCGCCCTGTTACCTGACTCTGCGGTGGTGCTCGATCAGTCGCAGCATCTGGTCATGACGGTTGGTCGGGACGGAACCGTTGCGCCGAAGATCGTGCAGATCGGCGAGCTTCGCGGCGGACTGCGCGTCATCAAATCCGGCCTGGAACTGAGCGACCGTGTCGTCGTCGATGGTCTGGTACGAGCCGTTCCGGGCACCAAGGTCGCGCCCGAAGACGGCGCGATCCGCTACGACGCGGCCGCCGATGGCCACGGCTAGGCCAAGGCTAAAACAATCCTGAAACAGGAGCTCCGCCGTGCGCCTCTCACACAGCTTTATCGACCGGCCGATTTTCGCCACCGTCCTGAGCGTCTTCGTGACGCTGATCGGACTTGGGGCGCTCGCCATCCTGCCGGTTGCGCAATATCCGGAGATCGTGCCTCCCACAGTCCAGATCACGACGACGTATCCGGGCGCGTCCGCGGAGACCGTTTCGAGGACCGTCGCAACGCCGCTCGAGCAGCAAATCAACGGCGTTGAAAACATGCTTTACCTGACCAGCCAGTCGACGGGGGACGGCAAGCTCACGGTCACCGTGACGTTCCGGATTGGGACCGACCTCAACGTCGCGCAGATGCTGACGCAGAACCGCGTGCAGGACGCCCTGCCCCGACTGCCCGAGGATGTGCAGCGCCTCGGCGTGCAGGTGAGGAAGTCGACCCCCAACATCCTGCTGGCAGTTCATCTTTATTCGCCGGATAGTTCTCGCGATGTGCTCTATATTTCGAACTATGCGACCTTGCACGTCAAGGACGTGCTGGCGCGCCTGCCGGGCGTCGGCGACGTCCAGATCATCGGCGGCCGCGAATATGCGATGCGGATCTGGCTCGATCCCGACAAAGTCGCGGCCCATAATCTGAGCGCCGGCGAAGTCCTTAACGCGCTGCGGGCCCAGAATGTTCAGGTCTCGGCGGGTGTCCTCAATCAGCCACCGGTCGCCTCGCGAGAGGCCTACCAGATCAACGTCCAAACCCTTGGCAGGTTGGCGACGCCGGAACAATTCGCGGCCATCGTGCTGAAATCGGATTCGCAGGGGCGGGTCACGCGGCTGCGCGATGTCGGGCGCGTCGAGATCGGCGCATCGGATTATGGTTCGACCGCCTTCATGGATCGAGGGCCGGGCATGCCGTTGCTGATCTTCGCCCAGCCGGGGGCGAATTCGCTGGCGGTGGAGCATGAAGTTCTGTCGAGCATGGAAGAGCTCGTAAAAGCGTTTCCGCCCGGCCTCAACTACAAGATCATCTACGATCCCACGATATTTGTCGGCAAGTCGGTCAACGAAGTGATCAAGACGATCTTCGTCGCCATTTTGCTGGTGGTCGGCGTCGTGTTCCTGTTTCTGCAGAGCTGGCGCGCCGCGATCATTCCGGTGATCGCGATCCCGGTCTCGCTGGTCGGGACCTTCTCGGTGCTCTACGGCCTCGGAATTTCGCTGAACAATCTGTCGCTGTTCGGCCTTGTGCTCGCGGTCGGCATCGTGGTCGACGACGCGATCGTGGTGGTCGAGAATGTCGAGCGCAACCTCGAGCGTGGCATGACGCCTGCCAAGGCCGCGCATGTCACGATGGATGAGGTCGGCGGCGCGCTGATCTCGATTGCGCTGACGCTGTGCGCGGTGTTCGTGCCGTCGGCGTTCCTGTCGGGGATTTCCGGGCAATTCTTTCGCCAGTTCGCGGTCACGATTTCGGCGTCGACCTTGATTTCCTGCTTCGTGTCGCTGACCTTGAGTCCCGCCCTCTGCGCGGTGTTGTTCAAGGCCCACGATCCCAACCATAAAGTCCGGTCTTCGGCGATAGTCCGCCTTATAAAGGCGGCGTTTGACCGGTTCAATTTCGGATTCCAGTGGCTGTCGACCAGCTATGGACGACTGACCCGCCGGCTTGCGCAGGTAACGGGCGTAGTGCTTCTGGCCTATGCCGTGTTGATCGGCCTCGCAGGCTTTCAATTTGCCCGGGCACCTACCGGCTTCATTCCCGAACAAGACCAGGGCTATCTGATCACGGTCGTCCAATTGCCGCCGGGCGCTTCGCTCGATCGGACGGAAGCGGTGGTCAAGAAGGCGGTCGAAATCATCCTGACGACGCCGGGGGTCGAGCACGTCGCGCCGTTCGCAGGGCTGGATGCGACCACCTTTACCATCGCATCGAACGCCGGAACCATCTTTTCCGGGTTGCCGTCCCTGTACAATCACGAGATCAAAGGCCTGACGGCAGCCACTGTTCTCGCTGACTTGCGCAGGCGCCTGTCGGTGATACAGGACGCTTATGTGCTGACCATCCCGCCGCCCCCGGTGCAGGGCATCGGCAATGCCGGCGGCTTCAAGATGATGCTTCAGGATCGCGCCGGCCTCGGCTCGGACGCGTTGGCGCAAGCGGCGCAAAAGCTTGTTGCCGCGGCCAACAAGGATCCGAGTTTCGCAGGCGTCTTCACCCTGTTCGGAACGCGCGCGCCGTCGATTTACGCTGATATCGATCGCGAGAAGGCCGAAAAAGTCGGCCTCACTCCGACCGACGTCTTCTCCACCCTGCAGGTGTATCTGGGGTCCCAATACGTCAACGACTTCAACTATCTCGGTAGAACCTATCAGGTGATCGCGCAGGCCGACGGCGGCTTTAGACAGGACCCGCAGGATGTCGCGCGACTGAAGGTACGCAACAGCTCCGGCGAAATGGTACCCGTCGGCACAGTGGCGCGGCTAAAATACGAGAACGCGCCTTATCGCGTGCCCCGATACAACCTGTTTCCCGCTGCCGAAGTGATGGGCGTCGCTGCGCCCGATGTGGCGACGGGCTCCGCCTTGCGGCGGATGGAAGAGCTCGCCCGCGAGGTACTGCCGCCCGGCATCGGCTTCGAATGGACGGAGCTCGCTTTCCAGCAACAACAACCGGGAACATCGGCTTTGCTGGTGTTCGGAGCGGCAGCCCTGTTTGTTTTCCTGGTGCTCGCAGCACAGTATGAGAGCTGGAAACTACCTCTTGCGGTGGTGATGATCGTTCCGATGTGCCTGCTTGCCGCGGTATCGGGTCTGTTGATGCGGGATATGGCAGTCGATGTCCTGGCGCAGATCGGTTTCGTCGTGCTCGTTGGCCTTGCGGCCAAGAACGCGATTTTGATCGTGGAATTCGCGCGACAGACCGAAGAGGAAGGTGCCACCCCAGCGGAAGCCGCCGTCACGGCAGCGCGCACGCGGCTCCGTCCAATCCTGATGACCTCGTTCGCGTTCATTCTCGGCGTTGCCCCGCTCGTCGTCGCAACAGGCGCAGGCTCCGAGATGCGGCAGTCGCTCGGCACCACGGTGTTCGCCGGCATGCTGGGCGTGACCGCGTTCGGGCTTTTGTTCACGCCCGCCTTCTATACCGTGGTTCGCAAGCTCCGCCGTAAACAGAAACAGTCCGTAGAAGCCGCACACGCAGCCTGAACACAGCCAAGGAGCAAAGATCGAGGAGTTAGGATGGTGGTGTGCGCAGTCAGATACGAACCGGTCTCCGACCTGCAATTCCCTGATAAGTGCCGTTTTACAGGGAATTTTTCGCGAAATACGCGCTTTTGCGCAAAACCGCTCGTAAGTTGCGCAGTCATTTCAAACGCTTGTGCGCGAATTCCCTAGAGAAGCTAGCAGGCAATTTTTTTGATCTAGCAGGGAAGCAGCAGGGAATGATTTTGCGAAAACAGGGAATCTGTTCTGGCGTGATTTCATTGTGGGAAGACTCATCAAATCAATTACGAAAAACGCTCGAACTGTTTTGCTTATCGAGCGACGCCTACGCGATATTGACCTATCACTAGAAATATCCTAGCTTTTGCAAGCTGCGTAACGGCGGATGCTGGCGTAGCGTTCAGGACGGATGTCCCGCGATGGTGTGGTCCGGCACCATCTGGATCGGTTAACGGAGGAGGACCTGCCCGGAGCAATTCGGTGCAGCGACTCGGAGGTCGGAAGCCTCGGGCGGATGCCCAAATTCAGAGACGGCGGATGCTGATCTGAACCAAATCGTCGGCAGCTTTGGCGTGCGGTTATCGCTCGTCAGCATGAAGCTGCTGTTTCCCAATTTGGTTTTTGCCGGCTCATCCGCGTTAACGCGCGTGCTCCGGCGAGCGGAGCATCGCCATGTCCTACCGGTACGCAAACCTGCCTATTGAGCAGGTCCGGGCGAACGCCAAAAATACCCGTACACATTCGAAGAAGCAGATTCGACAAATTGCCGCCAGCATCCGCGAGCTTGGGTTTGCGGCACCCGTACTCGTGGATGAATATGACGTTCTCATCGCCGGGCACGGCCGATTGGAAGCTGCCCGATCGCTCGGAATGGCATCGATTCCGGCCATCGTCCTGGACGACCTCAGCGAAGCCAAGAAGAGAGCACTGATGCTGGCCGACAACCGCATCGCCCAGAGCGCCGGCTGGGACCGGGAGCAGCTTTCGATCGAGCTTGCGGC
>Ga0209217_1000119_pt1 | contig 17521 bp, 31 predicted proteins | sample JacPinW_OM3H0_M2_FD_187957 | JGI IMG/M metagenome (GOLD analysis project Ga0209217, IMG submission 187957) | Forest soil microbial communities from Algoma, Ontario, Canada - Jack Pine, Ontario site 1_JW_OM3H0_M2 (SPAdes) (version 2) | ecosystem: Environmental > Terrestrial > Soil > Boreal...
CAGACAGAAGAAAAATGAGGAAAGATTGGCCGGTTAAGAAGCACCACTCAAATGATCGAATAACAACAAAATCGGCTCCGCACCCCCAAGTTCGGGACCAGGGAGTCAAGCTTTCAAAGCGACTCATCTGCCATTTCCAATCAAGCGTTTAGAAAGCACAGCTCAAACGGGCCTCTTCCGAAAGGGTTTACGTTCTAACCGGCCCGAGGAGCTGAACCGCACATCCAACAGACGCGCGAGCGCCACTGCTGCTAAAATGCTTCCCGTTTGTGAAAGGACACTGCATGCCTAAGAAAATCGACCCTCTTAACAAGAAACAATACGGAGCCGTCACGGCCATGCTCACAGTTTCGGACATAGCTGCGGCCGTGAGCTTTTATCAAAAAGCTTTTGGCTTTTCCAAACGCGGCATCATGAATGGTCCTGACGGCAAGGCCATTCACGCCGAGTTGACCCTGCGTGGGGCAACGCTAATGCTCGGACCCGAAAACCCTGCTTTAGGCAAGCGCACTGCGAAGACGCTTGGTGGCTCGCCGGCAGCTTTGTACGTCTATGTCGAAAACGTCGACAAGGTCGTGGCCAAAGCGAAGGGTCTAGGAGCGACCTCTCAAGGCCCAGTGATGGACATGTTTTGGGGTGATCGCTGTGGGACATTGGTCGATCCGGACGGCTATACCTGGATGATCGGCACGCACAAGGCGGAACCTTCTGCCAAGGAGATGAAGAAGAAAATGCTCGAACAAATCGGGCAGATGCAGCAGCAATCAGCTGGCACCGCAACGGCAGCCTGAGCGAATCATCCTTATTGTTTAGACGGGAGCGTTGGAGAACCCTCGCCACAGCTACTTCAACGCCCGAGAGTCTCTGACAAATTTGAGGTGCGACATCCACAACCGCCGTGCCCGGGCTTGAAAGTTCTACGAAGAGAAGCTGGGACTCGCCTAAAGAGGAGTACGCAGGAGGCGCGATCTATGAGTGTGGAGGCGGCTCGTGGGTATTCATGTACCCGTCAGCCGGCGCGGACGCGTCAAAGGCGAGCACCTTATTCTGGGCCGTGGATGACGTCGCCGCCGAAGTTCGAGAGCTCAAGGCCAGAGGCGTGGTGTTCGAGGAGTATGACATGCCGGGCATCAAGGTGGAGAGCAGCATCGCCAGCGCGGGCGGGGCGAAGACTGCATGGTTCAAGGATAGCGAGGGAAACATCTTTGCTATCAGCCAGAGAGTTTCACCCTAGGATTTGATGGCGCGCTCCGCTTCGGTAGTTGTAAGGAATCAATCCGCGAACCGCTCAAACTGTCGGCACGACAGAAGGAGTTATGCTCGAAATCCATTATTTAAGCGTCGTTGTGGCGGCGGTTGCGGCATTTGTGATGAGCTCGGTGTGGAACACAGTCTTCGGCAAAGCGCGGATGGAACTGCTTGACCAAGACCCGCGGGCCACGGCCGACATGAGGAAAGTGCCGGCGTGGAAAGGCCGCGGAATTGGTTCGGGAACTCGTCATCGCCTATGTGGTCGCACGCTTTGTCGTACAACTTGGGGTCGTTGACTGGAGGGGCGCGATGCGGCTTGGAGTTTGGCTGTGGTTCACAGACCCCAAAACACCTGGGCGACCATGAATCCTTGGAAATGCAAATTGAGGAACAGCATGGCCAGGGCGTCCCGCTGAGGTTTATCGAAGACGGACAGGAAATCGGCGCCGCGGATGAGTGTCAGGGCAGCGAGCTCGTTCAAAACATTCAGGAGAGAGATGGGGATGGAGACCAGCATTAGGGTCACCATCAGCGAAGCGTGCGACTTGTTGACCCCAACGAGCAAGCGGTACAAAGCCCTGACGACAAAGATAAACCCGATAAACCCAGTCATTTCGCTAATGATGCCGAGGCGGAAAAAGAATTCAGACGCAGCTATCTTGTTGGCGGTGGCGGCGGGGTCTCCGGACACGATGAAATGAGAGGGAACATACAAGAGGCTGAAAGCGCCGGGTATGGACGTCAAAACGTACAGTATTCCTGCGACTCTTGCTGCCTTTTTGGTTGAGTTCATGCCCTCTCTCCTTTGGCTCATCACTGTCGCCTGAGGCACAGCCCCATACTCTTGGCTGCCGCCCTTGTACGGTAGCAGAACAGACCAACAGAAGGGTTATCACCGGCCGAGAATAAGACGCACTTCATCCTGAAGGCATAAACGGGGACCCGGAGCCTGAAGTTTCCCTCTTCTTTGTCGGTGAAAGCGGGTAGCCCTGAACTCCCATTGAGTGAAATCGCCCGTTTGCGCCAACTGGCAGCGAGAGCCCTTTGTCCGCACTCGGAGGACGGCCAACTCCTGATTAGTCGGCCAGCTGGAAGGTGGAAGGTCGCTCGCTAACTTCCAGATAGCCCGTCATTCGTTAATCAGTCACAAACAGCGCAGCGGAAGGCCGATATTCCAAAGGCAATTCTTAGAGCACCCACCTGCGTCAGGTTCTCAACCTCGTCGGATAATTTCCCCGATGTCGATGACTTGCAGGGAGGGGCCTAGCTACTACATCTCTGTTCATGCTCTGAAATATGCCCTTGCCACATTGATCCAAGGTGTCGCAACGGCAGTTCGTCATCAGCTTTTTGAGCACGCCTCGCACTGCTTTTATCCCATCCATCAGATGATCCAACTCCGCAAGCTTTCTTTGGGAGAGCGTTCGCCAGCGTTCCGAAGGGCGAGTGATGTCGCGGAAACCAAAGAACAAGTGTCGGATTTCAGTCAATGTAAAACCGAGTTCACGCGCACGCTGAATGATTGCCAGGCGGTACAGCACCGTGGGATCATAACGCCTCTGCCCACTTAGCCGTTCTGCCAGAGGAAGCAGGCCAATCCGCTCGTAATAGCGAATCGCCGAGGGCCGAAGTCGAATCTGCCGTGCGACCTGCGAAATGGTTAGTTGAGCCATGCGTCATTCTAACGCTCTCCTTACCGCTCGCTCGGAATCGGCTCCTACTGACAAATTCTCTACAAAATGCCCTCTTGACTTAAAGTCCGCTTTAAGTTGTAGCGTGATGAATAGGGGGCAGAACCCCAGATTTTGCCTCCAAAAGGAGAAGTGACTCGTGCAGAAAATGAAATGGATAACGGTACTCGTGGTGTGGTTAGCTGCAGGTAACGTTTTAGCGCAGGCTGGCCAGCTGGTCGTTGACACAAAGGATGACGCGCGCCTCGACACACAGCGGGAAAAGCGCGCACTGCAATCCCTGTTGAAGCTGGCTGAGAAAGTGATCATACCTGCTGTGGATGCCATGCCCGCCGACAAGTTCGGCTTTGCGCCGACTGATGGGGAATTCAAGGGCGTGCGTACGTTTGGTCAAATGGTTAAACACCTGTCCGCGACCAACCACATCCTGGCCGCAGCAGCCATGGGAGAGGAGCCGCCGGCCGATGCGGGCGACGAAGTCGGGCCTGAAGCTGTAAGAACCAAAGCCGAAATACTCAATTACCTGAATGGCTCATTCGCGCATTTGTCCAAAGCCATCGAAGCTATCGGCCAGACGAACGCGTCGGTGAATCCCTCGCCAATCTCACCCCTGAAAAAGGATGAAGTGACTCGCTCAGCCCTGGTCGTGGAGTCGTTGATGCATGCTTGTGACCATTATGGACAGATTGTCGAATACCTCCGGATGAACGGGGTCGTACCACCCGCGAGCCGGCCATGAAAGATCGTTTCGATAACAGGCCGATAGCTTGCTCTCTGACGACCGGAGAATGGCGCGATCGCGAAGCAACGCTTCTTGCCCAATTCAGGTCTGCAGTCATTGAAACGGAAGAACTTCAGGAGGGTTATGCCTTTTGCCTTCCGGGTGATGGCGAGTGGATTGGGCTTATAGCGGAATTGATTGTGGCAGAGCGCGAATGTTGCCCCGTCTTAGCATTTGAGATGGCTGCGCTCCCCAATATGGGGCCAGTGATTGTCCGGGTGATTGGCCCTGCCGGTACAAAGGAGTTCTTGAGAACCGTCCTATGCAAACCTGAGGCGTCTACCTAGCGGCATTCTGGACGAGTTGGCAATCCGGGAAGTAGTGCTGGATGCATCCACTGCTTCCGTTTTGTCCGTTATTCGGGACAAATCGAAAAACAGCAAGAGCGATGCGACGAAGGAGGCCCGATGCCCCAGATCTCGACACAAGAGTTCGAACGGCTGCCACTGCGGGTTCACGACTTTCTTGCCGGCGTGCCGCTTCATGACGTGTGGGCCGTCGATCTGCCGCGGGCGCGCTCCGGCATCACGCTGGATGAGTTCTTGCGGACGGCAAGCGCGTGTCCGTGCACACCCCCGCCGCTCGTGCGCGCCCTCCTGAACCTCCGTCTCTTCGTCGGCCGGCTGCTTGGCTGGGATCGCGAGCCGGCCGCAACCGCCTGGGAATCCTTCGCAACGCGCATGACAACCGCCGATCGCTCTAGGTCCCTTGCGCCAGCGGGCACGCGCGACGGACTTTTCCGCGTCGTATACCGCTTCGAGAACGAGCAGCTCCTTGAGCTGATCAACCGTACCGCCCACGCCGCAGCGCTGAGCGCCCTTGTCGAAACGGCAAATGCGTACCGCTTCTATTTCGGCGTTTACGTGCGCAGCGTCAGCCGCTTCACGCCGATCTACATGGCCCTGATCGACCCGTTCCGCAAGCTGGTCGTCTATCCGTCACTCCTTCGCACCGTCCGCGCGAAGTGGAGTGAAACCTTCGGCACGGCCTGACAACGGAACACCTTTTCATAAGAAGGTTGCGGTGGTGGACAGAAGCAATCAGACACATGGATGCATTCGGACTTGGCCTTGCGGTGCTCGCAGCACTAGCGCTTCTCTTGGAGCCATCGGAGTGGCTGACACTAACGGCTGACCTGACGCTACCGAGATGCTAGTCGATATGCCCCCATTACACTCACAACTCCGGAACCGGCGGATACTGGGCGGATGGTCGGCAAAACCGGAACCAAGCGCTAACTGATCGCGCTTGTTCTGTCCAAAAGCCCGGTGGGCATCGACCCAGCTGCAAGTTGGGTTTAAATCCCACTCTCTTCCTCTGTCCCATCCAGGCCCGGCTTGAGCCCGCTCAGACCCCAAGAGCCTGATCAATCTTCTCGGCATCGAATCCCACGATGACCGAACCATCAATGACAATCACCGGAGTGGTCATATAGCCGAGTTTTTTGAGATCGGTCAGGGCGTTAGGATTTTGCGCTGTGTCCCTCTCTTGTGAAACTCTATGCCCTTTTGCGAAAGAAACTCTTTCGCTTGTTCGCAGAACATTCTCCCATGCTGGGAATAAACCACGACGTTCTTCGTCATTCTTCACCTCGCGCTGGTGTGGTGCCGCTTGCTAGTAAGCGCTGGATGGACTCTTTCACTCCGCTAATCACATCGCGGACCGGATTGTCGGAATAAACCGGCTTCGGCGGGACATCTTGCCAGTAGGTTCCCGGCGCATATACGGCGATGTAGTCCCACACCACAGTCGAGCGGTTGTGTTCTCCGAGCAAGTGAGACAACGCCCGTTTTCTGTCCCAATACTGTGCCGCTCGGAGGTCAGGAATGCGACCGAGCGCAGCCCTCGAGGGGGCGGCAAAATCGGTCGGCAATACCGGCTCCCAGATCACGAAAACCCGCACGTCTTGGCTATTGAATTCTCGCAGCAATCGTCCCGTTGCAGAGGCCCCCTGCAAGCAATAGGCTCAAGTGGGGGAGAGCATAACCACGACGCGGATAGATGATGCTGAACTGTTGAACGCAGTCTTCAGAGGCGTAAGGTCGCCCGAAGAAAAACTGACGAGAGCCGGCTGTCCCTTGGGTGTCGAGTGTCCGCCGTAGAAGTAATACACGACCCCAAACGCCACCAGAAGAACCGCAAAAAGAAGGATTCGCTTTCGAGTCATGATTTACCTGCCAAAAGATCGGCCACCAGGTTGGCGATCACTTGTGGAAAGAAGATGAATACAAACACCACAAACGCCGAGAACCACAAAAGAAGAGTGCTGATCCTGCCGGGCTTGCAATTGCATTGCTTCGCCCGCCAGGACTTGTAAAAGCCAAAAGCAATCAGCAGCACCGACAGAACAAGCAGGTACGGTCGCAACTGGGCGACAAAGGCCGATGTGCCCGCTGCTCCGGCAGCGAACACAAACGGCAGCAGCGGCAGGCAGCAGCTTGACGCGGCAATCACGCTGCCGAGCGCAGCGACGCTAGCAACCACGGTGCTTCCGGAACCGGATTTATTTGTCGCCAGATTTTTTTCTAATTGAGACATATTTGTTGCTGTTGGAGCCGTTCATTCGATCAAGCTTCGTGAGCAGGGGACAACAGTCCTCATGCTTGATTTCCCCGTTTCAGGCGGAGCTCACGATTGCAATTGCGGAGCGCCCCTCCAAGCTCCCGCTCCAGTCTGGCAAGACTCTTGATCTTCTCCCGTACATTCCCCAGCTTGCACTTGAGCATGGATTGCACTTCAGAACAAGCATGATGCTTTGTCCGTAGCGCGAGCAATTCTTTAACTTCGGCGAGAGAGAACCCCAATTCCTGGGCATGCCGCACAAACTTGAGGTCGCGAATCTGCTCTCCGTCGAACAAGCGGTACCCGCCTGTGCTGCGACTCGCACTTTTGACTAGCCCCAGTTTTTGATAGAAGCGGATCGTATCCACGCTGACGCCGCCCAGCTTTGCGGCCTTACCGATATGAACCACCTCCGTCACGCATAAAGCATAAACCCTGGAGTTACCTCCAGAGTCAAGGGAATCCCGCCGGGCAAGTTCGACCAAGCGGTCACGCGCGGTGCGCAGCTCTGCTTGCGCTTCGCCATCTGTTCGCCTACAATACAAAGAGCAATTTGTGAGCATTCATGCCAGCCGATCTCTTTAAAAAGCGGCATGAGCTGGGAAATAGGCCGCGGTGACGAAGATGAGAGTGAAATCTTTTACGTACGAGAGAAATTGGACGGGGAAATACTACCGGCAAAGGCTGCTGCCGAGCTCAGACAATGGACAAGCACATTGCCAGCATGTTGAGCGATGGTTGGGAGATCATGGCCGAAACCTCTCACTCTGGCAATAGCCGCGGGTTTCGACCTTTTGCGAAACGCAACAGCATCACTGTTTCGTTTCGAAGAGCCGCCTGATTCCACCTGGGGGAAAAGACGCAAGCGACCGTCGACGTCGACACATTAAGGGATTCGATGTATTATCCGGCTGGTAGACTGTCCCGTCTCGGCCACAAATAGCGCCCGTCATGCCTTTCATCATCTGTGCCTTTCCCCGGTCACGCGGATCTTGTGAAGACAGCGAGGTAGAGGAATAGCAAGAGAGCGAGAGCACTGAGGACGCTTCTCACGGCATGCAATCTGCCCCAGCGGGCGAGCAGCCGCTCTGTTTGGGCTGATCGCCTGTCCAGCGTGGGGCTCAGCAATTGCTTATTGGTCGGCAGGATGACAATCAATGTGAAAGGGATGACCGAAACCTGCAAGACTCCGGCAACGACCCACCAGAATGTTGCCCCGGCAAGCCATGCTGCAATAGAAGACAGCAGGCACACGGCTGCCGACGTCACCTGCAAGATGGTTCCCCGGTGATAGCTCGGGGGAAATTCAGCCGTAGCTATTTCTACCCCGCATTCCATTCTGGCCGGATGTTCGACGAGGCTGACGTAGACGGAGGCTCCTGTAAACAAGCCGCAGGCTAGCACAGCGGCGAATTCAGCGATCTGGGGCATCATTCGATCCTTGCGTTCTCTCGGTGCTTTCAAACGCCAGAGTCAAGACAGGCGCAGACTCTTGAGCGAGGCGCGAGCCGCTCCTCGACTGATGTCAGGCACAATGACCAATTCAAGAATCGTGACATCGGAGATTTCAACTTGATATTCCTCGACCTCGCGTACTGTGTTAGGTGGGCTGAAATTCCACTGCTGGCGCACAATTTCTCGAAATGAGCGCCCGCCATCTGGAGACCATCGCAGGACGAACTCTTGTGTACGCTCTGTTTCGGTTTCTTCGAAGACGAGCGAGATGCGTCTGAGCCGTTGCGGCTGATCGAAGAGTAGCCGGATCGTTTGAGTTCCCGGACTCGCTGCACGCCAACCCTGCGTTTCTCCTGAAACCAACGCAGAGTCGATTCCGTAATCCTTTTCTTCCGAAGTCACCTCGACCGAGGCCGCACGGTCGAGGTCTAGCCAGTCTTCGTCGTGAGGCCGACTACTCTGCGGAAGCTGCGCGATAACCCGCTTACGCATATCCGGCTAGTTTACCTCTGGCGCTGCTCTCATGGTTCGACGAGATCGCAACTGAGAGTCACTCTGTTACGCAACTTTCAGCACTATCTTGCCTCGTGCGTGTCCCGTCTCGTTGAGTTCGTGGGCGCGTCGGGCGCCCGAGAGGGGCAGCACGGTTTCGACCACTGGTTTCAGTTTCCCAGCATCGACGAGCTTTGCAATCTCAGACAACTGTGAAGAACTGGGGTGGGCAGAGAAGAAAGCCGACCGCACGCCGTGTTTGGCAGCTTCGTCTGCTGAGGGTGGAGCGACAATCGAAACGAGAATCCCGCCCTTCTTCATCACCTTCCACGAACCGTTCTGGGTATCGCCGCCCAGTGTATCCAGCACCACGTCCACATCGCGGACTAGATCCTCGAAGCGCGTCTTTTCGTAGTCTATCGGTTCGTCAACGCCCAATTCCTGTAGAAACGCCTGATTCCGTCCCGACGCTGCGATGACATGCGCTCCCTTCCATTTTGCGAGTTGCACGGCGAAGCTGCCCACGCCTCCGGCTGCGCCGTGAATCAGAACCCTCTGGCCTTTGTTCAGCGCAGCCGTGTCGACTAGCGCCTGCCATGCCGTCAATCCCACTACAGGAATGGCAGCGGTGTGGACATGGTCAATCGACTTTGGCTTGAGCGCCGCTTCTGTTTCCTTGACTACGACGTATTCCGCATAAGCGCCTTTGCCGCTGCGGACATCCGGGCGAGCATAAACCGCATCGCCTTTCTTGAACTTGGTGACACCGGAACCATTGTTTCGACAATACCGGAAACATCCCAGCCCGGAATGAAAGGTAGGGGAACAGGAAAGACATCCTTCAGATAGCCTGCTCTGATTTTCCAATCTATGGCATTCACCGAGGCAGCATGGACTTTTATCAACAATTCACCAGAGTCCGGTGTTGGGCGCGGTGCATCTTCGAAGCGGAGCACTTCCGGCCCGCCGTAGTTGTGGATTCTAACTGCTTTCATGTTTTCCATTTCGCACATCTCCTTGGATAGGACATTATGAACGCTTCAAAGTGAAGGTTTGGAGTGACCGAACCCTACACCGATGGCGGCTCAGCGGAAACGTGTTTTGCAGCTTTCCCCACAAACGGTTCGAGCAACGACTTGAACTGAGGGCTCAAATGCAGATGTTCACTTTCCTGCTCAAGTAGTCTGCTCGGATAAGCAGCGGTCTTCAGTGCGTATCGTAGGTGTGAAAGCCGCATGAGCCACAGCGCATGCTTCAGGTCTTCTTCGTTGCGGATATGAAAAGTGATCCACCCTGAGTTAGGAACCCAGTGATGCTCCTCAGCAAGACGGTTTGCCAAGAGCGCATCACGAAGTGAGCGTGGGAAAGGGATGTCAACGATCCCACCAGTATGCATGTGTCCAACTTCTGCCTTGTCGAAGAGGAATTCATGGCCCCCGAAACGGTGCGGATGAACTGATACATGGGGCCACGTTGAAACTTCGTCTTCCAGCTTTTTCAAGTGATCTTGCATTGGTAAAGCTCCCTAGTCTCTACTTTCGATGACTGAACATGACCGCTCGATTCAGCTACAGCATCCGAGCCGATCAGCTTGTGAATTGCAGAGCTAGAACTTAGGATTTCCAGTGATGGCCAATACATCCATCGAAGCCTGCCCGCGAATCGACGAATTCCTGCCGAATCACGATTTCAGCGCCAGATATGAAATCCGCATCACGGCGCCAGCTTCGGTGGTGTATCAGTCTCTTCTGCACTCGGACTTCAGCCAACTGTGGCTACTGCGCTTCTTGATGGCCGTCCGAAGTGGAAAACGGAAGCCACGCACTCGCGTGCCAAGCGACTTCCGTCAGCGACTCCAACAGACGGGATTCGTCATTCTGGCGGATGTTCCCGGTGAGGAGATTGTCATCGGCGTCGCAGGACGATTCTGGCGTCCCGATGGAGGGCGCTGCCTCGACCTCGCTGTGGGTGATTTTGTTGGGTTTTGTCGCCCCGGTTACGCGAGGGTAGCATGGAATTTCAAGCTGCGGGCTGATTCGCTTGAGAGTACAGTTCTTTCTACCGAAACGAGGATCAAGTGCTTCGGTCTGGCGGCGTTGTGGATGTTTCGCCTCTACTGGAGCTTCGTCGGCCCGTTCTCTGGCCTCATTCGCAAGGCGATTCTTAAACAGTTGAAGGTCGAATCGGAATCCCAGGCCAAGGCGTGAGCCACACCCGAACGCAATCGGCACAGGCTTCCGCTTCGCAACGTTCACCGATGTTTTGTACCCAGAAAGGAGAGATCATGACTCGCGAAGCCAGATTGATGTCCGGGATCATCCTCATCACGGTGCCGACGATTCAATATGGTGGTTATTTTCTGCTGACCTCGCTGATGAACAAGGCCAGCGGGTACATGGAAAACCCGCTGCGCCAGAATTTCTTCCGCGCCGGGCACGCCCACGCGGGCGTCATTGTGATTCTGTCGCTCGTGTGCCAGATACTCGCGGATGGAGCCGTCCTCCCGAGCCCCCTGCTTTGGGCAGTCCGAATCGGAGTCCCACTTTCCGCAATTCTCATTTCGTCGGGGTTCTTTTTCTCCGTATTGTCGCCGACTGCTACTCAGGCGAACGGAGCCATTGTTCTTATCTATGCGGGAGCAGTGATTCTCGCCCTTGCCGTGGTCGCGCTCGGTGTTGGGTTGTTGCGGTCTGCTCAGCCGAGCTAGGGCAGTAGAATGGGATTCGATTACCTCGTGAGGTGGAACTCATTATGCAGCGGGCATTCGGATTGAATATTCCACAAGAGCTGGGCGATGTTTGTGATCCTGCGCGGCTAGCTCTAGTCGTGTACGACATGCAAGTCGGGATCGTGAAGCAGATCGAGAACGGCCAGCAGATAACCGACAGAGTGCTTCAGGTTCTGGAAGCGGCCCGCAAAGCGGGAATTCGCGTCTTTTTCACGCGGCACATGTCACTCCCCAAGGAACTCATGGGTGTGTCCCAGTTTCGCATCGCGATGGCTTGGCAACGGGTGAAATCGGTAAACGAGGTCAAGCCTTGGTTCTTGCGCGACTCGCCCGGATTTCACCTTATTCCGGAGTTGAATCCGCTGCCGAGCGAAGCCATCTTCGACAAGATCACCATGTCGGCGTTTGAAGGCACACCGCTGGACATCGCGCTGCGCGATTGCGGGATTGATGCCTTTGCCATCGTCGGCATCGCCATGGAAATCGGTATTGAGCCTACCGTGCGGCACGGTGCTGACCTTGGTTACGTTCCGGTTGTCGTCACGGACGCCTGTGGCTTCGGCCACCGCGATGCGGCAGCGCGTTCCGTCGCCAGCCTCGAATTCGCGGGCGATGCTTTGCTTACAAATGTCGAGACCATGTGTGCTCAGCTTGGGTGCTTAGTGACCCGGACCGCGAGTTAGTCGGCATTTGACGTGCCTACGGTAGAGCATCGGCTAAACTAAGTGATTGAAGCCCGAAAGAAGCACTTCCGTGACTCACGCCACCGTCACCATCTCCCCGGGTTCGCGCTTTAGAGCCGCCATGATGCTGGCCATCATTGCGGATGCCCTCCAAATCGTCGTTTTTCCGTTGTTTGTGAAAGGCGCTTTATCACCCGCTGACGACATACTCGATTTCGGTATCGCAGCCGTGCTGGTTCACCTTCTTGGGTGGCACTGGGAATTTCTGCCATCGTTTCTAGCCAAGCTCGTTCCCGGAGTCGATTTAGTTCCTTTCTGGACAATGGCGGTTGCAAACGTCTATCGGAAATCGAAGCGAATTGCGGTCGCAGAAGAAAGTCGTGAGCAGCACCCAGCGCTGAAACACCCACAACGTTCCTAAGCCAAGCTTGTGGATTATGATGACACGGGTGAGTCGCCGATGCCTGCGTCTTCGAAACGTTCCATCGAGCAGTACTATGCAGAATTTGCCGAGCAAGAACGCTTAAACTCGGGAATGGGGCAACTGGAATTTGAACGTAGTAAGCAGATTTTGCGACGCTTTTTGGCGCCGCCACCTGCTGTCATTGTTGACGTTGGAGGGGGCACGGGGCCGTATTCTTTTTGGCTATCGGAACTCGGATATGAGACACACCTAATTGACTCCTCAGAGAAACTGGTTGAGCTTTGCAAAAGTCGCATCCGAGCAAATCCCCAAGCGCCGAGTCCTCGCTCGGTTGAAGTCGGGGACGCAAGATCGCTACCCCAGCCGGACGGGTCGTGTGATGGGGTCTTGATGTTTGGGCCGCTATATCACCTGACTGAGCGAAGCGAACGGGTTCGAGCCATTCGAGAAGCCCGTCGAATCTTGAAGCCAGGCGGATACGTTTTCGCAGCTACAATATCGCGAGTTGCATCGTTCATGGCGGCAGTGTGCGAGAAGCTGCTGAATGACGCGACCTTCCTATCCATCGTCGAGGTAGACCTAGAAAGTGGGCAACATCGCAATCCTACGGATAATATTTCCTTCTTCACCGACGCCTTTTTCCATCGCAACGTAGAGATTCGCGCCGAATTGGAAGAAAGCGGATTTTCGGTAGTCACACAGGTTCCGATCGAAGGATTGGGCTCTATGGCTAGAGGCATCGATTCCATCTGGACTGAACCACATGGTCGAAAAGCCCTGTTGAGTCTGCTAGAGCGGACAGAAATGATCGAAGAGGTCAGCGGCAGTTCTTTCCACATCATGACGGTGGGGCGGCGCGGGGAGTAGCAGCCTGAAATGCACTAATTTGCGCACGCCGCCACTGATAGCCATGGGCGAACGCCTTGGTGCGAGCACAATGCCTGCGTATTTAGAGGGAAGAGGGTATGAACTGGGCGCGTCTCGCTGAGATCGTTGTTGGTACTGGTGTGGTCTCGTCGCTCACTGACTGGTTCTTCGCAGGCGATTGGCTACATCGCCGCTACACTCATCCCGAAATCTGGCGTCAGGGCGGCGAAGGGAGAGCGATTGCTCTGACCAGTCCGCTACCATTTCTGACCTGTGGGGTCTTTGCCTATATCACCGCCCGGCTGGGTCTTCATTCTATGTCGGGCGCGGTCAAGCTGGCCGTTGCGGTGTGGCTGATCGGCCCGTTGCCGCTGATCCTCACTATTATAATGCCGCATTTATGAAGCTGCACCGGGTGTTTGTCGCGTCCTACGCGACAGGGTGGTTGGTAAAGCTTGTGATCGTTGCAGTCGCAGTTGGCTGGTTCCTTCGGTGACGCCGACAGGAAAATCGATTCGTATCGTTTGGCTCCCAGCGGCTTTAACCACAGTCTGCTGAGCGCAGGTGTGACTCTTATTTCAAAAACGGCGAATCGCCAAAGAACGTCTCTGATTGCCCTTACCCGTGTTGCGGTGGTGGATCATTTAAAGACACCAGAAGATCAGGAGGGACGACGCCGACTGAAGCGTGGCACAATTGCATAGTTGAGTTGCACAAGGACGATAAAAGCAATACCTCAAGTACGTGCTAACGATGCAGAGCAAGGCACCGAATGCATATAGCCCCTGGTCAATGACAATGCGACGTTTGATCGCAGCCGGAACATCTATTGGCATTTCGTCCTTCACGACTCCGGTTTCTTCCGCACACACCCAACTGAAGTACAGCGTGATCCCGAGGAGTAGAAGGTTTACCCAGTACGTGAGGAGCGCGATGCGGTAGGCGGGGAACTCCGCCAGCAGCCTCGTTGAAAACGGCGTAATCGACACCGCGAATAGAGCACTGCGCTGGAGCCACTGGTTGCTTCCGCTTTAGATCTAAATGTTGGACGCGTGGAAGGAGCTTCGTCAGGCCCGATTGGGTATTCGTGAGCCCCACCGAGCCACGCAACCAGACTTGGCGGTTCACGGGCCAACCTGCACAAGCGGCAACCCAGGACTTCGTCGCGCTCATCAGTGCTGCAGCGAACGCACGGATTCTGGACATGACGTCCCTCCGGAAAACCCGAAAAGATTCCCTTTCGCCACGGTTCAGGCCCGTCAGGAATAGAATTGCCCCATGCCACAGTCCAAATTGCGCTTCGTCGGGGTCGAACTCTATTTTGAAGACCTCGAAACGGCCAAACGGTTCTACCGGGAAACCTTGGGACTCAAACTTTCGGAGGAGCAGGTAGGGCATCATGCAAAGTTCGGTGCAGGCTCGAATTTCATTTGCCTGGAACGCAAGGGCACAGAAGGGTACCCGTCGCTCGACAAAGCCGTTCTATTTTTCGAGGTGCCAGACCTTGCAGAGGTTATCGATGGGATCGGACGTGAGCGGGTCGTGCAAAACGAGCCTGAACGTGGTGACCGCCCATCGTGGGCTGTGATTCACGATCCCGAGGGCCACAACATCCTGCTCTTGCAAACCAGAAGGCCTGAGTAGAATCAAAACTGTTTCTTTTCGGCGCGGCCAAGACCATAAGACGTAACCGCATCCTTGCAGCGTGTTTACCCCTGCCAAAATCCACCCGGAGCCAATTTGGCGCACTTCGCCGGAGTTGAGGTGGCAAGAACTCGTCAACAATTCGTCAATAAAAATAGGCTGTCTTAGGTCTGTTTTTCGGGTTTCTGAAAACGGAAAAGCAACAACGCGAAGTCAGAATCCTAATTGCACTCAAAGCACCCTAGTACCGACGAAAGCCGGACTCGTAGCCAGCTCGATACCCGTCGGAGTATTGCGCCTTGTAGCTGTTCTTGTCGCCGTATTCTCGGCGGTAACCGTGATCGCGGTCGTCATACTTTCCGCGAGGATTAGCGTTGAACGGCTTATTCTTGTACGTATCTTCGCGAGCTTGGCTGATTCCGGCCTGAAATCCAGTTCTATAGCCCATATTGCCGCCGTAACCGTAGCCAGAATGGCCGTAGAGTAGAGTCGAGGGGTGGCGCGCAGGTTTAGGTGCCGCCTAGCCGAGACCGGCCCTTTCGTTGTGCCGGTGCCTCAATAGCTTCCCCATGCCCCGTTTCCACACCCCCACTCATCGAACTGGACAGGCGCAGTTAACGCATCCAGCTCTCGGAGAAAGGGTCACGTTGTCGCCCACGGAAGGCTGGCGGTCCGCACGGTAAGCCGAACCAAGCCAAACCGCCGCTGCCTGCCCTTATCGTAACCATCCCGGTAGCCCTGCTGCTAGCCGTACTGGCGCGCTTGACCCCGGTCGCCCCGATAGTAGCCATCGTCGTCGTCACGATACTGCGCCAAGCGACAGACCGCTGAATGCCAGGACCGCCGCAATTGCAAATGCTGCAAACTTATTTTGCCGCAACATAAATTCCTCCGATCAGATGCGCCTTCCTTATCTGATGGGATGCTGTCAGCTTGGCCATCTGCTGCTCGCATCAGGTATTTTCCAATCATTCTTACCTGAAGCCAACGTTAAATACACCGAGACACGCATCAAAGAAACCGGGCAATTCGGGCATAGAGGCCAAAGCACCAACCTGGCAAAGGGCCATGGCATCCAAGCTCGCTGGAGGCACACTTATGAGGTATTCGCAGCTTGTTTTGCCGGTGCTGGTTGCAATGGTTGTTATCGGTTGCGGGGCTGGCCACCCAAACTTGACCGGTATCACGGTTACGCCTCAATCTGCGACCACTACGAGCAATCCGCAGGGCCAAGTTGGCTACACTGCCATGGGAAACTTTAGCAACCACACGAGTCGGGAGCTTTCGCAGGTGGATGGTCTGTCATGGAAGACATCCCCTACGATGACCGGGACTGTAGCAGCGACTATTGGCTCGACTGGCGAAGCGACCTGCTCAGCGCCCGGTACGGTGACCGTGACCGCAAGCGCTCCGGAGAACCTTCAGCTCACGGTGAATAACGGAGTGCAGAACACGTCCGCCACCGTAACGGGCACAGCGATGCTAATTTGCCAATGAGGAAATGAAAGACTCCGCGCTCTGGATCGGGCCTTGCAAAGCCTGCACGTCATTGCCCCTGAAAGTCAGTAGTTGGAGTGAACCGTTTGAGCGCACGAGGAGAAGACCTGATTCCAGAGGTCACGAAAATGACAGCGTTTTAGAGGTTCAATCTTGCTTAACCGTCATCAGCCCTTTTCGCGCGCGATGCGCGCGCAGCGCTGTCGCGCGAGGGGGAGGGATTATAGTCGTGCGTTTCGCCCACATTCAGTGCAGGTGGCATTGGCGTGAAGTTCAGTCTTCTTTGGGGTTATGTTTAGCCATTTGTTTGACGTTATGCTCAGCCATTTTTAAGGAAGGCCGCGAAAACATGGCCGCAACTCTTGCATGACAGATTCGAGCGTGTCTCGCCACTATCAGACTTCCGTTTCTTCTCCGGCTGTTGATGACCTGGGGATCATCGTACTGCGGCTGCGGATTCGTCCGGTGACAAAGCTTTTGGGCAGCGCCCTGCTGGCTGAGTGCGCGGCATGAGATGATAATAAAGGCGGCGGAGAAGGATCGATGGCAACGGCTCAAGTTCTTGAGACTCCTGCCCACGCTCAGATTGTGGAGGATGAAGAGACGGGCTGCTGCATCGCCGGAGGGGGACCTGCCGGGGCGATGCTCGCGCTGCTGCTGGCGCGGCGAGGGATGCCCGTCACGCTACTCGAAATGCACCACGATTTCGACCGCGAATTCCGGGGCGACACGGTTCACCCCTCGACGCTCGAGATCCTCGATCAGCTTGGGCTCGCGGAGAGCGTCCACGAACTTCGCAACAGCAAGATTTCAGCACCCACGCTGCTCACCACGCGCGGTCCCTTCACACCCTTCGATTTGAGCCGCCTGAAGACGAAGTATCGCTACATCCTGATGATCCACCAAAAGGACCTGCTGGCTCTGCTGACGCAAGAAGCGAAGAAGCACCCCGGCTTCCGGCTCTTGATGGGCGCCAAGGTAACCGACCTGATTCGAGAAGACGGCGTGGTTGGAGGCGTGCGATATCAAACGGACGACGGAATTCATGAATTGCGCGCGCTCCTGACCGTGGGCGCCGACGGCCGGTTCTCGCGCGTGCGTCATCTGGCGGGAATCCAACCGGTGGGCACGTCACCGCCGATGGATGTGTTGTGGTTCCGGTTGCCGCATCTTCCCGAAGAGATCGACGTGCCGGGTGGCGCGTTCGGCGGATTTGCGCGCGGACATATTCTCGGCGGCTTCGATCGCAAGGATAATTGGCAAGTCGCGTTCGTGATCGCTAAGGGTTCGTATCAATCGCTGCGCGCGGAAGGAATCGAAGGGTTGCGGCGGCGGATTGTTGAAATTGAACCGCGCCTGGCGAAGCACGTGGAATCGCTCACAGGCTGGCACCAGTTGTCGCTGCTTTCGGTCGAGTCAAGCCGCTGCCCGCGGTGGTACACACCC
>Ga0209217_1000121_pt1 | contig 17217 bp, 13 predicted proteins | sample JacPinW_OM3H0_M2_FD_187957 | JGI IMG/M metagenome (GOLD analysis project Ga0209217, IMG submission 187957) | Forest soil microbial communities from Algoma, Ontario, Canada - Jack Pine, Ontario site 1_JW_OM3H0_M2 (SPAdes) (version 2) | ecosystem: Environmental > Terrestrial > Soil > Boreal...
CCGCATGCGCAACCGCACCCGCCAGCAGCCGCAGGAATCTTTGCAGATGTTCAGCAACAGTGGATTCCACATAGACGGCGGGATTAGCATCGAAATCGATTCGGATCGGGGCGTCTGTTGATTGTTCATAAGCAACGATCGACAGGCCGGAGACAGGCCCTAAAGAAAGATTGTGCCCTGTGACGGGATTACCTGCGAAACTAAAATCATATTTGAAGCGCAAAATATTTAGATTTAGGTCAAACAGAGACTCTCGATCAGATATTGCACCATAGTCCCTTCGCAAATCTGCAATCTGATACTGTTGATGCGGCAGGTTCTGGCGAATTTTGGAGGCGACCTGATCCGCGATCCCGCACAGGGTATTGTCGGGATGAACCGAGAGTCGCAGCGGCAGTACGTTGGAGACCATTCCGGGAATGCAGCGCGTAGCGCCGTCGCGCGTTGCCATTGGCAGGCCAAAGAGCACATCTGACTCGCCGGTAAGCCGATGAAGAAAAGCAGCAGTCGCACCGGCTAAAATGCGGGATAAATTTGTCCCCATTCCCTTGGCGAGCGAGCGGAGACGATTTGAGATTGGAAGAGGTAAATACGCTGTCTGGCGAAGAAAGCCGTTCGATGCAGGTGAGGTGCATGCCGCGAGCTTGCTGAAAGTTGGGCGTCCAGCCAGATACTGGCGCCAGTACTTCTGGTCTTGCGTCAGTCGTTCACTGCGACGATAGGCAGCGTCACCTTCCAGCAGCGCCCTCAGGGAGCCTGGTGAATCAAGATTTGTGCTTTGGTTGACGCCGAGGAGACTGTAGAGTTGCGCCACGCGACGGGCCACAAGCCACATCCCGCAGGCGTCCATAATGACGTGGTGGTAGCGCGCGTACCAAAAAAACCGATCAGGCGAAGCTTTGAATAAGGCAAATGCGAACAGCGGCTCTCGGGATAGATCGATCGGCTGCCCGAGATCAGACTTCATCCAGGTCTCGGCCGCTCTGCGTGGATCAATTTCTCTGCTCACATCAATGATCGGCAGCGACCACGCGGGTGCAGAAGTTACAATTTGGTGCGGCTCGCCTGTCTCCTCCGTAATTCTCACCCGCAGCGTTTCAGTTTCGGAGACCAGTAATTGCAATGCCCTTTCGAATAGTATTGGATCGATCGGTCCATCGATCTCGAGGTACTCGCCGATGTTATAGGCAGCGCTTAGAGGATCGAGGCGCTGGGCGAACCAGATGCCCAGCTGGGCAGCAGACATGGGGAGCACGTCGGTGGTCCGAGCTTCAGCCCAGTTGAGTGGCAGCCCGTTGCCAGAGCCAGCGCGCAGATCAGTGCCGGGATTGACGTACTTGTTCACAGCAATCGGATAATGAGTCGGCGGGAATGGTCGAACCCCTTTGCAGCAGCATCCGGCCCAATGGTCATCCGAGGGTCCAGCTTGTCAAGTATAGTTGAGGCGAGCGGGGGGCGCCCGCACCCCCTGCGATGCTGGTACGCGGCATCTCGATGTGGTAATGACTCCTCACGTTGAGGTCACCAGACTTTGATCGATCGATGGCATATATGCACGCACGAGAAAGGGTCCCAACATGACGCAGGAGACGCCCGGATCTGGGGCAACTGGAGGAGCAGAGTCGGCCGAGGTTACCACCGGGCTGAAATCGGAGACGACGCAACAGAGTCGGGATGAGCTTGCATCGCAATTGGTAGACCGGCTGTCGCTTTGGTCGGGCGCGGCCGGGCTGATCCCGGTGCCGCTTGTCGACATTGCTGCTGTCGGCGGTGTTCAATTGCATATGCTGCGCCGGCTATCGGAAATCTACGGCGTGCCCTTCTCGGAGAATCGTGGCAAATCGATCCTTGCCAGTATTGCGGGCGCCGTCATTCCGGCAAGCACAGCGAATACTGCTGCGATCGGGACGATGAGTCTCATAAAGGGGCTACCCGGCTTCGGAAGTGTTATTGGAGCGCTGACGATGCCGGTGGTTTCCGCCGGAGCGACCTGGGTGATCGGCAAAGTCTTCATTCAGCACTTTGCTTCCGGCGGCACGCTTCTCGACTTCAATCCGCCGGATTATCGCGAGTTCATTAAGGTCCAGAGAGAGAAATTCGCTGCCCGTAGGTCGGCGGCTGCTCCTCAGGCTCAGTCCACAGCTCCCAATGCAGCCGAGCCCGCTTCGAAAGGAACGGCCACCTCCAGTGCATGAGCCGCTGCGGCATTACGGGGCGTGCACATTCTTCCTCGACCCTGATAGCTAGAGACAAGCTGGAGAGCTTCAGGGGAAGAAAGATGGCGTAATGGCCATAACGATTGGCATCATCATATACCTCGTTTTCTGTCTTCTTACGGCGCTGTGCGGCAGCCAACGCCGGATCGGTTTTTTGGGAACGTTCATCATATCGATTCTCATCACGCCGGTTCTGATGCTGATTGTATTGCTGCTGACCGGCCCATCCCGCGGAACCGAATGGCACCGGCCCCCACGCAGCGAGTAAACCGTCTTGAACAGAAGCGGCGCTGTGTACCTCCGCTCGATTTGCGCGTTCGACCCCCTGCCCGGGCCTAAACCTGACGATCACAATGCCGTTCTTCCAACTTGTCCGCCGCGAAATGCAGGGCTCCCTCGACCGGCTCGTGCTTATGGCCGCGCTCGGAGGCATCAGCACCGCCTCCATTTTGGCTGCGATCAACTCTGGCGCGCAAGCGGCCGATAACGGCAAACCCGGCCTGTGGTCGGCGACGCTCTTCATCATCGCGCTCCTGCTTTTTATCAAAACGCAGAACTACGTCCTGCTCACAGCCACGTCTGAGATCGAAGGTATCATCCACAAGGTGCGGGTGCGCCTGATGGACCACATTCGGCAGTCCGAGCTGCTGCCGCTGGACGAAATCGGGCGTGCCGAAATCGTTGGTGCAATTACCAGGGAGACCGCGGTTCTCACCCAGGCGAGCAACTCCCTCGGTTTTGCAGCACAGGGTGCCGTTCTCATCATCTTCGTCGCGCTATACGTCGCTTATCTGTCCCTGCTGGCCTTTGCGCTGAGCGTCGTGATTGTCGGAGTGGCGGCCCTGCTATTCCACTCCAGAGGCCGTCAACTCGCCAAGGCGTCGCAGGAGGCGTCGCAGTGGGAAAATCGCCTATACAATCGGGTAATGGACCTGCTTGATGGCTTCAAGGAGGTCCGCCTCAACCGTCCGCGAAGTGAAGACCTGTACGGCGATATCCTCGAAGTATCGAGAACCGCGGCAAACATCAAGATTCGCACACAAGCTGAGACCTTCAAGCGAATGGTCCTGCTGCAGAGCTCGATGTACGCCATGCTGGGGGCCATCGTATTCGCCGTCCCGGTCCTCAGCGATACGCTCGCGGGGGCCTCGATCGGCAAGACAGTAACCGCGCTGGTGTTCGTTATTGGAGCGTGTTTCGGGCTGGTGCAGTCGATCCCTATCTTGTCCGCTGCAAACGCGGCAGCAGCTAACATCGAACGCTTAGAGGCTCGTCTCGCTGCGGCGGCCGCCGGGATCCGAGTGGAGGACGTGCAACCGGCGACCCGTTTTGACGGTATCGAGATGCGCAATGTCGTTTTCAGCTATGTTGAGAAATCGACAGATTCCGTGTTCAAGGTTGGACCCGTGGATTTCACGCTGCGGTCCGGCGAGCTCGTCTTCATTACCGGCGGCAATGGTTCCGGAAAATCGACATTTCTCAAACTCCTCGCGAGCCTGTATAAACCCGATTCCGGTGAAATCACTCTGGACGGAATACTCGTCATTGACAGGACCCGCGAAGCCTACCGGCAGCTGATCTCCGCGATCTTCGTAGATTACCACCTTTTTCAACGGCTCTACGGGATCCGCGATCCCGACCCCATTGAGGTGGATCGGCTGCTGGCGCAATTTCGGTTGCTCGACAAGACTCACCTCGTGAATGGCGAATTCGATACGATCGACCTGTCAACAGGCCAGCGTAAGCGCCTCGCGCTTATCATAGCTCTGCTGGAGAAGCGGCCGATTTTACTGCTGGATGAATGGGCCGCTGACCAGGATCCGGAATTTCGACGCAGGTTCTATTACGATCTGTTGCCGACTTTACATCGGGCGGGCGTGACTGTGGTAGCTATAACCCATGATGACCGTTACCTGGATGAGATGGATCTTCCTGCTCGCAGGCTGCGGATGGATGAAGGTCGTTTCGTCGAGGAAGCATCGGTAGGGACAGGCTGATGAAAGCGTACCTCGTCTCCATGGATGGCAAGCCCCCAGTGGGCCGAACGCGCTACGCGTGGTCGCGTTTCGTCGAGCGCCATCTTCCTATCGCCGTGATCTATCTGATGGTTGCCACGCTTATCGGGGTAGTGCTTGCTCCCTACGTGCTGGTAACAGTTCCGAGTGGTTTCGTCGGTGTGCTGTGGAAGCGCTTCGGCGGCGGTACCGTACTTGATCCGCGCCAGCTGAAGGATGAAGGCATGCGCTTCATCCTGCCCTGGAACAAACTATTCCTCTACGATCTAAGGCTGCAATCAGCGACAGAGACCTACAATGCGATTTCCCGAGACGGGATCAGCCTGAGCGCATCCATCAACATCCGCTATCGGCTCAAGCGTGAGTCCATCCCCCAGCTCCATCAATCGATCGGACCGGGCTACGTACAGGCGCTGGTAAGCCCTGAAATCGGCAATCGAATGCGTGAAGTCATCGCAGAATACACTGCCGAGGATGTCTACTCGACAAAACGAGCTGAAATTCAGGACAAGATTCGCCGGCGTGCGGAGGCCATGCTGGGCGAGAAGATGATGGAGCGTCCGGAAAGCGAGGGAGGCGATCCTTATCGCATTCCGCTCTACGCGATGCTTAACCTCATCGACACCCTCATTCTGGGGATTGAATTGCCGCCTGCCGTAGTCAGTGCAATCAATCGGAAAATCGAGCAGTATTACATTTCAGAAGAGTACAAATTCCGTGTTGCACGCGAGATAAGGGAGTCCGAGCGAAAGAAGGTCGAGGCGGAAGGCATACACGAGTTTCAACAGATCGTCAGCCAGGGGATCTCCGACTCCTACCTGCAGTGGCGGGGCATCGAGGCCACACTTCAACTTGCGCAGTCGTCCAACTCGAAAATTGTCGTTATCGGCACCGGCAGGGACGGATTACCGGTCATTCTGGGCAACGCGGAGGCAACGCCGCCGCAGAGCGCACCGACTGGAGATCCGGATACTGCGCCGAAGGAGCGGCCGGTGGCAACAAGTCCTGCAGCCTCTTCGGGGAAAGCGCCGGCTGAGGGCCTTCTCCGTCCATCCGAAAATCCCCCCTCCAATCAGGGAGCGGCATCGCAACATTTTTCATATCCACAATCGCTGAGCCTCTCGGACATAGAGGCTATCTTATCGCGGATTGCCGGAGCAGCGCGCCCGCCAGCTCCGGACACACCACTCCCTAATGGTGGTTCAAGCAAGCCGGCCCAGCAGCCGGGCATGACCAACGGGGCCGCAACCAGCACGCCTCCTTGAGTAACGGAAGGGCGTCTTCCTGAAGCGGGCTATTAGAACCGATCCGGATTTTGAAATCCTCTGATCCAAACCCCTCTTCAGACTCACTGATCTGTAGCACTCGAATGAGAGACGTGATCGGCGCGTCGTCGGCGCAGTAATTATAGTCAGCCGCTGGATTAACGGCTAATATGCCGGTGGATTGATTCGTCGCGTTCCCAAGACCAGTCCGGCCCAGGGATACTGAAGGTGACGACTTCGATCATCACCATCGCAACGATGAAGGGCGGCAGCGGCAAAAGTACGCTTGCAAGCTGCCTCGCCGTGCACTGGCACCTGCATGGGCGGCGAGTTGCCATTATAGATGCCGATCCACAGCGCTCGGTTGCGCGGCTTGCGGCGCGCGAGCGGGCCCTCGGCGGCGTACCCGTCATTGAGGACGCGACCCCCGACGTCTGCAGCACGGCCCATCGGCTCTGCGCAGAATTCGGGTTGATCATTATCGACACCCCGGGGTTCCGCTCGGACGCCACGCTTGCCTGCGTCGGAACGAGCGATTTCGTCATCGTCCCGGTCAAACCCTCCCCTTTCGATGTCGATCGCATGCTCGACACGCTCAACATGCTTGGCAGCAGCGCTCGGAATGGACGGCCGAATTTTCGCTGCTTGCTCACTCAGACCACGCGCGATTCGGTCATTGGCAAGCACATTCGTACTGAGCTCGGTGAAGCCGGATTTCCGGTTCTCAACAGCGAGATGAGGAATCGCATCATTTATGCGGAAGCGGCACTGTGGGGGGCTACTCCGACGCTCGTTGATCGCCGTGGACCGGCGGCGCTCGATATCGCAGCAATCGCAGGAGAGATCGAGGTTATACTGGGTACTGAGTTCGTGACGAGGCGAGTGGCATCGGCATGAACAAAAAGAAGCTCCCCAAGGTCATCCTCTCTCTGAACGACGAAGCTCATCCGGCGACCTCGCCGGGCATTCCCTCCGCCGCGGGACAACAATCCTCCGCCGCTCACAACGGAGTGCACGATAGAACGGTCTCGGAGCGGCCATCGCAGGCCACGGACAATGTCGTACAGTTGATTTCGCCGGCGGATTCTGGTTCACCCGACGGTGGGGCGAAACCGGCGGGTTCGCCCCACGTCACGGTACAGAGCGGGCGCCGCCGATCCAGGGCGTTTGCCATCGTCGACCGCTATGCCGCCTGTTCGGCCATCGGCGGACTGGTGCCACTGGCGCTTGTCAATTTTGCTGGGATTACCACCATCATTGTGCGAATGGTGAAAGTGCTCTGCAACCACTATGGCGTGCCGTTCAAGCATGACCGCGCCCGCGCCATAGTCATCGGCTTGGTAGGGGGCGCCATGCCGGCCGGGGCGGCGGCGATCACCACATCCACTCTGCTCTACATCGCGCCACCGACTGCAGTTTTGGGTCTCGCGGTCTCCAGCGTGACTGCCGCGGTGTTCACCCGCAGCGTTGGGCGCGTCTTCATCGAGCATTTCGAGGGCGGAGCATCTTTGGACGCCTTTTCTGCCCCACAAGGCTGACAGGCCATAGCTTACGGCCGAAACAGATGACGAATGCGGGTCCAGTTATCGAGGCGCACATCATTGCTCGTTTCAGACTCCCCATCGGTTGGAGGTTCCGGCTCTGGGCCGGGATCATCGGGGGCGTGCACCAGGGGGATAACCCCTGGCGCGAGGGGGATGGGGGCGAGCATCGGGTGCGGTCGATCAAGCTTGTGCAACGGATCTGACGAGGGCTGAGTGCGCTCAGCGGATGCGCCGGTGCGCCGCGTTTCGATTGCGTCCGTTTCGGTGCGCTTCAGGAGTTGCGGGCTCTCAGCTTGAGAAAGAGCCGTGCCGGCGGAGCCCAAGGTTGTGGAGGGCTGAGCGTTCTCATGCAATGTCCCGCCGCTTCGTTCCGCCTCGATGAGGGCGCGCGCGGGCTCGTCGCCACTTAGCGGATCCTTCCACTCGAACGCATCGAGCCGGCCAGTAATCGGTGAGACCGGCAGCCAGCGTTCGGAAATAAACCCGTCGGCGGTCCAGGCGGGGTCGCGCCGCGCAGCGAGCGCTCGCGCCATCCATTCGCGTGCGCGGCCTTCGTCGCCGTGCTGCATCCGTTCGAGTTGCGCCATAAGTATCGCTACGCGCTTGCTCGGCGCATCGAGCAGCGGTGCGAGCGCGTCCCGAGCGATGGCGAACTCCTGCGCATCCAGCGCAGCCCGTGCGACTGCGAGCGCAGCTTCCGAATTGCCCGGCGTTCTTGCGGTAAGCGTCTGGATCCGGCCCAATCTCTCACGCGCGGAGTCCCCTGGCCGAAGGTGTCCGTACGCCTCGGCGAGGTCGGGGTGCGGATTGGCTCGCCATGCGATCTCTATGATGCGGGCAGCCTTACGCGGCTCGCCCATTTCTGTCAGGACCCTTCCGGCAAGGGCTGCCGCAGGTACAAAGCTTGGTGCAAGCTTTACCGCTTCGAGCGCCAGCGTGCTGGCCTGGGTTCGATCGTTGTCCTCAAGGCTCATGGCCTGTGCTGTGAGCAGCACCGCGCGCTGGCGGCGATAGGCCACTTTGTCCACCAGCCCGCCCTGCATGTTGCGCTCCAGCCGATGCAGCGCGCCGCTCCAGTCGCCAGCAACACAGCGAAATTCCAGGACGGCATGTCCGGCCCACCCAGGGACGGAGTCGTGCTTGGCCGCCTCCTCAGCGTAAAAGAGCGCAGCAGCAGGATCGTTGCGGCGCCGAGCCTCGACAAACAAGCCATGCAGTCCGAGCATCTTCGTATCGTCGCGACCTGCCATAAGCTCGAAGTTGCGAACAGCCGCCGTGCGATCCCCGCAGAGCTGCGCGGTCTGCGCGCGCAGAAGGAACGTAAGCGGTTCCTCCGGAAGTGCGCGATTGGCCGTTTCCATGAATCTGCGCGCAGCAACTGGATCGCCTGAGCCAACGGCAATCAGGCCCTGCGACAACGCCAGATATCCGTGAGCGCCTCGACGGTTGCGCATATACGTTGCAACGTTATCCGGCATCCGGACCAGGGCGCGGACCGAGGACCACAGCATGATTGCCAAAGCGGCTGCGGCCAGTACCGCAGTCAGAAGCACCATCACCGATGTATCGACGCGACGGCCCAGCCACGTGATTGCAACCTCCCCAGGGCGATCGGCGAGCCAGACGGCGCAGAACGCCAGGAGCCCCAAAAGCAGGAGATAGAGGACGACCCGAATCATCGTGCGGGCCCCACCCAAGCCTTGCGCGTCAAACGTCTGGACTCCCTCTTCGGCGCTGTGCGCCTCAAGGCAGCAGCACTGGAAGGTAATCTTCGGGATGCACTCATTTGCTCAAGCCTGCCAGCGACGCGGCAAGAAGGCGCCGGCTCGACCCTTCCGCGGCAGACCGCGCCTTCGTTTTCTCGATCCAAGCGTCAGCAGGCGCGCGCATGGCCGGCGGCAGGTTCTCCAACTCGGCAAGCGCGCCGCTGATATCCGCATTGGCGGCCTTGATCTCGATCCGGTCCAGGATCGCCGACACCTCGTTACCCGCTTTCTCCTGCTGCGGCCGAATATGGACGAGCTTCTCCGCGTTGGCCTGCAGTCTTGTCAGAAAACTCCCCTGAATCGGTCCCACGGCTCGCAACTGGGGTATCAAACCCAGGAGCTCGCGACTGAGCGTTGCCGGCATGGGTATGCCGAATGCCGCAAAAGGCTCAAGCGGGCCCACCAGCTCGGGATTGGCGCCAAGCGATTTCACTGCGGCCAGATCCGACGCGAAAGGTTGCCCGCGCTCGACGGCCGAGTTGAGCGCGATCGCTGCGACCGCGAGCCGACTCGAGGAATCGCGAGCCTTGCTCAGCGTACTTTCAACGGCGCCGACCCGCTCAGCCAGCGATCGCACCTCGCCAACGATCTTGTCGCGCCCCGCTGCATTGTCCATCGTACCCACTTTCTGTGCGAGTTCTGCAACTGCAGTGGCGTTCGCATCAGCACGTTGGCGGGACTCGCGGGCGGCAGCTGTGGCGCCCTCACCTTGCTGGGTAAGCATGCCGACGCGATTGGAGAGCGCTTTCAAATCCCGTTCAACAGCGGAAAACCGCTCGGCCGATGCGACATCGACTGGAGCGGAGCCCAATCTCCCAATAGTTTCCTCCAGCTTGGCAACACGGTTCGCAAGTGCCTCTACAGCTCCACGATCCGGTTCTCCGGGGTGCGGACTGGAACTAGCCTGATTGAGCTCCCCTTCGATGCGAGATAAGCGCGCACTGAGCTCTTTCAGATCGGTAACGCGGAACAGCAAAAAGCCTGCCACGATAAACGCGGCCGCAATCACGGCGCCGCCAAGGGCCCCCGCTATGAGCGCCTTCCAATCGATATACCTGCGCGGGCCAGGCGGCGGAGGCGCATCCGCACTCTCCCGCTGCAATTCCGCTGCAGAATCGGACATCTGCTCGGCGCCTTGCGCTGGCTGTGCATCGGACGGAGCTTCTGGTTCCACGTCTGCGTTCCTGATCTCAGTAGCCTCGATATCGATGGTTCGTCCCTTTCTCGGCCGATTCTCTTCACCGGACGGCTCTCTGGAAGGGGAAAGCTGATCATTCACGGGTCGGGATTCCTCAGCCGATCACGAATGGCTGTTACCTTCTCGCCTGCAATTTATTCGGATTGAGGACGGGCTAAATGGCCCATGACGGCTCGGGACATACGGAGCGCAAGCGGGACTGGTTCGGATCACGTTCACGAGTTCACGAGTTCGATCAGCGCCGCCTCATCCGGTCGCCGGGCGATCCTTATTCCACCACCGCCATGCGCCGCAAGTGGTGCCGCCACTTGCGCTGATAAACAATACTGGGAAGGTGCAAGCGCGCTTTCCATTGCACCGCAACGGCGGGCACAATCCATGTAAGCTTCGGCGCTACGCTTCGAAAAATGCATTACGCCATCGATCTCCCGATGGGACAGCGCCGCCTGGATCAGCTCGGGAAATTGCCCGGCCTTGACCATGCGATAAACGACAACAGGGACAACCGTGAGGGACGATGCGGCAATGCCAAGATCCCCGGCGCGATTTTCCCCGCAAAGGTAAACAACCCTGGCGCGGCTCGCGCCGAATCGATCGCTCAGCAGTTTGGCAAGATCATTTCTGTCCCCATCCGCGGAATGCACTTCAACAAATCCGCTAGCACGGGCGGCCGCTGCGGTATGCCGGCCGACCGTGAAGGCCGGGAGCGATGTGAGTTGGACGCGGCAAGGCCGGGCTTGGAGTGCGCGCGCGGCGTTTGCGCTGGTCATCACAACCGCCTCGAAAGTTTGATTCGGCAAATCGCACTGAACCGGCTCGAAGCGGAGCATGGGGGCAATGAGCACATCATGCCCGTGGGCGCGCAAAGTCTCGGCAGTACGCTCTGCGTCGGGTTCAGGCCGGGTGATGAGAAGCCTCACGTTCACGCCGGTCGGAAGAAATCGCTGCCAGCCCTCGCCCTCAGCTCGCGCCCGGCATCGGTACCGATGAGAACGGCATCGGAGACCGATCCATCGCGTTCGATGGCAAAATACTCACTGCCATCAGGCTTTGCGATGAGACCGCGAAAATACAGCCGGCCTGAACGGAGGACCGCGTAGGCCGCTATCGGAGTGCGGCATGAACCCTCGAGGACCGCAAGAAACGCACGCTCGGCACTGAGCGCACTCGCGGAAGGCGGATCATTGAGCGCAGCCACAAACGGCAGAACGCGCGTATCCTCGACACGCGTCTCGATGGCCATGATCCCCTGGCCTGCTGCGGGCAAGAATTCCTCAACCTCCAGGACCGCAGTTGCCATATCTGCTATGCCCAGGCGCTTCAGGCCCGCGAGCGCAAGCACGATGGCATCAACGGCCCCGGCTTGTAGTTTGGCCAAGCGTGTCTCCACATTGCCGCGAATACTGACCACCGAGAGATCAGGTCGCAAGCGTTTGACGAGAGCCTGCCGCCGAAGCGAGGCGGTGCCGACAGTCGCGCCTTTCGGCAGGTCCCGCAGGCTGCGAGCTTTTGCGCTTATGAAGACATCGCGAGGATCTTCGCGGGGTGGCACGGCAGCGATCCCGAGACCGGCTGGCAGCACCGTTGGCATGTCTTTGGCCGAATGTACCGCCGCGTCTATGCTCCCGGCCAGCAGCGCCTGCTCGATCTCCTTGGTGAAAAGGCCTTTGCCGCCTATTTCCATGAGCGGCCGGTCGCGAATGAGATCTCCAGTCGTACGGATGATTTCGAGCCTGAGTCGTGCCGGCGAGCCTCCGTGAATGCTTGCCAGCCGGTCACGCACCTCGTTGGCTTGCGCCAACGCGAGCGGACTGCCACGCGTCCCGATGCGCAAAACCTCATCGCCATGAGCGACCGATCGGACAAAGGATTGCATGCCGTAACCTCGCAGTGCTACGCCCCTTCGTGCGCTGCGAGAACCGTAGCGCGGATGTACGGCTCGGGGAATCCGGTTGGGGCGAGGCTGGGCATTTCGGACTTCCGTTTGCCGTATCGGTGGAAGGAGCGCCAGTCCGGGAAACGGCGGGATCAAGTCGCCGGTGGTCGCGCGACCAACTCGTGCGTGAACGAGAAGCTTGATGCTTGTGCTCGGCATCGAGACGACCTGTGATGAAACCGCGGCTGCCGTCGTCGAGCATCGTGGTGCCGGACCGGGCGCCATACTCGCACATGTGATCCTGTCTCAAGTCAAAGAGCACGCCGCTTTCGGAGGAGTGGTCCCGGAAATCGCGGCTCGCGCGCACGTCGAGGCACTCGACATGATCATTGGCCAAGCCATGACGCAGGCCCAATGCAGCTTCGCCGCCCTCGACGGTATTGCCGCAGCCGCGGGCCCGGGCCTCATCGGCGGTGTCATCGTGGGCCTCACAACTGCGAAAGCCATCGCACTCGTGACAGAGAAACCGCTCATTGCGGTCAACCACCTCGAAGCGCACGCCCTCACGGCGAGGCTGACGGATGGCACCCCCTTTCCCTACTGCCTGTTCCTTGCTTCCGGCGGACATACACAAATCGTCGCGGTGCTGGGGGTCGGCAACTATGTCCGACTTGGCACCACTCTTGATGATGCGATCGGAGAGGCGTTCGATAAAACCGCAAAGCTTCTCGGGCTCGGCTACCCCGGGGGTCCACGCGTTGAAAAAGAGGCGCTCGGCGGGAACGCAGAGCGGTTCGTTCTGCCACGCCCCATGATCGGTCGCGCGCACGCAGATTTCTCGCTGTCAGGCTTGAAAACGGCCGTCCGACTTGAGGCGGAACGGATCGCACCCCTTACTGACGAGGATGTTCGCGACCTCTGCGCCTCGTTCCAACAGAGCATAGTGGACGTAGTCGCAGATCGGCTTCGCAGCGGCTTGAAAATATTTCGCGACCGGCACGGTAAGCCGAGCGCCTTGGTCGCCGCGGGCGGAGTTGCGGCCAATGAAGCGATTCGCAAGGTTCTGCACCGTATTGCGTTCGAGGCCGGCACGGTGCTGGTCATTCCGCCAGGCGAATTGTGCACGGATAACGCCGCCATGATCGCATGGGCCGGAGCGGAACGCCTCGCACTGGGGCTCACGGACACACTTGAGACCTCACCGCGCGCACGATGGTCGTTGCATGAGGTCCGAGGTGCTCGGATGCATCCTTCAGATGCACCGACATCCCTCCAGGGGAGTGGAGTTGAGTGATCCGCAACTCGCTCCCAATGCTCACGCTTTGAACCGCGTTATGAAGGGGCTATGACATTCGACCGCATCGCGGTGGTGGGGGCAGGCGCGTGGGGTACCGCGCTCGCAACTGCATTAGCGCGGGCCGGCCGCACCGTTCTGGTGTGCGCGCGTGATCGCCGCAGCGCAGAGCGCTTGCGCGATCAGCGCGAAAGCGCCCGGTTGCCGGGAATACGACTGGAGGAGAGCATTGCGGTCGCCTCGGTGGATAGAGAATTATGGTCTTATGACCCGATTCTGATCGCGGTACCTGCGCAGGACATGCGAGATGTCGCGCTTACGATTGCGCCGGTACTGAAACATGGCACAACGGTCATCGCCTGCGCCAAAGGGATTGAGCGCGGGACGCAGAAATTCATGACCGAGGTGGTTGCGGAAGCCGTGCCATCCGCAATCCCTGCGATCCTCTCTGGTCCGAGCTTTGCCCACGATGTGGCGCGCGGTCTTCCGACCGCAGTGACTTTCGCCACGCGCGATGACGAGCGCGCATCCGCACTTGCCTCCGCTTTTGGATCAGCCACGTTCCGGCCCTACCATTCGACCGATGTGCGCGGGGTGGAGATCGGGGGGGCGGCAAAAAACGTGCTTGCAATCGCCGCGGGCGTCGTTGCGGGTCGCGCTTTGGGCGCAAGCGCTGCAGCGGCATTGGTCACCCGCGGCTTCGCCGAACTGTTTCGCTTCGGAAAGGCTTACGGCGCGCGGCCGGACACGCTTACTGGGCTGTCTGGCTTGGGGGACGTGATCCTCACCTGTTCGAGCCCGCAGTCCCGGAATTACTCGTTCGGAGTTGCGGTGGGTAAGGGGCAACCCCCAGATCCTGCGAGCGTCGGCGGGAACCTCGTGGAAGGGCTCTTTACGGCCAGCGTGTTGGTCCAGATGGCAGAAGAACGTGGAATTGATATGCCGATCGCGCGTTCCGTAGATTCCATTACAGGAGGCCGGACGACCGTGGATGAGGCGATCGAAAGGCTGTTGACGCGCCCCTTCCGTGCGGAGGGATAACCGGCTCTGACGATCTCGTGGAGAGAGCAAGCTATGGCCCATTGGCTGCTGAAGACCGAGCCCGACGAATTCTCGTGGAGTGACCAGGTGGCGCGCGGCGCCAAGGGTGAGCCCTGGACCGGGGTGCGCAATTTCGTGGCCCGGAGGCATCTCAAGTCGATGAGGAATGGGGAGCACGCGTTCTTTTACCACACCGGTGCCGAGAAGCAGGTGGTCGGAATTGTCGAGGTGATCCGGGAGGCTTATTCCGATCCGACCGACCCAAAAGGCATATTCGTTGCCGTCGACGTCCGGAGCGTGAAGCCGCTGCCGAAACCGATAAGCCTCGCCGCAATCAAGGCAGAGCCCCGCCTGAAAGAGATGGCTCTGGTCAAATATTCTCGGCTTTCCGTGCAGCCGGTGACGGACAAGGAATGGGGCATCGTCTGCACGATGGGTGGCTTGAAGCTGTAGCTAGATGAGCGGGCTCTGCGGCACACACACAAAGCAAGCCTAGAGGCTCGCCTCACCTTTGAGTCGGTTGCAAATATATCGATCGGAGCGCATCGCCAAGTATTGTTTTCGCGCAGCTTGGCGAAGGACACGCTGTTACGGCCGGCAACTAAAGTCGCAGCCTGCGAGGCTTGTCGCTCGCGCGACCTGCATCGCATAATGGGGTTGAGGAACGCAAAGCGCACGGCCTCCACGGAAGGAGGCGCACGCCGCCTGGAGGCAACAATGTTTGAAGCCAAGGTTTCCGAAAAAATCTACGACGTCCCGCCGGAATGGAAACAGCGCGCCTATATCGATGCGGCCAAGTACCAGGAGATGTATGCCCGCTCGCTCCGCGAGCCGGATGGATTTTGGGCTGAGCAGGCCAAGCGCCTCGACTGGTACAAGGCCCCAACCAGGGTCAAGAACAGCTCCTTCGACCCGGGCGAGGTCTCGATCAAATGGTTCGAGGACGGCGTCCTGAATGCAGCCTATAACTGCGTAGACCGGCACCTTCCTAAACGCGCGCACCAGACCGCTATCATCTGGGAGGGCGACGATCCCGCGCAATCGAAGCACATCACGTACCAGCAGCTGCACGACGAGGTCTGCAGGCTTGCCAACATCCTGCGCAACCGCGAGGTCAACAAGGGCGATCGGGTGACGATTTATCTGCCCATGATCCCGGAGGCGATCTACGCAATCCTCGCCTGTGCGCGCATCGGGGCCATCCATTCAGTCGTGTTCGGCGGCTTCTCGCCGGAATCGCTCGCCGGCCGCATCGAGGACTGCAAATCGACTGTGGTGATTACCGCCGACGAAGGGGTGCGTGGCGGGCGTAAAGTGCCGCTCAAGGTCAACACCGATGCCGCCATCGCCAAGGTCGGGGGGGTGGACCACGTGATCGTGGTGCGCCACACCGGCGCGGCGGTGAACATGGAGCCAGGGCGCGACGTCTGGTACGACGAGGCCGCCAAAGTGGTTACGGCGGAATGTCCCTGCGAGCACATGCACGCCGAGGACCCGCTGTTCATTCTGTATACCTCGGGCTCAACGGGAAGGCCGAAGGGCGTACTGCACACCACCGGCGGTTATCTCGTCTACACTTCCATCACGCATCAATACGTCTTCGACTATCACGAGGGCGACATCTATTGGTGCACCGCCGACGTCGGCTGGGTAACCGGCCACAGCTACATCGTGTACGGGCCGCTCGCGAACGGCGCGACCACGCTGATGTTCGAGGGCGTGCCGAACTATCCCTCCATGTCTCGTTTCTGGGAGGTTTGCGACAAGCACAAGGTCAACATCATCTACACCGCGCCCACCGCCATCCGCGCGCTGATGCAGGCTGGCGACGCGCCGGTGAAGAAGACCTCGCGCAAGTCGCTGCGCCTGCTCGGCACTGTGGGCGAGCCGATCAACCCGGAGGCGTGGGAGTGGTACTACCGCGTTGTTGGCGAGAGCCGCTGTCCCATCGTCGACACCTGGTGGCAAACCGAGACCGGCGGCATTCTGATCACGGCACTCCCGGGCGCGATTCGGCTCAAGCCAGGATCTGCGACGCTCCCCTTCTTCGGCATCCAGCCGCAGATCGTCGATGCCGAGGGCAAGGTGCTCGAAGGCGCAGCCACGGGCAATTTGTGCCTCGTCGATTCCTGGCCGGGGATGATGCGCACTGTGTTTGGTGATCACGAGCGCTTTATCGACACGTATTTCAAGGCCTATCCCGGCAAGTATTTCACCGGCGATGGCTGCCGCCGCGACGAGGACGGCTATTACTGGATCACCGGGCGCGTCGACGATGTGATTAACGTCGCGGGCCACCGGCTCGGCACCGCCGAAGTCGAAAGCGCGCTCGTGGGGCATCCAAAATGCTCGGAAGCGGCCGTGGTGGGCTATCCTCACGACATCAAGGGCCAGGGAATCTACGCCTATGTAACCTTGATGGCGGGCGAGCATCCAAGCGAAGAGCTTCGTAAGGAGCTCGTCGCCTGGGTGCGCAAGGAGATCGGCCCGATCGCCTCGCCCGATATCATCCAGTTCGCCCCAAGCTTGCCGAAGACACGCTCAGGCAAGATCATGCGACGCATCCTGCGCAAGATCGCGGAGGACGAGTACGGCAGCCTCGGCGACACATCGACGCTTGCGGATCCGACGGTGGTTGATGACCTCGTGAACAATCGGCAGAATCGCCGCTCAGCCTGACACTGGCCCGCAGCCCGGATGGGGCTCTTGCGAGCAAGCAAGCCCGGATTGCGAAAAGCAATCCGGGCTACGCAGAATGAGCGAGGAGTGGGTTTGAAACCCGCTCCTGGCTGGAGAACCCGTTAGCCCGGCCGCGCTGTGGCCGGTGCGGCACAGTTGTCCAAATTTTGACTATCCGCGGCCCTCTATGCGCGGTTTTGGTTAAAGACCACGCGTTAATCTGTTTATGATGTTTTTTGATCTGGCGCCCGGTCGGGAGATCCCTGCAGGCGATCATCGGGCGCGCACGGATCGCAGAAACTTTAGGGGCAACGGGCAACGGG
>Ga0209217_1000122_pt1 | contig 17036 bp, 11 predicted proteins | sample JacPinW_OM3H0_M2_FD_187957 | JGI IMG/M metagenome (GOLD analysis project Ga0209217, IMG submission 187957) | Forest soil microbial communities from Algoma, Ontario, Canada - Jack Pine, Ontario site 1_JW_OM3H0_M2 (SPAdes) (version 2) | ecosystem: Environmental > Terrestrial > Soil > Boreal...
CGCCGGAGTCGGCGGGCCCAATATGAGCCCGCCGGCGCAAAACGCGATCCAGGCATGCGTGGCGGCCGCGCCCGGTGGACCGAGTCACGTTTTGCTTACCGATACCGAGGCCGAGCACATTCCCGGTTGTAACATGGCGTTTTACCGCTGGGCGTTCGAACAAGTCGGCGGTTTCGATCCCGAGTATCATAAAGCTGGCGACGATGTCGATTTTTGCTGGCGCTTGCAGCAAGCGGGCTTCGTCATCGCCTTTAGTCCCACCGCGATTGTCTGGCATCATCGCCGCTTCACTCTCCGCGCGTTTTTGAAACAGCAGGAAGGTTACGGCGAAGCCGAATCGCTCCTTCGATTCAAACACCTCATTTTCTTCGGTCCGACCGGGACTGCGAAATGGCGCGGTCAAATTTACGGCGCCCCACGGTTCAGTTGGTTTATTGATCGCCCGGTTATTTATCATGGCGTTTTCGGTGAAGGATTTTTCCAGTCGATGTATGCCACGCCGCAATCGGATCTGGCCGCTTACCTCAGCAGCATCGAATGGTTCGCGCTCACGCTTTTCCTTTTCGGTCTTGGAATTTTTCTGCCGACGCTGCGCATTGTTCCCTATTTGATGTTTGGCGGCACCCTCACCGTCGCGCTTTCCTACATGGTCCGGGCGCGGATCGAACCAAAATTCGATACTGTCCCCGCGCGCTTGCTCGTGATGTGTCTGGCTTTTCTGCAACCGCTCGTGCGCGGATTTTCGCGCTACTTCACCTGGCTCCATTTCAAGCGGACACCGCGTGGCGTCATTCGCGCGCACGAACATTTGCCCGCCGACGCCAAACCGGGCCGAGGCCTGCGCCGGCGAATTTTTTGGAGCGAAGAGGGGCGAGATCGCCATCATTTGCTCGGTGCGATTTTCCAATTGCTTGAAGAAGAAGGCTGGCGTTATTCGGTCGACACCGGTTGGAACGAATGGGACATCCAAATCTACGGAAACTTTTGGTGGAGCATTGTTCTGCAGACCGTAACGGAAGATCACGCCGGCGCGAAACGATTGACCCGCGTCCGGCTGCGCAACCGGCTCGTCACCACAACGGTAATCATTAGTCTGGTAGCGCTGAGCGTGGTGATCTACCGGCAGCTCCACGTTTCCCATCTCGACCTTTGGTCGATCATCCCGTATTCCATCTTTCTTGTTTTTCTTGCCGCGCGCGCGCGCGCTTTGAAGTCGCGAGTGGCGGAACTTGTCGATCTTGCCGCTCATCGCGCCGGATTGCAGCGGATCACTGGTCGCCGCGTTGCTGCGCCGCCGGTTTTGCGGGTCCAGGCCATGGAGGCAATGCAGGCCGATTCAGCCCAAACATGAAACACGGTCAGATTATTCGATTCGCCCTCGCGCTGGTACTGGAGCTTATCTTTTTTGCCGTCCTCAATTTATTCGATGATTGGACGCTTGAATCGATGCCGATAAAGTTTGTCGCGTCCGCGTTTCTCAGCGGCGTCGCTTATCTGGCCGCAGTTTCCAATTTTCCGCTAAAGGACGGATTCGTCGCGGCGAATAAGATCGACATCTCGCTGCGAAAACAAGCGATCTTGTTTTGGGGCGTGGCGATAATCTTGCGATTGGTCGCGCTTCCGCTTGCACCCGGTGACGATCTTTTTCGCTACCAATGGGAAGGCAAAATTCAAAACGCCGGATTTAATCCCTATCTCATCGCGCCGGCCGATCCTCAATTAGACCAATTGCGGCACGATTTTCCTCAAGCGGCCAAAATTAATCATCCTGAACTTCGCGCCGTTGATCCGCCGGGCGCGGAGCTGCTTTTCAAAGCTCTCAGCGCCATAACGGATCGACCACTGTGCTATAAAATCATTTTTGCCATTGCAGATCTCGCGGTGGCGGCGTTGCTCTTGCGATTAATTGGCGGGGAACGTCGATATCGCGGCGCGGCGTGGTACGCTTGGAATCCGCTCGTTGTTTACAGCTTTGCCGGCGCCGCGCATTTCGACAGTCTCATGATTCTGTCGATGGTTGGCGGAATTCTCGCGCTGGCTCGATCGACAACTCAAACTGAATCTGAAGCGAAGTGGTCGTGGGCAGTTTTGGCCGCTCTTCTTTTTGGAATTGCCATCTCCCTCAATCTCGTCGCGGCATCGCTCCTTTTGCTTTGCGCGGTTGCTTTGCGCTGGCGCGCGATTGCTCTGGCCCTGACCGCGCTTATTCCGGTGCTCTTTAGTTTTGCATTCGGCTTCCCAAAGATTCGAATCTGGGAATCGTTAGACCAATTCACGCAGCTCTCCCGGCTTAACGATCTTTTTTGGTGGTTGATTGAAGAAACGGTCTGGCCAAATCCGCACCAGCGAAGTTTTCATTACTATCCGATCCTGATTGTCTGCGTGATTGCGGTTTCATTCCTGTTCGTTCGCAATTGGAAACGCGGAATGCTCTGGGTAATCGGAGTCGTGCTGGTGCTCTGCCCGATTTTGCATCCATGGTATTGCGTTTGGATTTTGCCGCTCGCGGCGTGGCGAAGCGCCTATGCCTGGAATGTTCTCTCGGTCACACTTTTTTCTTATTATTTATTCTGGGACGAGCGGCTTTTTGGTCTGCCCTGGCACGCCGAGCCGTGGACGCGTGGCCTCATCATCGCGCCGGTTCTAGCCGCTTTAATTATGTTTGGCGCGCAAAAGAAAACGGCGGTCGCAGAGACTTAACGGCGTTCTCAAAATCGGTCGGCAGCGGAGCTTGGAAACTTTTCCACTCCAGCGTGCGCGGATGTTGAAAGCCCAATTTCCAAGCGTGCAGCATTTGTCGCGGGAAAGTTGTGGCGTGCTTTTTGCCATAAATCTTGTCGCCAAGAACTGGATGGCCAAGATGCTGAAGATGAACGCGCACCTGATGCGTCCGGCCGCTGTGCAATTTACATTCAACGAGACTTATCTCGTCGGACGAACTCAGGACGCGATATTCCGTTTTCGCTTCGCGTCCACGCCGCCGCGAGATCGACATCTTCTGTCGATGGACGGGATGACGTCCGATGTTTTCTTCAATCGCTCCCACATTTTTGCGTAGCCTTCCAGCAACGAGAGCCAGATAAATCTTCTCTACGCTGCGCCCCGCAAACTGCGCAGATAATCCGCGGTGCGCTTCATCGGTTTTTGCCACGACCAGGCAGCCGCTCGTCTCTTTATCAAGTCGATGCACAATTCCCGGTCTTTCTTTGCCGCCGATTCCGGAAAGTTTCGGAAAGTGGTGCAATAATGCATTGACCAATGTGTGCTCGCGGTGACCTGCGCCAGGATGAACGACCAACCCCGCCGGTTTGTTGATCACGATCATGTCTTCATCTTCATAAAGAACGTCGAGCGGGATCGCTTCCGGTTGATTGTCGATCTTCTCCAGTGGCGGTTCGTTTACTTCGACGCGGTCGCCGCTGCGCACGAGATCGCGAGGCCGGGCGGGGGAGCCATTTAGGGTCACGAATTCTTTCCGCACCAGCTGCTGAAGGCGCGATCGCGAATATTTCGGCAGCTCACGCGCCAGAAATTGGTCGAGCCGAAGCCGCGCCGCTTCTTTCGGGACGATGAGCTGAATGGGGTTCGATGCTTCTATCATAATCGAACAACGACTCCTCACCCCAGCCTCTCCCCTTCGCAAGGGGAGAGGAGAAAGGTGCGGGGATGACCTTCATTGCTCTGGAAACCACATTTCGCTCTTGCTAAGCCCGTAGGGTTGTGACCGCGTTTGCGCCGAACGCCGAACCAAAAACAGGCGCTTGGCACAAGCGCCTCTACACCGCAAATGGCGCATTTTCTGCTCGTTAAAGTGCATGCTCCGCTCCGTTTTCTTCCTCTTCGCGCTGCTTCTTCTCTCAGCGCAGGCCGGGCAACTGCCGTTCACCGTCAGCGAGATCGGTCTGATGCTCCGCTCCGGCTATTCGAGCGATTCACTAATGCACGAATTGTCCACGCGACATTTCGCTGACACAGTCGATGAAGCCAAAGAGAAAACGCTGGTCAACGCCGGCGCCTCCGCGGAATTGATCTCCGCTTTGAAAAGCGGAATCTATTCGCTTACGCCGGAAAAAACGGCGGTCGTGCAAGAGGAAATGGCCGCCGCGGAACAACGTCGGGCAGAACAAGCCGAAGCGTCTCGCAAATCCGACGCGGCTTATCAACGGGAAATCGCGCGCGAGCGAACGGCCAAGCAGACTCCAAAACTTGATACCGGCTCGGATGCGGTTTCTCAATTTCTCAAAGGCGATCTTGTGCAATGGCGCAACGGCGGCGTCGTTCATGCCGATGACACCGCTCTCGCGAACAAGAAACTGATCGCATTTTATTTTTCGGCGCATTGGTGCGCACCCTGCCGCAAGTTCACGCCGCAACTTGTCGATTATTACAATCGCGTCGCTGCACAGCATCCGGAATTCGAGATCGTCTTTTACAGTTTCGATAAATCGCCATTCGCATTTGAGACTTACATGCGCGAGGCGAACATGCCCTGGCCGGCGATCGATTACGCGAAACTAAAGGGGAAGGAAGCTCTGGCCAAAAGCGCCGGCGACGGGATTCCCTCTTTGGTCTTGGTCGATTCAAGCGGCAATGTGATCTCGGCCAGCCACGCCGGCGGACAAAACTTCGGTCCGCAGAAAGTCCTCGCCGACCTCGATGCCATCTTTGCCGGCAAAGCACCGGCCCGAGTGGCCTCTGCTCAATAAAGGCAGTTGCCGATTACTCCCGAAGCTCGTCTATTTTGTCGAGCAAATGGCAACCGACTCGGTCGCAACGCGTATGGCAAGGCTCGGCATTCGCGATGTCGATCTTGAGGAGACCTTTGCGCGATCAAGCGGACCGGGCGGCCAGAATGTAAACAAGGTCTCGACTGCGGTGACGCTGCGGCATCAACCGAGCGGCATCAGCGTAACGGTTCAGGATTCGCGTTCGCAGGCGCAGAACCGAAAGCTTGCGCGAGAGCGTTTGCTCGACGCGATCGAAGGAGCGCGCCGCAAGCGTCGTGCCGCCGAAATCGCCGAGCGGGAGAAGGCCAGGCGGCGCAAATCGGCTCGGCCTGCTGCACTCAAACGAAAAATTCTCGAGTCGAAACGAAAACGTAGTGAACTGAAGAAGCAACGAGCGAAGATTCCGCTATAGCCGTCGCCCTCCGCGGCGACTGTGCGCGCGTCGCAGAGCGAAGCGGCTACAACAAAATTCTACGTCTGCCGAAGCGGTTTGGGGCGAACTAATTATGAAACGACGTTTACACTATGAAAAAACTTCTTATTCCTTTGTTTTCGCTCCTGATCGCTGTGTTCCTAAGTTCATGCGCGAGCGAGCCGACGACTCAGACGACCACAACAACGACTCGCGAGACGACTGTGCACCAGCCGACGTCGGCGACGCAGACCACGACGACGCGCTACTGATTGGAAGTTTTCTTCCCGCGACGAGAAAAGGGCACGCGACCGCGTGCCCTTACTTCTTTTAGGCTTTCTCCGGAGTCGGAGCTTCTGCAGTCTGAGCTTCTTCTTCCGCCTGACTGACGACCGGTGCAATCGCCTGTAATTTTTCGCCTTTGCGCAGATCCATTAATTTCACGCCCATTGTGTTGCGCCCGGTTTCGCGGATTTCCTTGACCCGAGTTCGAACCATTTGGCCTTTGGTCGTGATCAACATCATCTCGTCCGTTTCACGCACGGTCAAAGCGCCAACGACATCCCCGGTCTTGGCGCCCGTTTTCATCGTGATAATGCCTTTGCCGCCGCGCTTTTGTTTGCGGTAATCGTCGAACGCTGTGCGCTTGCCGATTCCGTTCTCACCGGCCACCAGCAGCATCGCGTTTGGATCGACAATCGCGATCGCGATCACCCGATCTTTCTTGTCGGGACGAATCCCCCATACGCCCACCGTGTTTCGACCCTGATCACGCAACTGCTCCTCATGAAAGCGCAGGCTCATTCCTTCTTTGGTGATTAGAACGAGCTCGTTATTTCCGTTGGTGAGCTTGGCGTCGATCAGGCGATCGCCTTTTTCAATTTGGATGGCGATGATGCCGCCTTTGCGAACGTTCCGGTAATCGGACAGGTTCGATTTTTTGACGATGCCCGATTGGGTCGCGAAAACGATGTGGAGATTTTCATCCCAGGTTTGATCGACCGCGTTCGGGCCGACGCCCGATTTCTTCGATTGGATTCTAATGGTTGCGGCGATTTTTTCTTCCGGCCGCAATTGAAGAATGTTGGCGATCGATCGGCCCTTGGCCGCTCGACCCATCTCCGGGATTTCATAAACTTTTTCCACGTAGGCGCGTCCCGACTCCGTGAAAAACATCAGATAGTCGTGCGTTGTCGCGGTGAAGAGATGTTCAATGAAATCGCCTTCCTCTTCTTCCGTCGCTCCCTCGCGCGTGGTCATGCCGATCACGCCCTTGCCGCCGCGGCGCTGCGCCCGGAACGCGCTTACGGCTGTTCGTTTGATGAAGCCGCCATGGGTGATGCTGATGATGCACCCCTCGTTGGCGATGAGATCCTCCATGTTGATCTCGCCTTCATCCACCGCGAATTGAGTCAGACGCGGCGACCCATGTTTGTCCCGCAGCTCCCGCAGCTCTTTTTTGATGATCGTGAAGACGCGCTGCTCTTTGGCCAGAATGTCGCGCAGGTCCTGGATCGTCTTGATCAGTTCCTTGTATTCATTGTCGATCTTGTCGCGCTCGAGCCCGGTTAATTGATACAAACGGAGATCGAGAATCTGATTCGCCTGGTGCTCGCTAAACGCGTACCGGCCATCCGTCAGGCGCGCGGGATTGCGAACGAGAATGCCGATCTGCTCGACCTGCTTTTTGGTAAATTCGAACGCGAGCAGTTTGATTCGGGCCTCTTCGCGATTGGCCGATCCGCGAATGATGCGGATGAATTCGTCCAGATTCGCGAGCGCGATCAGATAACCTTCGAGCGTCTCGGCGCGTTCTTCGGCCTTGCGCAATTCGAAGCGCGTCCGGCGTAAGACAACTTCGCGGCGATGTTCGATGTAGGCGGCGTTCGCTTCCCTGAGCGAAAGCAGTTTTGGCCGGCCGTGGTCGATCGCCAGCATGATGACCGCGAACGAGCTCTCCATCGCGGTGTGCTTGTAAAGATTGTTGATGACGATCTTCGGGTTCGCATCGCGCTTCAGCTCGATTACCACGCGCGTGTTCTCATCCGACTCGTCGCGGACCGCCGTGATCTCGCTTAGAACTTTCTCGTTCACGAGATCGGCGATGCGCTCGACCAGCGTCGCGCGGTTCACGTTGAACGGAATTTCGGTGATGACGATCTGTTCCTTGCCGCCTTTGATTTCTTCGATGCCGGCTTTGCCGCGCACTTTCATGCTGCCGCGGCCGGTCTCAAGGTATTGGCGAATACCGGCTGTTCCCAAAATCGCGCAGCCGGTCGGGAAATCCGGCCCTTTCACGTGCTTCATCAGGTCATCGAGCGTGATGTCGGGGTCGTCGATTTGCGCGCAAATGCCGTCGATAACTTCGACCAAATTGTGCGGCGGAATGTTCGTCGCCATTCCAACCGCGATGCCGGTGCCGCCGTTGACGAGAAGATTTGGAAACGCCGCCGGGAAAACAGTCGGTTCAGTCCGCGTCTCGTCGTAGTTTGGAACGAAATCGACTGTGTCCTTGTCCATGTCGACCATGAGCGCGGCGCCGAGATGCGTCATGCGCGCTTCGGTGTAACGCATCGCCGCCGGCGGATCGCCTTCGACCGATCCGAAATTGCCCTGACCGTCCACCAACCGCTCGCGCATTGCCCACGCCTGCGCCATGTGGACGAGCGTGGGGTAGATCACCGCCTCCCCGTGCGGGTGATAATTACCACTCGTGTCACCGCAAATTTTCGCGCATTTCCGATGCTGTCGGCCGGGAAAGAGCGACAAATCGTGCATCGCGTAGAGAATTCTGCGCTGCGAAGGTTTCAGCCCGTCGCGTGCGTCCGGCAATGCGCGCGAAATGATGACCGACATTGAGTAATCGAGGAACGACCTCGACACTTCCTCGGCCACATTTACCGGATCAACTTTTTCGTTCGCGTTATACACAGAGAAGTTGTCGGTCTAACAAGATGTCGATCTTAGACGTCGAGGTTGCGCACATTGAGTGCGTTGTCTTCGATGAATTGGCGGCGCGGCTCGACTACGTCGCCCATCAGAATCGTAAACATTTTGTCGGCATCGACCGCGTTGTCGTCATTCAAATCGACCTTGAGCAGCTTGCGTTTCTCGGGATTCATCGTCGTCTCGAACAATTCTTTGGCGTTCATTTCGCCGAGACCCTTGAAGCGTTTGATCTGCACGCCGCGCCGGCCGATTTCCAAAATCTTTTCGAGAATTTCGGGAATCGAAAAGAGCGGGTGCGTGATTGCTTTTTCGCCTTCGCCTTCGATTAATTCGAAGATCGGCCGATCGCTTGCCGCGTAGTGGTCGACTTTCAAACCTTTCCGCGCGAGCTCGGCGATAATCTTCTGGATCGCGGCCGATTCATGGAGCTCGACCAGCTTGGCGCGGCGCCGGACGCCGTTGGTTTTTGCCGCCGGCGCCTGAGCATCGCCCAGCGGCAACAATTCCTGCTCCATCTGAGTGTCGAACAAATTGAGATCGAGGTTCGACTCGTGAAATTTCCGGACCGCTTTCTCGTCGTGAAAATAGTGGACGGTCTCGTCGTTGCCCTCGCGCACTTTCACGAGATAAGTCGGGAGCTTGCCAGACTTGGTATTCCGCTCTTCGAGGTAAGCTTCGAAATCGCCGCCGTGACGCCGCACCACTTCACTTAGTTTTGCCAATTTCTCGAGTGATTCGAGAATGTCCTTCAGCTGCGCCGCGCTGATCTCTTTGCTATCGGCAAGATTTCTCAGCTTCACATCTTCGGCGCCGAGTGAAATCAGGATCTTGTTCAACTGCACGTCGTCATCGACGTACTCTTCGCGCTTCTTGCGTTTGATCTGATAGAGCGGCGGCTGCGCGATGTAAATTTTGCCGGCCCGCACCAGCTCGTTCATCTGACGGAAGAAAAACGTCAACAACAGCGTTCGAATGTGCGACCCATCGACGTCAGCGTCCGTCATGATAATGATCTTTCCATAGCGCAGCTTTGACATATCGAAGCGGCCTTCATCTTTGCCGTTTCCATCTTCTCTCGCTTTGCCGATCCCGGTGCCAATAGCTGTAATCATCGCCTGAATTTCGGTGTTCTTGAGGAATTGGTCTTCGCGCGCCTTCTCGACGTTGATCAGTTTTCCCCGGATCGGGAGGATCGCCTGTGTCATCCGGTCGCGCCCTTGTTTGGCGGATCCGCCGGCGGAATCACCCTCAACAATATACAGCTCGGTTAATTCCGGATCGCGCTCGGAGCAGTCGGCCAATTTTCCGGGCAACCCGCCACCGGTCAACGCGCCCTTGCGGATCGTCTCGCGCGCTTTGCGTGCGGCTTCTCTCGCGCGCGCAGCCGTCAGAATTTTTTCGAAGACACGCCGGGCGATCGGCGGGTTCTTGTCGAAAAAGGTCATCAACCCCTCGTAAACCGCCGAGTTCACGATCCCGTCTATCTCGGTGTTCACCAGCTTCACTTTGGTCTGCGATTCGAACCGCGGGTTCGGCAATTTAATGCTCAGCACACAAATCAAACCTTCGCGGACGTCGTCGCCCGAAATCGATGGGTCCTTTTCTTTCAAGAGCTGATTCTGCTTCGCGTATTGATTGACTGCTTTGGTCAGCGCCGTCCGGAATCCGGTGAGATGCGTTCCGCCGTCCGGATTCGGAATCGAATTGGCGAACGGCAAAATCTGGTCGTTGTAACTGTCGTTGTATTGCAGGACAACATCGACAAACACTTCGTCACGCTGCCGCGAAATAACGATCGGCTTCGGATGAAGCACTTGTTTGTTTTCGCCAAGCTGTTTTACGAATTCCTCGATGCCGTGCTTATAGAGGAATGTTTCTTTTTTTGGCGCATCGCCGCGCTCGTCGATAAGATTGATCTCCAGACCCGGATTTAGGAACGCCAGTTCGCGTAAGCGCGTCGCCAATCGCTCAAATTTAAATTCCGTCGTGATCGTGAAGATCGTCGGATCAGGCAGAAACGTGATCAGCGTGCCAGTGACCTTCTTGCCCTTGACCTCGCCGATCACTTCCAGCTTTTTCGTCGTTTTGCCCTGGGCAAAGGCCATGTGATACACCTTGCCGTCGCGCGAAACTTCTACCTTGAACCATTCCGAAAGCGCATTCGTGCACTTCGCTCCGACACCGTGCAACCCGCCGGAATATTTGTAAGCGCCTTGCCCGAATTTTCCGCCAGCGTGCAGATTAGTTAGCACCAGCTCGACGGCCGGCATTTTCCATTTCGGATGAACGTCGACCGGAATACCGCGGCCATTGTCGCGAACCGAAACACTGCCATCGACGTGAACGTCTACATCGATCTTGTCGCAAAATCCGGCGAGATGTTCGTCGATCGAATTGTCGAGAACTTCGAACACCATGTGGTGCAAACCGCGCTCGTCCGGATCGCCGATGTACATCCCAGGCCGCTTTCGGACCGCTTCCAACCCTTCGAGCTTGTCGATCTGGGCCGCGTCGTACTTTTGGAGTTTGTTGACGTTGGAGAGCTCACGCTGACGATTTCTTTCGATGGATTTCTCGTCGTCTGGATCGACGGAGACGGCGGCTCGAGCTGGCATCGAAAGAAGCTAGCGAAAACGCCTCAAAAAACAACTAATAATCTCGTGCTATCAAGAGACTTATTTCCGCTACTGGTTGGAGGCTCGGGCTGGCCAAAACCCACGATATTGTGGTTAGCTCCCTCGGCTTGTTCCCGGCCTTTTTTGCCTCCTTGACCAGTCCGTTTTGTGCTCCGAAAATGTGCGCTCTCGATGCGCCTCCAAACCCTTGCCGAAGCTCGCTGGATCCTCGCGATTTTATTTTTTCTCGCGCTTGCCACCTGGTTTCTCAGCGCTTGGTTGTCGCTGTTTTTTTTGGTCCTGATCTTCTACACGTTCTTCTTTTTTCGCGATCCAGATCGAAATATCCCAGCTGATCGGAATGCCGTCGTCGCGGCCGCGGACGGAACCGTGATGGACATTTCCGAAGTCGAAGAGACCGAAGTTTTGAAAACAAAAATGCGTCGGGTCGGGATTTTCTTGTCGATTTTCGACGTGCACACCAATCGTGCGCCGATTGATGGCCGAATCACTTACCGTCAACACCACCAGGGACTTTGTCTGGATGCGCGCAGTCCGGATTGTTCGGAAAAAAACGAAGCGATGAGTTGGGCGTTCGAAAATCCGCGCGCGACCATTGTGGTGCGGCAGCTCACCGGCGCCATCGCCAGGCGCATCGTCACCTGGGCGGATGTGGGTGACGAGCTCAAGAAAGGGGACCGCTTTGGAATGATTCGCTTTGGATCGCGAACGGAAGTATACTTGCCGCTCACCGCCAGCGTGCTGGTGAAAGCGGGCGAACACGTGGCTGGTGGATCGACAATCATCGCGCGGCTCTCCGATTCATGAACGAGCAACCGTCCAAGATTTATCTCCTGCCGAATTTAATGACGGCTGGGAATTTGTTCTGTGGGTTCACCGCCACGCTCAAGATTTTGGAGGGCGCGCTTTTGCAAAGCACAAACGCTGATTTGGCAGCGGATCGTTTCCACGAAGCCATCTGGTTTATTCTGGGCGCGTTCGTTTTCGATTTTTTAGATGGAAGACTCGCGCGTCTGGGCGGACATGAAAGCGCTTTTGGACGTGAATTCGATTCGCTCGCCGATATCGTTTCGTTCGGCGTTGCGCCCGCGCTTTTGGTTTACCGCGTCGTGCTGCAGGAATTTCGGACCGCCTGTTGGATCATCGCGTTGATTTATCTCGCATGCGGCGCACTGCGTCTCGCCCGCTTCAACACCGCGTCGGCGAACCACGAAAGGGAGTCCACCACCACCAACGGCGGGAAGAATTTCACTGGCTTCCCGATTCCCGCTGCGGCCGGATTAATCGCGTCGATTACGTTATTTTTGCTCTGGCTGGCTGAGGGCGAGCACCATCTCGGTAAATGGAAATTCGTTTTGCCGCCGTTATTGCTTTTCCTCTCCTTCATGATGTTCAGCCGTTTCGAGTATCCCAGTTTCAAGGCGATTAATTGGAAAACGAAAAAATCCATCCCGCGATTCCTCATTATTTTCATCGTCCTCATTTTTACGGCGATGAATTACGAGTGGATGCCAGCGGTTCTGTTTCTCGCGTATTTGCTTTACGGTTTTCTGCGGCCGTGGCTTTCACGCGAATGGCGTCGTGAAATTGAAGAGGAGCTTGGCGAAGAATCTGCGGACGAGCCGGCCGAGCAAATGCCGTAAGATCGACAGCTACTTGTTCAGTCGCGCCAAAATTTCCGGATCCCGCACGTCGGCCCATTCGCCAGTTAGTTCGAGCGCTTGCACCTTTTCTCCCGATTGCGCGAGTTCCCGAATTGCATCTGTCAGTTCGTATTCGCCGCGCGGCGACGGTTTCAATTTTGCGGTGAAGGCGAAAATGCTCGTCCGAAACGCGTAGAGACCAGCGTTGTACCATGGGCTCGTGGCTTCGCCCGGTTTTGATTTCTCGCGAAGGTCGACAAGCTCCATTCTTTCGCTCAGAAAAACCGCGCCGCCTTTGCTCACGTCCTCGCCGCGGGTCACGCTGATCAGCGCCTCCACGTCGTCGGCAAGATCGACAATGCGCTTGTAGTTCTCGGGCGCGACCAAAATATCGCCGTAGGCCAGAATAAACGGAGAATCGCCTACGAAGTTCCGCGCCAGATCGACAACGCGGCCGGTGCCATCCTGCGCAATCTGCGTCGCATACTGGATGTCGATCTTGTAACGAAGGCCGTCGCCGAAGAAATTCTGCACCGCATCGGCGCGATAACCGACGATAATAAGAAATCTACGAACACCGGCGTCGCGTAAGCCTTCGACGATATGTTGTAGAACCGGTTTGCCGCGGACTTCGATCATCGGCTTCGGCAAATCGGCGGTCAGTTCGCGCATCCGCGTGCCGCGACCGGCCGCGAGCAGGACCGCTTGGTCGATCTTCGTCATCTTGTCACGTCGAGCGAAATGACAGAGCGCGTTGTATTGAAATTCCTCAGTGGCTAAGACGACTTCGTTTCTTTCGGCGTCTCCGTTTTCGGTGGCGTGATAATGAGCCCAGGCAAGTTCGCCTGTTTGATCAAATCGCTGACCTTCACAACGTCCTGGGATTTGAGTTGCGACCATTTCGTCAATTGCTCGTCCAATTGTTTGCTTAGCGTTTGAAACACCTCCAGCTGCGGTTTGGTCGGCTCGGTCGCGTCGCCGGCGTCGATGAAATGACTGAACGAATCAAAGCGCTCGTTCAACATACTCGGGAATGCGAGATTTCCTTCCGAGCCTTTCATGTTCACCTGAATCAGTTCCTTTTCGACGTCGGACATTTTGTGGTCGAGATCGTCCGCGGCCGCGAGCGCCGGTTTGAGTTTTTCATCGTCGCCGAAGCGAAAATGGAGAGTCTTGATCTGGGCTTTGAGGTCGCGAATCTCATTGATCGCCTGGTGGAGTTGAGAAATTCGATCGCTCACCTGCGTCGACAAAGCGAATTGCTTTTGCAATGCGGCTTCTGATCCCTTATTGCGCGGGTCGACCACCACTTTCAAAGACGCGGTCTGTGATTTTCCCGCGGCGGTCAACTTTACTTGATAATCGCCGGGCAACGCGAGCGGACCTTTCGGACCCGTTCCGCCATAGAACGCGCCCGGCGTTTGTATCGGATCGTTGTGACGAAGATCCCACGCGAACCGGTTCATTCCTTCATTCGCGGGAATCGTCTTCACCCGTTCGACCCGGTCCGGCCATTCCGGTGGCTGTTCGCCTTCCTTTTTCTCTTTGCTCGACAGGTGTCGGATGACTTTTCCCTGCGCATCGAGAATATCGAGCGTCACTTCATCTTTCGGCGCGGTCTTGAAATAATAATCGACCATCGCGCCCGCCGGGGGGTTGTCTCCGACCGGCTGACGTTTGTCGAATTCTTCCGGGTAATGCAAACGCAATGCGGTTTCAGGTTGGTAAAGAATGAAATCCGGATTCGCCGATTGCCCGCTTAACTGTCGAAGCGGCGTAACATTGTCCAGCACCCAAAACGATCGGCCATGAGTCGCTACGACCAGGTCGTCGTCTTTGACCACAAGATCGTGAATCGGCGAGCGCGGCAGATTCAACTGCAACGGCTGCCAATGCGCACCGGCGTCAAACGAAACGTAAACGCCAAGCTCAGTGCCGGCATAAAGCAGTCCGGCCTTCTTCGGATCCTCACGCACCGCGTGCACATACGCGCCATCCGGAATTCCATTGACGATAGAACTCCACGTTTTGCCGAGATCGCTCGTCTTAAAGATGTAAGGCTTGAAATCGTCGAGCTTGTGTCGATCGATCGCGGCATAAGCGGTCTTGCCGTCGCGCGGCGATGCTTCGATCAAATCGACCGTGCTCCAATCCGGCATTTTCGGACTGACGTTGTTCCAATGCGCGCCGTCATCAGTCGTGACCTGAATGAGTCCGTCGTCGCTTCCGGCCCACAATGTTCCTTTGTCCACCGGCGATTCGGTCAGGGCAAAAATGGTGTCGTAATATTCGACTGAGGTGATGTCGTTCGTAAGCGGACCGCCGCTCGGCTGCTGTTTCGTTTTATCGTTACGCGTCAGATCTTCGCTGATCTTCGTCCAACTCTGGCCGTGGTCCGCCGATTTAAAAACGCATTCCGCGGCGGTGTAGATGACATCGGGATTGTGCGGCGAAAGCAGAAGCGGCGATACCCATTGAAAACGATGGGCAAGATCGACCGCGCCGCGTCCGGAGTTGTCGATCGGCAGCGGACTGATGTCCTGATCGTCTTCTTTCGTTTTGTTGTAGCGCGCGATGTAGCCTTCGCTGTTTGAATAAATGATGTGCCAGTCGCGCGGATCAGGAATGACAAAGCCACATTCGCCGCCGCCGGCCGGATACCAATCCTCGCGACCGATCACTCCCGAGTCGGTTCGGCTCGCGATGCAAACGTTTGAGTTGTCCTGTTGCGCGCCGTAAATGTGATACGGAAACGCGTTGTCGACCGCGACGTGATAGAACTGCGCGGTCGGCTGGTTGTTTTGCGTGGTCCAGCTTTTTCCGCCGTCGATCGAGATGCTGGCGCCGCCGTCATTCGCGTTGCCGATGCGATTCGGATTTTGCGGATCGATCCAGAGACCGTGGTGATCGCCATGACGCGCGGGGAGCAGATTAAATGTCTTACCACCATCAACTGATTTGAAGGCGCCCGTGTTTAAAAGGTAAACCGTATCGGCCGATTTCGGATCGGCGTAAACCTTACTGAAGTACCAGGCACGCTGACGAAAGCGGCCATCGTCGTTCACTCGCGTCCATTTTTGCCCGGCGTCGTCAGATCGAAACAAGCCGCCTTCTTTCGCTTCGATGATCGCATAAACGCGATTCGGGTCCGCACCCGAAACGGCCACGCCGATCTTGCCCAAAATTCCTTCTGGAAGACCGTTGCCTTCCAAACGTTTCCAGGTTACGCCGTTGTCTTCCGAGCGATACAAACCGCTACCCGCTCCGCCACTCGAGAAAAACCACGGCTGGCGGCGCGCTTGCCAAAGCGACGCGAAAACAATGTTTGGATTGTGCGGATCGAACACGACGTCGATGCCGCCGGTGTTTTCGTCTTTGCTCAAAACTTTGGTCCACGTTTTGCCGCCGTCCGCTGCCCGAAAGATTCCGCGCTCCTGATTCGGCCCGAATGCGTGTCCCAGCGCTGCAACTAACACGACGTCGGCATTTCTTGGATCGACAATCAACGCGCCGATCTGGCGACTGTCTTTTAATCCGACATTTTTCCACGTCTTTCCGGCGTCGATCGACTTGTAAACGCCCGTCCCATAAGTTGTGTTACCGCGGATGGCCGCTTCACCCGTTCCGACGTAAACGACATTGTGATCCGAAGGCGCGACGGCGATCGCGCCGATCGACGAAATATCTTCTTTGTCGAAAAGCGGCGCCCAATTCTGGCCGCCGTCAGTTGTTTTCCAAACGCCGCCGGCAACCGCGCCGAAATAATAGGTGTCCGGTTCGCCCGGCACGCCTTCGATCGCCAGTGCGCGTCCGCCGCGGAACGGTCCGATTTGGCGCCACTGCATTCCGCTGAACAATTTTTCGTCGATTGCGCCGGCCGGAGTCGGTTTCGGCGTCGCGGTTGGCGATTTTGTGGGCGACGGCGTCTGACCGCCTTCTTTCGGCGGTGGACTGACCGCAAAAGTGGTTAAACAAACGAAAACGAGCGCCGCCGAAAACAGAAAACGCAAAGTGGACGTAAGCATCCGCTTAAGGTGGAAAGCTTGCCGCACGGTTCAACTGGAATCGCGCTAAAATGCGTAACCAACAATCGCACGCAGTTGAAAAACCGGCTCATCGTGCGCGCGCGTAAATTGCGCGAGCGTTGTGAACGTCGCCCACCATTTGCCCTCGTGGATACAGAGATTTGGGCCACCCGAAATTACCGGACGCTCCGCGTGCGACCATTCGGGAAATGCAATCTCGTGCAGGACTTCAGCCCCGACCGAAACGCTGCGAGTCACTTTATAACTACCGCCGAACGATTGCTCAAACTTCGCCTCGCGTTCAGCCAACTCTTTGCCCTGCCACACCGCTTCCAATGTCGCGTTGTATGCGAAAACGATGGCTCCGAAATTTCGCTGAACGATCACTTTCGATTCCGATCCAAAGATTCGGTCGCCGCCCTCAATCTCTTCATAAAGCGCCAAGCCGATCGGTGCCTTTTCCGGATTGTAGGCTTGATAGACGAGTTCGAGCGCAGCGTCCGAGAAGGCGAAGCCGTTACTCTGTTTCGACCTGATGTGACTCCAGTCGGCCAGATAAATGCTGGCCTGCAATCTGTCTATCACTCCGAATTCAATTTCGTGGCGGAAATCGATTTCTGAAAAACTATGATCCGCTCCTTTGC
>Ga0209217_1000123_pt1 | contig 17019 bp, 15 predicted proteins | sample JacPinW_OM3H0_M2_FD_187957 | JGI IMG/M metagenome (GOLD analysis project Ga0209217, IMG submission 187957) | Forest soil microbial communities from Algoma, Ontario, Canada - Jack Pine, Ontario site 1_JW_OM3H0_M2 (SPAdes) (version 2) | ecosystem: Environmental > Terrestrial > Soil > Boreal...
CCGGAATGGCGGCCTTCACCGAAGCGATGGCGTTGGGCGAAGGGCTTGGACTCTCGTCAAAGATATTGTTCGATTCATTGCTTGGCACGCCCGTGGTCGCGCCGTTTCTGGCGGCGAAACGGGACAAGATCAACAATCGCAATTACGAGGCCGAGTTCCCTTTGCGCTGGATGCAAAAGGACATGCATCTCGCGGCGCTAAGCGCCTACGAAGCTGGTGTTGCGATGCCGCTAACTAATGTCGCCAAGGAAATGTACCGGCTCGCGATGCGCAATGGACATGCCGCCGAAGATTTTTCGGCCATCTATGAGTTTCTAACGGACAACGACCATTCTCTTCCCGCCACCACGCCGCGACCTTCTGCACTGCAAACACGCACCTCGAAAATCGCCGAACCATCGCAGGTCTAGCGTAGAACAAACAAACAGCCCGGAACATCCATGAACCTGAAACTCGAGAATAAAACCGCTTTTGTTACAGGCTCTACCGCCGGAATTGGTTTCGCCATTGCCAGATTGCTCGCTGCCGAAGGCGCACGCGTTATCGTTAACGGTCGCACGGAAGCGCGCGTGTCTGAAGCGATCGCCTCCATTCGCCGGTCGCATCCGCACGCGAAGCTCGAACCGTTCGTGGCGGACCTCGCGAATGCCGAAGCAGCGATTGACGCGGCTCGACAATTTCCGTCAGTCGATATTTTGGTTAACAACCTCGGTGTTTACGAACCGAAGCCATTCGAACAAATCAGCGACGAGGATTGGCGCGCGATTATCGACGTAAACTTTATGAGCGGCGTCCGCCTGTCGCGCCATTATCTACCGCGGATGAGAGCGGCAAATTGGGGGCGGATCATTTTCATTTCCAGCGAGTCCGCGGTGAACATTCCGGTGGAAATGACCCATTATGGAGTCACAAAGACGATGCAGCTGGCCCTGGCGCGAGGATTGGCAGAGACGACGGCAGGGACGGCGGTCACGGTCAATTCGGTGCTGGCCGGCCCGACTCGTTCGGAAGGCGTTGAGAAATTCCTGATCGACATGGCAAAAACAAAAAGCGTCACGCCCGGTGAGATAGAGAAGGAGTTCTTTCGGACAACACGGCCAAGTTCGCTTTTGCAACGATTCGCCACGACAGACGAAGTTGCCGCACTCGTGACGTTCGTTGCCAGTCCGCTCTCATCAGCAACCAACGGCGCAGCATTGCGCGTCGATGGCGGCGTGTTGCGTTCGATTTTTTAACGACAGCAACTTCTCCGACAACGGGCTCTCGATGGTCAACGTGAATTCCAAGCGCGTGTCAGATGCAGCCTCCATATTCGTTAGTCCGTCGCGAAGTTGAGCAAGAGATTCTACCTAAAACCGGCGCGTCCGTGCTTGAGCGCATGAGCAGAATCATCATTCTGCTCATGTGACCACTTTCCTCGGGTGCGGCTTCGCAGCGAAATATCGCGAAGGCGGCGGCAATTTTTCGGTGCCGCTGCAATGGATGCTCGGGCTGCGTCGATTAAAACTGGATGCGATCTGGCTGGAACTTCTGCCGGGCGAAGGAAATCTTCGCGATGATCAGCGTAAGATCGACAACTTCCAACGCCAGCTTCGCGCGCACGGACTGAGCGGGCAGTATTGTCTCTTTTACCAAAAAACGCCTGATAGCGCTCACGATCTCGACTCGCTTCGCTGCATTGGAATTTCAAAACGCGAGCTGCTCGATCGACTCGCGGGCCCGAACACAATTCTCAATCTCAGTTATTCAATTCATCCGCCATTGCTTCTGAAATTCGAGCGCCGGATTTTTTGCGATCTCGATCCGAGCGAAATCATTTATTGGATGACCCAGATGGAGATGGGCCAGTCGTCTCATCATGAGTTTTGGACGATCGGACTAAACGTCAACAGCGCTGACTGCCGGCTCCCGAAAAGTTCGTTGAATTGGAAAACATTTTATCCCCTGGTCGATACCAGGCTGTATGGCCTTCAGCCGCGTCCGCGTTCGCCGAAGTTCACGACGATTGGACAATGGTATTGGGGTGGGGCAGTGGAGATAAATGGCGAGTTTCCCGACCTTTCCAAGAAATACGCGTTCGAACAATATCTCGACCTGCCAAGGCGCGTGGCGAACGCGAAATTCGAGTTGGCGATGTACATGAATCCGGACGATCCGGAGCGTGAGCGATTGCGAAGGCGCGGCTGGCATGTTGTCGATCCACATCGCGTCGCGCAAACGCCGAAAAAATATCGACGTTATCTGGCGAGCGCTCTTGGCGAGTTCACTGCGATCAAGGGCGTCGATGTGGCCTGGAAGACCGGCTGGTTGAGCGATCGCGCGGCGGCGTTTCTGGCGACGGGGCGGCCGGTCGTGACGGAGGACACGGCTGCGACAAAGTATCTGCCCGGTGCGAGCGGCTTTCATTTTGTCGGCAATTTAGATGAAGCCGTCGCTGCAATCGAAGATCTGCTGGCGAACTGGCATCGGCGATCTCGCGAGGCGCGTGACTGCGCGATCGAAGTCTTCGATTCGGCGAAAAATCTACGCAAAATCCTGGGTGTTTAAACCCGCTCGTTTTGGCGTTGCAAAACAATTTTCGGGTGTTACTCGTTGTCCCGTTATGGCCGACTTGATGAAAGCGCCCGAGTTGAAGGAGCGCCTGAAAAAGATCCCGGAATGGGAATTGGAGAAGAAGCACATCGAGCGCACTTTCGAGTTCGACGATTTTACCGATGCCATCGATTTTGTGAACGCGATCGCGGAAGTGGCCGAGGAAGAAGAGCATCATCCCGACATCGACATTCGCTACAACAAAGTTCGGCTGGTCCTTTCGACGCACAGCAAGGGCGGCCTGACCGAGCTCGATTTCGCGCTGGCCGAGCGAATAGATACGCTCTCTGAGTAAGTGACAAGTGACGAGAAGTCGGGAAACACGAGTCTCAGATCGACATCCGCTCGGGCTTGGATCGCGACGATCGCCGTAATTCTCGTCGTTATCGCGGTCTGGAAATTTATCGATTATCGGATGCGACCGCCGCCGCCGCCGAACAAGATCGTCATCCCGGTGCCTGCGCCATCACCGTGATTGTCGATCTTATCGACGATTAATCCGGCGCTGGTTGGAGTTTTTGGTTTCCAACCAACAAGCGTCCTTCATCCGCATCGATGAAGGTGAACATCGTTTGGATCTCGGAGCGACCGGCCATGCCGGCTTCTTTTTTTCGGCGCTTGAGAATCTCGGAAAGCTCGTCGTTCCAGCCGCGCTTCCTCATAAATTCATTCCAGACATAAACCTCATCGTCCGTCGGGCGATGCCCCATGCCAAAACACCATTGCAGGATTTCTTCGTCGGTGCCGCCTTGTTTCACTCGGTCCATCAGCCGGTTGTAATCGATCCGCAGAAATTTCGTGCAACTGGAGTCGAACCCGCGGCCAAGGTTCGCCTGATAATCGGACGGCAATTGCCCTTTTTGGTGCTGTCGAATCTTGTCGAGCAGTCGCCCCAAATAAACAATGCCACCGACTTTCACCGACGGACTGCGCAGGCCTAACTCCCTCATCCGGCGGCGAGTCTGTGCTTTTCTTACGCAAGATTCAAGCCTGCTCTGGGCCCTAAAAGCCGCGCACGCAAACCTCTCGCGCCAGCTCCGCGGGTGGCCCGTAGAGTGCGCGATTTATCTCATCGTCATTCAGGTCGAACACGAAGATCGAATAGCCGATTTGCGCGACCGGCGCATGATGGCGCAAGTAAGCGCACAATCGCGTAAACCGGAGCCGCTCGAACTCTTTGATTTTCTTCGATGCCGGAGTTGGGCCGTCGTTTGTGGTCAGTGCAACCCGGAAAAATGGGTACGGCACAGCGTTCTCGTAACGCCGCATCTCTGCCAGCACGCTGCGATAATGTTGTTCGTAACGCATGCACCACGGACCGAGCTCCAGAGTGTAAACACTTTGCAGGGTGGTGGCGCTGATGCAGTAAACACCGCGGGTTAGTGCAAGACTTCGATCGCCGGACAAATGCTTTTCCGGCGACAGTAAATTGGCGTCGATCTCGTACCAGCGCGGATCGGCCGTGCCGAAGTAGGCGAGATAGAGAGGTTTTCCATCGACCAGCGTGGGGTGCCGATCTAACCACGTCTTCAACGCCGGCAAATCCTGGCCCCAATCAAGCGAGCTGTCGACCAAATGGCTGTAGCCGCGACTCGGTCCGCCGGCGATCTCGTTGAAGTAAGCGAGATAATTTGGCCGGATCTCAAACGACTCGGCGATTTGCCAAAGCAAAAGGATCGTTGCCGCAGTGGCGAACATAGCTCGCTGATTCTTGTGCAATAGATAAACGACGGCGCCACAAGCGATGAACAGCACCGGATAAATCGGCAGGATGTGGCGATGTCCAATGTTGAGCGGACTCGTTATTGCGAACGCGCCGTAGACGAGAGCAAGCGCCCACAAGGGATTAAGTTGCGAAAGGCTCTCGGTTTTCCACGATTCGCGACGCGCGATTGCTGCGTAGAACGCGAGCGCGAGCAAGCACAGAAACGGCAGCGTCGTTTTGTAAAGGAACGCGCGCGGGAAAAATGAACGGAACCCGACGATGCTCCACTGATTGTCGAGAAAAGCCGGCCGATCGATCTCGTGTTTATGCACGTAAGCGAACCCGTAGAGATAAGCTTCCGGCAAGAGATGATGCGCACGCGCAAGTTGCACCGCGTTCTCGAACGCTCCCTGATCTTCGAGCAGATAATTCCAATGCCAGTTCGTGCCTTCATGGCTCGAGCCGTTATCGGTCCATGCCGGGTATCGACATGAAAACGACAGCCAAATCGCAAAGAAGACGGTCGCACCAAGAGCGATCCACAAAACGCCGGCGGCGCAGGCCTTCTTCCACCTTTCCGTCAGCTCGATTCGGATTTGTCCGAACTGTAGATCGATCTGACGCCGCGAGAAAACTAGCAAGATCGACATTCCTCCCAGAACTGGCGCAACGATTGGCCCCGAGAACTTTGTCAGAAAAAGTCCGGCCAGACCGAACGCAGCGATCCCAAACCTCATCGGCGAAATCTTTTGGAACAGACGCCAGCTGCTCCAGACTGCGGCCGTGAAAAAGAACGCCGCTGGAACGTCGGATGTCACGAGCGCGCTGTGCGCGAGGAAGTTTGGATCGAACGCCGCCACGGCTTCGGCGAGCAAACCGCCGAGCACGCCGAAGAATTCACGACCGCAGCGATAGATTAAAAGGCACAGCGCCGCTCCAAAGATCGACATCATCATTCGCGCTTCGCCTAGCATCCGATCGGAATCGTTTCCGACTTCGTAAAAAAACTGGTGACCGGTGCGTCCTTCATCCGCGCGTTGCCAGGCGCGATCGTTGACCGGAACAAACTTGGTTTTGCTTAACAACAGCGGCAGCGCCGCCCAGCGGGCTGGAAGATTTCCGTTCTCAGAATCGAGCCGGAAATCGTTTGTCACCCAATAGCTGTAACCTGCGGTTAAATGCTGCGGCTCATCGAACGTCGGCGATTTCGTATTCACCGCCGTCACCGCCATGGCAGCGTGCAAGACGGCGATCAAAATCGCAATCAGCCATACCCGTTGCGAGGATAACGCGGGCGTAGCTGTTTCCTTCGAGAGCTCCATCTGGGGATCAAAGAGAGCAGGCCGCGTGCGAAAAGATTTAGAGATTTGGCGATTCGATGGTTAAATCGGTAGGCGATGGACCGGATCGTCGGAATCGAAACCGAATACGGCTGCCTGATGAGCCCGGAAGAGTTGCGTTGCAACTCCGAGGTTTGGCCGGCCAAGGTGAAGAACTATCTCTTCAACAAGGCGCGCGCAGGCACGATCGATCTTCACTATCGCGATTACGAAGAACCGCCCGGCAACGGCGGCTTTCTGCTCAATGGCGGCCGGCTTTACCTCGATATGGGTCACATCGAGTACGCGTCGCCCGAATGTTTGCACCTCCACGATCTCGTCACTTACGAGATGGCCGGCGACGAACTGTTGCGTAGCTCGCTCGTCGCGCTTGAAGCGGGCGATCGCGTCTCGTTCATCAAGAACAATGTCGATCATCACACAGGCGCGACATTTGGTTGCCACGAAAATTATTTGATGAAACGCGAGGCGCAGTTCACGCCTTCGGTGCTCGGGACGTTGCTAACGTTTCTCGCGACGCGACAAATTTTTACCGGCGCCGGCAGAGTGGGGCAGGCCAACCCGCTCGCGTTCGATTTCGAGCCGCCGCAAGCGGAGACACCGGTCGCGTTCCAGCTAAGCCAGCGCGCCGACCACATCGTCAACGACATCTATCAGTGGGTGCAGTTCAACCGCGCCATCATCAACGCGCGCGACGAGCCCCTAGCCGATTATCGCAAATATCGCCGGCTTCATTTGCTCATCGGCGATTCCAACATGAGCCCGTTCGCCAACGCGTTGAAGATCGGCACCACCGCGGCGGTGCTCTCGTTGCTCGAGCAGCGACAGTTACCGAGAAACCTTGTTCTCAACGACGCCGTCCGCAGCACCCGCGACATCTCACGCGACGCGACACGGAAGTGGATTGTCGATCTTGAGAACGGCAAAACCATCGGTGCGCTCGACGTCCAATGGCAGTTCCACGATCTCGCTCAGCGACATCTGCGCGGGAAAGATCCCGAGACCGATTGGTTGCTCGAGACCTGGAGCTTTGTTCTCGAATCAATCGAACAAAATCCGCAGGCGCTGATCGGCGGCGTCGATTGGATCACCAAGGAATGGTTGCTCGAGGCTTTCATGGAATCGGAAAAGATCGGCTGGGACGATCCCTGGCTGCAAAGTCTGGATCTGGAATATCACAACATCGATCCAACGCGCGGATTGTTCTTCAGTGTTACGCCCGGCAAACGCGTCGCGGAATGGAACAACAGTTTCCAACCGGCTAGCGCGATTCGCGTTCCGCCCGCGAACACCCGTGCTTCAGGGCGCGCCCACGCCGTCGCCTATTTTCAAGATCGACATCAACCCTACGTCATCAACTGGGACTCGATCGCGCACGATAGCCGCGATTTCCTCGTCATGGGCGACCCATTCGAAACGTACAACGATGAAGTCGACAGGTTCCTGGCCAAACCGCGGCCGCAAACGACTGAACACTCTGATGATTAAGAAAACGGTTCCTTGTTAGACGAATGATTGTTCGTCTAATTCTCGTTAGGCCTATTCGCGCAATTCGAAACGCATTCTTATTCGCAGCGTTGTTGGGCTTTGGGTGTTTCGTCCCAAGCAACTCTCCCACCATAAGGGTCGAGTACAGCCCTTCTGAGGATCTGGCTTGCTCCTTACCTCCCGGGAGTCCGATCAAAGAACAATGGAAAGCAGAGTTGCTCTCTCGCCAGCCAGAGTTCGTTAGGCTTTGGCAATCTGAAGGCCCCAAACTTCTCGCAGCAACGAAGGCGATTTCTGGCCGGGACTTTCCTTTAGAGGAGATCACGGCCCGGGCTCACCCTTTGCCGAGCGAGTGCGCGATCATCTGCCCTCGCTGGCGCTGCAAAAGGCAGTCCTTCTAAAGCTCATTGAACCGGACGCGCTAAAGGAGGTGGTCGCGGTAGACGGTGCGCTTCCGGGCGGCTACTACAAACGAGCCTGGGAACTCGTCAACGCGACCGATAAAGAGTATCTGAAGTATGTTGCCGAACTGTCGAAGTAGGCCTGACCAGGCGATGGAGCTAACTCGCGAAAGCATTCGGAGTGGCTGATCTTGTTCGCGTTAGGCCCGCATAACACCATGACCCCCTTTCGCCTCAATTAATAAGGAGATCCCAATGAATACCGTCCGCCGTGTGAGTTACATCTTTCTCTGCATCGTCCCGTTTCTCACTTTCGTCGTCGCCGGCGTGCACGCCTTTCGCGTCCCGGGAGTCTATCAGACCGTCGGAATAATTTACTTTGCAGCGATCGCGATTGCGGCGTGGACTCTGGGCGCACGTGCCATCAAAGCCGATGCGCAGGACCGGCGATTGCTCGGCCTGGCCGGGACACTCTTTGTAATACCATTTGCGCTCGTTGCGCTTCTCTGGGTCGGCGTGGGCGGGCCCTGGCAGGCAACTGCGGCAGAGAACCAGATGCGGTATGTTGTTCTCATCGTCATGGCCACCGCGATAGCGGGTGGATTCGTGGTGCTCAGAGAAGCACTCAGCGAAGCCGGTGAACGCTTTTATGCGACCCTCGGCTTCGCCGCGATCATGCTCAGTGGCCCGCTGTATCTCATCTGGAATACCTTCGCGTTCGCGGCATTCTTCGGGAAGGAACATGCTGGAGAGATGCCTGCGGCGATCGTCTCGCTGCGCGACATGCTGGATCTTCTACTTTTTGTTGCGGGCTTTCTGACTTATCTCGCGACGGCGGCGTTTGCGGCCTCCCTCGGTCGAGTCCAATGGCTTGGGCGCGGGGCAGCTCGCGCATTCATGATCGTGAATGCGGTTGCGTTGCTGTTCCTCGTGATCAGAGGTGTCCAGTATCCGGACGGGAGAGCGACGCCATGGTACACCAATCCCGGTTTTATTGTCGGAATCCCGGCTGTCCCATTCATCATGCCTTTCCTTTTTGGCGTCGTCTTGCTCCGGCGCGCGGGTGAAAAGCAATCTCAAGAAGAACCTAACCAGGCGATGCAGCCAACAGAAGAAAGTAGGAATTAGAAAGTAAGAGACGTTGAGACTCGCCGCACTCGCCATCTCGGTTGCCTTGGGCGGCACGGTATTCGCCCAACCGAAATTGCCCTCACCTCAATCCTCTCCCACAGGGAGAGGCGGAACTGCAACTGAGTCGGCGCTCACGAGCGGCGATTTGTTGTGGAAAAAGCTCGAGGCGCGCGTTGCAGAAGTTGCCGGTCGGTTCGATGGCGTCATCGGCGTGGCGATTGTCGATCTTACGGATGGGCGAACGATTTTGCGCAATGCGGATCGCGTGTTTCCAACCGCGAGTTCGATCAAGATCGCGATCCTGCTGGAGTTGTATCATCAGGACCAGGAAGCGCGCGCGGGCACGCAAGGTAAAGCCAAGTTGGACGATATCTACACATTCGACCCGAAGGCGCTGGTTGAATTCAGTCAGATCATGGCCGGTCTGACTCCCGGTGTGACGCGGGTTACAAATCGCGACCTGGCGCAATTCATGGTTGCCGTGAGCGACAACACCGCAGCTAACATTCTGCTTGATCGCGTGGGCAAAGATAACGTGAACGCGATGCTGCGCGGCCTGGGCCTTACAAAAACAATGTTGCGCCGCAAGATGATGGACTTCGCGGCAGCCCGGCGCGGCGACGAAAATGTTTCCACGCCGCAGGAAATGGCGCGACTGCTGGAAGCGATCTACAAAGAAAAGTTGCTGAACAAGGATTTGAACGGGCAGTTCGTTAAACAGCTGTCGACCTTGAAGGAGAGTTACATTCCACGCGATCTGCCGCCGGGCGTTCAGGTCGCTAACAAGCCCGGCAATCTGAAAAATGTGCGGACTGATTCCGGCATCGTCTTTGTAAAGGACCGGCCGTTCGCGATCAGTGTGATGACAGCCGATGCCCGCGACGAGCGCGCAGCCGAGCGCGCGATCAGTGAGATTGCGCTCGAATCCTATCGTTACTTCGAGATGCGCAGCAAAAGCTCCCATTAGCGATTTGCGCAATCGGATCGATTCGGTCAGGTTTGTTTTGAAATAAACGATAAAAAGATGAAGGCACTAATGTTCACAGTCTTGATCTGGATAACTCTAGCGGTGACGGGCTTTAGCCGGATCGGCGAAGATGAGAAACAGATCGAGGTGCGCTACGGGAAACCGGGGAAAGACATGGGCACTCATGGTGAGGTGCACGCGTTCGGTTACATGTCGGGCGGATTCATGATCGTTGTCGATTTTGTGAATGGAATCAGCCAGCGCGAAGGCTTTGCAAATCCCGACACGTCCGCGTTGTCAGCCGACGCCATCAAGCAGATCCTCGCGATGGGCACCGCCGAAGGAACAAAGTGGGAGCAAGTACCGGCAATTGGAGACGACAGATCATGGCGCCGCTCGGATAGCAAGGCGGTCGCAATCTTTCCGGCGCTGGGCAAGTTCCTGTTTATTCAAGATGTGAACTTCGTGCAGCCGAAGGAGTAGCTCGGAAGAAAGTAAGAATTAAAGAGTAGGGAATAGGAAACTATTCGAGGCGCTGGAGCGAAGGGATTCCGTAGTTTTCCTGAAGAGCGGGAGCTTCGGCGGCGATGGTGCCGGCATCGAGCTCGATTTGTTTCGGATCTTCCTCGGTCTCGATCTTAATGAAGCCGCCTTCGATCGGTTGCTTCACCGCCGCAGCGAGATCATTGAGCGATTTTATTTCCTGGCCGTTGACCTTGAGCACGGTCAGATAAGAAAACTCGTCGTAGCCGATGGTGTTGTTGGCCGGAAGCACCTGACTCAAAATCACGATCCGGCGATGTTCGCCGGGGAAAAGCTCCGATTGAAACCGGTCGAGATAAACGAAACGCTGGGGCGCTTCGCGCTGCCAGTTCGGTCCCCATTCCTTCAGATACTGGCGAGACAGCTCCTGAAAAATGAGTCCACCGAGGACGAGATATTTCGGAGCTTCGTCGAGTGCATACGGCGGGCTGACGTAATCTTTCGCGTCGCGATGTTCGAGCGTGACTTTCACCTCTATCGGTTTCCCTTCACGCTGAATTTGAAACGAGAGCACGTCCCCCGCGTACGAGTGCGCGCTGATCAAATTCGTGAAATCGATTTTGCCATAAAGTGGATCGACATAGTTCCCGTTCTGGTCGATCTCGTGATTTCCGATCGACATGATAATGTCGCCAACCCGCATACCTGCTTTTTTTGCCGGCATGTTTGGTTCGACATTCGTGACATAAACGCCGCCCGGTTTGCCTGTCTGCCCGGCGAATTTGCGCAACTGCGGATCACGCGTTGGAAAGAAGGAAAACCCGACCGCCGGAAATCCGCGGTAATTCTCGCCCTCGGCTTCCTTCAAAAAATGGGTGATGATCGGCGCCGGAATAGCGTCGATGAGCTGCGAGCGCGGATCGTAGCGCAAGAGCAAACCGGCAAGCTTGTTATTTTTGACCAGCGGAATCGTGTAGCTGTTTTCGCGATACTGCATCGGGATGCTGATGCGGTAGGTGAGAAACTGGCCGACATCGACCGGGTAATGCGTCATTTGAATGGTCGTGACCAGCCCTTCGGTCGCGACCAACGCACCGGTCGGCTCAAGCTGCCACGCGGCGAGTCGATCGCCAACGACAGTGTCCGCGGCAATGTCGAGCGGCGCGATCCCGTCGAGGAAATTTTTCTCACTCGGCTCGATCAGCGCGAGGTTAGCTTCGTAATCGATCACTTGGACATTGGCCGCGGTTTTTTCGCCCGATTCCGCGCGCTCGAGCTCAACGTAATTTTGGTTCGTGACCAAGTCCGCGGTTACGAGCACGCGTCCCTTCGAGAGAACTGCTCCGAGTGCACGCTTCGAGACCGGCGCTTTCTTTTGCCACGGTCGAAAATAATCATAAGGCTGGCCGGTCACATTCACGCGCACCAGCGAAAGAGGCTTTTGTTTGACGTCCTTGTTCGGCGGCGGTGATGCCGCTTCTTTTTTTACAGCCGCACCGGCGGTGACGACCAAGGCGAAAACAACGCTGATGAATAAGCTTCGCATCTTAAGTCTTGGTTTGGAGATCGGGCGTCTTCGCGGCCGGCTGCTCCTGGAGATTCTGTTCGCGGACCACGTTGTAACGCTGTCTGATTCGTTCCCGCGCGGCCTCAACTTGTTTTGGATCGAGCACCAGCGGCGGACCGTCGCCAATCAGGTCGATTACCAATCGGTCGGCTGGCTCGGCCAACGTCTGACTTAACTCCTCCAGGGTGTGAATTTTTTTGCCGTTGATTGAATCGACAATTCCGCCGCGGTAAGGCGCAAGATAGGTGTTGATCGGGTCCGGCAAAACGTTCGTCAGCACAATCACGTCCGGATGCTCGAGATAAATCTGATCGATCACATAGAAATCGAAGAAATGCCGGAGACGAAGATCGGTCGGCTGATACGCTTCCAGTAAATCAAGTGACAGCGGCTGAAAGAGCAGTCCGCCATAAACGACATATCGCGGCCGGACATCGTACTTGTGGCTTTGCATCAAATACGGCGGCACCGTTTCGAGCTGCACGCTTCCGCTGGTCGATTGCTTATCGCGCCAAATCTCGAACTTCACACTGTCGCGCTTGAACTTTCGCTCCACCACTTCGGGCATCTCCACCCGCTCGCCTTCCAGCTCCACGTTTCCATCGCTTGCGATCGGATGATTATCGATTGCAAGCAAAACATCGCCCGGCCGCAGAATTTTCGCGCATGGTCCAGCCGCAACGACGGTCTCGACCAGCACGCCGCGCCCGTCGTCTTTCAAACCGAGAAATTTCCGCTGCGCCGGGTTTTGTAATTTCCCGTATGTGATTCCAAGATCGACATACCCATCGTAACGGCCCTTGCTCACATCTTTGAGGAAACGATTGATCACCGGCGTCGGCACCATGTAAGCGACGCCTTGTGCGACGTCGCCGCTGTAACCTTGAAACGCGACGCCGACGACTTTGGTGTTTTGCATGACGGGGCCGCCACTATTGCCCGGATTAATTTGGGCGCTGATTTGAATGGCGAGGTGCTGATCAATCGATGAGTGAGTGTAAAGTTGGAAATCGATCCGCGAAACAATGCCGGTCGTGACCGACATGCGCTCGCCGCCGATCGGGTAACCATAGGCTGAAACGGTCGATTCGAGCTCAGGAATACCGCCAAACTTTAGCGCCAACATATTCTTGTAGAAATTCGGCGAATCGACGGTGATGAGCGCCAGGTCGCAATCGTGCGCGACGAAGAGCACTTTGGCCGGATACTTATTTGGATCGCCATCGCGCTCGACCGTGAGATAGCGGCTGTTACTGACCACATGCGCGTTGGTCATGATGCGATTGCCGTCGATGACGAACCCGGCGCCGATTCCGCGTCCGAGCATGCCCGCGTTCCATGGCGCGCGATAATCCGGAGCAACTTCGGTGGCGGTGATGCGGACCAGACTTTTTTGAATCGGGCCATTCGGTCGCGGGGGCGCTACCGGGACAGGAACGGTAACGACATTTTGCGCGGGCGTGTTTGTGCGTGTCCCGGGTGGAACGTCGCGAGGCCTTGGCTCAATCGGAGAGCTTGCAGGTGGTGCTCCGTTCGGTTGCTGCCCGTTCTGCTGCTGCGCGTACGATGTCGATGTAACGAGCAATGCTACTGCGATGAAAATGGGAACGCCCTTCATTCGGAAAGTCTGGAAGATGAAAAGAACTGGTTGAAAAGCAACCGCTCAAATTCCGGCGCGCTCGAGCAGTGATTTTAAAACTTTCTCCGCCTCGAAAATTTCACACGCAATTTGTCGGGCAGCGCCCGAGTGCTTCTTGTAATCGCGATTGATCATTTTTACCGCCTCGGCAATTTCGCCTAACGAACGAAATGCAAGCAGGCCGGCATCGCCGCCGTAATTTTTCGTAAAACCGGTTTCCTGGGTGATGACCGGACGTCCGGCGGCGAGATAACAGGCGCTCCGATCGCTGAACCAGCCGGTGTTGAGCCGGATGTACTGATCTTTTGCGACTGTGAACTCGCCTTTCGATTGCTGGATGTAATCGCGGTAGAGCCAGTGATCGACGCTCATTTGCAGCGGCGAAGTGAATCGCCAACCGTTGCGCTCGAATTTCTCCCGCGTCCGTCGATCTTTAATGTTGGTTGCGAGTTCGAACACCTCGCCGGCTTTTTTCGGCGCGGCCACGAAACGCAAAAATTCGCGCGACTTGCTCCAGAGATACTTTCGACCGCGCCAGGTAATGTCTTTCAATCCGCTGGTAGACCAATTCGCGATGGAAGTGAAAACTGCTGTCCGTTTGGGGGTCCGATTCGTTTTCCAAAGATCGGTCACGATCGGTTGCCGCGTCGCCTGCCATTTAAGCCCGCGCGTCGGCACTGGAAATTTCTTCGTGCCGACGTTTTCGCCGAACGTGAAAAGCGCGTGATGACGGCTGAGGTAGTCGATTGTCGATCTTACACCCTTGGCGACCTTGATTTGTTCAACACCCGGATCGCTTTCGACATAAATAATCCGATCGCTCTTCAACAGATCGTCATTGAACTCCTGCGTGCCGCAAATGTTCAGGATGGCGTCGGCGTCACAATAAAGCTGGCGAATTTTTGTTAACGCCAGTCCGGCCGTCGGATTATTTTTTAGGTAACGCGCGCAAAACGCCCAGCGATTCTTGAAATCGAATTCGCCCGCCAAACGATCCAGGACTTTCGCGGCGTAATCGAATTCATTGTTTACCTCAAAGGTTTCCGGGTTGTACGGAAGCCGCGCCGAATCTTCGATGTAGTAAACGTCGTGCCCAAGCTGTTGCAGTCCGACGACATAATGCACGTGCTGCCAGATCACGCCGGCGATCGGCATCGAGCCCATGAAGCCCATCACCACGATGCGCCTGCGTTTCAAAATGTTTTAACAACGACCGCGGGATTTCCGGCAACGATGGTGTTTGGCGCGACCGACTTCGTTACGACCGATCCGGCTGCGACGACGGAGTTGTCGCCAATGATCACGCCTTTCAGAATCACGGCGTTCATTCCGATCCAAACGTTGTCGCCGATTTTCACTGGCGCGGTTTTCAGTTTTGGCCGCGGCGGTCGATCTTTGAAATACGGTGCGAGCGCCTGCGCGTCGATGAGTCGCTGCGCCGGCTCAAGCGGATGAAAATCCGAATCGGCGATGCCGATATTCCAGGAAATGAGGCAATGCGAGCCAATGTCGATCCTTTCCTCGGCCATGATGAGCGCGCCATTGAGCAAAGTGAAATCGCCGATTGCGCAGCGTCCGTTTTCGCCGATGGCGAACGAGCAGCCGGCGTAACATGAAACATGATTGCCAATGACCACCGCGCCCGGTTTTTTGCTGACCATTTTGCGAAAAATCTGCGCGCTCTCGCAGTAGAAGCCTTCACCGAACTCAACGTTCGGCGGAATCGGATGCGACCACCAATCCTCCTCCACATGTCGATCTTGTTTGACGTTGCTCATATTGGAAATTTTCCGGAAGCGAACAGTTTTGCGTAAATGCCGCCGCGCGCGAGCAATTCCGCTCCGCGTCCTTGCTCAACTATGTGCCCGCGTTCGAGCACGACGATGCGATCGACGTCGTGAATGGTGGCAAGCCGATGCGTCGCGATCAACGTTGTCCGCCCGCGCATCAATTGCTTAATTGTTTCCATGATGGCCGCTTCCGTCGTGGGATCGAGCGCCGAGGTCGGCTCATCGAGAAGCAACACCGGTGCGTTTTTCAAGAACGCGCGCGCGATGCCGATGCGCTGACGCTGGCCCACACTCAATTGTCCGCCACGTTCGCCCACCGTGCTCGCGTAGCCATTCGGCAATTGGCAAATGAATTCATCGGCCTGTGCGCGCTTCGCGGCGTCAATGATTTCATCGTCGGTGGCGTCGGACCGGCCGTAAGCAATATTTTCTCGAATCGTTGTTGAAAACAGAAGCGTGTCCTGTAACACGATGCCGATTTGCGCGCGTAAAGATTTCTTTTTGATCTCGCGAACATCGCGGCCGTCGAGCGTGACCGAGCCGGAAGTCGGATCGTAAAAGCGGGGGACCAAACTCAAAAGTGTGCTTTTTCCAGCTCCAGTGCCGCCGACAATGGCGATCATTTGATTCGGTTCGATTCGAAGATCGAGATCGTGCAGCACTTGTCGATCTTGCGCGTAGCCGAACGACACGTTTTGAAATCCGATTGCGCCTTTGGCAGATTCAATCGCGATCGCCTTCGGCGAATCGACTACGTCGTCTTCTCGATCGAGCACTTCGAAACAACGTTTAGCTCCCGCGGTCGCACCTTCCATCGCCCAAGCCGTGTAAGTGATCGATTCCAGCGGTTGATAGAGCATGAGCAAGTAGGCGCTGAAAACCAGAAGCGTTCCGAGCGTGAGCGTGCCGGCGAGAACGTGCAGCGTTCCGACGTAATACATCGCCGCCGTGCCGAAAACCATCAGCGTGCTGATGACGAGCGCGCTATTCACGTTGGTGAGGGTGAGACGGAGGTTCGCCTGTAAACTTTGTTGGGCTTGCTGGTGGAATTGCATGACTTCGAATTGTTCACGTCCGAACGCGTGTACCATTCGAATGGAACTGAGCCCTTCCTGCGCTTGCGCGAGCACCGCGCTTTCCTGTTCCTGAATAAACGTCGATTCGCGTCGAATGCGGTGCGCGAAAAAGTAAATCGCGGCGATGATCAGGGGGACAATGCTTAACGAAAGCAGCGTGAGTTGCCAATCGAGCTGTACCATAATCGCGAAAGTGCCGATCAAAGTAACGACCGATCCGAAAATTCCGGTGAAACCCTTGTTGTAAATTGTCTGGATCGATTGGGAATCGTAGGCGACGCGGAAACTGGAATCGCTCGACCGGCGGACGTCATGATATTTAAGCGAGAGCGATTGCAGGTAGGAATAAAGGTCAGTGCGCAATTTCAAAAGCGCCTGGAGGCCGACTTTAACCAGAATATAATTGGTCGCCCAATTGATCACTCCCCAGAAGAACTGAATGACGACGAGGGCAAGACAGAGCAGGGGAATCCAGGTGCGCCAGTCGCCGCGCGGCGTTGGATTGGGTCTCAGAAAATCGTCCACGATGATTTTGAACGGCCACGGCTTGAGCAGATTTAGTCCGATGCCGATGAGCGAGAGCAGCAATCCGACAACCGTTTGCGGGAGAAACGGGCGGTAATAACGAAAGACGCGCCGGTAGATCGACATGATAATTTAAGATTGCAGATTGCCGATTTCAGATTGAACTACACACGCTCGATTTCCGCTCAGGCTAAATCCGAAATCCGAAATCCGAAATCCGAAATTCTTGGCATGCATCATCTGGTTCAAATCTGGTTCGAATGGGTCCTGACCGGGGGTTATCTCGGGATCATTGTCTTAATGGCGATGGGGAGC
>Ga0209217_1000125_pt1 | contig 16988 bp, 13 predicted proteins | sample JacPinW_OM3H0_M2_FD_187957 | JGI IMG/M metagenome (GOLD analysis project Ga0209217, IMG submission 187957) | Forest soil microbial communities from Algoma, Ontario, Canada - Jack Pine, Ontario site 1_JW_OM3H0_M2 (SPAdes) (version 2) | ecosystem: Environmental > Terrestrial > Soil > Boreal...
TCCTGTCGAATTACGCCAAGATCAACATGCGGGACACCCTAAAGCGGGTGCCCGGGGTGGGCGAGGCGAGCCAGTGGGGCGACCTCGAATACTCGATGCGGATCTGGCTCAACCTCGACCGCATGGCAAGCCTCGGCATCACCGCCGACGAGGTCATCAACGCGATCGACTCACAGAACACTCAGGCCGCGGTCGGCCGCGTCGGGGCTGCTCCCCTCGTGCCCGAGGTCGAGTTTCAGCTCAACATCAGCACCCAGGGACGGCTGACCACGGTCGAGGAATTCGACAACATCATCGTCCGTGCCACTCCCGATGGCGGGGCCGTCCGGATCAAGGACATCGCCCGCGCCGAGCTCGGCTCGAAGTCGGCTGATTCCCTCGCCCGCTACAATGGTCGGCCGGGCGAGGCCATCGCCATCTACCAGTCGCCCGGCGCCAACGCGATTGCCGTGGCCGCCGGCGTCAAGAAAGTGCTGAAGGAGATCGAGCCCCGCCTGCCCGAGGATGTCGCCTATGATGTGATGTACGATACGACCGTGTTTGTCGCGGCGATGATCCACAAGGTCGAGATCACCTTGCTCGAGGCCTTTGTGCTCGTCGGCATCGTCGTCTTCATATTTCTCGGAAGCCTGCGGGCGACCTTGATCCCGATCATCGCCGTGCCGGTCGCCCTCGTCGGCACCTTCGCGGTCATGTTGGCCATGGGCTTCTCGGCCAACACCATTTCGCTTCTCGCCCTTGTCCTGGCGATCGGGATCGTCGTCGACGACGCGATCGTCGTCGTCGAAGCGGTCGAGCACATCCTCGAGACGGAACCCCAGTTGACCCCTGCCGAAGCCGCGGAAAAGGCGATGTCGCAGGTGACCGGGCCGATCATCGCGATCACCCTCGTGCTGCTCTCGGTGTTCGTGCCGACCGCGTTCATCCCCGGCATCACCGGCCAGCTCTACAAGCAATTTGCGGTGGCCGTGTCGGTCTCGATGCTGATTTCGGCGATCAACGCACTCAGCCTTTCCCCGGCGTTGTGCGCGGCTCTGCTCAGGCATCGCGGCCCCAGAAGGGGGCTGATCGCCTATCTGCAGCGCGGGATCGACAAGAGCCGCGACGGCTACGTCATGCTGGTGCGGCCGCTGGCGCGCCGCACGCTGATAACCGGAGTGCTGGTCGTCGGCTTCGCGCTGGCCACCGGCTGGCTGGCCAAGATCGTGCCTTCGGGCTTTCTGCCCGAAGAAGATCAGGGCGCCTTTTTTGTGGAAATGCAGCTCCCGGACGCCGCATCGCTGAACCGCACGAATACAGTAGTGGCGCAGGTCGAGAAGATGATCCAGGAACGACCCTGGACCCAGAGCCTGCTGACCGTCAGCGGCTATAGCCTGCTCGACGGTCTCGCCCTGCCTAACAAAGCCATCGCCATCGTTGGGCTGAAGCCCTTCGACGAGAGAACGGCCAAGTCACTCTCGGTGTTCTCGGCACTGACCGAGCTCAATCTGGCGTTCCGGCAGATGGCGGCGGCGAACGTCATCGCCTTCAACCTGCCGCCGATCTCCGGGCTCGGCAACGCCGCCGGTTTCGAATTCCAGCTGCAGAGCCTGGCCGGTGCAACACCGGAGGAGATCGCGGCCGTAGCAGACGGGCTCGTCATTGCCGCCAATCAGAACCCGGCGCTCGCCCGTGTCTACACGACCTATGGGGCAGAGACGCCGCAGGTCTATTTAAAATTGGACCGCGAGCGCGCGGAGACCTTGGGGGTCTCGATTGGCGACATATTCAGCGCATTGCAGACCACTATGGGCGGCACCTACGTCAACGACTTCAACCGCTTTGGCCGGACCTGGCAGGTCAAGGTTCAGGCGGATGCGAGCGACCGAAAGAATGTCGGGGACATCTTTCGGGTGCGCGTCCGCACTGCGCAGGGCGATCTCGTGCCGTTGCGCGCCGTCGCCGATGTCGAGCTGATCACCGCCCCGTCATCGATCGTCCGCTACAATAATCTGCGCTCGGTCTCGATCAATGGCGGGCCGGCTCCCGGCTACTCGTCAGGCGAGGCGATCGCGGCGATGGAGGCCGTCGCCGCCGCCACCTTGCCGCAGGGGTTTTCCTACGAATGGACCGGCACGGCGCTGCAGGAGAAGGCGGCAGCGGGACAAACCGGCTCGATCCTCGGGCTCGCCATCGTATTCGCCTACCTCTTTCTCGTCGGGCTCTACGAGAGCTGGACGATACCGGTTGCTGCCTTGCTGTCCGTTGTGGTCGGTCTGTTCGGGGCGATGGCAGCGCTGCAGCTCTTCGGTCTCGACAACAACATCTACGCCCAGATCGGCATTGTCGTTCTGATCGCGCTCGCCGCCAAGAACGCTATCCTGATCATCGAGTTCGCGATGGAACAGCGGCGGCAGGGCCGGGAGATCGTCGCCGCCGCAATCGAGGCGGCCCGGCTGCGGTTCCGCGCGGTGATGATGACGTCCTTTGCTTTCATCGCGGGTCTGGTGCCGCTGGTCATAGCGTCAGGGGCTGGGGCGGCGACGATCCGTGCGGTCGGGACCGCGGTCTTTGGCGGAATGGTCGCCGCGAGCTTTCTCGGGATTTTCGTGATCCCGGGCCTCTACGTGCTGTTGCAGACTCTCAGGGAGCGGATCAAGGGCTTGTCGAAGCCCGCAACACCGGTAGTACCTGAGCACGCGGTGCCCGAGAAGGCCGCCGAATGAGATTCTGGGGGTCTTGCAATCGGCTGCGACCGCATTCCGGCATCATGGTATGATTTCGGCTCTTATAAGAGGAACCCACATGAGATTTGCGATTGCCACCATTGCCGCCGCCGTCCTGGCGCTGGCTGTACCGGCGGTTGCCGAGATCTCCGGCGATGTGGTCAAGCTCGGGGTTCTGAACGATATGTCCAGCCTCTACGCCGACATCAGCGGCCCGGGGTCGGTCGAGGCGGCGCGAATGGCGATCGCCGATTTTGGCGGCGTCGTAAACGGCAAGAAGATCGAGCTGATCAGCGCCGATCACCAGAACAAGCCCGATGTCGGCTCGGCGATCGCCAACCAGTGGTTCGACAATGACGGGGTCGATGCGATCGTCGATGTCCCGACCTCGAGCGTCGCGCTCGCCGTCCAGCAGATCGCGCGCACCAAGGGAAAGGTGTTCCTGATCTCGGGCGCGGCATCGTCCGACCTCACCGGCAAAGCCTGCTCGCCGACTTCGGTGCATTGGACCTACGACACCGTGGCGCTGGCAAACGGCACCGGCAGTGCCGTCGTCAAGGCCGGCGGCGACACGTGGTTCTTCCTGACCGCCGACTACGCCTTTGGCCACGCCCTCGAACGCGACACGGCCAAAGTGGTCGAAGCGAACGGCGGCAAGGTCCTCGGCAAGGTTCGGGCACCGCTCAACACGTCGGATTTCTCTTCCTTTCTGCTGCAGGCGCAAGCCTCCAAGGCCAAGATCATCGGTCTCGCCAACGCCGGCGGCGACACGATCAACTCGATCAAGCAGGCGGGCGAGTTCGGCGTCGTTGAGGGGGGCCAGAAGCTCGCCGGGCTGCTCGTCTTCATCACCGACATCCATAGCCTCGGCCTACCGGCGGCGCACGGACTGCAGCTGACCGAAGCGTTTTATTGGGATCAGAATGACCAAACCCGCGCCTGGTCGAAGCGCTTTTTCGATAAGATGAAGCGCCAGCCCTCGATGGTGCAGGCCGGGGTCTATGGCGCCGTCACGCATTATCTGAGTGCAATCAAGGCGACGGGCAGCGACGACGGACTGACCGTCGTCAAGCAGATGAAGGACACCCCGGTCAACGACTTCATGACCAAGAACGGCAAGATCCGGGAGGACGGGAGATTGGTCCGCGACATGTACCTGTTCGAGGTCAAGGCGCCGTCGGAATCGAAGGGGGCGTGGGATTATTACAAGCAGATCGCCGTAATCCCGGGGGAGGAAGCCTTCAAATTGCCCGGCCCCAACGAGTGCCCGCTGGTCAAGGGGTGAAATGAGGAGCAGCCCCTCACTCGCCCAGCCCGCAGGGCTGGGCGAGTGAGGGTCGCCCATGTTCGAATTCAGCCACTTGTCAATCCCGCCGGCGCCGGCGTTGTTCGCTCAGCTTCTGGTCGGACTGATCAACGGCGCCTTCTACGCGATGCTGAGCCTCGGTCTAGCGGTGATCTTCGGGCTGCTCAACATCATCAACTTCGCCCACGGCGCGCAATACATGCTTGGCGCATTCTGCGCGTGGTTTCTGTTGAATGCGCTGGGGCTCGGTTATTGGCCGGCATTGGTGCTGGCGCCGCTGATCGTCGGCCTGGTGGGGATCGCTATCGAGCGCCTCCTTCTGCGCCACATCTACCGGCTCGACCCCCTCTACGGGCTGCTGCTTACCTTTGGCCTGGCGTTGATCATCGAGGGAGTCTTCCGCCAGCAATACGGCTCGTCGGGCCAGCCCTATGCGATCCCGCCCGAGCTGCGGGGCGGCCGCAATCTCGGCTTCATGTTTCTGCCGAACTACCGGGCTTGGGTGATTTTCGCCTCGCTGGCGGTGTGCCTGGCGACCTGGTTCACGATCGAGCGCACCCGGCTCGGCGCATATCTGCGGGCGGCGACCGAGAACCCGGTCCTGGTCCAGGCGTTCGGTATCAATGTGCCGCGGATGATCACCTTAACTTATGGTGCAGGGGTCGCACTGGCCGCACTCGCGGGGGTGATGGCGGCACCGATCTACCAGGTCAGCCCGCTAATGGGCAGCAACATCATTATCGTCGTCTTCGCCGTCGTCGTCATCGGCGGCATGGGCTCGATTCTCGGCGCGATCGTCAGCGGCTTTGCGCTGGGCCTCGTCGAGGGGTTGACCAAGGTTTTCTACCCGGAGGCATCAAACACCGTGATCTTCATTATCATGGCGCTGGTGCTGCTGGTCAAGCCGGCCGGGCTTTTTGGTCAGGCGCGCTGAGATGATGCAGGACGTCAGATGGGTGTGGATCGGAGCGGCGGTCCTGCTCGCCTTGGCGCTCGCCGCTCCGTGGTACGTCTACCCCGTCGTTGTAATGGAGGCGCTCTGCTTTGCTCTCTTCGCCTGCGCCTTCAACCTGTTGATCGGCTATGTCGGGCTCTTGTCCTTCGGCCATGCGGCGTTTTTCGGCAGCGCCGCCTACATCACTGCCCATGCCGTCAAGGTGTGGGGCTTGCCGCCCGAGCTCGGCATTCTCGCCGGCGTCGCCGTCGCCGCGATCCTCGGCACCGTCTTCGGCTGGCTAGCGATCCGCCGACAGGGCATCTACTTCGCGATGGTCACCTTGGCGCTCGCGCAGATGGTCTATTTCGTCGCGCTGCAGGTGCCGTTCACCCACGGTGAGGACGGCATCCAAGCCGTGCCGCGTGGCCGCCTCTTCAGCGTCATCGATCTCGATGACACCTTGGCGATGTATTACTTCGTGCTGGCTGTGTTTCTGCTCGGCTTCGCGCTCATCGTCAGAACGATCAACTCGCCTTTCGGCCAGGTGATCAAGGCGATCCGCGAAAACGAGCCGCGCGCCCTTTCGCTCGGCTATCACGCCGATCATTACAAGCTCGTCGTCTTCATCCTGTCCGCAGCCCTGTCCGGTCTCGCCGGGTCGGTGAAGTCGCTCGTCTTCCAGCTCGCTACGCTGACCGACGTCGAGTGGACGATGTCGGGCTGGGTCGTGCTGATGACCTTGGTCGGCGGGCTGGGAACGGTGCTCGGGCCGGTGGTCGGGGCGTTTTTTCTGGTGGCGATGCAGCACTACCTAGCCCAGCTCGGCTCCTGGGTAACAGTCGTTCAGGGCATCATCTTCGTCTTTTGCGTGCTGGTCTTCCGCCGCGGTATTGTCGGGGTCATCGCGACTTATGCCGTATCTCGCCGTGCGACGCAGGCGGAAGGGCCGCCCGCGGTCGGCGGTGCCGCTGCGCGCGGGGCGCCTTGAGGAGATAACACCATGCTGCTGCATGCCTGTGCCGCGATCGTCGCCGCATTGTCGCTGCTTGGCGGCACGGCCGCACATGCAGCCGAGCCGGAGGGCGAGCTGGCGCATCGGCTCGAGGCGATCGTGCGCATCCATGCCGATGTGCCGGCCGAGGCGCGGACCGCCGCCTATCTCGGCACGACGCGCGACGGCGCAGGCGCGGTGATCGACGATGGCGGCCTTATCGTGACCATCGGCTATCTGATCACCGAGGCGATGGGGGCCGAGGTGACCGCCGCAAACGGCAGAGTGAGCCGCGCGGATATTGTCGGCTTCGACATCGCCTCTGGGCTCGGTCTATTGCGTGCGGCCGAACCGTTGGGGGTGAAGCCGATGCCGATCGGATCGGCGCAAGAGCTGACTGAGAAGACCCCGGTGGTGGTCGCCGGCGCCGGCGGGCTGGAGGCGGCGCAGCCGGCGGTGGTGGTGTCGCGCCGAACCTTCGCCGGCTATTGGGAGTATCTGCTCGAAGACGCAATCTTCACTGCACCCCCGCACCCTGCTTGGAGCGGCGCCGCGTTGCTGGGGCCCGACGGCAAGCTCGCCGGGATCGGCTCCCTGATCGTCGGCGACGCCGCTGCCGGACTGCCGGGCAACATGTTCGTGCCGATCGAGCGGTTGCAGCCGGTAATGGGCGACCTCCTGGCACTCGGCCGCCCGGCGTCGCCGCCGCGCCCCTGGCTCGGGGTCAATTTGCGGGAGTCCGACGGCAAGCTCGTCGTCGGCCGCGTCGCCTCGGACGGGCCCGGCGACAGAGCCGGAGTTCGGCACGGCGATCGGGTGACGGCGATCGATGGTACCCCGGTCACAGACCTCGCCGGTTTCTATCGCTCCCTATGGCAGCTTGGGGACGCCGGAATCCCGGTCAGACTGAGCGTGTTCCGGCAAGGCCGGGAGCAGGAAATCGAAGTCAGGACGATCGATCGTTACCGCTATCTCAAGCTCGACACGACTTATTGAGCGCCCTGCGGCAGCTCTGCCCCCGACACCGCGTCGCCGGTCGGGGGGAGGCCGAGGCGGATAAGGCAGCTCAACAACTCGTCCACCTCGAACGGTTTGGCGAGGACATCGTTGGCGCCCAGGGACTGGGCCATCTCCAAGAAATCGATGTTGCGGATTCGACCGCCGCCGGAAATCGCGATGATCTTGACCCCGGGGCGCTCACGGCGAATTTGAATGATCGTATCGATGCCTTCCTGCTCGGGCATAATGATGTCGGTAATTACGACATCCGAGTGCTCCGCCCGGAGAACGGCCATGCCACGTCTGCCATCCGCGGCGGTGGCCACCTCGTACCCGGCGCTCAAAAGGGTTTTCGCGAGCGCGTACCGGACCAGATGGTCGTCATCGATCACCAGGATTTTCATGATTTCTCCGCCTGAGCCGTCCTGTCGGACTGCTTCTTAGAAAGGCTTTTCTTAGACGGACCGGGTTATGATGAAGTTAACGGGCGCGCGGCCGCGGTGGCAATCTCAGCGGAACAGGTTTGTCGCGCTCACGCGGCAGCGGGTTCGAGCGATGCTGCAACCGGCCCGAGTGCCGGAAAGAGAATGATGAACTCGGTTCCCCTGCCGGGCTCGCTGCCGACCTCGATCGACCCGCCATGGTTGGTGACGATGCCATGGACGACGGAAAGCCCGAGCCCGGTACCTTCGCCGACGGTCTTGGTTGTGAAGAAGGGCTCGAAAATCCGGTTTTTCGTCTCGGCGTCCATGCCGCACCCGGTATCAACAATCCGCAGGCGAATAAAATTGCCGGCCGGGGACGGCGATCCGATCGCGGCAGAGAGGCTGACGGTGACCGTCCCCATGCGGTCCCCGATGGCCTGTACGGCATTGGTGACCAGATTTACGACCACCTGCTGGATCTGGCTCGGGTCGGCGAGGATCAGCGGGACATCTTCGATCTGCTCATCGATAAGCACCGTCGCAGGGATCGTCGGCCGCAGCATTTGGAGGGCCTCGTGGGTGATCGCGGCGAGGTCCACTCTGGCCCTTGCCACCTGCTGATGCCGGCTAAAGGCTAGAATGCGCCGAACCAGGTCGCGGCCGTGGCGGCTCGCCTGCACGATCGTTTCGAGATCCTCGCGCTCGCCGCTTCCTATCGGCATCTTCCGCATCAATAGCTCCGAGAGCACTAGAATCGGCATCAGCGTGTTGTTGAGGTCATGCGCGATGCCCCCGGCGAGGGTGCCGAGCGCTTCGAGCTTCTGCGAATGAAACAGCTGACGCTCCAGCTGGCTTTGTCTTTCCTCGGCCGTCCGCGTTTCGGTCACGTCCCGGATCGTCCCGACGCGCCCGATGGCATTGCCTTCATGATCGAGCGCTAGTTCGAGTTCGACACGGATCCATTTGAGCGACCCGTCCGGACAGCGAATGCGGAACTGTAATGAAGGAGTCGGGAGCCCTCTTTCGGAAGCGGCCATCGAGGCTTCAAAGGTGGCGCGATCCTCCGGGTGGACGATCGCAAGCAGCTCTTCCCGGGTCGGGGGTGGCGTAATCGGGTCGCGCCCGTATATCCGGTAGGTTTCGTCGGACCAGAAGACGTCTCCGGTCCGTAGGTCACGCTCAAAGCTGCCGATCTTGGCGCGTCGCTGGGCGCGGTTTAGATTGTCCCTACTGCTTCGAAGCTGGTATTCGATGGCTTTCAGCTTGGTAATATCGATGTGCAGCTCGGCGCTGCCACCGTTCTCCATCCGCCTCTCGCAGACCATCACACAACGGCCGTCGGCGAGTAGCTGCTCGATCGGCGTCGATGGGTGATCGTGGGCCCGCATCCGATCGGCGAGCCACTCCGGCTCGCATCCGACGGCATCGGCATACCAGCCGGCATCGAGACTAGCCCACACAATTTCCTCGAACCGCGTTCCCGACACCATCAGTCGAGCGCTGTCCGGGTAGAGCCGTCGATGGGGATCGTTACACATGACAAAGCAATCGTCACGATCGTAGATGACGAACCCTTCCGAAATACTGTCGACCGCATCGCGTAAGGTTTGCTGCGCTGCGCGTAGTTGCCGCTCGACTTCTTGGCGAAGCGCAATATCGGCCTGAAGCCTGCTTTGTTCCTCGGCCACCGCGATCTCTTGCGCCGTGCGGCGGCCAATCTCGCGGATCAGAAAGCCAGCGAGGCCCGCGAGCAATATCGTCACCAGCCCGGCCATCGCAGCGATTATCATCGCGTTCGTACGAGACGCCCCAAGCGCCTCGGCGAGGTCCAAGCCGACGACGACGAGCAAGGGGTAGTCGGCGACGCGGCGATAGCTAAAGACCCGCGGGACGTTATCGATGGCGCTGGCCTTGACGAATGACCCCCCGCCGTTTGCGGGGACGCTCGACGGGACCACGTCGCTCAGAATCGTCCGGCCGATGCTGCTCAATCCGTCAGGGTTTTCCGCGGTAAAGCGTGCCCGGATGACACGGTCGAGCCCGACGATGGTGAGGGTGCCGTGCACACCCAGATCGATATGCGTGTGCAACGCGGCCAGGTTCGCCGGCGCGAGCGCCAACATGACGATGCCGAGCAAGGAGCCGTCATCGGCGTCGACGCGGCGAGTGAGGTTGATTGTTGTCTTGCCTTGGACACGGCCGATCACTGGCTTACCGATGAAAATTCCCGGGAACCGGCCGTCGAGATGAACGCGGACGTGCTCGCGGTCGCTGAGGTCGAGGAGCTGCGGCGCCGGGTCGAGGGTGGTCGAGACGAGCTTGCCGTCGGGCCCGATGATTGCCCCCTGGATTGTCGCACTCGAAAGCATCGGGATCTCGCGTGCCCAGTCATGAATATCGAACTCACCGCGTGCAGCGCGCATATGTTGCGCGGCGATCTCCATCGCGCCATTGACGCCGTCGAGGGTGTTGGTCACCTCGCCGGCAAAGGCGATCGCGAGATTTCGCCCCTCCGAACGGGTGCGATCCATCGCCGCCTCTCTTGCGGCCATGATCGAGGCGCCGGCCATCACCCACATCGCGGCGATGATCATGATGCCGACAGCGATGATCCCACCCGTGATAATCCGGGCGCGGCGCCGCGGGTCTCTGGTGGGCGGGGTAAACATGCTCCGGCCTCTGGCCCCAATGGATCATTCGAGCACAGCGTCGTTAATAATCGGCTTAAGCGAGAACCGGGTTCGCTAGCATTGCTTGCCGGCGGCATGTTGGGCTTGGGGTTGCTCCGGCGACAGCGCCCAATCTAGAGATAATTCCCTAAGGCACCCCTCAGCTGCGCCATTTGAGCGTGCGCGGCTCGACCGGGTTCGCGAAGGGCCGGCCCTCGGCGCGGGCGCGGCGATATTCGCGCTTCAAGCGGTAGTACCATTTCGCTTGGGTATCGGCGTCGTCGATCAGGGTCAGCGGCGGATCGTAGCGCAGCCCCTGCTGCTGGCGCTCCATGATCGCGCCGTCCTGGTGCAGGAAGGCGCGCACATAATGTCGCAGAAAGGGCCTCAACGCGGTGAGCCAGGGTGCGGTCCAATAGACGCAATGGTTGATCTCGGTCACCCGCGAGTCGACGGGGGTGATCGCGGTCAGATTGCTGACGCGTTGGCGGCCGGCGCGGATCTGCTCGATCCTGATACTCGGCAGCCGGAAGATGATCTCGGTTTCCGGCGCGCCGCCGAGGAGTCGGTAGGCGCGCGAGTTCGCCGAGGGTTCATGACGGCTCATCGTGAAGCCGAAGGACGAGGGGGTAAAGGCCTTGGCCTTGGTCTGGATCGAATGGCGCGAACGCCACCACCAGGCGCGATGGACAAAGGGACCGTGTGCCGGGTCCATCAAGCCGACGACGGCGTGGTCGATCGACGCGGCGAAGCTGACGCTCTCGACGAGGTCGGGCGAGCTTCCCTCGAACCCTTCGACAACGGGGATTTCCGGCCCTGCGGCGGGGTCGTCGCCAAAAAACACCCAGAGGTTCCCTTGCATCTCGCGCACCGGGTAGCTGGGCACACGGATGCGGTCAGGGGTGAAGGCCTGACCCGGCACCAACGCCGGGATCGCCGTACAATGCCCGCCGGTATCGAAGCGCCAGCCGTGATAGCAGCACTCGACCTCACACCCGTCGAAGCGGCCGGCGGTGAGCGGCATGCCGCGATGCGGGCACAGGTCGCGCAATGCGAACGGCAAGCCGGCCGCGTCGCGGCCGATCAGGATCGGCTCACCGAGCATCACCTTTGCCAGCACCGTCCGGCGCGGCAAGCGGCAGCTCGGCACCGCGTAGTACCAAGCCTCGCGTAACGGCGCCGCAGCATCCGTTACGACCGACTGCTGTTCGGCGGTCACCGTGCGTTCGGCGTGGCCGATGGCACGGCCTTCGCAGCCGGCGTCGCGGGCTCATCGGGGCAATCCGGACGAGGCGCGGTTCCGCGACGTTCCGGCGGCACATGACAATTGTCGAGCCGCTGCTGGTCGGACGCCTTGTCCGATAGGCGCTCCTTCAATGTGTGCACCTCTTGCGCCAGCCCTTGGCCGAGCGGCACCATAATGGCCAGCGCAAGCATTACGATCCAGCGCGAGGCCGGCGTCTTTCCCACCTCACAGCGCCCTGCGAAGCGTCAGGTTGATGCGGCATCGGCCGGTGAGCGGATGCTCGCCATCGGCCAGCGGCGCGACGCCATGGTAGGTCAGGCGCGCCGGGCCACCCCAGACGACGACGTCTCCGTTCTGCAGCGGAATGCGCCGGGACCGGTCGCCACGGCTCAGGCCGCCGAACAGAAATACCGCCGGCAAGCCGAGCGAAACCGAGACGATCGGCGCTGTCAGATCGCATTCGTTTTCGTCACGATGCAGCGACAACTGGGTTCCGGGCATATATCGGTTGACCAGACAAGCGTCGGGCTCGAACCTGGCAAAGCCCGCGGCATCAGCTGCACCCATGGCCAACTCTCGGAACAATCCTGGGATCGGCGGCCAGGCGCGGCCGGTCATCGGGTCAGCGGCCTCGTAGCGATAGCCCCGGCGATCCGTCACCCAGCCGGCGCGGCCGCAATTGGTCATCGCAACCGACATCCGAAACCCGCCGGGCGTGATCATGTTGCGGAGCGGTGCCGCAACGGAAACGTTTTGCACCGCCGCCAGCAGGGCCGCCACCTCGCATCGGGCGAAGCCGCGCAGCACCACCGCGCCCTCGGTGAGCGGCTCTAGGCGTTCGCCCGACGAGACGCCCGCGAACAGATCGGCCACCGCTGCGGCGGATTTCGCCGTCACCCGAGCGGGATCGCGCGCAGCGCCGCCGTATCCTGGCGCGCGCCGGCGAGCACGTAATTGACGTCGGTACCGGCGATCACGAAACGCGCGCCGAGGCGGATCAGCTCGCCCTGCAGCGCGACGTTGTGGCGGATGCCGCCGACACCGAGCACCTTGCCGTGCGCCCAGCAGGCCTCCGCGACGCGTTCATAGGCGGCGCGCAGCCGGGGGTGGTCGACCTGCCCCGGAATACCGTAATCCGTGGTCAGATCGCCCGACCCGATCAGCAGCACATCGATCCCGGGCAGGGCCGCAATCGCCGCCGCGTTCTCGATGCCCTCGGCAGTTTCCAGCATGACGATCAGCGCGGTCTCGCTGTTGAGGCGGTCGTTCAGCTCGCCGAGCGGGGTTGCCTGATAGCCGAGCGCCGGGCCGAGCCCCATCACCGAGCGGCGGCCGAGCGGCGGAAAACGGCAATTGCGGATCACCGCCTCGGCCTCGGCGCGATTATCCACATGGGGAACGATGACGCCCTGCGCGCCGCCGTCGAGCACCCGGCTCGACCAGTGGGCGTCATGGCTCGGCACCCGCACCAGTGGGGTGATGCCGACGCCGAGTGCCGCGGCGCAGATCGTCGAGGTCGTCTCTATCGAATAGGGGCTGTGCTCCATATCGACATAGAGCGCATCGTACCCGCCAGCCTTGGCGACCATGGCAATGTCGACACTGCGCGCCAGGCGCAAATTCATGCACAGCACCAATTCGCCAGCGGCGAGCTTCCGCTTCATCGAATTGCCGGTGTCTTCGGCCATCAGCCTCTCCTTCGCCCCTCACCCCTCCCTCTCCCCGCTTGGGCGGGGAGAGGGAGGGGCCCGTCGCGTCAACAATGGGGAGAGAGTGAGGGGCAGCGATTGCTAGCCGCAGGCGACCGCGTAGAGGTCGCGCGCGCCCTCCGGCAGCCGGTGCTCGTACCAGCTGCGGCCGCCATCCTGGGTGCCGAACAGCTGGCCGAACCGCGAGACGCCGTAGACCTGGTTTGGGTCGCGGGGATGCACCGCCACCGCCATCATCGTCGCTTCGGCCTTGACCCCGTGATCAAACCGCTTCCAGGTCCGGCCGACATCGTCGGAGCGGTAGATCGACCCGTCGGTGCTGCGCGCCGCCGGGCTCAGGCACGCATACATGATCTTGGGGTCGTGCGGCGAGACGCGGATGTCGCGGCCGTAGGTCAGCGGCGAGAAGCGGTTGATCTCCATGTCCTGCCAGTGCTCGCCGCGGTCGTCGCTGCGGAAGAGGCCCATGCGGTTGGCGAGGAACACCGTGCCGGGCGCCGCCGCGCTGACCGCGAGCGCATGGCCGTCGAGCATCCCCTCGATCTCGGTCTGGCTGCCGATGCGGCTCCGGTATTTCGGCTCTTCGCAGAAGCGGATCAGATCCGCGGTGATGTCCTCCCAGGTCTCGCCACGGTTGCGGCTGCGCATCATGCCGTTGGCTTCGAGCGTCGCGTAGACGTCGTCTGGAGAATTGGGATCGACGGCGAGCCGCATGACCCGGCACGGAAAAGCCATGATGACCCGGTCGTGCGGCAGTCCGGGATCGGCCATCTTGCGCCAGTTGTCGCCGCCATCCTGGCTGCGGTAGACGCCGGGCGGTGTGGCGCCGGCATAGACGATGCGCGGGTCCTTAGGATGCAGGCTGATCGACCAGATGTCGGCGTCGGCATCGGGGAGGCGGAGCCGCTCCCAGCTCGTGCCGCGGTTGCTGCTGCGGTAGGCGCCCTTGGTGGTGCCGATATAGACGACATCGGGGTTGTCCGGATGAACCGTGATCGCATGCACCTGGGTGTCGTCCGGCAAGCCGTTGGTGAGATGCTCCCACCGGTCGTCGCCGACGGCCTGGCGGAAGAAGCCCCCCAACGTCCCCTCCATCGACCGCGCCGCGCCGGCGTAAACATGTGATGTAGCTGCCATCAACTCCTCCCTCGCCTGGATTGCACCCGGGATCATACGCTTCTATTAGGGCTTGTCACACATGGATAAGGAGAGATCGATGAGCGGCACGGCGGCTACGGAGCGGCGCAGGCTCGGCAGGATCGGACCGGAAGTCTCGGCGATTGGCCTCGGCTGCATGTCGTTGTCCGGTGTCTACGGCAGCAGTGACGACGAGGCGGGGATTGCGCTGATCCACCGGGCGATAGAGCTCGGCGTCGACCACTTCGACAGCTCGGACATGTATGGCTGGGGTCAGAACGAGAAGCTTCTCGGCCAGGCGCTCAAAGGCCGGCGTGACGGGATCGTGCTCGCCAGCAAATTCGGCCAGACCCGCCAGCCCGGCGGCGCCAACGGCGTCGATGGCAGCCCTGCGTACATCGCCCAGGCCTGCGAGGCGAGCCTCAAGCGGCTCGGCGTCGAGGTTATCGACCTCTATTACCAGCATCGCGTCGATCCGGCGGTGCCGGTAGAGGACACGGTCGGTGCCATGGCCCGGCTCGTCGAAGAAGGCAAGGTCCGTCATCTCGGCCTCTGCGAAGCCCGGCCGGAGCGCATCCGCCGAGGCCACGCGGTCCACCCGATCGCCGCCGTGCAGAGCGAATTCTCGCTGCTCTACCGCGAGGAGGCGACCGAGACGCGCGAGCTGACCCGCGATCTCGGCATCGCTTTTGTCGCCTATGCCCCGCTCGGCCGCAGCTTGCTCGCCGGGGCCGTTCCCGATTTCGCCCATCTCGACGCGGGCGACACCCGCGGCCGGCATCCCCGCTTTATGGGTGATAATTTCGCCAAGAACCGCACCCTCGTCGAGCGCCTTGAAGCGATCGCCGAGGACAAGGGCTGCACCCCGGCGCAGCTCGCCTTGGCTTGGCTCTTGACGCAAGGGCCCGACATCATCCCGATCCCCGGCACCAAGCGGATCACAAGGCTCGAAGAGAATCTCGGCGCGCTCGAGGTTCGGCTGACCCCGGCCGAGATCGACCGCATCTCCGCGGCGATCCCGATCGGCGCCGCCGCCGGCACCCGCTATCCCGAAGGCGGGATGCGGGGCGTGTACATTTGAGGCCGGCGCCTCCCTGAGAGCAGGGAGAAACCGCGATTGGACCGCGAGAATCGGCAGTAATACCCAGCATATCAAAAGGTTAAAAGCCAAGGCGCAACCTGCCGGCAGGGAGGCCATCGCCAGTCCTGAGGGAGGCAGCAGGGAGAATTTGGTGGGCATTTCGGAGCGCTCGGCGAATGGCCTGGTGGCTTATCATAGACGCACTTTGCATATTTAACAAAATAGCACGCCCCGGGTATAAATTCAATCCCGTGACCCTATGCCGTAAGATGGGTGAGACCGCGAGGACGCGCAGCAGGGCTACCGCAGGTCGACGATCTCGATCCAATTGGGCTGCTGGCCCATCGGATATTGCTTGGCGACCGCGAGCGCACCCGTTTGCGGGTCGATGCGGTAGACCGTCATCGCATTCGAATCGAGCCCGACCGAGAGCAAGAAGCGGCCGCGCGGATCGATATTGAAGCCCCGCGGCGTCTTCTCGGTCGGAAAATGGCCGATCGGCGACAGAGTGCCCTTGTCGGGGTCGATGCGATAACCGGCGAGGGTGCTGGTCTTGCGCTCGCTGCCGTAGAGAAAGCGGCCGTCGGGGGTCACGTGCAGATCGGCGGCGGCAGGCTGCTCCTTGAAATCCGCCGGCAGGGCGTCGACGAATTGCAGCTCCGTCAATGTCCCGGTCGCCGGATCGATCGAGTTGGCGGTGCGGGCGATCGTTCCCTGGTACTGGTGCCCGGGCCGCTCGGCGACCGTGAGCTCGACCGGGAGCCCGGGCGCGGCGGCGGCGGCGCTCGACTGCGGCACGTTGACGAAGACGCGGAGCGTCCCGGTCGTCGCCATGCGGAAGAGCTCCCGGGCGGGCCCGCCGCTGCTGCCGGCGTCGACGAGCTGGCCGACGTCCGTATTGCGCGCCGTGATCACCCCGTCGAACGGGGCCTCGATCTTCTCGAACGCGACGAGCTGCTCGAGCCGGCGGACGTTGGCCTGAGCCGATTCGGTTGCCGCGCGGCGGGCGGCGAGCGCGCCCGCGGCGTTGTCGGCCTCCTGTTTCGATACGGAGTCTGACTTCGAGAGCTCTGCGAATCGGTCGGACGTGATCTTTGCCAGCCGGTCGTTGGCCTGCGCTGTGGCGAGGTCCGCCCGAGCCGCCTGGAGCTGTTGCTCGATTTCGGGCGAGTCGACGTCGGCGAGCCGCTGGCCTCTCTTCACGTGCGCCCCGATGTCGAAATACCATTTCTTCAAATAGCCACTCGTGCGCGCGTAGATCGGGGCATCGGTGAAGGCTCGAACGCTTCCGGGGAGCACCACCTCCCGCGCCGGCGCACCCCGCTCGGGCTCGATGACCGAGACGACCGGGGCGGCCGTGCGCTGGGTCTCATCGCGCAGGGAGCTCTTCGCGCGAACTCGCGACGCGATGCCGAAGCCCGCCGCGAGCAGTGCGGCCGCTCCGACGACGAGCATCGCCCGCCCGGCGCGTCGCGGCGGACCCGGCGCGGGAGGCGCGGGCGTGGAGGCGCGATCGACCCGCGTCTCGTCTTTCATGCGCGGGCTTCCGAGAGATTGCCGGGCGCGGGCGCCGCGCCGGGCGCGCGCCGCCGGCCGTGCAGCAGGCTGAAAAAGACCGGCACGAAGAAGAGCGTCGCTCCGGTTGCGAAAAGAAGACCTCCGATGACGGCGCGGCCGAGCGGCGCGTTCTGCTCCCCGCCCTCGCCGAACCCGAGAGCCATCGGAACCATGCCGATGATCATCGCGAGCGCCGTCATCAGGACGGGGCGGAACCGGGTGAACC
>Ga0209217_1000127_pt1 | contig 16966 bp, 17 predicted proteins | sample JacPinW_OM3H0_M2_FD_187957 | JGI IMG/M metagenome (GOLD analysis project Ga0209217, IMG submission 187957) | Forest soil microbial communities from Algoma, Ontario, Canada - Jack Pine, Ontario site 1_JW_OM3H0_M2 (SPAdes) (version 2) | ecosystem: Environmental > Terrestrial > Soil > Boreal...
CGAGGTCGCCCACCGATCGATCATACGTTCGAATGAAACGCCGGTGGCCGGGCTGGCGGAACGGGCTACGCCGTCACAACGGCGGCCTAAGACAAGCCCGCGCAACGCCTCGATCACGCTTCCGGGGGGAGGTCGACGGGATAGGGCTCGGCGAAATCGGCCGATCGTCCCACCGTGGCCCACTTGCGATCCTCGGCGAGGAGGAATTCGCCCTGTCGTATCGAGCCTTCGACGGCGTTCACGCCGAGCGGTAGGTGATAGGGCAGGTCGGTACGCCCCGCCATGCGCACCAGAATCTCGGCCGCGCGAGCCGGATCGCCCGCGGTGATGGTGTCGCTGTCGCGAAGCGAATTCATTGCTCCGACGGTGTCGACGTAGTGGTCCGGGATGTCGGCAACCTCCATCGATGACCCAGCCCAGTCGGTGGCGAACCCGCTGGGTTCGACGACGAGAACCTTGATGCCGAACGGTGCTGTTTCAGTCTGCAGAACACGGGAGAACCCGTCGATCGCGAACTTTGCGGCCTGGTATGACGCGATACCGGCCGACCCGCCGACCCGGCCACCCATGGACGAGAACTGAATGATCAAGCCACCGCCTTGTTCACGCAGCGCCGGTATCGCAGCCTTAGACACGTTGTAGACGCCCCAGAAATTCGTCTCGAACTGGGCGCGGAAGTCCTCGTCATGGCCGGTCTCGATGGGCGCCACGTTGGCGTACCCGGCGTTGTTGACCACGACGTCGAGGCGCCCGAACCGTTCCCGGGCAGCCGCGATCGACACCGCCGCGGCGGCTGCGTCGGTGACATCGAGCGGCAGCGGAAGGATGCGTTCCCGGTAGGTGGTCGCCAGATCGGCCAGTTGCTCGGGGCGGCGAGCGGTCGCAACGACCGCGTCACCTGTGTCGAGCGCGGCTCGAACCAGTTCGCGGCCGAACCCTCGCGACGACCCTGTGATGAACCAAACCTTGCTCATGATCTCCTCCAGTTCAGTCCGCGACAGTGCGGGCGTACGCAGCGGTGTAGCGCTCTCCCACGATCCGCTCGGGCGCGAATATGTCACTCAGATAAGCAACTTCGTCGATGCTGATTGCGACCGAAGTGGACGCGAGATTCTCCCGGACGTACGCAATGCGCTTGGTTCCCGGAATCGGTACCACGTCCAGCGGTTGGGCCAACAGCCACGCCAAGGCCAGCTGTCCCGGTCGGCAGCCCTTGTCGGCGGCCAGCTCGGCAAGGGCCGCCACCGGTTCGAGGTTGGTCGCGAGGTTGTCGGCCGAGAACCGCGGATTGCTCGCCCGGAAGTCGTTGGAGTCAAACGTGTCACCGGGTTTCAACACGCCGGTCAGCGCCGATCGGCCCAATGGGCTGAACGGCACCAACGTGATGCCGAGCTCGCGGCACGTTGCGGCAATTCCGCCCTCGACGCGCCGCTCCCACAGCGAGTACTCGCTCTGTAGCGCAGTGATGGGGTGAACGGCGTGTGCCCGGCGGATGAGCTCAGGCCCTACCTCACTGAGTCCCAGCGCACGGACCTTGCCGGCGGCGACCAGTTCGGCCATCGCTCCGACGGTGTCTTCGATGGGGACACTCGGATCGAGCCGGTGGCAGTAGTACAGGTCGATGACGTCGGTGCCCAGTCGGCGAAGGCTCGCCTCGCACGCGGCGGCCACATACTCGGGACGCCCGTCCAGCACGATCCCGTTGCGGGCATCATTGCCCTTCACGCCGAATTTCGTTGCGAGGACGACGTTGTCGCGGCGGCCCTGCATCGCAGCACCGATCAGCTGCTCGTTGTGGCCAAATCCGCGGACGTTCGTCGCCGTGGCGATGTCGGCAGCACCGTACACATCGGAGGTGTCCAGGAAGTCGACTCCGAGATCGATCGCCGATCGGATCGTCTCGACGGACTCACTGTCATCGGCGGCTCCGTAGAACTGAGACATTCCCATGCAGCCCAAGCCGACGGGGCGCACGGTCAGCTCGGAATGCCCGAGCCGCACACGAGCCGAACCCTTGGCCTCTTCGACGGTCATGACCCTCCTGCGTATCTGGTAGTAGAGCTATCACATATGCTGAACGCCACAGCGCGGGATTCATTCCCGACTCGGCACGTTCCGCAGGAGCAGGAAGGGATTCGGTGCGCCGCGACGCCGCCATCAACCGCGAACGGCTCGTCAGAGCCGCAGAGGAGGTCTTCGCCGCGCGGGGACCGGCCGCCACCCTCGGCGACGTCGCCAATGCGGCCGCGGTGGGTCCGGCGACGCTGTATCGCCGGTTCGCCAACAAGGACGCCCTGGTCCAGGAGGTGCTCAGCGGATTCTTCCGACATCTGATCGACGTAGCCGTCATCGCCGAGCAGTCACCTCCGGAGGCTGGCCTCGACGTCTTCCTGCGGACCGTGGGCGTCGAGCTTGCCGCCAACGCGGGACTCTCCGCGCCGGTGTGGGGAGAACTCGCGCCCGAAGCTCTCGTCGAGGAACTGCGCCGGCGTTCGACCGAGTTACTGCGACGCGCACAACGGGCAGGTGCAGCCCGCGCGGACGTCACACCCGACGACATCACCGCTGCCGTCTGGGCGCTGCGCGGCGTCATCCAATCCGAGCGCACCGACCCGGCTCACCATGGCCACGAGCTATGGCGGCGCCATCTGGAGACGATCCTGCGGGGTTTCCGGAGTGCGTCGGGTTGACGACTATTCGGCGCAGCTGCGCTCGACGAAGCCGGAGGTGTCTGGGCTGAGTCTGCGTCGTTTATACCGTCCAACATCGTGCGCGGGTGGACGGTTCTACCGCGATCGCCGCCGCCTCGGATCAGCCCCGGTGAAGACCATAGTGCGCCAACCTCGCGTGAAAATTCGCCAGAGTTGAGCGGAACAGACTCAACCTTGACGGCGTTGATCAACACGACAAGCATTTTCCTGACGTACCCCGAACGGAGGTTTCGTGGACTCTTTTAACCCGACAACCAAGACGCAGGCGGCTCTGACGTCGGCCCTACAGGCGGCCACGGCCGCCGGTAATCCCGAGATCAGGCCCGCTCATCTGCTGTTGGCGCTGCTGACGCAGAACGACGGGATCGCCGCGCCGCTGCTGGAGGCTGTCGGTGTCGAGCCCGCCACTATCCGCACCGAAGCGCAGCGCCTGCTGGACCGGCTGCCCCAGATCAGCGGTGCCAGCTCGCAACCGCAGCTGTCCCGCGAATCGCTGGCCGCGATCACCACCGCGCAGCACCTGGCCACCGAGATGGACGACGAATACGTCTCCACCGAGCACCTGATGGTCGGCCTGGCCACTGGCGACTCCGACGTCGCCAAGCTGCTGACCGGACACGGCGCCTCACCGCAGGCGTTGCGGGACGCGTTCGAAAAGGTCCGTGGCAGCGCGCGAGTCACCAGCGCCGATCCCGAGGCCACCTACCAGGCGCTGGAGAAATACTCCACCGACCTGACTGCCCGCGCCCGCGAGGGCCAACTCGACCCGGTCATCGGGCGGGACAACGAGATTCGCCGTGTCGTGCAGGTGCTTTCCCGGCGCACCAAGAACAACCCGGTGCTCATCGGTGAGCCGGGCGTCGGTAAGACCGCGATCGTCGAGGGGCTGGCGCAGCGCATCGTCGCCGGCGACGTGCCGGAGAGCCTGCGCGACAAGACCGTCGTCTCGCTGGACCTCGGGTCCATGGTGGCCGGCGCCAAGTACCGCGGCGAGTTCGAGGAACGCCTCAAGGCCGTGCTCGACGACATCAAAAACTCTGCGGGACAGATCATTACGTTCATCGACGAGCTGCACACCATCGTCGGGGCCGGCGCGACCGGCGAGTCGGCGATGGACGCCGGCAACATGATCAAACCGATGCTGGCCCGCGGCGAACTGCGCCTGGTCGGCGCCACCACACTCGACGAGTACCGCAAGCACATCGAGAAAGACGCCGCGCTGGAGCGGCGCTTCCAGCAGGTCTTTGTCGGTGAGCCGTCGGTCGAGGACACCGTCGGCATCCTGCGCGGTCTGAAAGACCGCTACGAGGTGCACCACGGTGTGCGCATCACCGACTCCGCGCTGGTGGCCGCGGCCACGCTGTCCGACCGCTACATCACCGCCCGGTTCTTGCCGGACAAGGCCATCGACCTGGTCGACGAGGCCGCCAGCCGGTTGCGGATGGAGATCGACTCGCGGCCCGTCGAAATCGACGAGGTCGAACGTCTGGTCCGTCGCCTCGAGATCGAAGAGATGGCGCTGGCCAAAGAAGAGGACGAGGCGTCCAAGGAGCGGCTGGACAAACTGCGCGCCGAGCTGGCCGACCAGAAAGAGAAGCTCGCTGAACTGACCACCCGCTGGCAGAACGAGAAGAACGCCATCGACGTCGTCCGTGAGCTCAAGGAGCAACTGGAGACGTTGCGCGGGGAGTCCGAGCGCGCCGAGCGCGACGGTGACCTGGCCAAGGCCGCCGAGCTGCGCTATGGCCGCATCCCCGAGGTGGAAAAGAAACTCGACGCGGCCCTGCCGCAAGCTGAGGCCCGCGAGAACGTGATGCTCAAAGAAGAGGTGGGACCCGACGATATCGCCGACGTGGTGTCGGCGTGGACGGGCATCCCGGCGGGTCGGCTGCTGGAAGGCGAGACCGCCAAGCTGCTGCGGATGGAAGACGAGCTGGGCAAGCGCGTCGTCGGGCAGCGCAAGGCCGTGCAGGCCGTGTCCGACGCGGTGCGGCGCTCGCGCGCCGGCGTCGCCGACCCCAACCGGCCGACCGGGTCATTCCTGTTTCTCGGCCCCACCGGCGTTGGCAAAACCGAGCTGGCCAAGGCGCTGGCCGACTTCCTGTTCGACGACGAGCGAGCGATGGTCCGCATCGACATGAGCGAGTACGGCGAGAAGCACTCGGTGGCCCGCCTGGTCGGTGCGCCGCCCGGCTACATCGGTTACGACCAGGGCGGCCAGCTGACCGAAGCGGTACGCCGCCGGCCCTACACCGTGGTTTTGTTCGACGAGGTCGAAAAGGCCCACCCGGACGTGTTCGACGTGCTGTTGCAGGTCCTCGACGAGGGCCGGCTCACCGACGGACAGGGCCGTACCGTCGACTTCCGCAACACCATCCTGATCCTGACGTCCAACCTCGGGTCGGGCGGCACCGAGGAGCAAGTGATGGCGGCGGTGCGTTCGGCGTTCAAACCCGAGTTCATCAACCGGCTCGACGACGTGCTGATCTTCGACGGGCTGAACCCCGAAGAGCTGGTGCAGATCGTCGACATTCAGCTGGCCCAGCTTGGCAAGCGGCTCGCGCAACGGCGGCTGCAACTGGAGGTTTCGCAGCCGGCCAAGAAGTGGCTATCGCAGCGCGGGTTCGACCCGGTCTATGGGGCGCGTCCGCTGCGGCGGCTGGTGCAGCATGCCATCGGGGACCAGCTGGCCAAGATGCTGTTGGCCGGCGACGTGCATGACGGCGACATCGTTCCGGTGAACGTTAGCGCCGACGGCGACAGCCTCGTGCTTGGGTAATGGTGGCGACCCGCTTCGCCCGGCTGCGCCGCGCTCGCGATCGCCACGGGTGAGCTCGCCGGCCGTCGGCGCCGAAGCGGTAGCAAACTTTAATTCGGTTGTGACCTGCTGGCATTCTCGGTTAGGGGCTAACAGCAGCTAGGCTACGTGGCGATGGTTCCGCTTTGGTTTACGCTCTCCGCGCTGTGCTTCGTCGGCGCGGCGGTGTTGCTATACGTCGACATCGATCGCCGCCGCGGGCGGGGCCGTCGTCGCAAGTCGTGGGCGCGTTCGCACGGATTCGACTACGAGCCGGAATCCACCGAAATCCTCAAGCGCTGGAAGCGCGGGGTGATGTCGACCGTGGGCAGCAATATCCCGGCGCGCAACGTCGTGTTGGGCCAGATCCGCGGCGAGGCGGTGTTCATCTTCGATCTCGAGGAAGTCGCCACCGTGATCGCGTTGCACCGCAAGGTGGGCACCAACGTCGTGGTCGACCTGCGGCTCAAAGGGCTCAAAGAGCCTCGCGAGAACGACATTTGGCTGCTGGGCGCGATCGGACCGCGGATGGTTTACTCCACGAACCTGGACGCCGCCCGCCGTGCCTGCGATCGCCGCATGGTCACCTTCGCGCACACCGCGCCGGACTGCGCCGAGATCATGTGGAACGAGCAGAACTGGACGCTGGTCAGCATGCCGATCGGCAGTACCCGCGCCCAGTGGGACGAGGGCCTGCGCACCGTGCGCCAATTCAACGATCTGCTACGGGTTTTGCCGCCGGTGCCGCAAACCTCGGCGCCGCAGTCGGCCGGACGCCATAAAGCCGCGCCCAGCCGTCCGCTGGCCCCGGCCGGCCGCGGCGAATCGGCGCCGCGGCACTCAGAAGCGCTTCCCCGCGAGGGTGGGGCAGCGCCGCGCAGCGCCGCGGGATCGCCGCCCCCTGCCCGGCAGGAGCCAACCCGCCGCGCACCGGCCGAGCCCGGCGCACCAGTGCGGCGTCCGCCGCCTGGCCGCAACGGCTACCAGGCCACCCACTACCAGCGCTGATACTTACGTCCTCCCTGCGGCCTCGCCGCAGGCCGCTTCGCTACGCTGGCGGTCATGCCGCGCCGCGTCGCCCTGATCACCGGCCCAACGTCGGGAATCGGCGCGGGTTTCGCGCGCCGCTATGCCGCCGACGGCTACGACTTGGTGCTGGTGTCCCGCGATGCTGATCGGCTCACCGAGCTGGCCGCCGAATTGCGCGACGAGGCCGGGCGTGCCGTCGAGGTGCTGCCGGCCGACTTGGCCGAGTCGGCCGACCGCGGCAAGGTCGCGGAGCGGTTGGCCGCCGGTGTCGACGTGTTGGTGAACAACGCCGGCTTCGGCACGTCCGGTGAATTCTGGACCGCCGATCCCGTGGTGCTGCAGTCTCAGTTGGACGTCAATGTCACTGCGGTGATGCAGCTGACCCGGGCCGCGTTGCCGGCGATGATCGACGCCGGTGCCGGCACCGTGGTCAACATCGCCAGCGTTGCCGGGCTGCTGTCCGGGCGAGGCTCGACCTATTCGGCGTCCAAAGCATGGATGGTGTCGTTTACCGAAGGCCTGGCCGGCGGGTTGCGGGGCACCGGTGTCGGCATACACGTGGTGTGTCCGGGCTACGTGCACACCGAATTTCACGAACGGGCCGGCATCGACATGACCTCGCTGCCGTCGTTCATGTGGCTCGAGGTCGACGACGTGATCCGGGAAAGCCTGGCCGATATCGCCCGGGGCAAAGTGGTCATCATCCCCGGCATGCAGTACAAGGCGATCACCACCGCAACACGGATGGTGCCGCGAAACCTGGCGCGCATCGCCACCAGAACCTTTGGCCGGGGCCGTGGCCGCACCTGAGCTCAGCGAGTTGGCCGAGCTGGTGCGCAGGCTGGCGGTGGTGCACGGTCGCGTCACGCTGTCGTCGGGCAAAGAAGCCGACTACTACGTCGACCTGCGCCGCGCCACCCTGCACCACCGCGCGGCGCCGCTGATCGGCCAGCTGATCCGCGAACTCACCGACGACTGGGAGTACGCCGCCGTCGGCGGCCTGACCCTGGGCGCTGATCCGGTCGCCACCGCCGTCATGCACGCACCCGGTCGCCCGATCGACGCTTTTGTGGTGCGAAAGTCAGTGAAAACCCATGGCATGCAACGTCTTATCGAGGGGCCTGAGATTTCCGGACGACGGGTCCTGGTGGTAGAGGACACCAGTACCACCGGCGCCTCGGCGATGACCGCGGTGCGCGCCGTGCGGGACGCCGGCGGACAGGTGGTGGGCGTGGCGACCGTGGTTGACCGCGCTACCGGTGCCGCCGAAGCCATCGAAGCCGAGGGCCTGCTGTACCGCAGCGTGCTGGGACTGGCGGATTTGGGGCTGGCCGGTGGCTGAGCCAGCCGTCCCGCGCAAACCGCGTTAATCACCGTGCGGACTCTCATCGCGATGATTGCGACGTTGGCGGTGGCGTGCTGCCCGGCCTGTTCGGCCTACGGGTCGTCGGTGCTGATCCTGCCGGAAGCATCGCTGGACGCCGTGCATGTCAGCGCGTCGCTGTGCACCCAGGGCGACATCAACGAGGCGCTGCTGTACGCGACCGTTGCGGTGGTGGGCACCCACGCCGCGGTCTGGACCACGCGATGAGCGAACCAGGTTCCGAGCCCGGTCCCACCGAATGGGGCGTTGCGGCAAGCGGAGTCGGACCCTGGACCGGACCGCCGCCCGACGACCCGCGGTACGACCCGACGCTGCTGCGCGACGGCGACTCCCGCAATGTCGTGGACGCCTACCGGTATTGGACGCGCGAGGCGATCGTCGCCGACATAGACAAGCGGCGACACCCGTTGCATGTGGCGATCGAAAACTTCGGCCATGACGCCAATATCGGTGGGGTAGTGCGCACCGCCAACTCGTTCGCCGTCGACACCGTCCACATCGTGGGGCGTCGCCGTTGGAATCGCCGCGGCGCCATGGTCACCGACCGCTACCAACGGCTGCGCCATCACGACCACACCGCCGACTTGCTGCGCTTCGCGGCGGAAGCGGGCTTGACGGTAATCGCGGTCGACAATGTGCCCGGCGCAATGCGACTCGAACAGACGACGCTGCCGCGCAACTGCCTGCTGCTGTTCGGTCAAGAAGGCCCCGGCATCAGCGACGACGCCCGGACGGGCGCCTCGCTGACCGTCTCGATCGCCCATTTCGGGTCGACACGCAGCATCAACGTCTCGGTCGCGGCGGGGATCGCCATGCACAGCTGGATCAGCCAACACGGGAACATCGCGAATGCTTGGTAATACGCGTGAATGATTGACTCCGCTGTGCACCTTCGAGCGGAACGGATGGCTTTCATCCCCACGGCGGCACGGCTCGCGACATCAGCCGGTCCGACCCACCCGCCGCGCGCTCACCTGACTCGGGCCGTCAGTTGGGATTCATCGCGGCAGCTGCCGCACTCTGCCCCGTTGGTGTCGCCGCAATCGCTGGCAAGTGTTTGCGAACTTTTCAGGCATCAGCGTCCCACCACCCGGCCGACGAGCTCGACCGGATGGTGGGACGCCTGGATTTGCGTAACCTGCATTGCGGGCGAGCCATCGATCACACGCGTCTGGTAAGGCAGGATCTGCAGACGTGACTTCGCTGACGGCTGAAGCCGATAGCTTCGACTCCGACCCCAGACTCTTTTCGGCTGTGCGTCCGGTTGTCTCTCCGGAGCCGCCCGAAGGCCCAGCCCAGGCCCGAACCGGATCATATGAAACGACGCCGACAACTTCCCGGTGCGGCGCGAGAAGTGTGCCGATTCTCCGGATCGGCGAAGCCGCCAGTCGTCGGGGGAGGCACTGATGGATCAGGTATGGGTCAACCGGGCCGTCAGCGCGGAAGCCGCCGTCGCAGGGCGGCACCTGAAGCGGCTGTGGGCGCTGCCCGGTACCCAGCTCGGCGTGGTGGCCTGGCCGCCGGCCCGGCGCGACCGATTGTTCGGCAGCTGGCATTACTGGTGGCAGGCACACCTGCTGGACTGCCTGGTCGACGCGGAGCTGCGCGACCCGCAGCCGGAGCGGCGCACCAAGATCGGCCGGCAGATCCGCTCGCACCGGCTGCGCAACAACGGCTCCTGGGTCAACAGCTACTACGACGACATGGCGTGGCTGGCGCTGGCGCTGGATCGTGCCGCCCGGATCGCCGGCGTGGACCGCAAACGCGCGCTGCACAAGTTGAACGACCAATTCGTCAAAGCGTGGGTGCCCGAGGACGGCGGCGGTATCCCGTGGCGCAAGCAGGACCAATTCTTCAACGCCCCAGCCAACGGCCCGGCGGGAATCTTCCTGGCGCGCTACGGAGACCGGCGACGGCGGGCCCAGCAGATGGCGGACTGGATCGACGCCACGCTGATCGACCCCGATACGCACCTGGTGTTCGACGGCATCAAGGCGGGTTCACTGGTCCGTGCGCAGTACACCTACTGCCAGGGCGTAGTGCTGGGCCTGGAGACCGAGCTGGCCGCCCGCACCCAAGACGAGCGGCACGCGCCGCGAGTGCATCGGCTGGTCGCCGCCGTCGACGAACACATGGCGCCAGCCGGGGTGCTGCGCGGCTCCGGCGGCGGCGACGGCGGACTGTTCTCTGGAATCACCGCTCGCTACCTGGCTTTGGTCGCAACCACGTTGCCGGGTGAGTCCGCCGCGGACGCCGCGGCCCGCGAAACCGCCCGTGAAATCGTGCTGGCCTCGGCACAATCGGCGTGGAACAACCGGCAGTCGGTGCAAGGGTTGCCGTTGTTCGGGCCGTTCTGGGATCGCACCGCCGAGCTGCCCACGGCCGGCGGGCAGCAGGCCGAGTTCGTCGAGGGTGCGGTCACCGGTTCGGAAATTGCCGAGCGCGATCTGTCAGTGCAACTATCCGGTTGGATGCTGATGGAGGCCGCACATGCCGTGACCACCAACGAGAGGACCAGTTATGAGTAAAGTCCACCCCGACGCCGAGTCGGCGCTGCACGGCCTGCTGAACGACGGCATGACCATCGCTGCCGGCGGGTTCGGCCTCTGCGGCATTCCGGAGAATCTGATCCAGGCTCTGGTGGACAGCGGGGTCAAAGACCTCACCATCGTCGGAAACAACGCTGGTGTAGACGATTTCGGCATGGGGCTGCTGCTCAAGGCGCGGCAGGTGCAAAAGGTCGTCGCCTCCTACGTGGGCGAGAACAAGGAATTCGAGCGGCAGGTGCTGGCCGGTGAGCTGGACCTTGTGCTGACGCCGCAGGGCACGCTCGCAGAGAAGCTGCGTGCCGGCGGGGCAGGCATTCCCGGCTTCTACACCCGCAGCGCCTACGGCACCAACCTAGCCGAGGGCAAAGACACCAGAGTCTTCGACGGCACCGAATACGTTCTGGAAGAAGGCATTCGGGCCGATGTGGCGATCGTCAAAGCGTGGAAGGGGGACACGGCCGGCAACCTCGTCTACCGCAAGACCGCGCGCAACTTCAACCCCATGATCGCCACCTGCGGCGCGGTCACCGTGGCCGAGGTGGAAGAACTGGTCGAGGTCGGCGAGCTGGACCCCGACCTGATCCACACCCCGGGCATCTATGTGGACCGCATCATCGCGGGCACCAACTACCAGAAGCGCATCGAGTTCCGCACCACCAGCGGGGCGGCGCTCAAGCAAGACAGCCCAATTCGCGAGCGGATGGCCCAGCGCGCCGCGCAGGAACTGCGCGACGGCTACTACGTGAACCTGGGCATCGGCATTCCGACGTTGGTGGCCAACTTCATTCCCGACGACATCAGTGTGACGCTGCAGTCGGAGAACGGCCTGCTGGGCATCGGCTCCTACCCGACCGACGACGGCGTCGACCCCGATCTGATCAACGCCGGCAAGCAGACCGTCACCAGCCTCCCCGGGTCAAGCTTTTTCAGCAGCGCCGACTCCTTCGCGATGATCCGCGGCGGCCACATCGACCTTTCCATCCTGGGCGGCTTGGAGGTTGCCGAGAACGGCGACCTAGCCAACTGGATGGTGCCCGGCAAGATGGTCAAAGGGCCCGGTGGCGCAATGGATTTGGTGTCGGGCGTCAAACGAGTCATCGTCGTCATGGATCACGCCGCTAAAGATGGCAGCCCAAAGATCCTCAAGCAATGCACGCTGCCCATCACCGGCAAGGGCGTGGTGGACATGATCATCACCGACCTATGCGTGTTCGACGTCGAGCCGGAACACGGACTCACGCTTACGGAATTACACCCCGGGGTGAGCGTCGCCGACGTCCGAGCCAAGACCGGCTGCGACTTCACGGTCGCTGTTTGACGGTGCGCGGCGGCGCTTGAGATAGACCCGTCCCGCCGAGTAAAAAGCGGGCAACATCGACACGAACAAGATGGCCAGGATGATCTTTTCCAAGTTGTCATGCACGAATTCGTTGTTGCCCAAGAAGTAGCCCAACAGCGTCGCACCCCCACCCCAGGCGATGCCGCCGACGATGTCGAACCCGAGGAACACCGGGTAGCGCATGTAGGACACCCCGGCCACCACCGGGGTGAAGGTTCGTATGAACGGCATGAACCGGGCCATGATGATGGCCATCGGCCCGTATTTCTCGAAGAACGCGTGCGACTCCGTCACATGGTGCTGTTTGAAGAAGCGTGAGTCTTCCTTCTTGAACAACGCCGGGCCGATCCGCCGCCCGATGAAATACCCGGTCTGGTCGCCGAGCACCGCGACAACCGCCACACAGCTGGCCAACACCTCAATGCTGACCGGTGGGTGCGCGCTGGCGGCCAGCAAGCCGCCGGTGAACAGCAGCGACTCACCAGGCAGCAGCGGGAACAGCAGACCGGTCTCAACGAAGACGATGAGCAGGATGCCGGGCAGCACCGCGTGCCCGAACACGCCGTTGGCGCCCAACCAGTACATCGGGTCGAGCAAGTTGGGCATGGCCACTACGGCGGTACTCACGGTGTTCCAAGATACCGGCGAAACCAACGGGTCTTTACCAGGCGCAGCTTGCGGGGCCGGGCGGGCTGCCGACCAGAATCAGATGTTGCGATACTGATGCGACACGTCAGGAAGGAAGGTTCATGCCCATCGCAACGCCAGAGGTCTACGCCGAGATGCTGCGACGTGCCAAGGAGAACTCGTACGCCTTCCCGGCCATCAACTGCACGTCCTCGGAGACCATCAACGCCGCGCTCAAAGGGTTTGCCGACGCCGGCAGCGACGGCATCATCCAGTTCTCCACCGGCGGCGCGGAGTTCGGCTCCGGGCTAGGGGTGAAGGACATGGTCGCCGGCGCAGTCGCCCTGGCCAAATTCACCCGGAGCATCGCGGCCAAATACCCGATCAACGTCGCCCTACACACCGACCACTGCCCCAAGGACAAGCTGGACACCTACGTGCGGCCGCTGCTGGCGATCTCGGCCAGGCGGGTCGCCGCCGGTAAAAACCCGCTGTTCCAGTCGCACATGTGGGACGGCTCCGCGGTGCCGATCGACGAGAACCTGAAGATCGCGCAGGAGCTGCTCAAGCAGGCCGCGGCCGCCAAGATCATCCTCGAGGTCGAGATCGGCGTCGTCGGCGGCGAGGAGGACGGCGTCGTCGGCGCTATCGACGACAAGCTGTACACCACTCCGGACGACTTCGAGAAGACCATCGACGCGCTGGGCCACGGCGAGCACGGCCACTACCTGCTGGCCGCGACGTTCGGCAACGTGCACGGGGTCTACAAGCCCGGCAACGTCAAGCTGCGACCCGACATCCTGGCGCAGGGGCAGAAGGTCGCGGCGACCAAGCTCGGACTGTCTGACGACGCCAAGCCGTTCGACTTCGTGTTCCACGGCGGTTCAGGTTCGGCGAAGTCGGAGATCGAGGAAGCCCTGGGCTACGGCGTGGTGAAGATGAACGTCGACACCGACACCCAGTACGCCTTCACCCGCCCGATCGTCGGTCACATGTTCAGCAACTACGACGGCGTGCTCAAGGTCGACGGTGAGGTGGGCAGCAAGAAGGTCTACGACCCGCGCAGCTATTTGAAGAAGGCCGAAGCGGGGATGACCGAGCGGGTCATCGAAGCGTGCACCGACCTGCACTGCGCCGGCAAGGCTGTGTCGGCCTGACTTAACCCGTGCTGGACTCGCAGATCTTCCACTGCTCGTCGCGGTACTGCAGGTCGAAGCTGCGGGGCGAGCGGACCTGCGGGGCGTAGGCCATGAACGCGGTCACGTTGGCCTCGGCGTGGTTTCCGTTGACGACCACTTGGTCGATGTTGGCGACCACCGGATACTGCTTGGCCGCCGCGACCCGACGATACGTGTCGTTCCATTCGCGCTCGTCGTAGTTGACGTAGTCGTCGCGCATGTTGCCGCAGGTGATGCCGCGCAACGTGGACAAGTCGCCGTTCTGCACCGCGACATCGAAACTCTGGATGGTGCTGCGGACCTGGTCCTCTTGTGAGGCCTTCGGCTTTTTGTTGTTGCGGGTCAGCAGCACGGTACCCAGCACTGCGACGGCCGCCAACGCCAGGATGATCAGGATCAGTGCCAGCACCCAACCCCAGCTGCGCTGGGACGACGGCCGCAACTTGGCACCCAGCCGAGGCGGAATCAGCTGCGGCATCGCCGTTCTCGGCGGTGCATCGGTCGGTCCAGACGGCGGATGGCGCGTATCGAAGACCTCGGTCGCGGGCTCGCTAGCGGCATTGATGACCGCCGTCTCCTTGGCGTCGAACCCCGGGGCAGTGAAGCGACGCTCACCCCGCGGATCGGGCGGTTTGGGCGCCTCCTGCTCGCGCTGCGCTTTGGCCATCACCTCGGTCGCGGGCTCCGCCCGGTAGCCCTCGATGGCATCGTCACCGGGACCGGCGACCTGTTCGGTGGCGTCAGGGTCGGATTCCGCCGGGTCGGTCGCGGCACCTCGATCGGCGGCGTCGGGATCGAACCCCAGCGCATTCGACTCGTGCTCGCGGTCAGGCCCTGGGGGATTCGGCATAAGCGCTGCTGTCCTCTTCGCTGTCGAAATACGTCTTGCAGCTTAGCGACTCGGTACCCGGTTTGGTGCGGCGGCGTCGCACGGCACAATAACCCCATGACGCCCATACCTGATCTTCTGGGACCGGATCCGATCCTGTTGCCCGGCGACACCGACGCCGAGGCCCAACTGCAGGCCAACGAGAACCCGGCCGTCGTCGCCGCCGCACACCCGTCGGCCTCGGTTGCCTGGGCGGCGCTGGCCGAGGAAGCGCTCGCCGACGACAAGGCGATCACCGCCTACGCGTACGCCCGCACCGGCTACCACCGCGGCCTGGACCAGCTGCGCCGCAACGGCTGGAAGGGGTTCGGGCCGGTGCCGTATTCCCACGAGCCCAATCGCGGTTTTCTGCGGTGCGTGGCCGCGCTGGCCCGGGCGGCCGACGCCATCGGCGAAACCGACGAGCAGACTCGGTGCCTGGATCTGCTTGACGATTGCGACCCGGCCGCCCGCGCCGCATTCGGGCTCAGCTGAGCCGGGTCAGCAACTGGCCGAGCAGTCACCGACCCCCCCCGGTGGCTCCACTTGGATGGTGGCGTGGCCTAATCCGTGCGCAGCAAGGATCGCCTGGGCCGCACCGAGTACGCACGCCGGGTCGCCAGAGCTGGCCAGGTGCGCGGTCACCATGTCCTTACCGGGTACCAGCGTCCAGACGTGCAGATCGTGCACGTCGGTCACGCCGTCGACGGCGCCCAGCGCCGAACGCAGCTTTTCGACGTCGATGTGGCTGGGCGACGATTCGGACAGGATGCGCAATGCCCCGCCGGCCAGCGACAACGCCCGTGGCAGCACCCACAGTGCGATGAGAACGGCGACCACCACGTCGGCGTAGGGCCAGTGCGTGGTGATCGTGACCACACCGGCGATCAGCACACCAATGCTGCCAACCGTGTCGGCGATGACCTCCATGTAGGCGCCCTTGACGGCCAGGCTCTGCGTCGAGTGCGACCGCAGCAGCAGCGCGACCGCCGCATTGGTGGCCAGCCCCGCCAGCGCCACGACGATCATCGGAATCCCCGGCACTTCCGGCGCATGGCCGATCCGACCGATCGCTTCGCGGAGGATGATCGTCGCCACCCCAATCAGCAGGACGGCGTTGGCCACCGCGGTAAACACCTCGGCCCGGTGCCAACCGTAAGTGCGGCCCGGCGACGAGCTGCCGCGCCGGGCCAGCACCAGAGCGCACAGCCCCATGAAGGTGGCCGCCACGTCGGTCAGAATGTGGCCCGCGTCGGCCAGCAGAGCCATCGAGCCGATCACCAACGCGGTGGTCAGTTCGACGACGAAGAACCCGCCCAGCAGCGCCGTGGCAGCAACCATTTTCGGCACTGGTGTGTCGACGTTGGTGTGTTCGTGGCCGGCGCCCATGTCGCCAAATATATGCGTATTTACGCATATATCGCAAGCTTAGGTGTTCGGCGCCACCGTCACCGTCGCGTCAGAACCAGGCGTGCCAGAACCGGGTCAGCCCCATGCCGGCAAGTGCCCAGTCTCTGGGCACCCCAGACAACTCGTAGAACCAGAAGACCATCCCGAAAAACCACTGGTTCAGCATCGGCGCAATGAGGATCACCAGCAGAAACAGCCAGCCAAACTGCTTGGCCGGTTCCAGCGCGCGCTGGGTCTCCGGACTGAGATGCGGCTCCAACGCGCTGTAGCCGTCCAGGCCGGGAATCGGCAGCAGGTTCAGCAGCACCGCGGTGACCTGGAGGAAGCCCAAGAACGCCACCCCGAACCACAACACCGGGTGGGCCGGGTCGAACAACCACCGGGTCGCCGCCAACAGCAGCACCGCCAGCAGCAAGTTGGCCGCCGGCCCGGCCAGGCTCACCAGGGTGCGCTGCCTGGCCCTCATAAACGACGTCCGCACATAGACCGCGGCGCCGGGCAAGCCGATGCCGCCCAGCGCGATGAACAACATCGGCAGACCCAGCGACAGCCACGGATGGCTGTAGCGCCGCGGATCCAGGCTCAGATAGCCCCGCACGGCGATGTCACGATCGCCAAATCGCCACGCCGTGAACGCATGACCGAACTCGTGCAGACACAGCGACACCACCCAGCCGGCGATCACGAAGATGAACACTCCGGCATAGGCCAGCGCGCCCCCATCGACACCGTCCAACCAAGCCAGCACGCCGCCGAACACCGTCACTGCGACGATGGCCAGAAAAATCGGGCTGGGCCGCACCGATTGGTGCACGGGCATGTTCACGTCACGAAACTACCGACTGTGACGATGGTCCGGCTCCTCGCCCCTCGCGGCGCTCGTCACCGGACTAACAACCAGCCCTCGGTATGCCGATAGAACGTCGACCGGCGAGCCGCCCGAGGCGCCGGCAGCCCGTCGTGGACCACGGCTGCACCGGTAGTGCCCAGCTGCGCGGCCCGCCCGGTCAGCCAGCGGCGCGACCGGCCGTCCACGATGCGCGCCCGCAGGCCCGGCAGCGTGGCGGTCAGGTC
>Ga0209217_1000128_pt1 | contig 16959 bp, 18 predicted proteins | sample JacPinW_OM3H0_M2_FD_187957 | JGI IMG/M metagenome (GOLD analysis project Ga0209217, IMG submission 187957) | Forest soil microbial communities from Algoma, Ontario, Canada - Jack Pine, Ontario site 1_JW_OM3H0_M2 (SPAdes) (version 2) | ecosystem: Environmental > Terrestrial > Soil > Boreal...
CGATCAGGATCAGTGGGACGTTGATCAGGAACGCGGCGCGCCAGGAGATCGTGTCCACCAGCAGGCCGCCAACGAAGGGACCGAGGATGGTCGTCGCGCCGGAGGCTCCCGCCCAGAGGCCGAAGGCCCGCCCCTGGGCCTCGCCCTCGAAGTTGGCGGTGAGGAGCGCGAGTGATCCAGGAACCAGGACCGCCCCGGCAACGCCCTGAAGAATCCGAAACAGGACGAGGAGCTCCAGGTTGGGCGCGAGACCGCACAGGACGGACGTCACGCCGAAGCCGACGAGCCCCCAGAGGAACATCCGCCGCCGGCCGTAGACGTCGCTCAGCGCGCCGGCGAGGATCAGCAGCGCGCTGAGGGTCAGCAAGTACGCGTTGTAGACGTACGATTGCCCCTCGAGCACCCCGAACCAGAGGCGTGGCAGGTCCCGGCCGATGCGGGGGAGGGCCACGTTGACCACCGTGGAGTCGAGGAACACGATGCCGGACCCGAGCACCGCGGCAACCAGGATCCATCGGCGCCGGTCGGTCATCTGTCCCTCCTTACGTCTTGGCAGATTCTAAAACCTGCCATCCCCCTACAGTATTCACATGGCCACAATCAACGTTCGCGAGCTCCAGAGCCCCATCCGTCAGCGCTACAAGGACGACCCGCAGGCAGCCCAGATCAAATTGAGGGTGCGAAGCGCCCAGGCGGATCTCAGCGATCCGCTCCACTGCGTCGCGATGCCCGTCTCCACGCCCGACATCAGCTGGAGATCAGGCGCCCACCCGGCGGTCGGAGGGACGGGTGACGTTCCCTGCTCGGGCGACCTGCTGCTGGGCGCGCTGGCCGCCTGCCAGGAGACAACGATTCGGATGGTGGCGGCGAACATGGGGATCGAGCTGGCGTCACTGGAGGTCGAGATCGAAGCCGATTGGGACGCGCGCGGGACCCTCGCTATGGGCGACTACCCGATCGGGCTCACTGCCATCCGGTGCACGACGCGCGTGACCGTCCCTCAGGACGTCAAGGGTGAGCGGGCGGAGCGGCTCTTGCGCAGCGCTGAAAAGTACTGCGTTGTGCTCAACACGCTCAGAAACGGCGTCCCGGTCGAGTCGAACTTTGCGCTGAGTCTCAGCTAGAAGTGTGAGCGCAGCTCGCTGAACGCCTGCAGGATGAGAAGGCGTCCGTTGGCCGGGCCGACCTCCTCCTTTTCCAGCCGCCAGGTGTGTTCGTGGGGAATGAACACCGCGTTGAGCCCGGCCTGCAGTGCCGGGTTGATGTCGGAGCGCGGTGAATTGCCGATCATCCACGTACGGGTGGGGTCGAGCTGCCGCTCATCGACGATCGCCCGGTAGGTGTCGATCGCCTTCTCATGGACCACCGTCGTCGCGGTAAATCGTGCCTCCAGTCCAGATCGCTCGATCTTGAGTCGCTGCTCCTCGGGATGCCCCTTGGTCACGAGCATCAGGTCGTGACGACCGGCGAGATAGCCGATCGTGTCGGCGACGTCGGGCAAGAGGGTGACCGGCTGGCTCGCGATCCGCTGCCCCAGCTGCAGCACGTGCTCGATGTCGTCCGGCCGCAGGTCTCGCTCGGCGAGCCGCTCGTAGGTTTGCTGCAGGTTTTTCGTGAAGCTCGCCGACCCGTAGCCATGCACGCGGATATTCATGCGTTCGACCTCATCGAGCGAGGCGCGAACCTGCTCGCGAGTCATCGACGAGTGACCGAGGAAGTCGATGAACGCCTCGATCGCCTGCTCGAAATAGACGTTGTTCTCCCAGAGGGTGTCGTCGCCGTCGATTAGGAGAAACTGGCGTGTCGTCGGAGGTGGCATCGCCATCAAGGCTAGCGCTCGTCGCCTGCCCGGCTTCAGCAGGGAGCGTTTGTTAGGGTTGCGCCGCTCCGAGCGTATATAGACTGTGGCCGGCCATGACCAGCTCGCGCACGGGCAACCTGTGGAAGCGCGCGACGATCCGCCCCTAACCGCAGAGTTGCTGTGCGCTCGGTACGCGCCGCGCGTCTATCGTTTCGCCGCGATGGTGGCGGCTGGCGAGGTCGAGGCGGAGGATCTCGCCCAGGATGCCCTGGTGCACGCGATCCGGAGTTTGGGACAGTTCGACGCCCGTCGCGGGTCCGTCGAGACCTGGCTGTGGCGCATCGTGGTCAACGTCGCGATCGATGCCGGGCGCGTTTCGACGAGGCGTCGCCTGCTCTGGGAGCGTTTTCGATCGCAGCCAGCGTCGGGCGAGAACGTGGAAGACCTTGCGCTGATGCGGATCACGGCTGCTGAACTGTTGGCCGCCGTCCGGCGGCTTCGGCCTCGCGAGCGGGGCATGATCGCGCTGCGGTTTGGTGCGGGTCTTGGGTTTGCCGAAGTCGGGGTCGCATACGGCATCAGTTCGGCGGCGGCGACCATGGCGACCCGGCGAGCCCTCGATACGCTACGGATCCTTCTGAAGGAGACGAGATGAGTACCAGCCTTGAAGATCGTTTGACCGATCTCGACCTGCCGATGCCCGATACGCTGGTGCCGCACATCCTCGCCCAAGCGGCCCAGCCCGGCACGCGGCGCATCCAGCCGATGCGACACCGACCACGCTGGGTAACCGTCGCGATGGCGGTCGTGTTGCTCTTCGTCGCGATCAGCGGGGTCTCGTTCTACGCCCCACGCTTCGCCCAGGTCCTGGCCGACGCACCAGTTGTCGGAACGGCGGTCGGTCCCGCACTGCGGTCAGTCGGACTCGCAGGCTTGGAGGGGCGCTTCACCGCCCTGGACAGCCGCGTAACCTCGTCCGGTTACACCGTGCGGCTGGTTGCTGGATATGCGGACGCCAACCAGACCGTTCTCGTACTGAAGGTCGATCCTCCGGACCGCAGCTTTTTCATGCGGCCAGAGCTGACCGATCAGTTCGGTCGTGAGATTGGGTTCAGTGGCGGGATGTCGGACACTCGAACCGGCGATAACGTTCTGATCTTCCGCGGGATCCCTTGGCCGGATTCGGTCCTTGGCGCGCGCGTGCGCCTACATTCCAGCGTGCTGCAGGCTCTTCCGGTTGGCCAGCCGTTGGCCGGCGAGTGGACCCTGCAGGGCACGATTCCGGTTGAATCGAGTCGTCCACTACCACTGCCCGCTGCCGGAATATTGGCTGATTCGACGTTCCGATTCACGCAGGTCGAGGCAACTGCTGCGACCGTCTCCATCCAAATGGAGATCAGCGGTCCACTGGCGAAGCAGCTTGACCGGGTGGTTGGAGAGACGATTCCCGAAGTAGCCAAACCGCATCCCGCCTTCTCGTACGAGCTGGTCGACGCCGGCGGTGGGGCCGCCACCGCGATTTCCGGCACCACATCCACCGGGATTGGGCCCGCCAAGTTCTCGGCGACGTGGGTGATCTCCCACCCAGGTGAATATCGGCTTGGGATCGCGTACGAGGGTATCGGGAGTTTTGAGCGGACCATCACCGTCCCGTAGCCCGGCGCTGTCCCGCTGGAACCAGTGCCCCCCCTGGGTGGTATGAAGGGATAGCAATCGATCCGTGGAGGGCCGGCCACTGGACGACATAGCGCTCGTCGAACGAGCCAAAAAAGGCGATGTGAACGCTTATGAAGCACTTGTCCAGCACTACCAGGAGCTGGCGTTTCGGGTCGCCTACCAGGTCACCGGTAACGCCGCGGACGCGGAGGACGCGGCCCAGGAGGCATTCGTGAACGCCTACTACGCGCTTGGCCGCTTCCGCACGGGCGCGCCCTTCAAGCCGTGGCTGTGCCGGATCGTCGTCAACGAAGCGCGTAATCGCCGGACGTCGGCCCAGCGCCGGACCGTCCTGGCCGAGCGCGCCTTGGTCGCACAATCCTCGGGGGACTCGGCCCAGTCTCCCGAGGACGCGGCTGAGGCTCGGGAGTTTCGCTCCATGCTCGTCGCGACCTTGCAGCGGCTGAAAGTAGACGACCGCCTCATCCTTGCCTACCGCCTTTTCTTCGATCTATCGGAGGCGGAGATGGCGGAGGCGCTCAACTGCCCGCGCGGCACCGTGAAGTCGCGGCTGTCGCGAGCATTGGCGCGCTTGCGCGCCGCCTTGCCGTCAGACATCCGCATGCCGTCGCTGGCGGGAGAGCACGATGGCTGATCCGAGGCGCATCACGGACGTCGAGCTGGAGGGAGCGCTCCGAGACCTCGGGCCGCGTTATCCCTATCCGCCCACGCCGAACCTGGCCAGCCGCGTGCGCCTGCGTATTACGGCCCAACCGGCCGCGCGGCCGCACCGGTTCGAGCTCTGGCGCGATCCTCGGCGACTCGCGCTGGTCGCGGCCGCGTTGCTCGTCCTGCTGGGCGCTGCCGCTCTCGCCAACCCGGTGACCCGCGACGCGATTGCCCACTTCTTCCACGTCTCTGGCGTGATCGTCACCCGGCAGCCATCACCGCTTCCCTCGTTCTCACCGGTGACGCCCCTGGATCTCGGCCGTCGCACCACGATGGCCGACGCGCAATCGAAGATGAGCTTCACGATCGCCGTTCCGGCCGAGCTCGGCGACCCTGATGCCGTTTATGTGGTGAGCGACATTCCCGGTGGCGAGGTCTCGCTCGCGTACACGCCGCGCCCGGGCATCCCACTCGTCAAGCAGACCGGCTTAGGGTTGCTGGTCACCCAGTTCCGAGGCGACCTCAACCCGAGCTTCCTCATGAAGGGCTTGGGCGAGGGGACAACCGCGGAGGAAGTCTCGGTCCATGGCGACCCCGGCTGGTGGATATCCGGCCAGCCTCACATGCTCTATGTCGAAGTCCGGGGTCAGGGTCAGTCCGTGCCGTTGCGCATGGCGGCCAACACGCTGATCTGGGAGCATGCGGGCGTCACCTACCGGATCGAGTCCGGCCTCTCGAAGGCCGACGCTTTCCGAATCGCTTCGAGCCTTCCCTAGCCGACAGACAGCTGTCAAAAGCGGGATCCAGACTGGCAAGCACGCGTTCGGAGCCGGCGGCCTTGGGACCCGGAGACCAATCGCCGCCGGCACCAGCGCGAGCCCCCACCCTGCCCTCCCCCAGAGGGGGAGGAGATAAGAGCTCTTCTTCCCGAATCGTTCACAGGTCATTCACAGGTGAAGGTCAGGATGAGTGACATCACCAATTGATACGCGGCCTTTTCCATCACGCGGCCTTTTCCACGCCGGAGGCCGCTGATCCCGGAGGCCGCTATTCACCAAGGAGACGAGATGAGCGATTACACGACGAAAGACAGGAACCGAAAACTGATGATGCTGGGCGGGCTCGGCCTCGGCCTGGCGATGCTGGGGAGGAAGCGCCGCTGGCGCCGTTACGCGATGAGCCAGATGATGGGTGGTGGCGGCTACGCCGGCGCGCCCTGGGGCCGCTTCGGCGGTTATGGTCACGGTGGTCCCGGTGGACCGCAGCAGACATTCACGCTGCCGCCGTTCATCGAGGCGACCCTCAAGGCCTGGCACGACCGCGCGCACGGAACGGTTCCACCCGCGGGGACCGCGACGGATCAATCAGGAACCGCACAGGTCTGATTTCCCCTCCCTCTCGACTGAGGCGGAGTCCCCACTCCGCCTCAACCTTCGGCATAGGATGGCGCTGGTGAAGACCATCCTGGTGGTGGACGACGAGCCGCAGATCGTCACGCTGGTCCGGGACTATCTCGAGCACGGGGGCTTCACGGTATTCACGGCAACCGACGGGCCCACGGCGCTGCGGACCGCGTCCACGCAGCATCCCGATCTCGTCGTCCTCGACCTCGGCCTGCCCGGCATCGATGGCCTGGATGTGACCCGTTCCCTGCGCCGCAACGGGACCGTGCCCATCATCATGCTGACCGCGCGCACCGATGAGTCCGACAAGCTGGTCGGCCTCGAGCTCGGCGCCGATGACTATCTGACCAAGCCATTTAGCCCAAAGGAGCTCGTCGCCCGCGTGCGCTCGGTGCTCCGTCGCACCGAAGCCGCGAAGGCGCCGGGCGACGTGATTCGAGTCGGCGACGTGGAGCTCAACGTGCCGAGCATGGAGCTCAAGATCGCCGGCCGGCAAATCGAGTTGACCCCGACCGAGTTTCAGCTGGTGGCCACCATGGCGCGCCAGCCGGGCCGCGTTTTCAGCCGGGCGCAGTTGCTGAACGCGGTTCATGGTGACGCGATGGAAGCCTTCGAGCGGGCGATCGATGCGCACATCAAGAACCTGCGCCGCAAGATCGAGCCGGACCCACACAATCCGCGGTACCTGCTGACCGTCTTCGGCGTCGGCTATCGTTTCGCCGACGTGCGGCAATGAGCCCGTCCGGCTGGCGCGGCCGGGGCTGGGGCCCGCCAGGCTGGCGTGGACGCGGACAACCGCCCTGGTGGCCCGAGGGTCAAGCCTGGCCGCCGGCGGGCGGACCGCCCTGGCGCCGGATGGGACGCCGCTTCCTGTGGCGAATTGCCGGGTTCATCGCCGCCGCCTTTCTGATCATCGCGGTGATGCTCACGATTGGCGTCGTGCTCACGGGCACCGCCGTCGGTGTCATCGAGGCGCCGCATGGGGTCCGGTTCCTCGCCATTGCCGCACTCGTCCTGCTCGTGCTCGTCATCATCCGCGGCGGCCGGCGGTTTCAACGGATGGCGGTCAACCTGGGCGAGTTCGTCGACGCTGCCGGGCGGATCGAAGCGGGTGACTACGGCGTGCAGGTTGCGGAGCGCGGACCGCGCGAGCTACGGACGCTGGCGCGCGCCTTCAACGCGATGAGCACGCGGCTCGCGACCGCCGACCGCAACCGGCGCGCCTTTGTCGCGGACCTGACGCACGAACTACGGACGCCGCTGGCCATCATCCGCGGCCAGGCCGAGGGCATCGCTGACGGTGTCTATCCCGGCGACCAGGCGCACGTGACGCCGATCCTCGACGCGGCGGCGTCGCTGGACTCGCTTGTCGACGCGCTGGCCACCATGACGCTGGCCGACGTCGGGAGCCTGACGCTGAAGCGTGAAGCCGTCGACGTGCCGGTGCTGGTGACGAGCAGCCTGGCGGCGTTTCAGAGCGCCGCAGACGCCGCCGGCGTGCGCTTGGTCGCGGACCTCGAGCCGGACCTGCCGGCGATCGACGCGGATCCGGCGCGGATTCGAGGTGTGCTCGGCAATCTCCTCTCCAACGCGATCCGCTACACGCCGTCGGGCGGGACGGTCACCGCCAGCGCTCGGCGATCGGGCGACAGCGTCGTCTTCGGCGTCCGCGACACCGGCCAGGGAATCCCGGACGAGCTGCGCCCGCGCATCTTCGAGCGTTTCGTCAAAGGCCCGGGCTCGCCCGGATCCGGCCTCGGGCTGGCGATCGCGAAGGACGTCGTGAGCGCCCACGGCGGCACGATCGAGGCGATCAGCGATGCTGGAAAAGGCACAGAGATCCACTTCACGCTTCCGGTCGCACGATAACCTTCTAGCGTGACCACAGCCGCGCGCATCGTCGTGCTCCCTGGAGACGGCATCGGACCGGAGGTGACCATGGCGGCGCGGCGAGTGCTGGACGCCGCCGCGAGTCGCGTCGGCATTGCACTGGATTATGTCGACGACGTTGTGGGCGGCGCGGCGGTCGATGCCTACGGCGTCGCGCTGCGACCGCAGACGCTTCGCCTCTGCAAGACCGCGGACGCCATCCTCTTCGGCGCGGTCGGCGGACCCAAATGGGACGATGCCGCGCCGGACAGCAAGCTCCGGCCCGGCTCGGCGCTGCTCGGGCTGCGCAAAGGCCTGGGCCTCTTCGCCAACCTGCGCCCGGTGCGGGTCGATCCCGCCATGGTCGCCACCTCGGCGCTGCGCCCGGAGCGAGTCCGTGATGTCGATCTCCTCGTGGTGCGCGAACTGACCGGTGGCCTCTATTTCAGCCGGCCCAAGCGGCGGTACATGACCGCGCGCGGCGAGGCCGCAGTCGACACCATGCGCTACAGCACGCCGGAAATCGAGCGGGTTGCCGTGCGAGCCTTCGAGCTGGCTCGCTTGCGGCGCCGCAAGCTGTGCTCGGTCGACAAGGCCAACGTGCTCGAGACCTCCCGCCTGTGGCGGGGGGTGGTCAACCGGGTCGCGGAACGCTATCCTGACGTCGCCTGTAGCCACATGCTGGTGGACGCCTTCGCGATGGAACTGCTCCGCCGGCCGCAGGCCTACGATGTCGTGCTCACCGAGAACCTCTTTGGCGACATCCTTACTGACGAGGCATCGATGCTGGCCGGCGCGCTCGGCATGCTCCCGTCGGCGAGCCTCGGCGCCGGAACGCTCGGGTTGTACGAACCGATCCATGGTTCGGCGCCGGATATTGCAGGAAAAGGTATTGCGAACCCGATCGGCGCCATCCTGAGTACCGCGCTGCTGTTGCGCTGGTCGCTCAACCGGGACGACGCCGCGCAGGCGATCGAGCGCGCCGTCTCGCAGGTGCTCGCGGCAGGCCTCCGAACCGCTGACACCGTTCGCGACGGTGAGACGCCCATGGGAACTACAGCCATGGCTGACGCGATCGTCGACGCCCTCCGCTAGCCCAGGACGCGGCGGAGGGCCTTGAGCGTCGGCTCGATAGGGCGCGGAACTCTCAATCCGCGCGTCAGGGCCTGCGGGTCCTTGAGTCCGTGGCCGGTGAGCACGCAGACAACCGGCTGGTCGGTGGCGAGGTTCCTGGCCGCCGGTCGTTTCAGCAAGAGGGCGACGGAGGCGGCGGACGCCGGCTCGACCAGCAGACCTTCTTCGCGTGCCAGGCGTCGATGCGCCGCCATGATTTCATCGTCGCTCACGGCCTCGATCGTGCCGCCCGACTCGTCACGTGCCGCGATGGCGGTCGTCCAGGAGGCCGGGTTGCCGATCCGAATCGCGGACGCGACCGTCTGCGGCCGCGCGACCGGCCGGCCGCGGACCAGCGGCGCCGCTCCCTTGGCCTGGGCGCCGTGTAGCGTCGGGAGTGACGTGCCACTGCGGCTCGCGAGCTCGCGGAACCCCCGCCAGTAGGCCGTGATGTTGCCGGCGTTTCCGACCGGAATGAAGAGCTGTGCGGGTGCGCGACCCAGCTGTTCGACGATTTCGAATGCCGCGGTCTTCTGACCCTCGATGCGATAGGGGTTGACCGAGTTCACCAGCGCCACAGCCGGCTCGTCGGCCAGCTGGCGCACGAGCGTCAGCGCTCGGTCGAAGGATCCCGTGACCGTCACGATCACCGCGCCGTAGGCGAGCGCCTGCGCCAGCTTTCCCGCGGCGACGCCCCCCGCGGGAACGACGACAACGGCCCGAAGACCACAGCGGGCGGCATAGGCGGATGCGGACGCGCTGGTGTTCCCGGTCGAGGCGCACAGGAGCGTCCGGGCCCCGGCTTCGATGGCCCTGGCGGTGGCGAGCGCCATCCCGCGGTCTTTGAACGATCCGCTTGGGTTCAGGCCCTCGTACTTGAAATAGAGCTGGTCGAGGCCGATCGCCGGACCGATCCTCGCCGACCGCACCAGCGGCGTGGATCCCTCGCCAAGCGTGATGCGCGGGGTCGTAGGTGTCACCGGGAGGTAGGCCGCGTAGCGCTCGATGATGCCGGCGGTCATGGCGGTGATGGTAGCGTTCCCGAATGCGTGCCCCCTATCGGGTTGGCTTGCTCGGCCTCGGCCACGTCGGCGGCGCGCTGGCCCGACGGTTGGTCGAGGACGCCGATCGGATCACGAGAGCCGCCGGCCGGCCGATCGCCCTCGAAGCCATCGCGGTGGCGCATCCCGAGGGCCGTCGCGCCCCGGTAGCCCTGCTTCCCGCGGCACAACTGCTGGCAAAGCCACACCTCGATGCCATCGTCGAGGTGATGGGCGGTCTCGAGCCGGCCCATACCTATATAAAGACGGCGCTGCAGGCGGGGCGGCAGGTGATCACGGCCAACAAGCAGCTGATCGCGGCCGAGGGGCCGCAACTGGCCCGGCTCGGGCCGCTGCGGTTCGAAGCCTCAGTCGCCAGCGCAATCCCGATCGTTGAAACGCTCGCCGACACGCTCGGCTCCGACCGGATCGGCTCGATCATGGGCATCCTCAACGGCACGACCAACTCGATTCTTGCCGCGATGGGCGAAGGGGCGAGCTACGCCGACGCGCTGGCCGACGCCCAACACCGCGGCCTGGCCGAGGCGGATCCGAGCGCGGATGTTGACGCCCACGACCCGGCCGCCAAGCTCGCCATTCTCGCGATGCTGGCCTTCCGGCGCCGTATCGATCCGTCCCATATCGAGCGGGTGGGAATTCGCGGCGTCGGACCGGCGCAGCTCGAAGCGGCACGCAACCGTGGATTCGTCATCAAGCTGATCGCGGCCGCGACGAGTCACGATGATGGCGCCATCGAGGCCGACGTCCGCCCGCGAATGGTTCCCGTCGATGCGCCGATGGCGCGCGTCCACGGCGCGATGAATGCCATTACCCTCGATGCCGAATACGCAGGATCGCTGGTCTTTGAAGGACCGGGGGCTGGCCCGGACGCCGCCGCCAGCGCGGTGCTTGCCGATTTGTTGCGGGCCGCCAAGGGCGCACCCGCGTCGGCCGGCTCGCTGCTCGCGACCCTGGCGGATGCACCGCCGGCGAGCGTCGCGCCGCTCGGGCCAAAGAACCCATATCCAGCAGCGTCATGATGGCGCGGGCCACGTGTCCGTCTCGCTGACGCTCGACCAGGTCAAGGAACGGGCGCGGCGGGCGCCGATGGTCCCGATCTTCCGCGACATGCTCTCCGACGCACTGACACCGGTGACGGCATTCGCGGCGCTGGCCGGCGATGGTCCCGCCTACCTCCTCGAGAGCGTCGAGCGCGGGGAACAGCTCGGCCGCTATTCCTTCGTCGCGGCGGACCCGATGGCGATCGTCACGATCGCTGGTGGTCGCGCCACGGTGCAGGATGCCAGTGGCCGGCGCGAGCTCGAGGGAGCGGATCCGCTGCGCGCGCTGGAAGCCTATCTCCAGACATTTGCCGCAGAACCCGCGGAGGGTCTTCCCGAAGGCTTTTGCGGCGGTGCGGTCGGCTACCTGGGCTATGAAGCGGCGGGGTATCTCGAGCGCCTCCCGGTGCCCGAGACGGACCCATTACAGGTGGCCGACGGCGTGTTTGTGATCACCGACACGCTGGCCTGCTTCGACCATGTGCGACACCGGTTGAAGCTCGTCACCCATGTCCGCACGCAGCGGGCGCCGATCGAATCGCGCTACGCGGAGGCCGTGGCGCGGATCGACGACCTGGCCCGCCGGCTCAACCGCACGGTTCGCCTGCGCGCGCTCGAGCCCGCCGACCGGCCGGCCGGCCTCAACCTCGAGGGGCACATGTCGCAGCCTGAATTTTTCAAGGCGGTCGAAGAGGCGAAGTCGCACATCCTGGCGGGCGACATCTACCAGGTGCAGATCGCGCAGCGCTTCACCACGCCACTGCACGCCGACGCCTTCGACGTCTACCGGCTGTTACGGGCGCTCAACCCATCGCCGTACATGTATTTCCTCAAGCTGCCGGCGACCACCATCCTCGGTACCTCGCCGGAAATCCTGGTGACGGTGCAGGGTCGCAATGTCCGCTACCGGCCGATTGCGGGCACCCGGCGACGCGGCCGCGATGCGGCAGCTGACCAGCGCATGGAAGACGAACTCCGTTCCAGCGAAAAGGAACGCGCCGAGCACGTGATGCTCGTCGACCTCGGGCGCAATGACCTCGGACGGGTCTGCGACATCGGCAGTATCAAGGTGACGGAATTGATGGGAGTGGAACGCTACTCGCACGTCATGCACCTGGTCTCGAATATCACCGGTCACCTACGGGCCGACTGCAGCCCAATGGATGCGCTGCGGGCCTGTTTCCCGGCGGGAACCGTGACGGGTGCGCCGAAGATCCGCGCGATGGAGATCATTGCCGAGCTCGAACGAGAGCGGCGGGGAGTCTACGCCGGGGCGATCGGTTACCTGAGCTTCACCGGCGATCTCGACACCTGCATCGCGATTCGAACCATGGTGGTGAAGGATGGACTGGCAACGGTCCAGGCGGCGGCCGGCATCGTTGCCGACTCGGTCCCGGAGGAAGAGTTCCTCGAGACCCGCAATAAAGCGTCCGCGCTGCTGCAGGCGCTGGCAGCGGGATCCGTGGATGTTGCTCCGGTGGACGGTCGGGGAGGGGGCTGACATGGACCGCAAGGACGTAGTGCTGGTGATCGACAACTACGACTCCTTCACCTACAACCTGGTTCAGTACCTGGGCGAGCTGGGCGAGCAGGTCGTCGTCCGTCGAAACAACGAGATCACGCTCGCCGACATCACGGAGCTGGCTCCGGTCGCCGCCGTGCTCTCGCCCGGGCCGGGAACACCTGCCGATGCAGGTATCTGCAAGGATCTCCTGCTCGAGCTGGGCCCGACGCTGCCGACGCTCGGCGTTTGCCTGGGTCACCAGTGTCTGGGCGAAGCGTACGGCGGCGAGGTGCGGCGCGCCGCGAAGGTGATGCATGGAAAGGTGTCGCGCGTGCTTCACCGCGAGCAATCCGTCTTTCGAGGTATCCCAAGCCCGTTTGTGGCAACGCGCTATCACTCCCTGGTGGTGGAGCGCGACAATCTGCCGGCCGACCTGGAGGTCACCGCGTGGACGGATGACGGCACGGTGATGGGACTACGCCATCGTCAGCATCCGCTGGCCGGCGTGCAATTCCATCCTGAGGCCATTCTGACCGAGCACGGCCATCAGTTGCTGACGAATTTTCTGCAGGATGCCCGTGCCTGGCGGAATACGCGCGTCACTCAGAGTGATCGCTGGCGGAATACCCACGGCGATCGGGGTGTTGAGTAATGGTGTGCGATCAATTCAAAGATACCGTCACACTTTTGTAGCCAGCGTCCGATGCATTCGAAATACTGGGCCAGTATGCTTTCGCACGTGAAGTTAGCTTCGAATCGTGAGCGTCCGCGGCTCGCCATCATTGCTCATGACGGCAAGAAGGCAGACCTGGTCGCGTTTGCCACATTCAACCGCAGCCGCTTGCAGGAATACGACATCGTCGCCACCGGGGCGACCGGCGACCTGCTGCGCGACAAGGTCGGCCTCGACGTCGAGCGGGTGACGGCTGGGCCGCACGGCGGCGACGTCCAGATTGCGAGCCGCGTGGTCGAGGGCGACATCGACGCCGTCCTCTTCATGGTGGACCCGCTGGACAAGCATCCGCACGATCCCGATATCCAAACGCTGCTTCGAATCTGCAACGTCTGCAACATTCCGCTGGCCACGAACATCGCCACCGCGGATGTGCTGATCAGTTCGCCGCTCCTGCTGGAGTTCCGAGCCGCCGCCGCGAGCTGACGCTCTGCTCCCTTTCCGACAAAGAACTGGGCCCGACTTTCGCGGGCCCAGTTTTTCGTTCGGACGTATTGACGGCGTTAGGGAACCGTCGGGCGCTGGCCCGCGTTCTCCTGCGCCTCGCGCGCGGCGCTCTCGGTCGTCTCATGGGCGGCGTTTTCGTTGGGCGTGAACTTCCCGGTTCCACCACCTGGTCGCTGGCCTGAATTCTCCTGGGCCTCGACGGTGGCGCTTTCACCGGCCTCGTGGGTCGCGTCCTCGTTGGACTTGAAGGTTCCAGCGGCCGCACTCGGAGCGGCCGTGGCCGCGATTTGCGTCGAGTTGCTCGTGTTCGCCGCCGCGGCGGCGAGCGGACCGGCGAGCGTGGCTCCGATCGCGCCGCCCGCGATCAGCGATCCGGCGACTCCCGCGATCGTAATGATGCGTTGGGTTGGAGTGATGCTTCTCACCTCCTTCTCATCTGAAATGGCAGGCATGGGGAATCGACGTCTCCACGCTGGGCTCAGTCTGCCGGAGCGAACCTTTCAGAAGGATTACAGGGACCGGTTTCTTAACTCGATCTGGGCCTCCATGGCTGCCTGAGCGAGGCTGTCCGTCAGGCCCTCTTCGTTTGAGCCGGAGTCAATGTCCAGGAAGGCATTGATGTCCCGCCAGAGAGGGTTAACGGCCTGAACGAGCTGCTCGAGGTCGGCAGGCGCCGCTGCCTCGATCAGGCGCTCGCGCTCGCCGTCATCGGCGACCGCGAATCGTCGATAGAACGGAACCAGGAGACGCAGCGGGCCGGGGAGGCTGGTCTCGTCGAAGTCGAGGTCGTCGATGGTTCTGTCAACGCGGGTGCCCTGCGGTGGCGCCAGCGGCCGCGGCGCTTAGCGTCACCGGCTTTCCCTTGGCTCCGTGCGAGCCTGCGGCCCTGGTCATTGCACTGGCGATGGCCGCAAGATTGCGGTCGGCGATGGCGATCACGCTGCCGCCCGCCCCGCTGAGTGCGGCTCCCAGGGCTCCGGCCTGCTCCGCCGCCGCGATGGTGTCGTCGAGATAGGGATAGGCGCGGGCTCGACCGGGCTGATGCAGACGGTCGTCCATCGCGCTGGCGACCAGGGAGCGATCCTTCTGCGAACAGGCGAGCACCCACTCGGCGACGCGGCCGAGGTTGAAGACCGCATCCTCGCGCGCCGGCCGGTGCGGCACCAGGCGGCGGGCTTCGTGAGTGGGGGAGACGTCGTTCGGAACGAAAAGGACAGCCTTCCAGCGCGAGGGCCAGTCGAGCCGATGGACGCGCACCCCACCATTTTCGATGACGGCGATGCAGAAGCCACCGTGGAGCGCGGCCGCCAGATTGTCACCGTGGCCCTCGAGGGGGACCGCTAGCTCGAGGATCCTTTGCGACGGCATTCGCAGGCCGCGCAGTTTCGCCCCCAGCATGATCCCCGCGATGATGGCGGCGGCACTGCTGCCGAGACCGCGACCGATGGGAATCTCGTTTCTCACGCGAAGCTCGAGCCCGTTCAGAGGGCGGCTCCATCCAGCGAACGGTTCCTCGGCGGCGCGGACGATCAGGTTCCGGCGGTTGAGCGGCACCTCCGCGGCGCCCTGGCCTTCCCAGGTGACCGTCGTCTTCGCCGATTCGCTTGCCTCGACCGTGAGGTGCAGGTCCAGCGCCAGGGCGAGGACATCGAAGCCCGGTCCGAGGTTGGCCGACGATGCCGGGACCCGCACCGCGGCGCGTTTCGCCACGGCTACAGTTTGAACGCCTCGTGCAGAGCCGCGACCGCATCCTTGACCCGCGCCGCATCGACGATGCAGGTGATGCGCACTTCGGAGGTCGAGATCATCTCGATGTTGATCCCATGCTCGGACAGCGTCCGGAACATGGTCGCCGCCACGCCAGGTTGTCCACGGATGCCGCTGCCGATCACCGAGACCTTGGCGAGGCCGTTCTGGGCCAGCACGGTGCGGGCGCCGATCTGCTGGGCGACACTCTGCAAGATGCGCTCGGCCTGGCGCCCGTCCGCTGATGACACCGTGAACGACATGTCGGTCACACCTTCGTGGCTCGCGGTCTGCACGATGACATCGGCGGCGATGTCGGCTTCCGCCAGCGGCGCGAAGATCGCGGCCGCGATGCCCGGGCGATCCGGTACGCCGACCACGGAGAGCCGGGCGACGTGCTCTTCGTGCGCGATACCCCTCACTCGATTTCGGTCTTCCATGATCGTTGCCTCCGAACAGATGATGGTACCGGGCCCAGCATGGAAGCTCGACCGGACATGCAGCTCCATCGAGTAGGCCTCGGCGATCTCGACCGCTCGCGGATGCATGACCCGGGTGCCGGAGCTGGCGAGCTCGAGCATCTCGGGGTAGGCGATGTGTCGCAGCAATCGCGCGTTCGGCACGAATCGCGGATCGGCGGTATAGATGCCGCGCACGTCGGTGAAGATCTCGCAGGCCTGCGCCTTGAGCGCCGCGGCGAGCGCCACGGCCGTCGTATCCGAGCCACCCCGTCCGAGCGTGGTGACCTCCATCTCGTCACCCATGCCCTGGAAGCCGGCCACGACCACGACCCGCCCGGCAGCGAGCTCGCGCTCGATCCGTCCAGGGGTCAGGCCGACGATGCGCGCCTTCGCATGGCGCTGGTCGGTCTGGATGCCGGCCTGAAATCCAAGGAGTGAGACGGCGGGGACGCCCAGCTCGTTCAGGGCCATCGACATCAGCGGGGCAGAGACGCCCTCACCCGTCGAGAGCAACAGGTCGAGCTCGCGCGCGGTCGGGTCCTTCGCCACTTGCGATGCCAGCGTGAGCAACCGGTCGGTGGAGTCGCCCATGGCGCTGACCACGACGACGACGTCGTAACCCGACCGCTGGCTGGCGGCGACACGCTTGGCCGCCCGCTTGATGCGTCCCGGCGTCCCGAGCGAGGTGCCGCCGAACTTCTGGACGAGGATCGGCCTGGTCACGGACTCAGGAAGCGCCGCCAATGTAGCCCTCCCGCGTCAGCCATTCCGCCAGGAGGACCGCGCCCTTGCCCGCGCCGAGCTTGGTGTTGTGCGAGAGCACGACGTACTTCACCCCATGGAGCGCCGGCTCGTCACGCACCCGGCCGACCGTGACCGTCATGCCGTCGCCCGCATTTCGGTCACGGCGTGGTTGCGGACGGAAGGGGTCGGAGGTGACCTGCAGCAACCGATCGGGCGCCGACGGCAGGCCCTTGAGCCCGTCGACGCCGAAGCGTTCCATCGCCGCGGTGGCAGCCGCCGCATCGGCGGGGCGCTCGGTGCCAACGTAGACGGCTTCGAAGTGCCCGTCCTGGACGTTGACTCGAGTGCAGGTACAGGAAAGCGCAAAAGTGGCGGGCTCGCCCCAGTGACCCAGGATCTTCTTCGTCTCGCGCTCCACCTTCTCTTCCTCGCCGGGAATGAAGGGGATGACGTTGTCGATCACGTCGAGCGCCAGCACTCCACCCTGCCGGCCGGCACCGGAGACGGCCTGGAGCGAGGTCATCATCACGGTGCGAACGCCGAAAGCATCCTGGAGCGGCTTCAGCGAGACGGCCAGCCCGGTCGTCGTGCAGTTGGGGATCGGTGCGATGAAGCCGCGCCAGCCGCGTTTGCGGCGCTGGTCATGGATAGCTTCGGCATGCGCATCGTTGATGCCGGGGATCAGAATCGGGACGTCCAGCTCATAGCGGAA
>Ga0209217_1000130_pt1 | contig 16868 bp, 14 predicted proteins | sample JacPinW_OM3H0_M2_FD_187957 | JGI IMG/M metagenome (GOLD analysis project Ga0209217, IMG submission 187957) | Forest soil microbial communities from Algoma, Ontario, Canada - Jack Pine, Ontario site 1_JW_OM3H0_M2 (SPAdes) (version 2) | ecosystem: Environmental > Terrestrial > Soil > Boreal...
TGCTCGATCGCCCAGACGACGCCGGCGAGCACCGCCGCGGTAACCTGCAGCGAGGTGGCGTTGTTGTGCGGCGCCACCCGCCGCGCCTCAGCGATTGTCAGCCGCGATCCGTACCAATAAACGCCCTTCGGCGGGCCCATCAGCAGCACCCCGAGCTCGTCGGTGCCGCTCATGATTTCCTCCATCATCAGCCGCTCGCGATTTTGCAGCCGCCAGTTCTTGCCGGCGAATTCATGCAGGCTCAACACGGCATCGTCGCAGGGGTGATAGGCATAGTGGCAGGTCGGACGGCTGCGCACCCGGTCGCCGTCGCGCAACGTCAGATAATCGGCAATCGAGATCGATTCGCCGTGAGTGATCAGAAACCCGTGATAGGGGCCTTCGAGCGGCGTCCAGCTGCGGACCCGCGTCGCCGCACCCGGGCGCAGCAGATAGATCGCGGCCCCACAGCCGAAATCGTGCCGCCGGCCATCCTCCGGGAAATGCCGCTCATGCGTCCCCCAGCCAAGCTCGGCGGGCTGCGAGCCTTCGCTGACGAACCCGTCGATCGACCAGGTGTTGACGAATTCGCCCGGCTCCTTGGGGATCGTTGCGACCTGGGTGTCCCGTTCGGCGATATGGATGACTTTGAGACCGAGCTCTTCGGCCAGCAAGGCCCAACCGTCGCGACTCTGCGGAATGGCGCCGCCGAGACCCGACGCCTCGGCTAAGTCGATCAGCGCCTGTTTGACGAAATGCGAGACCAGACCCGGGTTGGCGCCGTGGGTGATGACCGCGGTCGGCCCACCGGGGTAGCGCGGGCGGAGAGCGAGCGCACTCTCCCGCAATGCGTAGTTCGAGCGCGCTGCGGGCGGCAGGCTCGGATCGGTATAGCCGCCCGGCCACGGCTCGATGCAGGTGTCGAGATAGAGCGCGCCCTTCTCCTGGCACAGCTCGATCAGCGCGACGCTCGATACATCGACCGAAACGTTGAGCAGAAAATCGCCTTGGCCGAGCCGCGGATCGAGCAGGGTCCGGTAATTTTCCCGGGTCAGCGCGGTCTCTGTGAAGCGAACGCCATATTCCGCGGCGACCTCGTGGCCGCGCGGTTCGGCTGTAATGATGGTGACTTGACCGGGATCGATTTCGAGGTGGCGCATCAGCAATGGCAGGACCCCCTGGCCGATGCTGCCGAACCCGACGATAACGAGCCTTCCGGAAAAGGCGGCGTGCTTGCTATTCAACATGGCAACCGGGCGATGATCGGGCTGTCGGGGAGCGCGTAAGGTCGCCGGTTTCGGTTGTCAAGCCGCGCGCCCAGCGAGACTGGTCAATTGGCGGAGGAACCCTCACCAGGTGAGGGTCTGCGGACGGAATTAGCATCCATGAAATTGCCTAATTCGCATACCATAGTAAGGCTGATCGCGGCCAAGGCCGGTCGATCCCCTGCACGGTCTAGCCGGATTTCGCGCTTTTCAACCTGAAGAGGAACGCCCGCTGCAGACTCGCTGCAGGTGTAGCGGGCTGTAATATTTTCCTCAACTTAGGATTGCTGGATTTCCGGATGCCCTGCCGGCCCCCGCCCTCCCGCTGACGCCGGTCCCTCCCTCCCCTATGTCCACCGGGGAGGGCCGAGGTGGGGCCGGCCTCGGCTCGCGACCGTCGGCTCTTGGGGACCGCGCCAGGCTGGGCTACTGTGCGACCGCGTTCACGGAGACGTTGGCGATGCGGAGAGCGGTAGCGGCGATTGTGTTGAGCGCGTTCCTCGCCTCGGGTTTGGCTTGGGCGCAGCTGAAGAGCGGGAAAGGCGGGTATGAGCAGCTCACCTTGTTCAACGAGGCATTCGAGCGAATTCGCCAGGACGCGGTGGAGCCAGTCGCCGAGGGAAAGCTGATCGGAGCGGCTATCGCCGGCATGTTGGCCGGCCTCGATGCGCGTTCGGCCTATCTCAGCGAGTCGGCGTTCCGGGCGTTGCAAGCTCCGGCCAAGGAGGATGCCGGTACCCTTGGACTCGTGGTCACGATCGAGAACGGTCAGTTGAAGGTGATCTCGCCGCAGGACGGATCGCCGGCAGCACTCGCCGGGATCGGACCCGGCGACGTCATCTTCGCGATCGACAAGGAGCCGGTTTACGATCTGACCTTGGCTGAAGCCGAGCGAAAGCTGCGCGGACCGGTCGGGAGCGAGGTCAAGCTCACCTTGCGACGCGGTACCGGCAAGCCGATCGATCTGACCGTCAAGCGCGAGGCGTACAAGCTGCAAGCCGTCAGCGCACGCCTCGAAGCGGGAAACATTGGCTACCTCCGCATTGCCGGCTTCGACGCGGCGACACCGCCAGCGCTTGCCGGCGCGGTTCAGGATCTGCGCCAGAGGACGGGCGGCAAGCTGATCGGCTTCATCATCGACCTGCGCAACAATCCCGGGGGGGCCTTCGAGAGTGCGGTGGCTGTCGCCGACGCCTTTATCGACCAAGGCGATATCGTCATCGTCAAAGGCCGCAAACCCACCAGCCTGAGGCGGATCGCCGCCACACCAGGCGATCTCGCACGGGGCATGCCGCTTGTGGTGCTTGTCAACGGCGGCACGGCGCGGGAGGCTGAACTGGTCGCCGCCGCGCTGCAGGACAATCGCCGAGGGGTGCTGCTCGGTACCCAGACCTTCGGCGAGAGCTCGATCGAAAGCGTGATCCCACTGCCCGGCAACGGAGCCATCCGGTTGACGACCTCTCGCTTCACGACGCCGACCGGACGGCAGATCCAGGGTAAAGGTCTCAGCCCCGATCTCGTCGTGATGCCCCTCAAGCTGGAAAAGCTGGCACCTGCTGGGCGTCGCGAAGCCGATCTTCGCGGCGCGCTCAAGAACACCGATCCGATCGCACCGGACAGCAAGGCGCCGGCCCAGGTGCCGACGAGCGCGCCTGTCTCCACGTCCGCACAAAAGGCACCCTCGGTGGCGACCGGCGATATCGGATCGGCGGGCGACGAGCAGCTGAGCCAGGCCACGGATGTACTGCGCGGCTTGGCGCTGGTTACCAGCCGCCCGGCTCCGTGAGCTGATCGCCGGCAAAGTCGATGCGCGCCGCCGTGACGACGAAATGTCGTTGCCCGGTTCCAACCGGGTTGTATAGCAAGTCTAGGGTCCTCGTCGCCGTCGCCCACTTGAGCGCAGCAGGGGATACGACGGCGCCAAAGCGCGTAGGTTCAAGTGTTTGAAGATTTCGAGATGCCCATGGTCGGGCGGCGAGAAAGGTCGGTTGATCGCGCCCGGCACCGAGCCGTTACGCCCGTTATTGCGGGGGTGTCGTCGGTCCGGGTTACAACCTACAATATACATACTTGCGTCGGCGTCGACCGGCGCTACGACCCCGGCCGCATCGCCACCGTGCTGCGCGAGATCGACGCTGACATTGCCTGCCTGCAGGAGGTCGACGCCCGCCGCGGGAGCGACGGGCATCACGATCAATGGTCTTACCTTGGCGAGGTCACCGGGCGCCGCGTCATCACCGGCATGGGCATCCGCGAGCGGCTCGGGCGTTTCGGCAACGCAATCCTGACGCGGTTTCCGGTACTCACTGCGCGGGCAATCGATCTCAGCGTTTCGGGGTACGAGCCGCGCGGTGCGATCGATGCCGATCTCTTGATTGACGACCGGGTGCTGCGCGTCATCGCCACCCATTTCGGTCTGCACGCTGTAGAGCGCCGCTTGCAGGCAAACCGGCTCATGGCGGTGCTTGGGGAGCCTTTGGCAGCGAATCGACGACTGGCGGACGCGGTGCTGCTGATGGGTGATCTGAACGAGTGGCGAGGCCGAAGCGGTGCTATCCGCTTGCTCGATCGGCGCCTCGGACCGAGTGCGGCGGCGCGCACTTTTCCATCGTGGCTGCCGGTGCTGGCGCTCGACAGGATCTACGCCGAGGGACCGGCGGTGCTGCGCGACGTGTATGTCTACCGTTCCCCACTCGCCCGCCTTGCCTCGGACCACCTACCGTTGGTTGGCAGTTTGTACTGGGGGGTGCGGGATCCGCGGCGCCGCGAGCCGCCGCGTAGGTTGCGCCGCCGCGTACGACCGCCGGTCAGCCGTTAGGCAGCAGTAAGATGATGAGCGCCGCATTGCCTCACCCGTGGCGCTGGTCTAATCAAGTGGGATGGCACCCAGGAAGAACCCGCTCAATCTCAACGCGCTGCAGCTCAAGACCCTGACCTTGCTGCAGGAGCTTGCACGACTTCCCGACTATTCGCGGCCCGGCGAGGAACCCGACAGCGCCGTCATCACCAGCCTGCCCTATCCGCACGGCGACCATTTTCACCTCGGCGATGCCCTGGTCGCCTCTCGCGACGCCACCGGGCTGCGCAATCCCGCGGTATGGGCAGCGCTCGAACGCAAGGGGCTGATCCGCTCGCTTCCGGATTGCGCCATGTTAACCCCGCTAGGGGTCGGCTACGACACCGGGTTGCGCGACGCGATCGTGCATGCCGGGGCCGGCCACTGAGGCTCGCGATCTTCGTTCACCAGCAAAAACTGCGCGCCACGGCGACGGGCGAGTAGGATCCGGACTGGAGCGCCGCGGCGATGCGTTCGAGGTCGGGCGGCCGGTTGCCGATCGTGCCAAACTCTTCGGCATGGATGCCGCTGACAATCAACAGGCTGTCGAGACCGGCGTCGGTCGCACCAGCGATGTCGGTGCGCAAACTGTCGCCGACGGCAAGAATGCGTGTGCGGTCCGCGATGCCGAGCAGCTCGAGGCATGTGTCGTAGACCGAACGGAACGGCTTCCCATGCCAGCGGACCCGGCCTCCAGCCTCCTCGTACCATTGCGCCAGGGCACCAGCGCAGAGCGCCGGACGGTTGCCGTGCATGACGACGAGATCGGGGTTGGCGCACACCATCGGCAGGGCGCGCGCCAGCGCTCGCCGCAACAGCGGTGCATAGTCCTCGACACGATCATCCCAGCCGGCCGGTCCGGTATTGAGGATGAACTCCGCCTCCTCGGCGGTGTCGACGAATTCGAGCTCCAGCCCATTGCGGATCAACATATCGCGCTCGGAGCCGATGTGCAGGCATCGCCGGCCGAGTGCCGCGTAGAATGGATCGTCGCGCCGGTGGAGATGCTGCCAGGCCTCCTCGCCCGAAGACATCACATGATGATAGAGCCCGGCAGGTACGCCGATGCGGGTGATGCGCTCGACGACGTCGTCAGCTCGCCGCGGCGCGTTCGACAGCAACGCGATTCGCTTTCCCGCTGCTCTCAGGGCGTCGAGGCATTCGAGTGCGCCCGGTAGCGGAGCCACCCCGTCATGAACCACGCCCCAGAGATCGAGGATGAACCCGTCATAGCGGGGCGCCAACGCAGCGATGCCTCCAATCAGCGGAACTCTCATATTTCATGTCCCAACATTACCTCGCGTTCTACAGGGAAGAGCAGCCGAGCGCCAGAACGCGGTCCCGCGCTCGCATGGGCGATCTCGGGGTTTAAACTCCGGGCAAGACGGTCGTATTCTCGGTCAATGCTTTATGTTCGCCTCCTGACTGGGACATGCCTGCTGATTTGTTTGGCGGGGCTGCGGGCAGCTTATGCCCAACCGGTCCCCGACCGGCAGGCCATCCATGTCCTGAACCGCCTCGCCTTCGGTCCGACTCTGCAGGATTTCCACCGCGTCAAGGCCATTGGGGTCGACCGCTATGTCGCCGAACAGCTCGCTCCTGAAGCGATCCCCGAAGCGTTCGAGCTGGGCTGGCGCCTCGCGGCGTTCGATACGCTAAAGTACAACGCTGTTGAGCTGCGCCAGCTTTACGGGCCGCTGCCTTCCATCCGCGGCTTCAAGCTCCCCTCCGAATTCGCCAAGGCCCGGGAGCAGCGTGCCCGGGCCATCGTCCGGGAAGCGGCGCAGGCGAGAATTCTGCGGGCGGTGCTGAGCCCGCGGCAGCTGCAAGAGGTTATGATCGATTTCTGGTTCAACCATTTCAATGTCTTTGCCGGAAAGGAGTTGGACGATCTGTGGATCGGCGACTACGAGCAACGGGCGATCCGCCCTTTCGTGCTTGGTCATTTTCGCGACTTGCTGTTCGCCGCGACCAAGCACCCGGCGATGCTCGTCTACCTCGACAACACGCTGAGCACCTCCCCCGCGAGCCCAGGCGGGCGGAATAGTAAGGTCGGGCTCAACGAGAATTTCGCGCGCGAGGTGATGGAGCTGCACACACTCGGTGCTGATGGCGGTTACAGCGAGGAGGATGTGGTGACGTTGGCGCGGATCCTCACCGGATGGCGCGTCAATCGCCCGGATGCGCGTGAGTTTCCCGAATATGCCGCGGTGTTCGAAGGAGCTCGCCACGATTTCAGTGCCAAGGTCTTTCTTGGTCGCCAGCTGCGTTCGAGTGGCAAGGCCGAAGGCGAGGAGGCGCTCGACATCCTGGCGAAGAGCCCGGCGACGGCCCGTCATATCAGCTTCAAATTGGCGCAGTACTTTGTCGCCGACGAGCCGTCGGCGGCGCTCGTCGAGCAGCTGGCCGCTCGGTTTCTGGCGACCGGCGGTGATATCCGAGACCTGCTCAAGGTGCTGTTCAGCAGCGGCGAATTTTGGGAGAGCTACGGCCAAAAGTACAAGACTCCCTACCATTTCGTGGTCTCGGCGACACGCGCGGCGGGAGTCCCGGTGAACAACACGCGCCCACTGCTGGCCGCGATCGGTCAGCTCGGCATGCCCCTTTTTGGTTGCCTGACGCCGGACGGCTACAAGAACACCGAGGCCGCTTGGCTCAGTCCCGATGCGACGACGCGGCGCATCAGCTTTGCTACCGCGTTCGCTCGCGGCGGTCTTCCGGTCGGCAGTATTCCCTCGGATCCGGCAGGCGGCGTTTTGGATTCGTCGGTGCCCCTCCGGACGAGCCCGGTCGATGCCGCACGCCTTGAACAAATCTTCGGCTCGACCATGTCGGGACCGACGCGCGAGGCAATCGCCGAGGCACCTCAGGCGCTGCGATCTGCCCTGATCCTCGGCAGTCCCGATTTCATGCGCCGGTAGAGACGCCCGCAATCATGCGCGGCCGGATGCCTTGCGGCCGAGCTCGAGCGCGGCGTAGGAATAGACCGGCGCCGGCATCAAGTAACGGAACCCCTTCTCGAGTAAGGCTTCGACGTTTTTGCTGTCGACATGCGGGTGACCGCAGGGGATGTTGTATTGCTTGCAGATCGCCAAGATCTCGTCGATAGCCGAGGCCACGGTGGGGTGGTCGTACTGACGCGGACAGCCGAGATCCTGCGACAAATCGCCCTCGCCGATGATTACGACCCCGATCCCGGGCACCTGCTCGAGCATCGCCGGCAGGTTTTTGATCGCGCGCACCTCCTCGCACATGATTGCGACCAGAATTTCGCCCCGTGGGTTTAGCGGCCACACGTCGGCGCGGGCATAATATTCCTGCTGGGTGAGCCCCCAATAGCGCGCCGCCGCGGCCGGGGCATCCCCGCGCTGACCGGGCGGAGCGAAATAGGCGGCTTCCGGCGGACGCGGGTAGCGGCATGCGGTGACCGCGTTGCGGGCTTCGTCGATAGTGCTGACATGCGGCCAGACGATGCCGTAGACGCCCTGATCGAGGACCTGCTTGGCCACCCACTGGCTGGTCTCGCCGCCATTGGGCGGAATGCGCACGAAGGGCGTTACCGCCGGCGCCAGGGTGCCGGAGCGCAGTATTTGCCGGCGATCGAGCATGTATTGCAGGCAATCTCGCAAAGCGCGTATGTCGTAGGGACGGTGCTCCATTTCAAACACGACGCCGTCGTAGGATGCGGTATTGATCGCCTGCGCTCCATGAGTCTCCGCAGCCAGGAAGGTAACGAAGGCGGGTTTGTCCTGCTCCAGGGCCCGAATTACGCCGTTTAGTCGGGGAATCTCCGCCACTTTGATCTCCTTTTCCGACGGTCAATTTTCGCGGATCTGCGCCAGGTAATCCTTCACCCCGTCCTCGAGCGAATAGAACGGGGCATCGAAGCCCGCATGGCGCAGTTTTGTGACGTCTGCGCGAGTGAAATACTGATATTGCGCACGCAGCTCGGTGGGGGTGTCGACAAAACGGATATTCGGCGCGCACCTGGCCACCGCGCAGACGGCGTTGACGAGGTCGAGGAACGAGCGCGCGGTGCCGGTTCCGACATTGAACAATCCGCTTGTCTGGGGGTTGCGCAGCAGCCACAGGACGACGGCGACGCAATCTTTGACATAGACGAAATCGCGCAGCTGGCCGCCATCGCGGTAGCCGGGATTGTGTGATTTGAACAGAGTCACGGGCTCGCCGGCCTTGACCGTTGGATAAACCTTCGTGACTAGCGACTGCATGACGCCTTTGTGACCCTCGTTTGGGCCATAGACGTTGAAAAATTTGAGCCCGGCCCATTGTGGGGGGGTCGGTTCGCCACGAACCATGTCGCTGATCACACGCTGGTCGACGACGTGCTTGCTCCATCCGTATGGGTTAAGGGGTCGAAGCGCCGCCAGCGCGTCGGGGTGCTGCTGATCGTTGAAGCCGGCGTTGCCGTCGCCGTAGGTCGCGGCCGAAGAGGCGTAGATAAACCTGACCGAGTGATCGGCGCACCACCGCCAGAGGTCCAAGGAGAGGCGGATATTGGTTGCGACGAATTTGTCGACATCTGTCTCGGTGGTCGAGGAGATCGCGCCCATGTGAACGACGGTCGTCACCCTGTCGCTGTGCCGAGCGAGCCACTCGAAGAGAGCGTCCGGACGAATGACGTCATGCAGCCGTGCCGGCGAGAGATTGCGCCACTTTTCGCCCGACCGAAGGAGATCGCACACTGCAACCCGCGCTCCCGACTGTGCCAGTTCGAGGACGATGTTCGACCCGATGAACCCGGCGCCCCCCGTCACGAGAATGAGATCGTGGTCGGGTAAGCTCTGGCCTGCCTTCATGTTGAGCCATCTCGATCATGTTATCCCCGTTGTCCAACTCGGGGACATCAGTTAGGGCGCAGCGTTCTTGACCACGATTCCGGTAATCACGGGTCCGGTGAGTGTATTCAGCAAGGTGAAGAACTTTTGCAACTCATTCAGCCGCGCATTGGCGACGTAGATGATGTCTTTGTCGTCGACGGGGAAGCGCTGGGCAAAAAAATAGCCGCTGGCGTCGCTGAGATCGAGGCGGTAGACGATCGGAGAGCTCCCGCCGGGCCCGATTGCCAAGGGGGCCGCGTTGAGAGCGCCGACGACATCGGGGGGTTCGAACCGAAAAAGGAAGACCCCGGTGGGATCTGCGCGTAGGTCCTGCAATCCCCCCGCCTTGGCTAGCGCCTCGGCCAGGGTCATCCTCTCGGCGTTGAAGCTCAACTGAACGTTCTGGCCGGTCGCTCCGAACACCGAGAAGGTCTGCGGGATGCGCACCAAAGTCAGGACATCCCCCGGCCAGGCGTAAATGTTCTCCGCAGGGTCCGACACGAGCGTTTCCATCGGGATGGTCGCGGTGACACCCTCGCGGGAGAGCCTGACAAAAGTCTCGTAAACCGGAGCTTTCGCCCCGCCGGCGAGAGCGATCAGATCGAGTAAACGGTCGCCGTTGACGGAAAGCGGTACGCGCGACCCGCTGACAACCTCCCCCGACACAGTCGCGGCATTGGTGACGCTCTTGGTCACGACAACGATCACCTGCGGCTCGATTGCCTTCTCGGCGAGGCGGTGCTCGATCGCGTTCTGGACATCGAGCTGTGATTTTCCTGCGACCGGGATGCGGTCGGCAAAGGGCACGCTGATTGCACCGTCGCGAGCCACCACTTGTTCGGGGATGGTCACGCTTCGCGACCCCGGGGACACCCCGGCGATCGGCGACGAGCCGAAAAGCCCGCCGCCCGCCGCCTCCCAGATCGTCACCGTGACGGTGTCGCCGATCCCGATTTTGGGAGCGGGCGGCTTGCCGTATTTCTGAAACCGCTTGTGGAAACTTTCGGTCCGTCGGGCCAACAATGTCGCGACCACTTTGTCGTCTATGTCGACCACGTCAAAACGCGCCTGGTCGTCCTTGACGGCCTGATCAACCACCTGCCCCGCGGTCGGTCCGGCGGTCGGCAAAGTTGAGCATCCCGCAAGCGCTGTGCCGGTCAGGAATGCGAAAAGAAGGGCGAACTTCATCGCGAGGCGGCGGTTTTCAGCCGTACCTGCATCTTCAATCGAGACTATCTCGTTCTGGCCCCGCGACCGGCCGAACACGGCAGGACGGCCCGCGCTTGATGTGGCTTGGATCGACGTTTGTTTGTTTCGGCTAGACCACCTGGAACTGGGTCGCTATCAGACGCGACGCATAGACCCCCATCCATCCGGCGGGATCGAGCCAACCCTTCTCGTTGCGCGGCGGGCGGATCGCTCGGATATGAGCATCGGTAATTTCGGAGAGGTCCCCTATCGGGCGCGGCGGATCAAACTCCGTCGACCAAAAAAAGCGGGCACTGCCGCCGACCTCGTGCTTGGCCACGAGGCAGTTGGGGGCGCCCCCGCCCCGGTTGTATAGTCCGACTGCCGAGTAGTTCTCCTGATGGTTGACCATCATTACTCCTTCCGTGCCCGGAAAGGCGTATTTCATGGCGGAAAACCACCGGCACAGCGCAGCCAACTCCCCCTCGGTAAATTCATACTCGGTCGGCGCTCGATCAAACGCCGGGTCAGCCAGCGGAGGAACGCCCCGCACCGTCAACGGAAAAGGCACGATATTGGTTTGCTCGGACACTTCGTCCCGTTCGCCCCCGATCATCGGGCCGCACCGGCAGCGGCCGCAGTCCCCAAACCCAACGCTCGCACGCGCAGTCGTTTTTTCGCCCGTGCCGACGCCACGCCGCGGCACACGGGAAAGGCGTCCTTTTGGTCAACTACTTATCGATCAACGATCGATACAGCACTCAGGCCAAATTCATTCTGAGAATACTATCCGAGGTCAATGCCAAGTCAATCGAGCCCACGGCCGACGTGCGGCTTTTCTGCCAACCGTGTCTGATCGGCAACAGTGGCAGAAAGGCGACAGTCTGTTAAACTTCAAGTTTGGCGAGTGCTCCGCACGGGGGTCTTTTGACAGGCGGTGGTTGACCAACGAAGCCGGGTCTGTTAGGAGTGCCCGCAATGCACAACGAGCGCTACGAGCTTCGACTTACCGGCTCGGCGTCCTGACGGGCGCCGTAGTCGTCGTTGCCGTTCCCGGATTGGGAACCCGTTATGCTCGGTGGTGCCCATGCTTTCACTACGATCGACCCATCCTGCCGCACCCGGCGGCATTTTGCCCCCGAGAAATCGGCGGTGTCTCTCCCTGCGACTTAGCACCGGCCGGCAAGGTTAGCGCTCGCCGGCCGGCCGTTCTTCGATCTCGCAGCCGCCGCCGTCATCGGGCGGTCCTTGCAGCAGGAGTTTTTGATGTCCGTTATGCCCATTCACAAATACCGCGCCTTTCCGGCGATCGCTTTGCCCGACCGCCGCTGGCCGATGCGCGTGATCGACCGCGCGCCGCAATGGTGCAGCGTCGATCTGCGCGACGGCAACCAGGCCCTGGTCGAGCCGATGGGACCAGACCGCAAGCGCCGCATGTTCGACCTCTTGGTCAAGCTCGGCTTCGAGGAGATCGAGGTCGGCTTTCCTTCCGCATCCGTGACGGATTTCGCTTTCGTCCGCGAGCTCATCGAGCACCGACTGGTGCCCGACAACGTTACGATCCAAGTGTTGACGCAGGCCCGGCCCGAGCTGATCGAGCGCAGCTTCGAGGCGATCCGGGGCGCGCCTCGCGCCATCATGCACCTCTACAACTCGACATCCACATTGCAGCGCCGGGTCGTCTTCGGGCTCGACAAAGCGGGTATCGTCGACATCGCTGTCTCTGGCGCCAGACTCATTCGCGACCTTGCCGCGACGATGCCCGAGACCGAGGTGATCTGCCAATATTCACCCGAGAGTTTTACCGGAACCGAACTCGATTTCGCCGTCGAGATCTGCGAAGCGGTGATGGATGTCTGGCAGCCGACGCCGGACCGGAAAATCATCCTCAACCTTCCGGCGACTGTAGAAATGGCGACCCCGAACATCTATGCCGATCAGATCGAGTGGTTCGGCCGCAAGATCCGCGACCGCGACTGCATTACTCTCAGCCTGCACCCGCACAACGACCGCGGCACCGCAGTGGCGGCCGCCGAGCTGGCGATCATGGCAGGAGCGGATCGCGTCGAGGGCACGCTCTTTGGCAATGGCGAGCGCACCGGCAACGTCGACATCATGACCTTGGCACTGAACCTGTTCAGCCAGGGGATCGATCCCGGCCTCGTCATCACCGACATCGACGAGATCGTCCGCACGGTCGAGCACTGCAACCAACTCCCTGTCCATCAGCGGCATCCCTATGCCGGCGAGCTTGTCTATACGGCGTTTTCGGGCTCGCACCAGGACGCGATCAAGAAGGGGTTCGAGGCCCTCGCCAAGCGCAACGACACCTTGTGGGAAGTGCCGTATCTGCCGATCGATCCGAAAGATCTCGGGCGCAGCTATGAAGCGGTCATTCGGGTCAACAGCCAGTCGGGCAAGGGCGGTGTCGCCTATGTGCTGAAAGCCGATTACGGCCTCGACCTGCCGCGCGGGCTGCAGATCGAATTCAGCAAGGTCGTGCAGGAGGTTGCCGACCGCACCGGAAAGGAACTCAGCAGCGCCGACATCTGGTCGCTATTTCGGGACACGTATCTGCGGGGCGGCATGCGGCTCGTCGACTACAGCTTGTTCCCCGAGCCGCGCGCCGGCGAGCGCCGCATTGCCGCGAGAATTGCTGTCGATGGTAGCGAGCGCCAGATCGAGGGCGTCGGCAACGGACCGATCGCCGCTTTCGTGGACGCGCTGCGGCGCTGTTGCGATATCGAGCTGAGCGTTCTCGACTACCACGAAGACGCCGTTAGCGCTGGCGCCGACGCCCAGGCGGCCGCCTATGTCCAGATCCGCGGCAATAACGCGAGCACGTTGTATGGTGTCGGTATGGACAGCGACATCGTCACGGCCTCGCTGCGCGCCGTCGCCAGTGCAGCGACCAGGGCGCTCCGGCGGTCAGAGGGAAAATAGAAGCTATGCGACGCGGTCGCCCTGCCTGATCTCGATCGTGCGGTTGTCGACGGCGGGGAGCATGCGGGCGGGGTCGCGGGTCACGACGATGTCGAGCACGGTCGGCCGGCTGCGCTCGGCGAGGCCCTCGCGCAACGCCTCGCTGAGCCGGTCGGGGTCATCGACTCGGATGCCGCTGCACCCCATCGCCCGCGCGATCGCGGCGTAATCCATCTCGACGAGGTCGGAGGATTGGTAGCGGCCGCGGAACATGGCGTGCTGTAACGCTTTGACATAGCCCGATGCGGCGTTGTTGACGACGACGATCGTCAGCCCGATCCCGGCGCGACGCGCGGTCTCGAGCTCGCCCAGCATCATGTTGAACCCGCCATCGCCGGTGATCGCAACTACCGGCGTCGTGGGCGCCGCGAGTGCGGCTCCGATCCCGCCGGGTAGGCCGTAGCCGATCGACGCCAGACCGCGATCGGGAATGAAATGCCGTCCGGGCGCCTTCGTATCGTAGAGGAGCCCGGTCCAATGACCGGCAAACCCGCCATCGGCGACGAGGATGCTGTCCGCCGGCAGCGCGCTGTTGAGCTCGCGGCAGAGCCGCGCCATGTGGATCGGCTGCTCATTCGAATCGAGCCGCGGTGCCGCCTCTTGCCGCCACGCCGCCATCCGCGCCGGGATTTCGTCGATATAATCGACGCGTGCGGCGCGGGCCTGCCGGGCATCGTCGGCGAGCGCTTCGGCGAGATCCTCGAGCCCGGCGCGGGCGTCGCCCCACAATGCGACGGTGGCCGGCCGGCAGCGCCCGATCTCCTCGGCGAGGATATCGAGATGGATCAGCGGGATCGATGTCGCGGGCAGGGCATAGCGCTTGGTCGCGATCTCACCGAGCTTGCAGCCGACGACCAGAAGGCAGTCCGACCCTTCGATCAGCTCGTTGGCGATCCGCGAATACCGACCGAAGAGCCCGACCGAAAGCGGATGGGTGCAGGCGATGCCACCCTTGCCGCTCATCGTGTGGGCGACCGGGATCGACTGCGCCTCGGCGATAGCGAGCAGCGCCTCATGTCCCGCCGAGAGGTGGATGCCGCCACCGACCAGGATCAGCGGCCGCTTGGCGCGGGCGAGGAGTGCTGTGGCGCGAGCGATGTCGGCCCGGTCGGGCCGAATGCGGCGGGCCGGCGCGCTCAGGGTTGTCGGATCGATCGCGAAGTCTTCGGCGGCAAAGTCGTGCTCGCCGTGGCAGACATCCTCGGGAACGTCGAGCAATACCGGACCTGGGCGGCCGGAGGTCGCTACCGCGAAGGCGCGGCGCAGCAGCTCGGGGACGCGGCTCGTCAGCTCGACGCGGATCAGCTCCTTGACCGCCGGCCGCAGGATCTCGGTCTGCCGGCATTCCTGCGTCATGTTTTTCCAGGAATGGGCGCGGTTGGTGTCGCCGGCGAGGGCAATCATCGGCGTCCCGGCGTTCAGCCCTTCAATGAGGCCGGTCACCAAGTTGGTGGCGCCCGGCCCGAGCGTGCCGTCGCACACACCCGGGCGGTTGGTGACGCGGGCATAGGCTTCGGCGGCAAAGGCGCCGCAGCGCTCGTCGTTGATCAGAAAGTGCCGCATGCCGAGCTGGGCCAGCGCGTCGTAGAAGGGCAGAAGCTGAAACCCGCCCATCCCGAACATCGGCCCGACCCCGGCGAGCCGGAGCATCTCGGCGAGCGCGCGGCCGCCGTTCATGCGGCCGGAGGGCCGGTTACTGAGGCGGTCGGCGTCGGTCATGCGAGGCTCCCTCTTTCGGCCGCGGCACGGCGTGTGATCGCAGCGAATTCCCGCGCCGCCATGCCCGCGGCAATGCCGAGCGCCGCAGCGCGAGAGTTGATCCGGCTCAGGATGCCGTCCTCATAGGTCGATCGTGCGTCGCCGATCCGCGCGCTCGCCGCCGCCACCGTACCGGCGGCGATGCCGCGCGCGTCGAGTGCGGGAAGACGGGTGACGCCGGCCTCGTCGATCCCGATCCCGGCGTCGTTGAACAACGCCGCGAGCACATCGTATTTGAGGGCGGTATCCGGCCTGCCGCCCAGAAGGCCGCCATGCGATCCGGTCACGACAACGGCTCCGGCATGCTCGGCCGCGACCAGCGAAGCCGAGTCGAGGGCCCAGACCGCCGGGGCCTCCGGGACAAGTAAGAAAGCGGCCTCGAGCGCGGGTGGCGGTTCGCGGCCGCGAGATGCGCCCGTTTGCAGTGCGGCGCCGGCGTCGCGGCAGGTCATGCCGCAGCGGCAGCCGAGGACAATAGCGGCGTGGTTGGCATGGGTGATGACACCGCGCGCCATCATGTCCGATCCGTCGCCGATGCGCGCGGTATCATGGCCGACAGCCGCAGCAGGAACGCCGAGCGCCTCCAGATAATCGAGCCCGGCTATGCCGGCATTGTCGCGGCCCACGCCTGCATCGTTAAAAATCGCCGCACCGACGCGAAGCTTCGCCGCCACATAGGCGGCATAGATGCCGCCATGCGAGCCGTTGACGACGACCGCGCCGGCCGCCTCCGGTCCGATCCGGGTGATGCTGTCGGCGGTCAGGATCGGCGGAAGTGCAGGCACGGGTCCCTCCGGCAAGGGGGCGAGCTGCACATCATGCCGAGAGAAGCGGCAGAAGAACAGGCCTTCCCCAGCGCCTCAGCGATGGCGCAGGGTTAATGCTGTCGTTGGTTGACTGCGCCGGAGCGTTCGGCTGCCTGTTGCCGGTAAAATTGCCACTGTGTCTCGCGCCACGCAGCACGCTCTTCGGCATCGAGCCTACCATCGTGATTGACGTCGATTTGATCGAAGCGCTCGCGGTAGAGCTGGTCACGCTCCTCGGCCGGCATCGCCGCCAGCTGGTCGAAATAGACCTTACGCCGTTTCGAGGCTCCCCCTCTCTGCCGCCGACAGGTCGGGCGCGGCGAGCTGCTTGGTGAGGCGCGCTTGGCGCTGCGCCAAATCGTGAAGCCGGAAATCGCGGTATTGGTCGAAGGTGATCGCTTCGCTCGCGGCGGGCTGGGCCGCCCGTTGCGCGACCGCGGGCAAATGCCACCACGCGGCAATAGCGAGGGCTGCGGCGGCGATCAAAAGCGTCAATCGTCTCATAACGGTTCTCCTGATCCAGTCCCCGCCCGTCATAAGAACAAACCATGCACAACCTCGCAAGCACTTTCTTCTGAACGGCGAGAACCGCGTCTCAGGCGAAGAGCCGTTCCTGCTCGAGCCCGTCGTAGAGGTGGGCGACGAACTCGCCGTAGCCGTTCCATTTGAGCGTGGGGCGTCGGTCGTTGGTGCCGAGCACCCGTTCGCTCGCTTGGCTCCAGCGGGGATGCGGTACCTCGGGGTTGACGTTCGCCCAGAAACCGTACTCGCTGCCTTGCACGCTTTCCCAGAACGAGACCGGCCTCTTCTCGCTAAACGAAAAGCGCACGATCGACTTGGCCGATTTGAACCCGTATTTCCAGGGCAGCGCCAAGCGCAACGGCGCCCCGTCCTGCTTGGGCACCGGCTTCCCGTACATCCCGGTTACGAGAAAAGCGAGTTCGTTGCCGGCCTCGGCAATGGTGACGCTCTCGACATAGGGCCAAGGGTACCAGAACTCCTTCTGGCCGGACGCCATCTTGGCGTCGAGGAAGGTTTCCATCTGCACGTATTTCGCCGAGCCCAACGGCTTGGCGAAATCGACAAAGGAGGCCATCGGAAAACCGCTCCACGGCACCGCCATCGACCACGCCTCGACGCAGCGATGGCGGTAGAGCCGCTCCTCGATCGGCATCCTCTTCAAGAGATCGTCGATGTCCACGGTCATCGGCTT
>Ga0209217_1000131_pt1 | contig 16867 bp, 13 predicted proteins | sample JacPinW_OM3H0_M2_FD_187957 | JGI IMG/M metagenome (GOLD analysis project Ga0209217, IMG submission 187957) | Forest soil microbial communities from Algoma, Ontario, Canada - Jack Pine, Ontario site 1_JW_OM3H0_M2 (SPAdes) (version 2) | ecosystem: Environmental > Terrestrial > Soil > Boreal...
GCGTGGACAGTATCGTTTGGTTGACCCTTCGGACGGCGGTGTGGACATTCATGTGGACTTTTAGGCTCCGCTCAACAACCTATCCCTCTAACGAATTGAAAAAGTTGGTCGGGGCGCCCGGATTTGAACCGGGGACCCCCTGCGCCCAAGGCAGGTGCGCTACCAGGCTGCGCTACGCCCCGACATGACTAAGTCCTAACTTTACAGCAACCTACAACTTTGTCGCTAACATCCATCGATCCAACTGTACCAGAACTGTACCAAGACCCGCCCGATTTCATGATTGTGCACAGCAAATTGCGAATTTCGGCTTTCGCAAGATGTTGAAAATTCGTGGCGCTGGAGGCGCGTTAGAATTGCAGGGAAACTGCGCGCTTCCGGAAAGGCAGGTGCGCTACCCAAGACAGGTTCAGGAGTCCGGATTTGGGTTGAGTCACGGCGCACTCGGAACATTCCGGGCCTGAAGTCGCTGGCATTGGGTGGCGATAGTAGTTCACCCATCCCCGCACCGTCTGATTCACCTCTTGGACAAACTCCACAGGCCGGATCGGGGCCCACACCTCTCGACAACCTCAGTCGCTCGCTCGACACAAGACAGACCTCCTGGGTAAGCTCCGCCCCCTTCCGTGCACAGTCGCCGGATCTACGCTTCGCATCTTTGATGGATATGGACTTTGCGGTACGTCGCCCGCTCGTCCGAGGCTCGCGCCTTATATCCGGTTTTTGTCCCTCGACTCGCGCGTTTGCCTCACGCTTCCCTCAGACCCCGCCTCGCGACGATAGCCCTTGCGTTTGGCTAACCCTTCAACTCCATCAGGTTGGGTAGAGGACTTTCACCTCAAGCTGTTGAGCATTGCCCAGCACACAACGAAGCCGCTTTGCAGCGGACGCTTTAGCGTGCCCGAAGCAAGCGACATAGGAGATTCGAGACTAGAAGTCTTGCAGATTGGTCTGCCTCGCGTTACGATGAAGCGATCGTGAGCCTGGGCTGCATGGTTAAATCGATGAACTTCGATTTGAAGGTCGCCGCCCCGCAAGCGCTCTTTTTTCAACAACTTCCAAACCAAAGTCGCTTGAAATCCCATAGCGTCCGCCGCGAACAAAGCGGGCTTCCTTCAAACGGTTCTATCGAAAGCGCCCAGAGCATCGTGCCCACCCGCACTCCGTTCTCAAATGCTCGCTTCCGATAAAACACTAGCGTTTCTGGACCGCGAGACGAAGCGCTGAAGCAGGGCGAAGACTCCCACCGATCCTGTATGCTCCTTAAGTTGAGGACCAAGATCATTTGGGTCAGGAGACTCATCTAGGGCAGCACCGCGATAATGCGCGTAGGCGCACCACTTCCGCCTTTGATCTTCATTGGCAGAGCGATAATCGTAGCTCCGGTAGGAGGAAGACGATCCGCATGGGCAACGTTCTCCAGGCCGTAGAGACCGGCCCCCAGAATCACTCCATGTACCTCGAATAGCCGCGAAGGTCCATAATCCATACTGGCGGTATCAATTCCCACTCCGTCGATCTTGCGCTGGGTAACCAGGAATCGGGCTGCTTCCACCGAGAAAGCGGGGAAATGCAGCACATTGATGTCGCCCGGAATGTCGCTTCCTAGGTAGTGTTTCTTGTCTGGCCAGTATTTTCCCCATCCCGTGCGTGCTAGCACGAGCGCGCCCTCTGGAATTTTCCCGTGCTGCTTTTCCCAGGCGGTGATGTCGTCGACACTGAGGCGGTAATCATTGTTCTTGACGCACGCGTCCGATACATCAATGACAACGGCCGGTGAAATCAGAGTCTTCAGGGAAATCTGGTCAACGGTTACGCCGTCGCGAGAAAAGTGGATCGGAGCATCAATATGGGTGCCGCCGTGCTCGCTGGCAGAATAGTGCCCAGCGGCATACCAATAGCCACGTGGGGACATGTCCCAGTACTCCTTCTGCCAATCGAAAGACTTCGCGTTGGGCCAGTAAACGGTGGTGGCGTCAAAATCGTAGGTGAGATCAACGACTCTTTCGGGATTGATTTCTAGTTTTTGTGCGCTCAGCATTGTGGCCGCCAACGTTAAGAAAACGCAAATCACACCCACGCTGAGTGCACGTCTGGCCGCATACAAGTTCATCGGTTTGTCTCCCTTCCAATCAGCTAAGGATGGGGGGCTGGGTTCGAATTACTTCTTCTCTGCTGTTTGGGGCTGCAAGGCTGGCAGACCGAAAAGGTGCGCTGTCGTGTCGTGGAAATATTCACGAGCGATTTCCAGCGCTTTCGACTCGGTCACTTCGCCCTGCGAAACCATCTCCGCCAACGCAGCAGCTGCCGCAGTGCGAGCCGTGTGAACCGCCAGCCAGTAAGTCTCTGGGACATTGACTTCTCTGGAATATGGGAATGCGTCGGACCCAAATACAACTTTCTCCGGAAATGTTTCGAACCATAGCTTCAAAACGTGGCTGTACTCACCGGGGAAAACGAGAGTAATAAACTCAGACGAATCCAAATACACATTCGGAAGTGCTGCCAGCCAAATGGATTCGCGGTCATAGGGGAAGCCGCCGTGAATGAGGACGAAGACCGTGTCTTTGTATTTGGGATCCCGGAGGATATTTTCAAGATCCATCGCGTTGCCTTCGCGCAAACGGTAATAATTGCCGCTGCCCACCGCGCTGTGAATATGAACTTCAAGGTGTTGGGGCCCGGCCTGCGCGATCAGGTAACGGAAAATGTAATCCTGGAACAAGCGGTAATCATCGGCTGAGGGGATGCCGTCCGCAGCATACTTGCGATAGATGCTCTCCGCTTGATCGCGGGGCGGATCGGAAATGTTGACCAGCGAACGAAAATATGGCGCTTCGAATTTGATGGCGACGGCGCCCTGCTGTTTGTCCTGTTCGAGAACCCGACGCATCAATGCTTCATAGCCGGCCAGGTCGAGTGGCAACTGGGAAACGCCTGCTTGAGCCATATAGCGATGAAGAGCTTTCTCCTGTATCGGGAAGTAGACCGCCCGATCAGGGTTGATGGTGAGATCCCGATTGTTGAACGGGAACATAAATGGATCCACGAACACGACCCAGCGAAAGCGCGGGTTGCCGGCCAGGTAATCCATCGCCACCCGATTCGCAACACCAACCTGGATTCCTAATTTGTCCAGCATCTTGGACCAGTACTCGTTTCCCCATTGCTTCCGGAATTCGTCGTCCTTCTGATCCAACCAACGAACATGCTCTGAAGAAAAATCGGCGTATGGGTAGCCGTACAGTGCTTTGGCAGCGCCCGCCCATTCCGGATTGGCGGCGCGTGTGCGCAACGGATCGAGCTCGGTCACAGTGACCGCCATCGCATCTACATCGGGGTCGTCCCAATAGCCGGGATGTGCGTGCATGTCGACAATTGGAATCTTCTCAATCTGCGGCAGGAGCCTCTTGTAAATTGCAGGGACGTCTGGACCGGGCAATGGTTGAGCCTGGGCCCACATTTCCGGCGGCCCGACAAGCAAAATCACCAAGCATGAAACCGCCGACAGCAGCGTAGCTCGACTATTCATTGACCACGTCCTCCTAGCGCAAATAAAAACCTGCAACACATCCCCTGTTCTTCACAAAACTGTGATCGCATGCGACACCCAGTAAACGGGGCAGATTTCCGCGCCGGCTCACATGCGAGCACGGGAATCTGCCCGGCTCAGAATGACCACATCATCGAGAACTGGATAATCCGCGGATTGTTTTCCGTGGAAATAATCTGCCCAAAGGCCAATTGATTCTCTACGTCGGTAAAGGCCGGGCTACTGAACGCCGGATGATTCCATATATCGAAGAAATCGGCTGTAAAGCGAATTTTCTGGCGCTCGGTTAAGGAAAAGTTTTTGATCAACGAGAAGTCCCAGTTCTGCTGGAAAGGGCCATGATAGGTGTTGCGGCTCAGGTTCCCAAAACCGGTTGCCGCATTGTCATCGCCGATGATTGGGGCCTTCTGAAATGCGCCGAAGTTCACATAATGGTCGAGCCTTGATTGCACACTGCCCGACGTCAAACCGCTAGCGAGCGTCGCGCCCGGAGCCAGACTGGCCGTGGTGCCGGGAACGGTCGTAAGTCCTACGTAGGCCGACCCCGCGCCGGAATCAAAAATAGAAAAAGGAAGCCCCGATTGGAAGACCGTTACGCCCGAAATACTCCATCCGCCCAGCAATCCTCGCTTCAGTCCTGTCGCATGATTGAAGAGGGTAATGTCTTGCAGATAACTCACCGCCAGCCTGTGCCTGCGATCAAAATCAGATAAACCGCGAGAGCCTTTCAGGTCGAGCTGATTGTTGAACAGCGTGTTGAATGCCGTGTTGGAGCTCGAGGTCGCGTCGGTTGAGCGCGAGAAAGTGTATGCAGCCTGAAGGTAGCTGCTGTCGAATCGCCTGGAAACCGTGGTTTGCAAGGAATGGTAATGAGCGTACGCGTCGTCGACGAAAGCTTCATAAGCGGAATACCCGTTTACTCCCTGGTAGGGGCTGCGGGCGAGCGCATTGGCAACCGTGGTCGTCGTGATCTTAAACGGCTGACCATTGGCGCCCGTGACCGTGATCGGGTTTTGCTGGCTGGCAATGACGGACTGCAGCGCGTCATGAACCTCGCGCAGATGAACAGTGTGGCTGCCGACATAGCCGACTTCGAGAATGAAGTTTCGTCCGAGTGCTCGCTGGATCGTCAGATTCCACTGCTGCACGTTCGGAACAATAAAGTGGCGCGGCACTTGCAGCGTGAACAGGTTAACTCCGTTGTTGTTATAGACCGGCGCCTGCGACGTGTCAGTCGTGGGATTGCCCTTTGAATCCACGAACTGGGTGATTTGGGAAAGCACTGGAACGAAAGCAGGAGAGACCACCCCTGGCGCAGGCAGTGCGTTTGGATTGGGGCTCGGGCATCCCGCGGGCACGCTCGGTTCGAAGTAGTTGGCCAGGCATCCCGGAGGTCCGCCAAACGAAACTACGTCCAACAGCGGCGCTTGGAACGCCAGGTTGTCGACCGCACCAACATCCTGTTGGACATAGTAAATGCCGTAGCCGGCGCGAATCGTCGTGGTGTGGCGGCCGAGGACATCGTAAGCCAGACCGATTCGCGGAGCCCAGCCGGTCGCATATTTGTTGTTGAGGGTGGTGGAGTTTGCGGTTCCATGCAATCCGGTTACATTGAACTTGTTCACGCAGTCGGGATAGATGTAGGGGTACTGTCCCTTAAGGATCAGGGAAGCGTCGAAGTTGCCAATGTGGCATAAGCCGTCGTGCCAGGCGCCAAAAGACTCCAGCCGCAATCCAAGGTTTAGTGTCAGATCGCGCCTGGCCTTCCAATCTTCCTGCACGAAGCCCGATATGTTGTTGTGGTGATATTCATGCGTGTACGCGCCGCTTTGACCAAAGACAAACTGCGGAGAGCCTAGTAGAAAATTCTGAACATCAGTCAGTGCCGGAGTCGTGCCACTCGGAAGCGTGTTGGCAAAGAAAATCTGACCATTAAATACCTGCGGGAATGACTTGCTCAGGTTCAGGCGATCGACTTCACCGCCGAGTCGTATCGTGTGATTTCCTCGCACCCAGCTGAATACGTCGTTGTAGATGAAGTTGTTCTGCACCTGGGAGTTGTCGCCGGGGCTGGGGCCGATCTGAAAACCTGAACTGGTGAACGTGAATTTGTAAATAGCCTTGGTAATCGTGTTCATCGGACGGTTTATACCTAGATCTGCTGCGGTAATGAAGGGCACGTTGATGAATGAGTTGTTGATGCGCACGTACCCGAAGGTAAATTCGTTGACTTTGTTGTTGGAAAACAGGTGCGTCCACGTACCGTTCAGGAAACGAGTGTGCAATGGAATATCCAGCGGGAAATTCAAATCAGTCTTGCTGGGCGGCGTGCCGTACGTGGACGACAGGCCGCCTGCTCCAAACGGCTTGAACGAATCCGAGTTGCTGAAGAAGAATCGCGCGGAAACTTTGTCCTTCAAGTCACGAAATTCACGGCTCCAGGTAGCAGTGAACTGGTCATCGGTAAAACGGCCGGGGTTGCTGCAAGTAAAACTTCCCGTCGTGCCCACGACGCCGGTAATGGAAGGAATCAGGAACCCGCCCGGGCCGCTGCAGAACTGTTTGCTGGTCGCATCCTTAGCATTCAGCAGCTTGAGTACGACCGGATCGATCTGTGCACCTGGTACACCCTGCAGAAAAGTCTGCACCAGAGAGTTGTTGGAGCGGTCGGTAGGCGGCAGGACCGGTATCGACGTGCTAATTACAGTGCCCAGGTCTGCGCCACTGCGTTGACGTGTGCCCTGATAATTGCCGAAGAAGTACCCAAATTTTCCGTCTTTCCCCAGCGGACCGCCAACGCTGCCGCCAAAAATATTTTGCTTGAGTTCAGGACGCGGCTGTCCGCTGCGCTTAAGAAAGTAGTCGTTGGCATTGAGAACATCGTTGCGGAAGAACTCGAAAGCGTCAGCATGCCAGTGGTTGGTTCCCGACCGCAGGACTGCATTCACCATTCCTCCGCCATTACGGCCCTGACTAGCGTCGTACAAGCTGGTTTGTACTTTGAATTCCTGGATGACATCCGGGCTGGGAAGCGGCGTGTTAGTCAGTTTGCCGACGTTGTAGTCTGTAGCGCTGATGCCTTCGATGAGATAGTTGTTATTGTCTTCACGCTGGCCATTCACATTAATGGCCACGGTACCACGGCCGAGTTGCTCGGAGTTGTTCAGAGCACTGGACGCGCCGGTAGACAGGGTCAGGAGTTGCTGGAAATTTCGAGTTGCCAACGGCAGGCCGCCGATCTCCTGGTGCTCAATGGTTTGGCCCGTAGTGGCATTCTCCGTGGTTACGCTGACGATTTGACCGGTGACCTCGACCTCCTGCGACTGAGCGGCCGGCCTGAGTGTCACATTCAGAGATGTCGTCTCGGTAACGCGCACTTCCACGCCTGCACTGCGCACGGTGCCGAATCCTTTCGCAGTCACCACCACAGCGTAGCTGCCGGGCGGAAGCAATGGCGCCCTGAAACTTCCGCCCGAGCCGGTGATCAAGTTCCGGACAGCCTCTCCAGTTCTGGAGTCAAAAACGTTTACTTCCGCATTCGGAATGACGGCGCCGGTGGAATCGAGCACCTCACCCGTGATCGCGCCTGTGGCCCCGCCTTGAGCTAGAGCAACAGGACTAGCCAAGCTGAGCAATGCAATGATCACGACAGAACAACTTGCTGCTTTTGCAAACTTGGAAAGTGCCATTCGCCCCCTCCGTACGCACTTGAAATCGCAATGAACCGAAACTTCTTTTTGGGTGAAGCTGGAAAGTGCGGTAGATTGTACACCCATATCCGCTAAAGAATCCGAACTCGGGCGAGGGGCACGGAGTGGACACTCCCCGGCTGTTAACTCATCAGGAGGAGACTTGGTGGACTTGACCTTTCCGTTGCTGGCTGTCTCCTAGTCTCACGGCTGTTTGAAGTCTCCCCCTACAGGGTGGCTCCAGAGGGTCCACCTCCATCTTCTATACAGCATTTCGGAGTGCTCACTAGCGTGGGGCCCGGCCGGTGGCCGGGGCAAAGCGGAAAGGAACTTGTGTTGGCCGAGCCATTTCTGCATCCTGAGACGGAGCGACGGGCAACGGAAGTAGGCCGTTGTGGCAGTGGTGTGTTGTTGGAACGCCGATCACTAGCGTGGCTCCAAGTTCCGTGCGCAGAGCAGTGGTTAACAGTTGGGGCAAACCCAACTGATTCCGTTTGGAAGAGTATCTTCGATTGCGCAGCTTGGCCGTTGCTTCCAGCTCAGAAAGCGAGCAAGCGATGAAACAGACACGGGGCGGTAATCTGCAAGTGCGGGACGCGAAGCTCAAGCGGCGGAGACGGAACAAAGGCATGTGTTTGGAAGACCGGCCGGTATTGGAGCCGAATGCAGGCGGTATCGACGTTGGCGCACGAGAAATGTTTGTAGCCGTACCTCCAGGGCTGTTTAGCGATTCGATGTCGAGGGCGGGGATGCTCTTGAGCTAAGAGTTGAGGCTCCGTTTCGGCGATTGGAGGCAGAGGGGCACCAGCCCCGCGCGGTCCCCAGATCACTTCACGGGTTCCCAGCCCTCTGGCAGCATGTCGAATGCCAGCGTGTCACGGTAGGCGTACTGATTGCCTTCCAGTACTGCCACTGGTGTCAACATATGCCAGATGCGATCATCGTCGAAGACGTAACACTCACCCGACTCGCGCATCGTGAAGCGATCCATTTCGTGTTTGTCATTGTCGGTTATGATGACTTCGCCACCGTGAGCGCCGCAGCGGCCCAGTAGATGCGTGGCGATGTACTTTTCCCCGTCTTTATGTAAGCCCGGTGGGCTTGTGTCACACGGCCGACCCGGCGTAGCCGTGAACCTGATTACATGCATGTTGACCAAATACCTCGTACCCACCGCCGAGAGCGGCAGGTAATGAAGGTGGTAAGCAATCATCTTGCGAACGCCTATGGAACCGGCGATCGCCGGGGGTAGCGGAGCATACTCTCGCTGCTGGCCGCCTAATGTTGTGTTGTATTTTTCCAGCTGCACATAGGGCGTGCTCTCCTCGCTCGAACAAACTTTTACACCGCCCTCAACAATCTCGCCCCGGAGACGATTTAAGGAACGATACCTGTCGCCCCCATGATAGTACTTGTCCTTTGGAATGGACCAGGCTGCATGGGCTAACGCTTCCAGCGTGCACGCTATGTCTACATCAACTGTGAGCGGCTGACGACTAAACCCGCGCTCGACGAGGTCGTTTCGCGACCTGGCATTCGTTGCAACCGGAATAAAGCTATCTTGACCCATGATTGCTCCTGACAAATGCTTCACGATTGCATGACCACGCAGATTCTCCTATCTCTCGCTGGCAGCGAATCGGTACACACCAAGCGTCCATTAACCGGAATCTCCTTTCTGACTTCAAGAACGCTGGCGATCATACACCCATCTCGCCGTTCACGATAATGGGGAAAGATTTTCATCTGAAGTGCTGCGAATCGGTATGCGATCCGCACCAGGAATAGCCGAAACTCCGCCATTTTGCGGCCCACTCTTGCGACACCTCTCCCCGCTTCCATTGGGGCGCTCTGGGTCTGGTTGGGACCAGCGGGCGTCGCGCTTCGGATTTCACGAGCAAGCATCCGTGCACAATTACGAAGCGAATTGATGCGACGCTTCTGCGCTGGTGTGGGTGTGTGGTGCGTGAACATGTTGTCTACGTTCATTGCGGCGTCTCCTTCACGACACTGTTTCGGCGCGTTTGGCACAAACGGTCGGCTGTTCACGCTGACCCAGCACACGAATCGACTCCCTGTGCCGTAGCGCAGCGCCTGTGGGGTTTTTCGGAAAGTCTCTAAATATATTCGACAACATCGTCTCCGCAATCCTTACGAATCTGCCGCGCCCGCTCCCGATACGGATCCTCCAAAGATTCACCTTTCAGAACTGCGCCTTCATCAAAGAAGTGTTTAGCCCCGCGATCTTTATTTCGCCCACGGCGCGTGTGCATATCCAGGGCGTAATCGGGAATCTCAGAGCGGCAGCGCATGGCCGCACCGTCAGTGGCGTGGGCCGGTCATTGCGTTTAGGTGGCTTCATTCTACCGTGGAGATTTTCGAACCGTGTAGGGCAAGAGGCTGTTGTTACGTTTCCTTTACGAATCGTCATTCCCAGCGGTGTTAAGCAGCTCGTTCGTTGCCAGCATTACTTCAGCGGTTGTCACTTCGCTGGCATGTCGTCCATGAGCCTTCCCATCCGCCCCGAGGTTCAAGCGCTGGTGCGCATCCGCTTTTTGTTGGAAGCGCCGTACCCTTCTTTGGGGATGCCAAGGAAATTCTTGTCAAGCTTCCCATTTGAGTTCTCGTCATGGCGCACTGAGATCGCATAGACTCCTGGCGGGATATCTCGGAACACCACTTCCGCGCTCATCGTGCTCGCATCGATTTCGACATCTTGAGCGCGAAAAGCTCTGGACGCATCTTCGGGGAAGCCCGTCGCGTCCTGAAACAACGCGATGCCGATCTTGCCCTTGGTGTTGTGCGCACCCGTGACCTTTAGGGTCAGAGTTGCTGAGTGTGTTTGGGCCGCGACAAAAGCAGGAACAGACGCGGTCGTCATAAACAACGTTGAAACAATGAGCGCAGTTCGTGAAAAAAACCGAGCCTTAGTATGGGCCATGCTAGTGCTCCTCACAGATCCTTTCCGGCACCCACTGGGTCGCCACTTAGTCAAAGTAGATGTATATACATCTAGTCAGGATGCAAAAGAAAATCAGGCCGCCGCTCTTGCCTCCTGGTCGTAGATGCGAGTCACTATCCGCGCAACGCGACGTAGATTGCCGCATGCGCAAGGCAATTCAATGATGTCGGTTGCGAGAGGTTTTGTCATATGCTCCCACCACTATATGTATAGACATATTGTATCGAGGTCGACTGACGGGCTAACCGAAAGTTATGCCGGGCCAGAAGTCCTATCAAAGGGGATGTCAAGTGAAAAACACTTCTCCCCGCCGGAACGCCAGAAATATTTTTCTGACATCCAGCCCCCTGCCCTAGTACCGAGATTTCTTCTTTAGCTACTTGACCGTTTTGGCCGGTCGCGGAGCGGCGCTGCAAGCCGCGGAGCGACGGGCCGGCGGGTGCTCCTTTCGGTAGAGTTCTGGTTCACACTCAAAACCTACCTCAAAGGGGCGCCCTTTTATAATGCGTCCGGTTGAGAGAAGTGTGACACTGCTGAATACAGCCCAGCGGCTGATGTCCTCGAAGCCCGTTTAGGGGGAGTTCGCGGCGCTGACCGGGCAGTTCCACGGGTTCGCCAATACATTCGTGTGGCTGAGTGAGTAGGATGCTGGAGATCTGATCGCGAGGTAACTCCTATGAGTGTCACTCAGAACGAAAAGGCAGCTCGCTTCCGCGCGCTTCATGACGGTCCTGGCGCCTTCGTAATTCCGAATCCATGGGATGTCGGCTCCGCCCGCATTCTCGCCGGCCTTGGCTTCCGGGCATTGGCCACATCGAGCGCTGCCTCCGCCTCTGCCCTGGGTCGAAGAGATGGCGGGCTAACGCGAGATGAGGCGCTGGCGCACGCGCGCTTGATTGTCGATGCTACGGATTTGCCCGTCTCTGCGGATCTGGAAAAAGGGTTTGGCGACGCGCCGGAAGTCGTGGCGGAAACGATCCGGCTTGCCGCCGAGGTGGGACTCGTTGGATGCACGATCGAGGATGCGACTGGCAACCAACACAGTCCCCTTTACGATGTTCGCTTGGCTGTCGAACGGATTGCTGCAGCCGCGGAGGCGGCACGTGCACTCCAGTTCCCCTTTATCCTGACTGCGCGAGCGCACAGTTTCCTCTACGCCGCCCCGAGCCTGGACGACACCATCAGCCGCCTTCAAGCCTTCGAAGAAGCTGGAGCCGACGTGCTTTTCGCCCCCGGCCTGCCCGACCTTGCCGCGGTGGGCGCAGTCTGTGCGGCGGTGTCGAAGCCTGTCAATTTCATGGTGGGAATCAAAGGAAAATCATTTTCCGTCGGTGAACTCGCCGCCGCCGGGGTCAGGCGCATCAGCCTCGCGACCTCACTCTATCGCGCGGCAATGACCGGTTTGCTCGACGCTGCAAGCGCGGTGAAAGACACAGGCCAGTTCGGTTTCCTCGACCGGTGCGTGACAACGCCGGAGCTGAACAAACTCATGCAGATTTGATCGCGCTGTGGACATGATGAGCACACACAGTTGGCTAGTCTCTATCGATGCGCTTGAACAGCTCAGCCCATGGCGAGGTCCAACAACTAGTGTTGAGCGACCGCGGTTAGACAATGCACGATGCCCACGGAAAGCGCAGATTCTGGCCACTTGGACGTAATACGCCCTACGCGCAAAAGTGAACCCACGCGGGCAAGAAGTCGGCTTGGGCGAAGCGCGGGGTCGAGACGCGCGGCGGCCGGTCCGGTTCTCCTAGAAGCCCGTTTTCGACCGATCACTTCAGGGGGCCAGCGTACCTTGCCCGAAGGAGACAAACTTTACGCGGCCGACCAAAGGCAAGCCGCTTGGCCCATGTGGTTTGGTAGTCAGCCAACTCCCCCTGCGAAAATCGTTCGGCAGCTACAATTGGAAGCCCAGCTTGTTCATAAAGGCGTCGCAGTGTTGCGATGTGTTCTTTGTCTAATCCGCCAGCCGGGAGCCAAGTCCCTTCGCGCGCATCACGTTGCTCGTCATAGGAGAGAACAATCTCAACATCGGCATCCGGGAGACAGAGATCAGCGATGTGGCGGAGTGAAACAAGCTCAGGTGCGGCAACTGCCCTGAGCAGACTGCCCCACGGCAAAATGACAGTGATGCGATCTGCCACCGCTGTAATTTCCGCACTTAGTGCATCCAGCGGCTCCGCAATACAGATGAGATTTGAAATTCCGCCACGCGCAGTCTTTCGCCGTGCCCTCCAGGCTATCTCGGTGAGGGCGGAAAGGGTTGGCATCACAGGCAGAAGACTCGCGGGATGCCCAATGGTAGGGACCTCGACCATCACCGCTCCCCAAGTCGATGTGAACACGCCCACCGTAGGGCGCCATCTCCGATCAGATCTAAGTGCTGCCTCAGATTGTAATTCCTTTATGTGTTACGACTCGCATGATCCTCAAATCCTATCGTGGTATGGCCCAAACGTCGATCCCCGTACCGTCTATTCGGGTCGGATCACGGGCTAACCGGAGACTATTCCGGGCCAGAAGGCTTATGGGAAGCGCGGTACCTTCGATACTGAGGCAGCCGCAGAGTTCCCAGAACGCCCGTTTGGACAGCAACGTCCGGTGGACGGATCAACACTTCAACTTCACAGATCACGCTGAGAGAACCGATGCATGGCGATAACCAGCGCTATTGCAAGGTACAGCGCTGCATAGAAGACCATGCCCATGCTCGGAACCGAGAGGGTGCTGAACGGAGAGATGCGCATCGCGTTTGCCAGGGGAGACTGCATTTCAAAGGCTGCGCGCCGCCAAATGGCTTCGCTGGGCATGAGAATGCTCGCAATTACACCAACATTGACAGCGCGCTGCGTCTGGGTGATAGCTCCAAATTGCTCTATCCAACCGCCGAGAAATGCGAGTCCGTGGAGCCCGAGGGTGAGCACGCCCGTGGTTAACGTCGAAAAGTAGGTCGCAAAGGCAAAAGTAACCGAGAGTAGCACTACGCTTTCCATCCACATTAGTGAGAGGCCCGATGCGAGGTGACGTGCAGTGACACCTGCCATGGCGTAGGTCACGGCGTTCACGCCGGCCACCATGATTGCAATGTACGCGGTCAGCATGCCGCAGAAGCCAAACCACTTGCCCAAGAGCACTTGCCAACGTGGAACGGGCTTGGTTGCAATCGCCTGGATTGTCCCAGAGGCGATTTCACCGGAGAGCGTGTCGATGGAGGTAAGAATAGTCATAAGCACTGCCAGCAGATCGACAGCATAGAGGCCCATGGTCACCATGGCGAAGGAGATTTCCCGGCGCAAGACTGGGCTCATGCCGTGCGCGGCAAAATCTTTGGCCTGAAAATGGAGGCCCGTACCGAACAGGATGAGAAAGGCGCCGCCAGCGGCGAGCGCCATCCACAACATTTTCTTGCGCGCCGCTTCACGGAATGTCACCCCGGCCATGATCCAGACGCCCATCACAACCCTCCATCGGTGCCGACGATTTCGAGGAAACGTTCTTCGAGCGAAAGACGCTGGGGAGTGACCTCATAGACATCAGCGCCACTTGAGACCAGATAGCGCACCAACTCTGGCACCACCTCACCGGATGACACGGACAGCATTAGGCGGTCACCCTCCGCGCGAACTGAGCGACTCCACCGAGACAGGCCACTGGCAACCTCCGCGGTGACATGGGCTGCACGGATAGATACCGTGGTTTGCTCCTCGACATCGTCATTGAGTTGCCGTGTCTCCACCACCTCGCCGTCTTTGATAAAAGCGACGCGGTCGCAGGTAATTTCGACCTCTCCAAGCAGATGGGAGCTGAGTAGGACGGTTGCGCCCCGATCGCGCTGGGCTTTAATGATATCGCGAACCAGTCGGCGGCCGACGGGATCTAGGCCCGACGTGGGCTCGTCGAGGAATATCAAGTCGGGTTCACTGAGGAGCGCCTGCGCGAGACCAATGCGCTGCAACATGCCCTTGGAAAAATCGCGCAAGCGTTTGTCGTGGTGCGGAGTGAGTCCTACCAGGTCAAGCAAAACGGGAACGCGCTCGCGCAGTTTCGCATGCGACATGCCATAGAGCCGACCGTGCAGCTTGAGAAGCTCGGTGGGCGTGAGCCAATCGTAGAAGCGAAAATGTTCGGGAAGAAAACCAACCTTTCTGCGTGTCTTGACGTCGCCAACAGGGCAGCCGAGAATCTGCGCCTCGCCGCTCGTGGGGAATACCAGGCCCAGTAGCATTTTCACCGAGGTACTCTTGCCTGCGCCATTTGGTCCCAAGAAGCCGAAGACCTCACCCCTGGGAACATCGAGGGTGAGGTTTCGGACTGCCACTTTGCCGCTGAAAACTTTGCGCAGCCCATGGGTGCATATGGCGAGGTCAGAAGATCGGCTCATCGCTATCTGTCGACTGATCAACGCAGCGAAGCGGCTAGACTCAAGGCATCGGACGAGTTGCCGTGACCTGCCAGGGAATGGATCACACCGTCCTTGATCCACAACAGACTATACCGATTTCCCTGCGAGAGCGTTTCGGTAATCAGGGTGCCTTCCACCCCGTCCACGGTCACGGTCTCATAGGAGCTCGAATTGCGCGGAATGGGGACTACCAAGGTAGAGGACCAGTCCACCGTCTGGCAGAATGACCGGGCCTCGCTAGAACTCATGCCCGCCAATTCCAAGGCCGCTTCAGCAATATCCGACATGTTGAGATCGGGCGGAACGCTGACAGTCGGGCTTGGGGCTTGAATAAGATAGGTGCAGTTCGTGTGCTTTATGTTTGCCATGCGTTCCATCTTGGGCTCGGCCAGAGCCTCGGCCTGGGATTGCGGATTGGAGCTCGCGTACCTGTGCCGAACTGGGCATTCTCCATATATCGAGATAACCGTCTTCGGAATGTGAACGGCGATCAATGCGCCGTTGGCCGATTCGGGTATGTGGATGTCGGATCGACCAACCTCGTCCAGCAGCATCGCAACACGATCCCGGTCGATGGTCATCTGGAACGCGGTTTCGCCGTTGACCTCGACACTATGCGGCGCTCCCAGACTACTGATCATGCGAATTGGATATCCCGCCAATTGGGTAGCTTTTGTCACGTCTGAAACAACGTCGGGCTTCCCTGGATCCATGGTGACCACTACGTTGTCGGCGATGAACTGGTTGATCAGTTTGTAAGGACGCGAGTCAGGTTCGGAGCTCGACATCAGTGTCGTGGGATCGATCGTAACCACCTGAATCTTCTGCACCCGTAGCATAGCCAACATCCGCTGCGCCCAGGTGCGAACCGGATTGACGCTCACCAAAATCGTGACGATCAGTGCGACTGCACCAAATCCCCATGCGGGACGCCAGCGCGGAGCGAAAAGGCGAGCGATCCATGAAGACTTTGGCTCATGAGCGGTTCTTAATTGATTGAATCGGGTATAGGCCATGACGGGATCGATTGCGATGCGGTCCCCGATCGGAGCAAGGGTCGTCAATAAGCCCTCGATCTGCGCTCTCTCAGCCCGCAGCTTCTCGAAACGGGCGCGGCAGTCTGCGCAAGAAGCGAGATGCTCAGCAATCGCTGCCAGCTCGACACCAGCCAGTTCACTGTCCAGATGTGCCCGAAGAATTCCATCATGAATGCAGATCATATTTCCTCCTTGTTTGGATGAAGTGCGAGGTAACGGTTGCGGAATTCCTCCTCGGCACGGTTCAACATGGTGCCGATGCCGCTCATCTTTACATTGAGGGCTTCGGCGAGTTCTTTGTAGGAAAGCCCGGAGCTGCGCAAGACCAAGAGCTGCGCCTGAGTAGGCTTGATCGAGGCCAGTACAGCACGCACTCGGCGGCATTTCTCTTCACGCAGCAGATCGTCCAGCGGACCGCCGGACCCGCCTTCCTCCCTGGCTCCGCCGGCAGCCTCTTCGTATTGACGGCGGCGGCCAGAAGCGCGCAAGGCGTCGATTCCCAGGTTCGTCGCAGTGCGATACAACCATCCGCCGACGTTGCCATCGATTTGCAGAGCGGGCTGACGGTACAGACGCCAAAAAGCGTCGTTCGCCACTTCTTCGGCATGCGAGAGATCGCCGAGCAGGCGCACCAATATCGCGACGATCCGGGCATAGTGCTGAAGAAAAATGGCACGGAACTCAGCTTCGTCCCAATGCTCCGACGAATTCTCTCGGACTGTCATCAAGCGACTCAGTATCTGTGTTCCCACGGTAAGGCCCACCTTCCCGGTTCACATATCTAAAACGACGCCCAAGGGCAAATTGTGACACCAGCGAAGGCCCATCCATGGTCGGACTTAACCCAGACCAGCCTTTAGTTGGGATATTGCCGGATACTCTTGCCGAACGACGAGCATGCTTGAACTATTCCGGGCCAGAAGTCTCTTGTTGGGAAGCCAGCCCAGACTTCCTCGAACCACGTTTCTGGACCGCGAGCGAAGCGCTGAAGCACGGCGGAAGATGATTCATCTAAGCTGGATTCCGGGATTACTTCCCGAATTGCCTACCACCCTGAATCGTCGAGCCTCCTTGTGCGGACGTCTTGTTGGGATTCCTCAACGCTGACCGCTGTAGGTCAAATGGACAACATGGACAATGCGAGGACGGCGCGAGAAATTGCCCGAAGGCTTACGATTACCGTGGGAAGGTCAAGCTTATAATCATGACCACGTATGACGC
>Ga0209217_1000132_pt1 | contig 16774 bp, 15 predicted proteins | sample JacPinW_OM3H0_M2_FD_187957 | JGI IMG/M metagenome (GOLD analysis project Ga0209217, IMG submission 187957) | Forest soil microbial communities from Algoma, Ontario, Canada - Jack Pine, Ontario site 1_JW_OM3H0_M2 (SPAdes) (version 2) | ecosystem: Environmental > Terrestrial > Soil > Boreal...
CGCCCTCCGGGCGCCGCACCGGGCAACGCCAGAGACGCCACCCAACGACAAGGTGCCGCAGTTGGTCAGTTTTTCTCCAATCGTTTGAAACGGGAAGGCCATGAGCGGACAGCTTAGGCACTACGCGACTACCTATGGCGGCATCGAAGGTTTCATGATGCCCGAGACGACGGTTATTTGGGATTTCCTGTTTACTATGCAGCGGAAGCTGAACGTCACGGGAGATTTCCTCGAGATCGGTGTGTTCAAGGGAAAATCAGCATTGCTCGGCGCGCTCTATCTCCAACGTGGCGAGCTTGCGCTGCTGGTCGATATTAATGATTTGCGCACCGTCCGCGACGAAATCAGTCGTCTTTCGGTGAGGTCTCAAGTTTTTCAAGGTAAATCCTCAGCTCTGAAAATTTCCGAGCGGTTCAACGATCGAATAGGCAAGGTGCGTTGGTTTCATATTGATGGCGACCATTCTGGATACTCCACCTACCATGATTTATGCCTGGCTGAACAATTTATCTCTGGTCTCGGTATTATCTGCGTCGACGATTTTTGTAACCCTCGCTACCCGCAGTTAAACGCGGCGATATTCAAATTTTTGTTTGATCGCCCGTTCTCGTTCAAAATGGTCCTGTGCGGGATGAACAAGTGCTATATCGTGCATAGTGAGGCATATCAGGTTTATGAAGATCTCATCCGTAAATATATGGCACAACATATTCTGGCAAAAGGTTTCAATCTGACGATTTCGAAGACGGGGTATGCGCACGACATGGGATGTTTTTCAGTCGAACCTCGGGTTAGAGATATGGATTACATTGGTCCAGACGATGATGTGACAAACATCATATTCTGACAAACTTGGCGACCGTAATGGGATCAGAGCCTAGCAGCTGCTGCACCTCTGCCCGCTTGTGCTCGTTGTCGCCCACTTCAGCCCTCGATGCGAGTGGCCGCACGCGGCGGGCAACCCGCGGGTCCTTCCATCGTCTCGCATGAGTCGAGGCGCCGCAGTGCTGGTGTCATTCTGGATCCCGCCAAAGCAGAAATCGTTGGGCTCAAAATCGTCCCCTGGGAATCCTTCACCAGCTTAGATCTTCATGAAACGGCTACAATACGCCGCACCCTCCGTCATGAATTTGCCGATGCGGCGCCGTCCCGGTATATACCCGGTATAAGCAGTGGCGGAGAACTATTGAGGAATGCCAGGATTGTCGACCCCCGCTAGCGCCCTTCGCCGCCCACAGGCGGAGGATGTTGCGGCGATATCGCTTTGGCGCGGCGCTGTGTTCCTGGCCTTCAGTTTGCTGATCTGCTGGCAAGCGTCGATGACGCTGCGCCTCGTCGTCGCAGACAAGCCTTACGAATCGGGTTTTGACGAGGTTAATACGTATAATAATGCCCGGGTTGTCTCGGGGCCCTACATGGCTTTTTGCTTGCGCTACGGTAGTCTCGACACGTTTCTGCAGGTCCTCGCCACACAATATTTCCTGTTGTTCGATGCCGATGGACCTGGCGTCGACCATTACGCCGTTTCGAACAACTATCTGGCATCAGTCACTAATCGGCATGTCGAGTTCGACGGCATGGCCGGCGCAACCTTTAGCTACTCTTATTTCCGCGGGCTCGACGACCACGAGCCGATCTTTCTGTCGAGGCGGATACACTTATTCGTGACTTATGGGCTGGTGCTCCTGATAGGAGCGCTGGCGTTTTATTACCTTGGTCTCGAAGCGATGCTGCTGCTCCTCCCGCTCTGCTGCCTGACCGTCAACACGGACATGGCGGCGCAGACCAGCATGGCGCTGCCGAATGCAATAAATGCGGTAATCACCTTCAGCATCACGCTGCTCGGGTTTCTCGCCGTGTCCGAGCGGCGCGAGAGCTGTCTCTATATCGCCGCAGCTCTGGTGGCGATCGCTGTCAATATGAAGATCGACGCTATTCTGTTGGGTGGCGTGCTCGGACTGGCGATCCTGGTCTCGGGGCGGCGCGCAGGGCGTGCGGGTACTAGGCGGCAAGTGTTGCTATCGGCTGGCATCTTCGCGCTGGTCTACGCGGTGACCAACCCGCAAGTGCTGATGGACCCCGTCTTTGTGGTCTCCAGACTGATGCCGCCCAGCTATGACGCGCCGCTCGGGCTGGGGGCAAGCGCACGCCAGAATCTAAGCGTGCTGCGATTGTTCCTCGAAACCAATCTGGTCCCCCAGAAAATATCCGATACGCCGGCTGGGAGAATATCGATTGGCGTGGTGGCACTCGCACTGTCGAGCTTGGTCCTCGTGCATCGCCGGCGCGGCACCGATCTGGGGGCGCTAGCCATCCCGGCTGCAGCATTGCTGGTGCTATGGCTCTGTCCGTTGCTGATCATCATTACTTTTTACTCGCGCTACTACTTGAACGGGTTGGGCGCGCTCTATGCGCTGATCGGCGCTGTTTTAGTGCTGACGTGGCGCTTGCGGACTACGGCGGGCCGCGCCTGGGTCTTGACGATCCTAGCGCTATTGCTCGCGCAATACGGCGCGCTGATCACCGCACAAGCTGCCGCCGCCGGACGGGTCGAGGCTAAAACCTTCTATATCGGCATCGGCGAGCGGCGCGACCGCTTCGCGCACGGCTACAGCCGTAACGAGATCGAGCGCCGCGCCATCGAGGCATGGGCAAGCGGCGCATTCAACAGCACTATTCTCGTCGATCAGCACGGCTACTTCGATCTGCGGATGCTGCGGCTGGCCGGAATGCGGCCGGTCTATATCAACCTATTCAATTACGAGGAGGTGCTGCGGGGACTGGATCGATCGGTGGATTACTTGCTGCTGCTCTCGCCCGGCAGTTATGCGACCGATCCGAGCTGGTGGAGCCCGTGGATGAGCCTATGGTCGCCCGAGACGGCACGGCGCTACGACGCCTATCGGGCGCGGCTCGAAGCCCTTCCTGTGCGCGAGGAGATAGCGGGGCCGCCGCAGCGCCTCCTCTCGGCTTGGCCGGTGGCGCCCGACGACCACATGGTGCTCGCCGTTATCCCGCACCACTAACCGCGGCCGATTCTCAAACGCGGAACACCGCGCAGGCTCAAGGGTCGGATTAGAACCCGATCACAGGAGCAGGTCGCGCTGCAATAATGAATGAAGAAGCCACACCATACAGCGGGCTTGCGCCGACAAAGTGGATAAGCGACGATGCTCGTAGAGACCGCAAGATCCGGGGGCTCGATCGAAACAGGTCGAGGGTAAGACGAGGTTCTGATGCTCATGGTGCCCGGCCGGTGCCGGCAAAATTCAGCCACACATGGAGCGATGGATCTTGTGGACGATGAGCCGCCAGGGCTGATCAATAATCAACCGATGAGCAACGATGTCCGGGCATCTTTCTCGGCTTGACCATTTGCGCTTCCTCGCCGCTGGCCTCGTTGTGGTTTACCATTATTCATACATGAACCTGCCGCAATGGAGCGGCAGCAATCCGCTGGTCAATCTCGTGCGAGAGGGCCATACGGGCGTCGCCCTCTTTATCGTGATGAGCGGGTTCCTGTTTGGTGTCATCACTTATGGAAAGGAGATTTCTTACAGTCAATTCGTCATCAATCGAATCATTCGAATTTACCCGGCTTACCTCTTCGTCCTGCTTGTCGGAGCTTACATTACTCGAACCAGCTTCGGTGTGCAGGACATTCTGATGTGCCTACTCCCCTTTACCAATAGTTACATGCCGTTGCTGCAAAACGGCAAACTGGCGCAGCTATGGACGATCTCAATTGAGCTGCAATACTACCTAATCTTCCCATTCATTTTGAGATTTGTACGCATCAATGGACTTATCTACTGCCTTGCCCTGATCGGGCTGGCTACATTAATGCGCGCAATCGTCTGGGAGGCGACGGGTACCGTTCAGGATCTTGCCTACTGGACAATCGTCGGTCGGATCGACCAGTTCATGATCGGCATGATGCTGGCTTACGCCTTCAAGGGAGAACGACTGAAATTCGGCAATCCCCTGTGGACGCTGCTGTCGTCGGCTGTGCTGCTCGCCGTCATCGAGCTGTTCGCCCTGCGTGGCGGCTTCTTCGCGGTCGGCAACCCCGGCTCTCCTTACGCGGGGTGGTGGATCGTTTGGCCCGACATCGAAGGCGCCTGTTGGGGTTTTGTAATGATGTCATATTTGATGTGCCGGGTGCGCTTACCGAGAACCGCCGATCGGGCGATGTCGATCCTCGGCCAGGTCAGCTACTCGATCTACCTGGTGCATCTGATCGTCATTCCGGCAGTGATGAGGGTCATACCCTTCCCGCTTGCGATGGGGCCCGACTTGCAAGCGAACGTCCTGTTGACCGGAGTTCTGGTGGTCTTACCGGTCGTCGTGGCCGTCTCGCTCGCCGTGCATTTGGTCATCGAGCGACCGTTCTTCTCGTTCAAGCGAGTATACGTGCTCCCCGCCAAACCCCAACTTCATGAAGTCGTTCCCGCTGTCCGCCTGCACAATGTCGCCAGTGACTAGCAATTATCCTACTACCTCTCCTCAGGGACGCTCGGCGCCTGCGCCCGCCGATACCAATCATAGGTCTGGCGAATTCCGCCCTCGAGGTCGGTTCGGTAACGCCAACCGAGCGCACTCAGCTTGGCAACGTCGAGGAGCTTGCGCGGGGTCCCGTCGGGTTTTGACGCATCAAACACGAAACTGCCGTCGAAGCCGATGACCCGCGCGATCATCTCGGCCAAATCCTTGATAGACAAATCCTCTCCGGTGCCGATGTTGATGTGCTGGTCGTCCGACCAATTCTTGATCAGAAAGACTGCGGCATCGGCCAGATCGTCGACATGCAGAAACTCGCGGCGAGGTGTTCCGGTGCCCCAGATCTCGACCGTCCTGAGCCCGCGCCGAGCAGCGTTGTCGATCTTGACGATCAGGGCAGCCAGCACATGGCTCGTCAGCGGATCGAAATTGTCGCCCGGTCCATACAAGTTGGTCGGCATCACCGAGACGAAATCGCAGCCATGCTGCCGTCGGTAGGCCTCGCACAGCTTGAGCCCTGCGATCTTGGCGATCGCGTACCACTGGTTCGTCGGCTCGAGTGGACCGGTCAATAGAGAGCTTTCCGGCATCGGCTGCGGCGCCAGTCGCGGATAGATGCAAGAAGAGCCGAAAAAGACCAACTTTGCCACCCGCGCCCGACGTGCGGCCTCGATCACGTTCGTCTCGAGTGCCAAGTTGTCATAGAGGAAATCGCCGGGCTGTACGTTGTTCGCGTGGATGCCACCGACCCGGGCTGCGGCGAGAAATACAGCGTCGGGCCGATGCTCGCCGAACCAGCGATCGACCGCTTGCTGGTCGCGAAGGTCGACCGCCTCGCGGCCGGCGGTCAGGATTTGACAATCCTCGCTGGCGAGGCGCCGCACCAAGGCGGAACCAACCATGCCGCGATGACCGGCAACGTAGACGCGTTTACCGCGCAGATCGAATTTCATTTCGTCCTGACCGTCTTAATCGTTCGGATTGTATCGGCTTCCCTCGGTTTCGAGCAAAGCGAGATCGCTTTCGACCATCTCCCGCACGAGGTCAGCGAACCCGATCTTGTGATACCAGCCCAGGCGCTGTCGCGCCTTTGACGGATCACCGAGCAGCCGGTCGACCTCGGTCGGTCGGAAATATCGCGGATCGACGGCGACAAGCACCCCGCCGTTACGGGCGTCGATGCCCTGTTCGTCGACACCCCGCCCGCGCCAGGCAATCTCCCGGCCGACCTGCGCGAAGGCGAGCTCGACGAACTCGCGCACCGAATGCGTCTCGCCGGTCGCCAACACATAGTCATCCGGCTCATCCTGCTGCAGGATCAGCCACATCCCCTCGACGAAGTCGCGAGCATGGCCCCAGTCCCGCTTTGCATCGAGATTGCCGAGATGCAGCGTGCGCTGACGCCCGAGCTCGATCGCCGCAACGGCGCGAGTAATCTTGCGGGTGACAAAAGTCTCACCGCGGGTGGGTCCCTCGTGATTGAATAGGATCCCGTTAGAGGCGTGCATGCCGTAGGCCTCTCGATAGTTTACAGTGATCCAGTAGGCATAGAGCTTGGCGACGGCGTAAGGGCTGCGCGGGTAGAACGGTGTGGTCTCCCGCTGTGGTGTCTCCTGTGCCTTGCCATAGAGCTCGGAACTCGAGGCCTGATAGAATCGCGTGATTTCTTCGCGCTTCAGAATCCGGATCGCTTCGAGCAGCCGAAGCGTGCCGAGCGCATCGGCATTGGCGGTATATTCCGGTGTTTCGAAGCTCACCATTACATGGCTCTGCGCGGCGAGATTGTAAATCTCCGTGGGCTGGGTCTCCTGGACCAGGCGGATCAGGTTGGTCGCGTCTGTAAGGTCGCCATAATGCAGCGTAAACGGCAACCCCTGCTCGTGTAGGTCGTGGTAGAGGTGGTCGACCCGTGCAGTGTTGACAGATGAAGAGCGACGCTTCACACCGTGAACAACGTAGCCCTTTTTAAGCAAAAACTCGGCGAGATAGGCTCCGTCCTGGCCGGTGGCGCCGGTAATCATCGCCACATTATCAAGTGTCAAAGAATGAAGACTCCTCTAGGAAGGATCACGCCCTCGCCCCGGCTGATAGAGCTAGTCCAGCGGTGGTCGCAAGCCTCGTTGCGTCAAAAACTCTCCGGGATTCTTCGGCCTCGGATATGCTTACGGCGCAATTTCCCGGGCAGTGCCCAAGCTATATCGCCGGACCAGGTGCGCTTCATAAGCTCGCTGAGAAGGAGGCTCACCCGTTCCGGGGAATAGCGTCCGGCCCGGGCGATGCACAGCAGGGCTGAAGCATATTTGCCATTGGCGATCATCGCCCGGGCGATCTCCAATTCTACGCTGGCGCGCAGCCTTCTGGCAGCACCACTCCCAAAGGTGGCCTCGGACCCCAGCATGTGCTTCTCGAGGAAGCGTTCTGCCGATCGCTGCACGATCCTGACCGAAGGTCTGCGGTCCACATGCAGGACCGCAAGCACGCAAGGACAGATGACGATGCTACGAAGCGCAAGACAACGGATCATCCAATCCCAATCCTCGAACCGCCGTAACGCAACGTCGAACATTCCCACTTGTTGAAAAACGCCGCGCTTCACCATCAAAGTCGAGCCCGGGCCTAGCGCACACATCGTCAGCTGCTGACGTTGCCAATCGGCATGAGGGTCGGGAATAATGTCTTCATAACGGCCACTGACGATGCGATGGATGCGAAATCCAGTGGTGCTGATCCCTGTCGTCGCCGACGAAGTCCGCATTGTTTCGATTTGTTGTTCGAGCTTGTCCGGCAGCCACTCGTCGTCGCTATCCAAAAAAGCTATGTATTCGCCGCGGGCTAGGCTTATGCCGGCGTTGCGCGCGGCCGACGTGCCCGAATTGTTTGCGAGCTTGACGAATTTGAGCCGCCGCTCCGAATACCTCGAGACCACTCTGCTGGTGCGATCCGCTGATCCATCGTCGATCACCACAAGCTCTAGATCCGACATCGTTTGGCGCAAGACGCTTTGCACGGCTCGCCCGACGGACAATTCACCGTTGAACACCGGCAGGACAACCGAGACCGTCGGCCTGAAACTGGTGTGCCCCCGGTTCACCGGCCGGCGGGCTCCAGCCGACGAAGAGACAACCGCGTCCAGCGCTTCAGCCGGCGAGCGGCGAACGCCAAGAACTCGCGGGGTAGCTCGATTGGCCACCGCGGCGAGACCGCCAGGGTGTCCCGCAGCACGCCGCTGACGCTTGCCCGGTAGCGGCCCATTCCGGATAGGTAGAGGAGTAGAGCCGCCTCCTTCGCGCACCACCTTCGGCAGAGTCGTCGCTGCGTCGCCGGCGTATCGGGGGAACTCAGAATGCGACGGCAGATTTCGAGATGCTCGAGCCGGATCGCGACCGATGCCGACAGGTCGGGATCAATTGTCAGCGAGCCGCTATGGAGCCGGAAGCGATATACATATGCGGGGACCTGATGAATTCGGATGCCGGAAGCAAAGGCGCGCATCAGCCATTCGCGATCCGCGGCGAGCCGAAACCGCGGATCGAAATAACCGATGCGGTCGTAGAGACGCCGGTGGATGAACAAAGCATTTATTGCTGGAGCGCCGAGCGCAACATCGGCCGGGCGGAGCGCCACGGGAAACTCGGCGGTCAAGGTCCTCGCCCGCGCCTCCAACCCGGTGTCGTCGGCGAAATATGACGCACGGCCGCGGACTGCATCCGCCTCCGTCCCGGCTTTCGCATCGGCTTCAGCCACACTCTCGAGGGAGCCGGGGGACAGCAGGTCGTCACTGTTCAGCTGGCAGATGATGTCGCCGCGCGCCGCCTGCAAACCCAGGTTCAGGGCGTCGTAGATGCCTGATCCAGGCGCCTCGACAAGGCGAATGCCGGGCCTGCTGCGCAACAGCGATAGCGTGCCGTCGGTCGAACCGCCATCGACGACCAGATGCTCCCTCGGCACCCTTCCGGCACGACAGACGCTGTCGAGAGCTGCGCCTATCAGACTGACCCGATTGAGAACGGGAGTGACGATCGAGATCAGGGGTCTTGTCATGCTGCAGCGCAAAACTCAATCAGGCAATCCCGGCCGGCGGACCCTATTCTGGTCCTATCGGCCGAAGAGATCGATGGCCTCGCCGACCGTCACAATAAAGCGGCGACCGGCATCGAGCACTCGCTTCTGGTGCGCGGTCGCAACCGCCCCCTCTTCGGCTGGGTTCGGTCGCCGTGGCAGCACCGGCCATATTTCTGCCAAACGGCTTGCAAGAGCGTCCGGATCGCGGGGCTGGAAGGTCCAGGCGCGCTGCATTCCCGCCGTTTGCTCCCTGTGTACCGGGAGATCGGACAGCAGCATTGGCGCAGCTACGGCCTTTGCATCCTCGACGACGGTGCTCCAGCCCTCAAACAACGAAGGTTGCACCACCAAGGCCGCGTGGCGGAAGATTTCGATCTGGTCGGCACGCGGTACCATCCCGAGGGTGCGAACCTGGTCGGATACACCGAGCTCGACTGCCAGCGACATCAGCTCGTCGAAATAGTCTGGAGAGCGAACATCGCGCTCGAGCCCGGTACACACTAGCGGAATCTCCAGCCCGCGCTGGCGCAGCCGGGCGAGAGCCACGAGCACAGTAGTGTGATCCTTGTGGCGCCAGAATTGATTGGCTACGTAAGCGAACTTCTCGGGCAACTGATATGTCGCGAGGGGATCCCGCCCACCGCGCTCGCGTTCCGAAAAAACCGAGCAGAAGGACCAGACTCGCGGGGTCACCACGGCATCTGGAAAAAACCGCTGAAAATCGCCGAGCGCCGCCCGGCTGCTCAAAACCAGCATAGTCCGTTTCGCGGCGATTTGTGCGAAGGCGGAAGTTCGGCGTTTGCATTCTTCAATCGAAAAGAATTCAGGAAGAACCAGATGCTGGAAGTCCGGAATCCAATGCATGTGCACGGTGCCAGGGACCGTGGGACCAAAGCCGGGATAGACGATGTGTAGCTCCCCCAATCCTGCTCCCGGGAAAAGCCAGCTGGCGCGGCGCCTGGCGGCGCCCCACACCCGGTGTGCAAGCCGGAAATTTGTTGTGGCACGGCGGTCGGCGATGTGGCGGTCGACGAACGCAAAGTTCCGCAGATCGTCAACCAAATCGGGCTCGGCAAGCTCGTCGTAGAGCAGCCGCAATTGCGGCTGCTCGGTTGGCGGCAGCGCGGCCAGCGTATAGACGAGGTTGCGAAGATAGATCGCCCCGCCGATCCATTCTTTGGCGGAGAACATCTCAAGGCCGATGACCAATGGCTTTCGGCGTAAAGGTTTAACGGCGGGTGAGGGCAGCGTCACGAACAAACCAATCGGCCCAAGCGGCGAGGCCCCGTTCGAGCGACCAGTGGCAGCGAAACCCTAGGGCATCCGCTCGGCGAGTATCGGCACAATAATGTTCGGGATCTCCCTTTCGGGTGACGCCCGAGAACTGCACCTTCGTGCTTCGCCCGAGCGCCCGCACAACAGCGCTCGCCAAGTCGCGAACTCTGGTTGCCGATCCGGTCCCGCCATTGACCACGAGAGGTTCGCAGGAAGCTGCTGCTCCGCACGCCGAAACCAACTCGACCGCATCCTCGACGTAGACGAAATCGCGGGTTTCCTCGCCTGATCCGAACAGCTGAATAACCGGCGGATTCTCGATCAATCTCCGGCCGATATCCCAGAGGATCTGCTTTCGCAGCTCCGGACCGTAGAGCGAGAAAAATCGGATGATGGCGCAACGCAGACCGTAGCGGCGCGCGGCGAGCAGACATAGCTCTTCGGCATAGCGCTTGTGGCTGCCGTACGGCGACACCGGAAGGAGGGGACACGTCTCCGGGATCGGGCCTGGACCGTGAGCGCCATAGACCGCAGCGCTCGATGACAGGACGAACCGCGCGTCCGGTGCACACCGGCAAAGAAAAGCGAGGATTTGAGCTACTGACGCTGCCGTATCGAAGAAATCCGCGAAGGGGTCATCGAGCGAACGCCCTATCGAGGCTGAGCCGGCCGCATGGACGACGAGATCAGGTCGCCCGAATTGATCGAAGAGCGCGTTGAGCGCCGCAGGCTCGACCCCTACACCCGACCATGCTCCGACTCCCCAGGGGCGACGTTGGTCGGCATCCCAATCGCTGCGACCGATCCCGATGACACGATAGCGGTCTGCGCTGAAGCGGCGGGCGACGTGCCGTCCGAGAAAGCCTTTCGCGCCAACAATCCATACCGTTGCGCCAACATCGGTACTACCAGCGCCGGATTGCAAAGGCTACTCCGTATCCGACGTCATTGCAGCTCCAGGATGAAAAGCGCGGATCCTCGATCACCATCTCGCGCCACACTCCGCTCAGTTCGGGATGCAGCGGATGGCATACATCGTCAAAAACAACCGCACCTCCCACCGTCAATCTCGGCAGCACATCCGCGAGGTCCTGGGCAGCCCCCTCAGGCGAATGATCCCCGTCCACCGTGATCAAATCAAAACAAACATCTGGATGCGCCGCGAAATACGCAGGCAAGGTTTCGTGGGAGTTGCCGTCTACGAAGTTCCGGAGGCCGATGTGTCCGATCCGATCGAGTTCGGCTACGACGAGAGACGGCCCCGGATTGTCCATCCCAGCGTAATCCTGCACCCACATATCGAACATGACCAGATCGCAGGTCAGCGCTCGGCTGGCGACCGCACAGACGCTGCGGCCTCGGCGCACGCCGATTTCGAGATAATTGCGCGGTTGTATATGCCGGGCGAGAACCAGCAATACGGTCACGATGTCGCCGTATCCCCAATCTTTGCCAAACCGCCGCAGCCCGTCAGCATAGAAATTCTGTAGAAATATCGAATAGTCGTCTGGGGTGAGGGAGGCCAGCAAGGAATTTGCTTCCGCCACGGTTTCGGGGCGCAGGATTTGGTTGCCCAGTGCAGCCGCACCGATCATCACCGATGGATACCAGTTGGCCATTCCGGCGGCCGGGGCGTGGACGAGACCTCGCGCAATCTCGGTCATTTCGGTGTAGGCAGGCTTGGTGCTGCGCCAGGTGTTCGTCGCTCGTGTCGAGGACCCATCACCGCCGTCGCCGGCTGCTGCGCGTTTTGGTGGGGTTGACATACGTCGCACCAACCGTGAAATGGCTGCTTTCATCATGCCGCCAATGGAACGTGTTCGCCCATAGTCCGACAGAAGCGGTGAGAGTAGTGGCGCAAACTCAACCGCCTCTGCGGGATGGTGCGAGAGTCCGCATCATCGAGACGACGCGGGCGAACTCGCGTTGGGCGAAAGATCGCGCGGTCGCCCGGCGCTGATCAGTCGATTGCGGGGATGAAGAGCTGTCCTTCCCCCGGCGAATCCCGTAGGCGTCGCGTTCAGTGATCTCGTCTGCAGTTCTCCAGCGGGTGATGAAATCCGGATGCCGCAGTGGAAATCCTAAATCTCCCGGCGCTTGGCTGTCGATGCCGGTGGGAGATTTCGTATGCGTGGCGTCTGGACCGGTGCCGATGTTGGTAACGAGATTGACCGTCGGGATGACGTTCAGCCAGGAATTAATAACGCTGGCGTAGAAGAGTTGGTAGTCCCAGGTATCAATGCGGCCGGATTTTACCGCCTCGAATATGGCATACCAGAAATCCGCCAACTGCGGATCATCAAAAACTTCCTCGAGCAGCCGGTGTTCGCGGGCCAGCGAAAGCGAGCGGAGCCCGAAATCGTAGTGGGCCCAACTGCGGCGCCAGGTCGCCCATCCCCAGATGTGAGTGTATCGGCTGAAATAGTAGCTCGCGGACGGCTGGACGTGACGCCAGGTGAAGTTGCTGCCCGACACCAAACCGATCCGCGAATCGTTGGCAAAGCGTGACAACATGACGCTGCAGAAATCAAAAAACGGCGGCGCGGGGAGACAATCGTCCTCGATCAGGATCGCCGCATCGACATGTTCGAACAGCCAGTCGATGCCGCTCGACATCCGACGTCCACAACCTAGATTGCGGTCGCTGAAATTCGTCGCGACCTCGCATGGCCAACTGACCCCCATCAGTATTTTCCGAACTTCGTCACAGAGGGCGTTGTCCTCGGGGCAATCCGCCCTTGGTCCATCCGCAACCAGGAAGAGTCGCTGCGGCCGCCGCTCGGCAACGGCGTCAAAGATCCGGCGGGTCAGGTTCGGCCGATTGAACGCGAAGATCGCGACGGGAACGTCGAAGGCAGCGGCCTTCACCCAAGCTTCTCCTGATGGCGGTTGCTAGCCGCGGTTACGTTTACCCGGCTTTCAGTGACGAAAAGCCAATACGGCGCTCGTCCCCGGGCCCTTTCCTTCTGCCGCGAATTTGCCCGCAGGGGAAACGCGCGCCGCGCCTTTTCATGGCGTGCAGGGCGTCGAATCGAAGCGCCGTCTTCAGTCCTTGGGTTTTGCTCGCCGAGCATCAGCGATCGTTGCTCCAAAGCCCCCGATAGGCGGCAAGGAAGCGCCCCAGCCGCCGCCCGGCCATCCGAGTCTTGGCCTGCATGATCGCTGTGGCCCGGAGGCGGGCTACCTGCACCCTGTAATACGACGCCAACAATCGTCCCCGATAATTGCGATATTCGAGCACCACATAGAGGCGCCAAAAAATGTGTCTCGGGCCACAAGCCGGCAGGACGCCCCAGCGGGTCAAAACGCTGCTGGCGTTGTAGATCGAATGAAGACGCGGTTGAAACGCCGGAGCATCCGCGAGAGCCAAGTTGCGATTGCGATCAGCCTCCGGTCCTTCCCAGGCTACGCCTTTGGCAAGGGGCACGTGACCGTAGCCGTGATTCTGATGTATCGGGGTGACAATCCGGCTGGCATCGATCAAATCGACACCGCGACGGCGGACATCCATGATCAGCCAGTTGTCCCAAGCGGGCCGCCCGATGGCGAAACACGGCATCGACGGGATCGCGCCGCGGCGGAACAGAAAATAATCGAGGCAGACCGGCGCCCCAGGAACTCCTCGCTCGGCGATCGCCGCCCGAACCTCAGCCCTCCAATTCGTTTCAAAATCGAGTTCGCGGCAAAAATCAACATCGATGCGCCGTCCCGTCACGACAAAGGGGGGTCGGCGTTTTACGAGCATGTCCATCGCTACAGCAAAATCTTCAAGCAATATTATATCGGCATTAATATAACATAATAACGAGAACTTACTATATTTCTGCGCTTTTGCGTACATGTCGCTAAGTAGCGGGGTACCAAACTCGGTGCACGCCACGTCGGGAACCGAAACAAGCCGGTACTCCTCGCAAATCTCGGCGACGCCCTCGTCGGTGCCGAACAGCATCACCTCTGCTTCGGGGCCAAGCCGCAGCCAGCTGTTGATGGCGTTTCTTTGCTGTATCGCCGTCTGGCCGCGAAAAGGCTTGGCTGAGCAAAAAAAAGTGATCATCGCCGTTATAAGGTCAGTGCCCAGACCGGATCCGGTGCGACGATCGGCCGGTCAAGATTTGTCGGCAAACCCAGACCGCCTTCAGATCTCGATGCGCCGGAACAGCATCATCTGAGCGCGCGTATAGCGTCTTGCGAACCGCCCTTTTCGCCGGCCGGCATCAACCTCAGCCCAAAAGCTTGAAACCGTCCGCGACGGTGACGCTTTGAGGACTCGCTCCATCTCTGCCATTTCGACACGCTCGGTTGCGCTGAAGGGTTCTTCGGCGAAACAGGACAAGCAGTTGTTGGCATAACCACTCGGTACAACGGCGGCGAGCTTGAATCCGGCAATCTCGATGGCCTCTACGTAATGATGTGCGGGATAAGGCCATTCGTAGAGCCCGTAGCGTTGACAGAAAGGATGTGTCGCAATCAGCGTATATAACTCGCTCGGCGAATCGGCGAACCATTCTCTGAAGGAAAACCACAACCCATCTTTTCGCATTTTCTGCCGAATCGCGGCCGCAGACTGGCTCAGGTTCTTGAAGTGATGAATACAGTTCTTGGTCACGACAACATCAAACGGAGCTGATGCGGCGTGCCAGTCGGCGAGGTCCCGATGAATGACCATGCCTGCGGCGTCTGGCCGAGTCTTGAGATATCCGGTCCCAGTATTGAAGTAATCGCTAGGTTCCAGCAATTCGACATGAAGGAACCCGCTTTGGACGAGCGCCCAGGCGAGGAAGCCCGGTCCGCCGCCGATTTCGCAAATGCGATCGCTGCGACGCGCCCCGAACAGTTCGAGCAACTTGACCGTAACCTCGAAATCGCGGCTCCCGAGATAGCGCGCAAAATCGGCAGCGCGATCGGCCCTCAGATAAATGCTCGCGAGCAGGGCCTGGATGCTTTCATCGCGCTCGGCCAATGATTGCTGCTCCGTGATCACCGCCTCGAGCTTGGCCGGTGACTCCTCGAGCCGGATAATATTTAATGAATCGACCTCGACACTGGGATCAATCCCGGCGTCGACAACGCGTCGGGCAAATGCTCTCAGCATTATGTCCTCATGCTACCGCAGTCCGGGTGACAGCCGTGTCACCGGAGTGGACTGCAACAAAGCCGGGCCTCGCGGCGCTCCGCGGCCCGGTCGTTCAGGCTGCTTCCACCGCCTCCGCACGGAGCTGAGCCCGTACGGCCCGTCCGAGCAATTCGAGCAGCACGACGACGCGATCCTGGTCGCGTAACTCGACCAGCCTGCCGACCATGTCCTCCAGCGCCCCTGCAGTCACCCGCACGAGTTCACCGAGCCGCAACGACTGGCCGGGATCGAGCCGGTCGAACCCACCAGCCTCCTCACGCTCCCGAAGCGCGGTCACGATCTCAGACGGCACGGTAGCCGGCTCGTCCCCGGCGCGGACAAGATCGGCGACCCCAACTGTCGACAGGATCGGACGCCAGCGCATCGACGCGCGATCAATGCCCGCGAAAAGATAGCGCGGAAACAGCGGCCGCAGCACTGTTTGGTGACGGCGCGCATGACTGATCCGCGTGCGATAGCGCGGCAAATATGCGGAATAGCCTTGCCGCAAGAGGTGTTCAAACGCCCTCGTCTCGTCATGCGGCCGTGTGTAGACAGCGTACCAGCGCATCAGGGCGCCGCCTCCTCGGCCGGCTGCATGGCGTTCGGCGAGATGCGTAACAGGCTGGGCGCCAGGACCCAGCCTGCCGGACGGCCACTCAGCTCGGTCGCCGACAGCAGGCGCTCGAAGTTGGCTTGCGGTGTACGCGTATCAGTCACGATGATCCCGTCGAGCCCGCGAGGACCGGAGCGCATTAGAGCCGCGTCGACGTCCGCAACGACCGGGAGCCCGCCGCAGCGTCGTCCCGAATGCTCCGGATCAATCACGCAAAGCACTTCGACCGCAGTCTCGCCGGCGCTCAGAATCGCGATCTCGGCAAGGTCACCGGCACCGTAGAGAGCCACCGTCTGCCAGCCTCGTGCCTCGCACTGCTGAAACAAGGTCGCGCAGTCGTTACGTGCACGGCGAAAGAAATCGAACGACACAGCAAGGTATTCGGCCGTCAGCCGGCTTTTCTCGGCCAGGCCCTGGGGCGTCAGATAATAAGCATAGCGGTTGATCGGCACCTGGCGCATCTTGATCAGGCCCTTGCGAACGCAACGGCGCAAATACGCGTTGGCAAGTCCAAGAGCAATCCCGAGATCGTGCGCCAGCTTCCGCTGGGTGATCGCGCTGTCGCGCTCGACCGATGTGAGCACGCTCAGGACAATGCTCGGATTCCCGCCCCCCTCGACTTGACTTTGCTCCCCCACCCCGATCGCCCTCATCGCTCGACGATATAGGCTAGCGCGTTCACGTGATGAACGTCAACCTCTCGGTCTCGCTACTTCTCGGTTAGCGGTTCGCGATGCAGCCGGGTCTGGTGGAGGCGATGCAGGCGCAGGAGCTGGAGTGGGGTGAAGAGCTATCGGGGTCTCGGCAAGGCGGAAGCGGAGGGGGTAAACCAAACACTCAGGTGGCGGAGGGGATGGGATTCGAACCCACGATACGGCTGTTAACCGTATAACGGTTTAGCAAACCGCCGCCTTCAGCCACTCGGCCACCCCTCCGGGTAAAGCGGGCCAACAGCTTAGCGCGGCTGGGTCACAGAACGAAACCAAAATTGGCACCGGATCGGCACCCAACTATCGCTTGGCACCCATCGCCGCCTCGATCGCCAGCCTGGAACCGTTTCCATAGTTAACTAACAGCGCTGTCCTCGCCCGCCCCAACAACACTTTTTGGCCTAGTGCACTGACTCAAAGAGATGTTGCAGGAAGACGATCGAGCTTGGCCAGGATGGCCTCGGCGGATTTGGTCCAGAGGAAGGGTTTTGGGCTGGC